>Ga0247735_1000525_pt1 | contig 14987 bp, 14 predicted proteins | sample UWRJL178409R2_FD_180934 | JGI IMG/M metagenome (GOLD analysis project Ga0247735, IMG submission 180934) | Plant litter microbial communities from Arlington Agricultural Research Station in Wisconsin, United States - UWRJ-L178-409R-2 | ecosystem: Environmental > Terrestrial > Plant litter >... | reverse complement strand
AGCCGAGTTGTACGGCCCGTCACCCTCGAGCGCACCGACGATCGTGTCGAAGACGTGGGCGGGCTTGTCCTGGCTGAGCTTGAGGCGCGCATCGAAGCGCGTCACGCGGATGCGAATACCGACTGTTCCCTTGGCGATGCGCCGCGCGTAGGTCTCGTCGATGTCGAGCGAGATGGGATCGGGCATCTCCTTCTCGAAGTGGTCGACGAGCTCGTCGAGCACGCGGAAGTTCTCTGCGTCGCTCAGGATCTCGGGGGTGCCGTAGAGATGCGCTGTGACGTGGTTCCAGGTCGGGATGAACGACACGTTCTCGTACCAGCCGGGAGAGATGTAGCCGTGCGGCCCCTGGATGATGATGAGCACCTCGTGCTGGCCGAGCTCGTGGAGCTCCTCGTCGGGACGACCGACGTGGCTCACGATGCTGATGCCCTCTTCGCCTTCTTCGAGTACGACCGGGTAGTGCGATGCGACAAGCCCGGTCGCGGTGTGGGAGATGATCGACGCCCAGGGGTTCTCGCGGATCAGCCGCTTGACTTCATCGGGGTCGTCGAGGATGTACCGGGGTGTGTTGCGCATGTGACAAGTCTGCCAGCGAATCCGGCCGGATCTGCCTAGGTCTGGTCGGTCGGACAGTAGTAGAGCTTGCGACCGGCGGCCATCTCCATGACGATCGGGGTGCCGCAGACCCGGCACGGCTTGCCTTCGCGGTGGTAGACCCAGTGGCGGTCATCACGGCGGGCGAGGGCCGCCTCGTACTTCTTCTTGCTCAGGCCGTCCATCGTCATCATCTGGCCGAGCTTGACGCCGAGCTTGAGGAGCTTCGTCCAGTCCTTGTAGAGCGCGCGGAGGTTCTCCTCCGGCACGTCCCGGCCCGGGCGGTGCGGGTCGAGTCGAGCGCGGAACAGCAGCTCTGCGCGGTACACGTTTCCGATACCCGCGACGACGTTCTGGTCCATGAGCAGGAGCCCGATCGGTGTCGGCTTATTCGCCACGTTGTCGACGAAGCGCTGCTCGCCCTTCTTCGGTGAGTCGACGAGCGGGTCGGGGCCGAGCTTGTTGATGACGGCCTGCACCTCTTCTGGCTGCAGCACCTCGCACGCGGTCGGTCCGCGCAGGTCGGCGACTGTCGCATCGGTGAGCAGGCGCACGCGCACGGCACCGATCGGCTCGGGTGGAAAACTCTCGATCGCTTCACCCAGGCGTTCCTGCTCCGCCATCCGCAGTCGCGTCTTACGCGGAGCACCGATGCTCGCGTTGCTCGCCTCCGCGTCATCGGAGAAGGTGCCGCGCTGGTTGGTCTGCCCCATGCGTCCGTTGGCCGACGCTGTGGTCGCGTCAGCGGTCAGGTCGCCGGCGAAGTCCCACGCCCCGTACATGCCGAGGTGCACGCGCAACCAGATGCGGTGCCCGAACTCGAGGAACATCTGCTTGCCGACGGCCTTCGCGTCGGTCATCTCGAGGCCGTCGATCTCTGCGGCTCCCGCCGCGAACCGCCCCTGCGGCGACGACGCGGCAACTGTCTTTCCGACGAAGTGCAGCGCGAACTGGCGGGTGATGCGATGGACGGAATGACCCTCGGGCACGACGTCGCCTAGTCCACCCGGTGGCCGGCGATGCGGCCGGTCGCCTCGTACTCGGCGAGCTGGGCGATGCGGCGCGCGTGGCGCTCCTCGCCCGTGAAGGGCGTGGCGATGAAGGTGTCGACGAAGAGCTTGACGTCGTCGACGGGGTGCTGGCGCGCACCGATCGAGATGACGTTGGCGTTGTTGTGCTCGCGGGCGAGTTCGGCGGTCGAGACGTTCCAGACGAGGGCCGCGCGGGCTCCCTCTACCTTGTTGGCAGCGATCTGCTCGCCGTTGCCGGAGCCTCCGAAGACGAGAGCCAGTGCATCCACTCCCGCCGCCTGGTCGTTGACTGTCGCCTGGGCCGCGTTGATGCAGAAGCTCGGGTAGTCATCGAGCGGATCGTACGAGGTGGGGCCGTGGTCGATGACCTCGTGCCCCTGTTCGCGGAGGTGAGCCTGGAGGTCCTGGCTGAACTCGAGGCCGGCGTGGTCGGTCGCGATGTGGATGCGCATGCTCCAAGTCTACGAGCGGCCGGTCACCCTTCTGACGCCGTCACCACGTACGAGGTAATGACCCAGTTTCCGTCGATGAGATCCATTCCGTAGTCGACGTCCCAGTCGTTCTGATTCACCTCGTCGCTCTCCTCGCTCGTCGCCGTCGCGTGGTCGCCATTGACCTCGGTCGCCGTGATGGTGATCGTGTAGCCGTACTCGCCATCGCGCGTGAGTGCGGCGGCGATCTGCTCGAACTCGGCGCAGGAGAACTGCCCGGTCGTGGAGAAGTGCTCCGCGCGCACCTTCTCGCTCGTGACCGCCATGAGCGAGTCGCAGTCCGCGTTGCGGAACGCCTCATCCAGCGTCGTGATCGCGCTCGCCGGGGCTGCCCGGTAGGCGCCGACGAGAGTGTTCACCGCGAAGACCGCAGCGACAATGAGTGCGAGCAGCACTCCCCCGGCAACAAGCCATGGCCAAGTGCGTCGGCGTGGTCGCTCGGTCATGCGCCGGCTCCCGAGATACCGGCTCCAGAAACATAGACCTTGCGCAGAGTGGATGTCACTGTCCACACGGTGCGCTGCCCCGCCTCGAGGCGGCCGACGACGCCGGTCTCGAGGGGGCGGGTCTCGCCGCCCTCCAGCTGGAGCTCGCCGGAGCCGCTGATCACGATGAACAGTTCGTCTTCCTCGACGTCGCTCATGGCTCCGACCGACATCTCCCAGACGCCGTACTCCTGCCCACCGAACTCGCCGAGGGCCGCGTAGCCGGTGGTCGGGGCACCCTCCACGACCTGCCCGGCCGCGACCGGTTCGTGCGAGAGCTCAACGGCTGCTGCCGCGTGCAGGTCGATCACGAGTCGAACCCGAGGCCGGCGGCATCCAGCGTCTTGAGCAGGAGGTTGCGCTTGCCGAGGTTGTGGTCGGCACGGTTGAGCGCCCAGCGCGTGGCCTGAACTCCGGCGAAGGCGGCGGGCTCCGGCGGAAACGGCAGCGGGATCTCGCGCACCATCTGCAATTCGGTGCGCTCGGTCTCGAGCCCCTCGAGCTTGTCGAGCATCACCTGCGCCGCGAAGCGGGTGGCTGCGACTCCGAGACCCGTGAAGCCTGCGGCATAGGCGACACGGCCCTGGCGGGCGCTGCCGAAGAACGCGCAGAACCTCGTGGACGTGTCGATGACCCCGGCCCAGCGATGACTGAAGTGCACACCCTCGAGCTGCGGAAAGGTCGCGAAGAAGTGGCGGGCGAGCTTCTCGTATGACTCGGGGCGATCCTCGTAGCCCGGGCGGATGCGGCCGCCGTAGTGGTAGATCGCGTCGTAGCCGCCCCACAGGATGCGGTTGTCGGCGGTGAGCCGGTAGTAGTGGAACTGGTTCGCGAGGTCGGCGAGTCCCTGCCGGTTCGACCAGCCGATGCTCGCGAGTTGCTCGTCGCTCAGCGGCTCCGTCATGAGTACGTAGTCGTAGACCGGCACCGTGTGCAGCCGGTAGCGCTTGAGGAGCGACGGGAACGCGTTGGTCGCCAGCGCGACCCGCTTCGCCCGCGCGGATCCGTGCACGGTCTCGACGGCGACAAGGTCGCCGACCGCGTGGCTGTCGAGGCCGCGCACCGGCGAGTTCTCGAAGATCTCGACGCCCGCCTCAGCGCACGCGCGGGCAAGCTCAGCGACAAGCTTTCCGGGATGGATGATGGCTGTCGCCCGCGTGCTCCACAATCCGGCCAGGTACGTGGGCGAGTTGACTTCGGCGCGCACCGCGGCCTCGTCGAAGAAGATCTCGGTGGTGCCATCGGCGGCGTCCCGCAGCTCCGCCACCTGGTACTCCTCGGTGGCGACCGAGAGCGTCCCGCTGCGCTCGAAGTCGACGTCCCACTTTCGTGCGGCGACCGTGGCCTCGATCTCGTCGAGGTTCTCGAGCCCCAGCCGGTCGAGCTGCTCGAGTTCCTTCGGCCAGCGTGAGCGACCGTTGGACTCCCCGTGGGTGAGGCTCGCCTCGACGAACCCGCCGTTGCGTCCCGACGCCGCCCAGCCGAGGGTGCGGGCCTCGATCACCGCGACGCGTGCCGAAGGATCCCGCTCCTTCGCGAGAAGAGCCGTCCAGAGTCCCGTGTAGCCGCCGCCCACGACCACGAGGTCGAAGCTCTCGATCGACTCCAGGCGCGGGAAGGAGGGGATCACGAGCCCATCGAGCCAGAACGGCGCGAGAGCGCTCGGCGCGAGCGAAGCTCCGACGAGCGCCGGATTGGGATGCGAGCGGTCGAACACGGTCGTGGGCATGTCTGATTATCTCGCGAGCTGATATGCCCCGACTACGCTTGGTTGCGGTGTCCGTCGATCACGGTCACCCTAACTGACCACCTCAACAAGGAGTGCTTGTGCCCGGAGAGAACCTGACCAGAGTCGAAGCGCAAGAACGCAAGGCGATTGTCGACGTGCAGAGCTACGAGGTCGCACTCGACCTCACGACCGGTCCGACCGTGTTCCGCAGCACGACCACCGTGCGGTTCACCGCGACCGCCGGAGCCTCGACCTTCATCGACGCCGTCACCGAGACCGTGCATTCCGTCACGCTCAACGGCACGGTTCTCGACGGCGTCGCGGATGGCGCGCGCATCCAGCTCGACGACCTGGCAGCCGACAACGTGCTCGAGGTTGTGTCTGACAACGCGTACACGAACACGGGCGAGGGCCTGCACCGCTTCGTCGACCCGGTGGACGACGAGGTCTACCTCTACACGCAGTTCGAGGTTCCCGACTCCCGCCGCGTCTTCGCGGTGTTCGAGCAGCCCGACCTCAAGGCCACGTTCCAGTTCACCGTCACGGCGCCCGCGCGCTGGGAGGTTGTGAGCAACCAGCCGACGCCGGCCCCCGAGGCTCTCGACGGCACCGACAGCGCCACCTGGACCTTCGAGCCCACCCCGATTCTCAGCAGCTACGTGACCGCCATCGTCGCCGGACCCTACGCGGTGGTGCGCGACGAGCTCACCTCGAGCGACGGCCGGGTCATCCCCCTCGGTATCTTCAGCCGTAAGTCGCTCAGCGAGTTCCTCGATGCCGACTACATCTTCGAGAAGACCCGCCAGGGCTTCGAGTACTACGAGTCGAAGTTCGACTACGCCTACCCCTTCGACAAGTACGACCAGCTCTTCGTGCCCGAGTTCAACGCGGGAGCGATGGAGAACGCCGGAGCCATCACGTTCACCGAGACCTACGTCTTCCGTTCGAAGGTCACCGACGCCATCAAGGAGCGTCGCGTCGTCACGATCCTGCACGAGCTCGCCCACATGTGGTTCGGCGACCTCGTCACCATGAAGTGGTGGAACGACCTCTGGCTCAACGAGTCCTTCGCCGAGTGGGCGTCGACCATCGCGACCGCAGAGGCCACCGAGTGGACCGAGGCGTGGACCACGTTCCAGGCCATGGAGAAGAGCTGGGCCTACCGCCAGGACCAGCTGCCCTCGACGCACCCCGTCGTCGCAACGATCAACGACCTCGAAGACGTGCAGGTCAACTTCGACGGCATCACCTACGCCAAGGGCGGGTCGGTGCTCAAGCAGCTCGTCGCCTGGGTCGGCATCGACGCGTTCTTCGCCGGTGTCGGCGCGTACTTCAAGAAGCACGCGCACTCCAACACGTCACTCTCCGATCTACTCGCCGAACTCGAGATCACGAGCGGCCGCGACCTCAGCGGCTGGTCGGCGCTGTGGCTCGAGACCGCGGGCGTCAACACCCTGCGCCCCGCGATCGAGACGACGCAGGATGGCACGATCTCCTCGTTCGCCGTGCTGCAGGAGGCCGCCGCCGACTACCCGACGATCCGCCCGCACCGCCTGGCCATCGGCTTCTACGATCTGGCCGACGGCAAGCTCGTGCGCGTGCACCGCGTCGAGATCGACGTCGACGGTGCATCCACCTCCGTCCCGGAGCTCACCGGACTCGCGAAGCCCGCGCTCGTGCTCCTCAACGATGACGACCTCGCCTACGCGAAGATCCGTCTCGACGACGAGTCCCTCGCCACGGCCATCGAGCACCTCGCCGCGATCGAGAACCCGCTCGCGCGCGCCATCGTCTGGGGTTCGGCCTGGGATGCAACGCGCGACGGTGAGTCGAAGGCGAGCGAATACGTGCGCCTCGTTCTCGGCAACATCGCGACGGAGACCGAGTCCACCACCGTGCGCACGACGCTCACCCAGCTGTCGACTGTCGCCCGCGTCTACGTGGACCCCGCGACCCGGGCAGCCACCCTCGAAACCATCGGCGACGAGCTGTGGTCGCTCGCGCAGGCGGCGGAAGCCGGCTCGGACAACCAGTTCCAGTTCGTGAAGTTCTTCGCCAACCTCGCCTCGACCCCGGCACACGTCACGGCGCTGCAGGGACTCCTCGACGGTTCGATCGCCCTCGACGGACTCGAGATCGACACCGACCTCTCCTGGGAGATCCTCGAGGGCCTCGTGCTCAACGGGGCTGCCGGAGCTGCCGACATCGACGCCTCCCTCGCGAAGGACAACACGGCGAACGGCCAGCAGGCCGCCGCCCGCGCTCGCGCGACCATCCCCACGGCCGAAGCCAAGCTCGCCGTGTTCGAACTCCTCGTCGACAACGACGAGCAGCCGAACACGATCGTGCGCCAGACCGGCATGGGATTCCAGCACACGAACGACCCCGCGTCGCTCGAAGCCGTCGTCGAGAAGTACTTCTCGAGCCTCACCGACATCTGGAAGAACCGCAGCTACCACATCGCCGAGACCCTCATCGTGGGTCTCTACCCCGCGACGCTCGCCTCGCAGGACCTCGTGGATGCCACGAAGGCCTGGCTCGACGCGAACCCCGACACCCCGGCCCTCCGTCGCCTCGTGACGGAGAACCTCGCGGGCGTCGAGCGAGCGCTGCTCGTTCAGGCGCGCGACAAGGCGTAGTAGACACACGGACAAGTGCCCCATGCCTTCGGGCGTGGGGCACTTCTGCGTCTAGGGCAGGAGCGCCGAAGCCAGCAGAACGATCGGCGTGATCCGCTGTGCTGCGTCGGCCAGCCGCCGCCGGCCGGTCATACTCCCCCAGTTGCCGAGCACAGCGCCGACCACGTACAGGGCGGCAGCGGGTACGGCAAGGGCGGGGTGCATCCAGACCGCGATGGGCAGTGCCATAACGGTCACCGCGTGCCCGACGATCATCTCGACAGTGCGCCACGGACGACCACCGAGCACTGTCGCCTCGGCGGGGAGGGAGCGGTGCTGCTCGATGATGAAGGGCAGTTGCTTCGAGCCGGTGCGGAACGCCCAGACGATCATCGTCGCCGACGACGCCTGCACTGAGGCGATCGCAAGCGCTCCGACGAGAATCGCCAGAAGGGCCGTGGATTCGGCGCGGTTGAGCAGAACCACAACGGTGAGCCCAACGGCAATCGCCAGAGCCTGCACCGATTCGGCGACGAGCTGCTGCCGCACGGGCGACACGTTCTTCACGACCCGCAGAACCACCTGGGTCGCGAGCAGCGAGACGATGAGCACGACGAACGCCGCTGCGAGCGGTCCAAGGTCGACGATGAACCAGCCGCTGTCGTCGTCGAGCAGCGATCGATCGATCTGCGCGAAGGCGATCGGTACGGCGATGACCAGAAAGACGAGGGCGATAACAGCGGCAGAGGCCCACGAGATGAGTCGTGCATCCTTGCGCAGCTTTTCGAAGTCGTAGCCGAAGACTGCCGCGCGCTCTGGGGCGGTGCGAGCAATACGCAGCTCTTCGTCGACGGGTGAATCGGCCATGGCCACGATCCTAGAGCAGGCTCACACACCGCCCGAATACACTGGAGGGCAATGGATACCTTCGACTGGGACGCCCTCTGGAAGAGCATCGGCGACTTCTTCGCGTTCCCGCCCTTCACCGCCCTCGCGATCATCGTCGGCGCCGTTCTGCTGCGCATCGTGCTGCAGTTCGTCATAAACCGGGTGGTCTCCCGCGTCGTCTCCGGTGTCAAGAAGAAGCAGAACGTGGATGACACGATGGCGCTCTTCGCGTCGCCTCTCGCCGCGGTGCGCACCGTGCAGCGCACGCGGGCCCTCGGCACCGTGCTCAACAGCGCCGTCACCACGGCGATCATCATCGTGGCCGGGATCCTGCTCATCACCCGCACGTCGCCGGAATCCTCGAGCGCGTTCGCCCTCATCACCGCCGCCCTCGGAGCTGGTCTCGGCTTCGGCGCGCAGAACCTCGTCAAAGACGTGCTCAACGGCATCTTCATGGTCGTCGAAGACCAGCTCGGCGTCGGAGACGTCGTCGACCTCGGCACGGCGACCGGTGTCGTCGAAGCCGTCGGCATCCGCGTCACACAGGTGCGGGACGTCAACGGAACCCTGTGGTTCGTGCGCAACGGCGAGATCCTGCGGGTGGGCAACATGAGCCAGGGCTGGTCGCGGGTCATCATCGACCTCGCTGTGCCCTACGAGGCAGACATCGAGGCTGTGCAGGAGAAGATCCTCGCGACCGCAAAGAGCCTGGCATCCGACTCGAAGTGGAAGAGCCGCATCATCGAGAAGCCGGAGATCTGGGGCATCGAGTCGATCTCGGCCGAGGCCATCGTGGTGCGCCTCGTGATCAAGACCGCGCCGGCCAACAAGGACGACGTCGCGCGCGAACTCCGTGGTCGCCTCAAGCGAGCACTCGACGAGATGGGTGTGCGCCTGCCCGCGCTCAACAGCATCGTGCTCTCGGGATTCGAGGGTGCAGCGTCGGTCAAGGGCGCGCGTCCGCCGAAGACCGCGCAGATCCCGGTGACGCCGGCGGCACCGACCAAGCGCGGCCGACGTGACCCCCGCGCCATCCAGAACCTTCCGGAGGACCCGAAATGAGCGAGCCGAACCCGGTGACCCTGCGCATGTCGCAGGGCGGAGAGTCCGTGCAGGGCAACTTCTGGGAGCAGGTCGGCGGTCGTCCGACGTTCGAGAGGCTGGTGCGCCGTTTCTACGAGGGCATCAAGAGCGACCCCGTGCTGCTGCCGATGTACCCGGAAGACGACCTCGAAGGGGCCATCCAGCGACTCACCGGCTTTCTCGAGCAGTACTGGGGCGGCCCCGGAACCTACAGCGAGGAGCGGGGACACCCCCGCCTGCGCATGCGCCACATGCCGTTCAAGGTCAACCCCGATGCGCGCGACCGCTGGCTGCTGCACATGCGTGCAGCTGTGGACGAGCTTGAGCTCTCCCCGCTGCACGACGCGACGCTCTGGGCCTATCTGGAGCGCGCGGCCCACGCCATGGTCAACACGTTCGACGAGTAGCCCGAGTGCGTCGGGGTACCCTGAGTAAAACTCTGAGGAGCTCGACATGACGTACGCCACTCCCGCACCGCCCGAGCCGACCGGCCCGTTCGTGCCGCCACAGCGACCCGGGGTGGGCGGACTCGCCATTGCCGCGATCATTGTCGGCGGCCTCGCGTTTCTGTTCGGTCTTGTGCCATTCTTCGGCGGAATCCTCGCGATCGTCGGCCTCGTGCTCGGCATCATCGCGCTGCGTCAACCGACGGGCCGCGGCCTGGGGCTCGCGGGCACCATCCTGTCGGCGGTCGCCCTCATCACGAACGTCATCGTGATCATCGCCCTGTTCACCTGGGGACTGAATACGACGCCAGTCTCTGAGCCATCGATCGAAGTCACGGAGGCGCCCGTCGTCGAGGCGCAGCCAATAGACACCCCGTGCTACTCGTTCGATGGGCCGAGCGGCTACATCCTGAACCAGAGCGACGAGGCCACCGACAACTGCACGACGACGCTTGAGCTGTGGGGCGAGCTCGCCGAAGACGGCACGTTCACGAACACCGGAGTCGGTGCGATCTGGGGTACGGTCACGGTCGAGCCGATCCGCGTGGAGACCTCGGACACCTGGGCCGAGGGTGACCTCGACGGCACGATGGACTACCTCAACGGAGAATTCATTCCGAGTCTCGGAGAAGTGATCTCCGACGAGCGCATCACGCTTGGCGGAGAGGAGGCGAATCTCACGATCGTCGACAGCACTGCGGAGGAGACAACGTTCAAAGCAGCGCTCGTCGCCTATGGCCCCTCGGCATATCCGACAACCAACGGCGACGTGCAACTCATGGTGATCGCCTTCACCACGGTCGAGGACGACGGCCAGGAGATCCTGGACGCCCTCCTCGACTCGTGGCAGTGGAAGTAACCCTCTAGAGCGCGGCCGCGAGCCCCTCGGCGAGAGGGGTCGTCGGGCGCTGGATGAGACGAGCCAGATCGCCCGTCGTCACCGCGAGCAGTCCGTCGCGAATGTTGGTGTCGAGGCCGACGACGAAGCCGATCGTGCCCTCGTCGAGCCCGGCGCCACCGAGGATCGCGGCGTGCTCCTCCGACGTGACCGAGCGGTAACCGACGGTCGTGTCGAGCGCGACGGAGATCGCGGCTGCGAGCTCGGTGAAGGTCCAGGCGTAGTCGCCGGAGAGCTCGTAGACCTTGCCGACGTGTCCGGCCTCGGTGAGGACGACGGCCGCAGCGCGCGCGTAGTCGGTGCGGCTCGCGCTTGCGACGCGTCCGTCTCCGACGCTCGCGACGAGCTCGCCGATCGCAGCGGCCTGCTGTGCTGCACCGACGTAGTTCTCGGTGTACCAGCCGTTGCGCAGGATGGTGGCCGGGATGCCGGAGGCGACGATGGCCTCCTCGGTTGCCTTGTGCTCGGGCGCGAGGATGAGCGCCGAGGTCGTCGCTGCGGGAGCGCTCGTGTAGACGAGGTGCTCGACACCGGCGCGCGCGGCAGCGTCGATCACTGCGGCGTGCTGCACAGCGCGCTGTCCCACCTCGCTGCTCGACACGAGGAGCAGGTGGTCGACACCGACGAGCGCGGCGTCGAGGCTCGCGGCATCCGTGTAGTCGACGCGCGCTGTCTGCACGCCGCGCGCAGCGAGGTCGGCGATGGCCGAGGGCGTGCGGGCGCCGGCGACGATCTGGTCGGGCGCGACGCCGAGGTCGAGGAGGTGGTCGACGACGAGGCGTCCGAGGTGGCCTGAAGCGCCGGTGACGAGAATGGTCATGGTGGTTCCTTTCGTGGGTACTCAGGGTTCAAGGCGCGGCCAGTTCAATAACTTCCCGATAGTTAGTACCCACTTTGAGGTAAGTTACCTACATGAAGGTTAGTAACGCGGTTCTGAAAGACACGTTCGGGTTCACCGACGGGATTCTTCCGGCCGCGTGCCCGTCACGCACGGTGCTCGACCACGTCACGAGCAAGTGGGGCGTGCTCATCATCGTCGCGCTCTCCACGAGCGAGATGCGCTGGAGCGAGCTGCGCGAGGTCGTGCAGGGCATCAGCGAGAAGATGCTCGCCCAGACCCTCCGCACGCTCGAACAGGATGGCTTCGTGCTCCGCGTCGCGCAAGGCACGATCCCGCCGCGCGTCGACTACAGCCTCACACCCCTCGGCATCGAGCTCTCTGAGAAGCTCCTGCCCCTCATGGACTGGATCGCCGTCAACGCGACCGGAATCCTCAGTCGCGACTGAGCACCTGTCGAACGAGCGGCACCCCCGGCCGGTAGGCCAGGTGCACGTACGATGGGGCGTCGAGCACGACGAGGTCGGCTCGCGCTCCGACGCGGACCACGCCGACATCCTCGCGGCGCAGAGCGCGGGCTCCGCCCGCCGTCGCTGCCCACAGCGCCTCCGCCGGGGTCATCCGCATGTCTCGCACGGCCACGGCGATACAGAACGCCATCGACGACGTGAAACTCGACCCGGGATTGCAGTCGGTCGCGAGGGCGACAGTCGCACCCGCCTCCAGCAGGCGCCGCGCGTCGGGGTAGGGCTGCCGCGTCGAGAACTCGACGCCCGGAAGCAGGGTCGCGACAGTGGTGCCTGAGCCGAGCGCCGCGACATCCGCCTCGCTGAGAAACGTGCAATGGTCGACGGATGCAGCGCCGATCTCGACGGCGAGTTGCACCCCCGCGGACTCCCCCAGCTGCCCCGCGTGCATGCGGGCGCCGAGGCCGCGCGCGGCTCCCGCCTCGAGGATGGCACGGGCCTGGTCCACGTCGAAGGCCCCCGTCTCGCAGAAGACGTCGATCCAGCGCGCGTGGGGTGCCGCGGCATCCAGCATCGCGCCCGTGACGAGCGCGACGTAGCCCGCGGCATCGTCGGCGAACTCGGGCGGAACGACGTGCGCGCCGAGATACGTGGTCTCCGGCGTGAACTCGCGGGCGAGTCGCAGCGAGCGCGCCTCGTCGTCGACGGTGAGTCCGTAGCCGCTCTTGATCTCGAGCGTTGTGGTGCCCTGCGCGCGCATCTCGGCGCGCAAGCGCTGCGCGTTGGCCCTGAGGTCGTCGTCTGACGCGGTGCGCGTGAGCCCGACCGTGCGACGGATGCCGCCCGCGGTGTACGCGCGCCCGGCCATGCGGTACTCGAACTCGTCGGCCCGGTCTCCGGCGAACATGAGGTGCGAGTGGCTGTCGACGAAACCGGGGATGACGCACGCGCCCTCCACGTCGACACGCTCGTCGGCGGCCGGCGCCCGGCTCGACTCCCCCACCCAGGCGATCGCGCCGTTGTCGACGACGACGGCGGCATCCCGCAGCTCTGCGGTACCCTCGCCGACCGCGGGGTCGTTCGTCACGAGCAGGCCGATGTTGCTGATCAGGGTGGTCACGAGCGTTCCGCCAATCCGGCCGCAGCCTCGAGCACACACAGGGCCACGAGGCGGATCGTGCGCGCGTCTGGCGTGTCGCGCGCTGCATCCACCTCGGTCAGGTCGATCGATTCGACGGCTGGATGCCGCCCCGCCGCCCGCGCCGCTGCCCGCAACTCGTGGGCCGAGATGCCGCCCGGTAGCGCTGCCGGGCACGCGGGGGCTACCGAGCGATCGCACACGTCCACGTCGAGGTCGACGTGCACGGGGCCGCCGCCTGCGGACGCCAGCTCGAGCGCCTCGGCCATGACGTCTGCAATGGGGCGCGCGTGGAGCTCGTCGCGGTGGACCACGGTGATGCCGTAGTCGGCGGCACGGCGCGCGTAGTCGGCGGAGTTCGCGAAGTCGGCGATGCCAACCTGCACGACGCGGGCGCCGCTGAGCCCCGCCTCGATGAGCTCCCTCACGGGAGAGCCGTTGCTGTGCCCGTCGCGCAGATCGTGGTGCGCGTCGAGGGTCACGAGTCCCGCCGAGCCGACACGGGATCCCCAGGTGCCGAGCGCCGCGGCAACCGTCGCGGCGTTGTCGCCCCCGAGCGCGACGACGAGTCGGGCGTTCGCGGCAGCAGCCGCCACGTACGCGATCGCGCCGTCCGGGTCATCGTCGGGCTCGATGGCGTCGGGCCACTGTTCATAACTCAGGCTGCGCGCGGTGTGACCGGCGAAATCCGTGTAGAAACGCAGCGCCTCGCGCACTGCAGCAGGAGTTGTGAACGCCTCGCTGCCGGAGAGCGACGTGCGCCAGGTGGGAAGACCCACGAGTGCGAGGTCGACCGCGCCACCCGTCGGCGCTGGCCAATCGCCCGCGCGGGGCCACAGGGGGTCCACGGAGAGCGCCATCAGTCGCCCTCCCTCATCGGAATCCGCACCCCGAGCCGGTCGGCCACCGCGATGGCCTCGTCGTAACCCGCATCAACGTGCCTGATGACACCCATGCCCGGGTCGTTGCTGAGCACGCGGGCGAGCTTCTCCGCGGCGAGCGGCGTGCCGTCGGCGACGGTGACCTGGCCGGCGTGGATGCTGCGGCCGATGCCGACGCCGCCTCCGTGGTGGATCGACACCCAGGTCGCACCCGACGACGTATTGACGAGTGCATTGAGCAGCGGCCAGTCGGCGATCGCGTCGGAGCCGTCCTTCATCGCCTCGGTCTCGCGGTACGGGGATGCCACCGAGCCGGAGTCGAGGTGGTCGCGGCCGATCACGACCGGCGCGCTGAGTTCCCCAGAAGCGACCATCTCGTTGAACTTCAGTCCCGCCTTGTCGCGCTCCCCGTAGCCGAGCCAGCAGATGCGGGCGGGGAGCCCCTGGAAGTGCACGCGCTCCCCCGCCATGCGGATCCACTTGGCGAGGGACTCGTTCTCGGGAAAGAGCTCGAGCACGGCGCGGTCGGTCGCGGCGATGTCGGCGGGATCCCCGCTGAGCGCCGCCCAGCGGAACGGACCCTTGCCCTCGGAGAACAGCGGACGGATGTAGGCGGGAACGAAACCCGGAAAGCTGAAGGCGTCGGCGTAGCCGGCCGTGACGGCCTCCGTGCGGATGTTGTTGCCGTAGTCGAACACCTCAGAACCCGCGCGCTGGAAGCCGACCATCGCCTCGACCTGGCGGGCCATCGACTGGCGGGATGCCTCGATGAATCCGGCGGGGTCCGCAGAACGCGCAGCAGACCACTCATCGAACGAGTACTCGACCGGCAGGTAGGCGAGGGGGTCGTGAGCGCTCGTCTGGTCGGTCACGATGTCGATCTCGGCCCCCATCGCGAGGAGGGCGGGAAACACGACTGCAGCATTGCCGAGGAGCCCGATGCTGAGAGGCGTGCCCGCGTCACGCGCGGCGTAGGCGAGCTCGAGGGCGTGCTCCATCGAGCGCGCCTCGACATCGAGATAGCGGTGCTCAATGCGTCGGGCGATGCGGCTCGGGTCGACGTCCACGCAGATCGCCACACCGTCGTTCATCGTCACGGCGAGGGGCTGGGCGCCACCCATGCCGCCGAGTCCGCCGGTGAGGGTGATGGTGCCCTTGAGTGTTCCGTTGAAGCGCTGGTTGGCGACCGCGGAGAAGGTCTCGTAGGTGCCCTGCAGGATGCCCTGGGTCCCGATGTAGATCCACGAACCCGCGGTCATCTGGCCGTACATCGTGAGCCCGAGCTGTTCGAGGCGGCGGAACTCGTTCCAGTTGGCCCAGTCCCCGACGAGGTTGGAGTTGGCGAGCAGTACGCGCGGAGCCCACTCGTGGGTCTGCATGACGCCGACCGGCTTGCCGGA
>Ga0247735_1000524_pt1 | contig 15001 bp, 20 predicted proteins | sample UWRJL178409R2_FD_180934 | JGI IMG/M metagenome (GOLD analysis project Ga0247735, IMG submission 180934) | Plant litter microbial communities from Arlington Agricultural Research Station in Wisconsin, United States - UWRJ-L178-409R-2 | ecosystem: Environmental > Terrestrial > Plant litter >... | reverse complement strand
CCCTGGATTACGGTGATTCTAAGACGCACGAAAGGACGTCGCGAGCCAAGAGGCGCATGCAGATGGGAAAAATGAATCAACAATAGCAAACATGACGCGGGCGTCCACCCAACATTCATTGTGAACAACTACAGACGACAATTTACGCGTAGTCGCCATCTTCGAGACCACCATGGCGGAACTCACTCTTGATACCCTTATGGACGATGGAAATTTCATGGGGTCAGAGAGGGCCAGGATTGAAAATCAAGTGATCCTTGATGAACTGGAACGCAAGAAGAAGGCAAGGACCATGGCGGTCCCAACAGATGATAATCGCGTAAGGGCACGTCTTCGCGAAATTGGAGAGCCTATAACACTGTTTGGAGAACGCGTGAGTGGTCCTATTTCTCTATCTTTCAATGTAACAAACGCTCTTACAGGCTGCAGATCGACGTGACCGTCTAATTTATGTGCTATCTCAAATAAATGCTGCTCGAGGAGATGATGCTATGCATGTCGACGATGAATCATCGTCTGAGAGTGAAGAAGAGGTGCGTCAAGCTGGCCTCGCGCTCTCAACTCTTTGCCGACGCCTTTCAGGAGGAGGAATTCTATTCGCCAGGCACTCTTGAGCTGCTAGAAGCCCGCAGAAGGATTGCAGAATTTTCTCTTCCCAGGTTGGATTTACGCTACTGCTAGGTGCAGCCAGACAAGGTGCTTACAATGCCTCTTCATTTGTTTCTTGGCAGAGCTCAAAAGCGGGTCGCCCAACAGAAAGTAGATAGCAGGATGGACCTAGGGCGTATAGTTGACATCCGCAAAAAAGTTTTCGCAGAAGTGAAAGTGAGTTATTATGGTCCGATTATCTTCCAGCCTTTTTACAGCCCAATGCAGAAATTCTCAAAACTTGGTTCGCAAATTGGCGACGAGCGACCCATTTCACAAGTACGGATTGCTCCAAACAATCAAATCTTAGCAACAGGCAGCTGGTCTGGAACAGTAAAACTCTGGAATGTCCCTGCTTGTACACCCATACGTTCTCTAAGGGGACACAGCGACCGTGTTGGAGGGGTTGCATGGCATCCACAGGCAACTATAACACAAAGTGAGGATACAGTAAACCTAGTGAGCGGTGGTGGAGAGGGCAGCGTTAACCTGTGGTCAATAAACAGGTCAGTCTCGCATTTGTTCAAAAACTCCTTTACCCTGAAGCATTATTTTGTAGCGAATCTCCTCTGGCAGTGATGCAAGGTCATCAAGATCGCGTATGTCGCGTTGCCTTTCATCCCTCTGGAAATTACGTGGCGAGCGCGAGTTTCGATACAACATGGCGATTATGGGACGTAAATACGTCGAAAGAGCTTTTATTGCAAGAGGGCCACTCGAAAGAGGTATACGCGATAGATTTTCAGAATGATGGTGCTCTTGTTGCATCTGGGTAGGCCTTCGGTATGGCCTCACATCTGTGCATCTACTCATTCAATCCCTTTAGAGGACTTGATGCTATTGGCCGTGTATGGGATTTGCGCTCTGGAAAGACAGCCATGGTTCTAGACGGTCATGTTCAAGCTATCTTCTCAATGGCGTTTTCACCCACTGGGTTCGGATGGATCTTCGACGTTCCTACCTTCCTATCGCTTACACAAAATTTTTCAGATATCAAGTAGCAACTGGGGCTGGCGACGATACAATTCGCATTTGGGACATGCGGGCAATCAGGTCATTGTACACTATTCCAGCCCACGTCTCAAACGTATCGGACGTGCGGTTCTTCCACGCCAACGATCTGCACTTCAGACATACCCCTTCCACTCGGGATGTCAACATGAATGGCGTCCACGAGGCCGCGGAAGCACGAGATGCTCCAGAGAAAGAGCGCGCCACGGCGGAAGAGGAGTGGCGTTATCGCTCAGGGCTTTTCTTCGCTAGTGCGGGCTACGATGGCTTCGTCAAGCTATGGAGTGCAGACGATTGGCAGCTCCTGAAACGTCTCTCAACGGACGCTGGAAAGGTCATGTCAGTGGATGTGTCTAGTGACGGGAACATGCTTGTTTCGGGCACATATAACCGTAACTTTCAATTGTTTGCGCCTGAGGAGGTCTAGATTTCACTATACATACCTTGACATACTCAGGCTTTCCAAAAGTGACCGGACACGGTGAATTTGAGCATAACTCAGCAACGACCAAACCCGGGACCACAAAATTCCGGGATATTGGACGAATGGATGGCACCAGAAACAACAAAATTTAAGATGGCTTGTGGGGGGAATATGATAATTATCACTTTCTACAGTGCTCCAATAGCTCCGTTCAAGGTTATGTTCCAGTAGCAGCACATGTTAGATATCACACCGAGAATTTGAGATTGAGTCAGTATAAGCGCGGAAAGTACAGTAGGCAAAATGTGCAAGGCTCATAACCGCTGCATCAAATCTCTTGAAAAAGTGTAGAATAATTAGTGACATGAGGTCACTTTTGGGAAGCCTAAGTACTTTTTATGCAGGTGTATCTTGGCGAAATTATAATATCCATTGCGTGACGGTGATATACAGAGTTACAATTAAATAAGATCTGTCCAAAGATACTAAATAATGCCGTCTCGAACCTGTGAGATATATTTGAGATTCTTGAATCGAGTGAACAATAAGTGAAACCAACCTTCTGCATGAAGCCAGAAACGCGCCCTAGATCAACGATCTGTGACTCACTCTCGACTGCAATAACCAGATTCTCGAGCATCTGGCAATGAAGTTAGCATTGTATAACTGTAAGGGGATGTCACTCACGTCTTCAACTTTATCAATCGGAAGACCAGTGCAGAGCGCAACGATCTTCTTGCATTGATACTCCTTTTCTGCACTGGCGCCTTGCAGACCCTTCAGTCTTGCTCTGACCAAGTCTTCCATCCGCATATGCCACATCTTCATCCGTCTCAGTTTAATCAATGTCGCGACCGTATCTGCCGTCGGTAAGGGTGGCTCTGAGTCAACACTGAATGACACGTCTACGGAACCGTCGACACCAAACATTGTGGATGCAACACCACGGTGTGCAAACGCAGGTCCAGCACTCTCGCGTGCATCATTGCCATCAAGATCGGAGCGACCTGTCCAGTCAAAGGAATCTTCATCTGCAATAGCTTTGTGCACGTTCCGGACACGTTGATTGATCTGGTCCAACTCGGCACATCGGTTTTGCCAAGTTTGAATGTTCTTGCGCTGTTCGGAGAGCTCGCGAGTAGCAGCGCGTAAATGGGCTTGTGTTACGTCGAGTGCGTCTTGTTTTGATTTTACCTCTGTCTGGAAATCAGTGCTCAGGGTTTGGATCATCATCGTCATGTCTGCGAGTTATGTCAGAGGAGAGCTATAAGAAGGGGGAATAACCGACCAGCAATAACGTCTTGGCTCTTTTGGACAGGCGGAGGCGGACCTGTACGTATAGAAGAGAGAATGTCCTCTACCCGTGGACCACCGCTCAACTCCTGTAACAAAAGTTAGTGACATGAAATGCTGAGTATTGGTATCAGTCATACCTCAGTCTCAACACCGAAATCACCGGGTCTCAGACCCAGCTTATTGGGTAATATTCGATTGGCGCCAACATCCAATAGTGTCCTTACAAGGCTGCGGTTGCCCACTCGAGCAGCAATGTTCAATGCAGTATCACCATGCTCATCTTGGAGGTCTACGATCGACCGGAAGTCTCCTGCCTCTTCTCGAGCAATAAATATGAATATCTCATCCAAATAGTAGCGAGCGGTGACTGCACGGCCTTTGACCCCCGCGAGAGAAACAATATGGTGCAGAACAGATTTGCGCGATGTGTCAAGTGTACGGATGGCCGGATGAAGAGCACGAATGAGTTGTGGGAAGCACTGGTGATCCGCAGTGTTTGTCGCAATGCATGCTCTTATCAGAGGGGTTTCACCAAGGAAGTTTCCTCGGTGGACATCGGCTCCGTTCGCAACGAGGGTAGTAACTGTTTCAAGTCGTGCAAGACTTGCAGCGAGGTGGAGGGCTGTATGTCCCTGATCATCCAGGATAGTATCGACATCGAAACCTCCAGCTGTATCAGGATTCGAAGGGTCTGAGGCTATTTCGCGTAGAAGGTCAAGAATAGCGGCAGGTTCGTCCCGCTGACATACTGAAGCCATAACCGCTGCACGTCGACTATCCTTGTAGTGCGATGGGGTTTGGCCCAGTCGCGGAAGCAAGGGCTTTGAAGAGAAGCGTGTTATACGGACGTCTGAAGTCGGTGACGACCTTCCCGCACCGTTAGTCAAAGACGTGGAGCTAGAAGGCCGCACAGCGCCATTAAAAGGTGTTTGGGAGTTAGTGTTCAAGGCGGAGCCCGTTCTTGACGAAGGCCATGTAGTTGGCTGGGATAAAGAGTGAGGCTCGTCCACGCGAGCACGTTTGGCGGGTGAAGGATTCTCCTCGCCGTTCACCTGGGAATTAGCGGACGGTGGTCGTGAACGGTCAACAGGCAAAAAATCTATGGAATCATCAGCTTGAAAATCCAGAGGTGGTAGGTAATTCCATTTACCTGGGTTTGTTCCTCCAATGGTATCGACATCGGCTTCTGACCGATTCCGTTTGAGATTTGACGTCGGTGGAGGTGTTTGCGAAGGGTGGGGAGATTGGCTGAATCCCGGTGGGTAAGGGCCAGGCGATCCAAAACCGGAGGCACGACCTTGCGCTAGAGCAGAGTTGCCAGAGGTTGTAGGAGTAAAGAGTCCCTGGGCCCTTCCTTGGTTGAGGAGGCGAAGAGCGGAACCTGGCATGATGGGTGGAGGAGCCAATGAGGAAGGCAATGGACCCATATAATTTCCGGTCGCACCAATACTAGAATATGAAGATGATGCAGAGAGAGGACGCGGTGACACTGTGCCTGCGGGTGTGCTGACTGGCAGTGCGCCCAATGAGTGAGTACTCGGCGTGAAATCAAATAAAGGTGACAGTAGAGGGGCGACACCGTATTGCAGCGCGATGTCGCGACCTCTTTCCAAGGGAATCCTAAAATTCAAAGAAATCAGTTATTGACGCGTTCCTCTATCACGATATCGCGTTCGCCTACCAGGTGCCTTGATACTTTCCGTATCCTCCCTGCACTATCTCGTGCTTCCCAGGCAAAATTTCTTTCTCGAGTATCTTGGTCCGACGACCTTTGTCCACGCCTGCAACCTTGAGGATCTGTGTCGCATTCACGTAGGAATCGTTCCTTCTACGCATGACGGCAATTCCACGTATCATACACTCATAGACCTAGAATACGACGCGACCGTGTCAGATTTCGATCAAACTATTAAACGACCAAAGCACCTGAACTGAAGAGTAGACAGCATTGTATATCTTCACGGGTGGTTGTGAGCTTCCCGGCGGTCTTGGTCCTGCCTGCATCCTGTTAGCGGAAGGTCCTCGCTGTTGGTGGTGATGGGGCCACAGGTGAATGAAGCACAACGCGACAACGCGTGTGTCGGAGCTAGAATCTTTCTCACCCCTTTAAACGTTCTTCACCAGGTTAGATTTGACGTTCTTCGACAGTACTTACTCGACTAGCTTCCCAAGGCTCAGCACGTCGTCTTCAAGATTCTTAGCTGGTCTAGGACCTTAGCGGAGCTGAGAGTTCCAGTGAGGCGTTTTCGCGGCGTTTAAGTATGATGTAACGGTTGACATCGTGCAGTTACAGGATCCTTCCACCCGCTAGCACCCAGCACTAGATAACTGGCTTGGTCTTCTCGTCGGGGGATATGCTAGAAGAATTACATCCTGAATGCCAACCACTCTTGCAACCGTCAGTTTGCGAAATCATTCCCTGATCGTGGAACAGCGTATTGAGGTTTATATAGAGAGGCGGTCGACGGTACTCAAGTGTATCCGATAATACACATGATTCGCGCAGTACGTTCAAGTCTCTTCTCTTATACCACCGGATTTTGACTTGTATTTAGGATGTCATTGTGAGTCGGCCCACGCTTGCACTCTAGGTAGAAAACCACCAACTTTTGCATTCTATCATCCTAGCACTACATAGGTATTGTCGTCCTGAGCTGAGTCAACTCTTTTCTAACTTCGAGTTCAGATACTCCCCTGACATTTGAAGCTGTGGGTTTCAATCATTTTGAACCTTTCATGCTATTTATAACGTTCTAAAGCTAACCTCGCCTGACCTCACATACACCCTCGTCCGGCCTCTTGTCGAGAAATATGTCGCTATCCAACAGGACGGGAACCTCTCAGTCGTATTTTGCCTTCTCATCACCCGCGTTCACTTTGTCCGGGACGATAATATGACAACACAAACCATCTCCCGTAGTAGGGCCCAACTATGCGAGATCCTCGCTACAAGAGTGTTCAGAGATATGGCGAACAACATGCTCAACCTGACGATTGCGCTGACGACGAGTTGGCCGGTGTATTCCGGCGCGGACCCCGACATCGTTGCTCAAGCAAGGGAGGAGAGAGACGATGATCTGGAGGAGCATGTAGGAAATGCCATTGAGATGGCGATTCTGGGGAAGGCAAAACGATTCATCAAGAGTTCGGCTTGCCAGAAGGTCATTGACGGTATATGGACGTGAGTAGCGACCTCATCGCCATAACTTAACTGATGATGTCCAGGGGTCGATGCGTTTATCAAGCGCAGAGCAGTCACTCCATCCTCGCTGATGTATGTGCTTGTCCGTTTGTCAAACAAGTCCCTCACCTCGTCTACAGACGTACAAGAGAACGCCTATCCATTTTTACGACCCCCACAAGGCACCTCTCCTTGATCATTACAGGCTCAAAGTCCCTTCCATTCGGGCTGTCCTTGATTATCTAAAGTAAGGTTTCTAATCGCCGAGACCAAGTCTATCGACCCTGACGATCCCCAGTTTCCTCATCTTATTCATCTTATTTGTGGTGGCTATCGAGTTTAATCAAAAGGACACGCTCAATGCGGCGGAGATATCCTTCATGATATACGCTCTGGGATTTACGCTGGAAAAAGTGGCAGCTATGCAAGAGCACGGAATCAAAGGTCAGGCGTCGCACGCCGTCTATGCCTTTATGAGACTTTGCTGATGCTACTCACTGGCAGTTTTCTTTAAGGGCACTTGGGTGAGTGACGTCCTGAATTTTAACCCGCATTACTGAGACGCCTAGCCAGAATGGATTCGATCTAGCATTTAGTACGCGTCCCACGTTATCTGCAACTTGAGGCACTAATATTTTTAACAGTTACGACATACTTCATTTATGCATTCCTACGGATATACGGTGTCTATCACCATCGTAGGTGTTGTCGTTCTAAGAAAATACGAATGGCACTCAATCCCATTTTCCAGGCTACTGGGCGTCTACTCTAGGAATCGACCTGCTGGCCCTCATCGCCTGTTTAATGTTCCCTCGGTGAACGCTGGCCTACCCGTTGTTCAAATTGATCTCTGACAAGCTTGTAGATTGGCATTTGTTACCTTCAAGGACAACCTTATGGTGCTGTCCTTGCGCGCCATGATCATGCAATTCATGTTTCTGATGGTCATTGCCGCGTTCTGTTTCTGTGGCTTTTTATACGCACTTTGGACGTAAGTCACTCGATTTGATGAAGTGATGTATGGATGTAACAAGGATCTTTTCAGTTTGAGTCGCGATGAGGCCGGGTAAGCTGTGAATTTGAATATAAATATCGAAGCCTTTACTTACAATATCTTGTACAGATATGGCGTCGGGTTCGTTGGCTCTCTACATTGAGATATCTGTAGGGACTTACCGATTCGTAGACAAATTTCCTGGTGGATGCTAGACCTTTGGTTTGGTCTCGACGCAAGCGGGTTCGATAACGCAAGTGAGATAATTACCGCTATATATCAACAATCTTTTTCACTCACCACACAGATAAATTTCACCCAATTTTCGGTCCAATAATGATGGTCACGTATGCCTGCCTGAGCAACACTCTCCTCCTTACTGGTCTGTCCATTTTTTCTGTCGAATTTCCGCAGACGTTGATGTTGAAGCTCATACATAGTTCTCGTGTCTGTGCGTGAAGGTCGCCAACAATTTGTGGCTGCTGGCGCTCAATTTCATTTCAGATACTCTCTAATACCTTCGCATCTGTGAATGAAGACGCAGCAGCAGAGGTACTATCTTGATGTCCGAAAATCTTCTTTTTGCTAACGTATGTGGATAGGCCATGTTCCGAAAGGCAGTGTCGACAATAGAAGGGTATGCTTGCCCCATTTAATCCTGCTATATCTCCTATTGACGGCTGGCAGAGTCAAGGCAGACTTCCTTTTCTCGTATCAGCCCCCAATCAACCTATTGGCACTGGTCATCCTACTCCCAGCAAGCTACATTCTGTCGCCACGCTGGTTCCACAAGGTACATATATCTGATCTATGTTATACCTAAGCGCTGATATGTTATGATCAGCTCAATGTGTTTATGATTAGGCATGGACCCTCCTATTGACCTTAACCTCGTACTTACCTTCGTTCTCCTCTTAGGTCAACCAGCTTCCCAATTCTCTTGTCGATTTCTTTCTACGAGCGGCAATCGAAACATGCTGGTTCAATCACATTGTATGACACCATCGCTCATGTCGCTGAGAAAGTATTCGATACACTTCCTCGTTCGTTGAAGAGGATGAGTAAGGTCACTTGTAATTGTATTTGCCCTGATTCTAACAATTCACTCTTTAGCTTTCTTCGAAGGCTTGGCCGGCGCCGACGCTGATATCGACGCAGTAAGTGCCAGATAGAATGACGTTAACGTCCTGCTAACTCTTGTCACCAGGTGTTTGAAATTGAAGAAGAGTTTGACAGCGCTCTCGACACAACTGCCGATAACAACGACGGTTTCTCTGTATTGCACCAGCGGCGTGTTTCTAGTGCTTCTTCGAGACGGCACTTCCCATCTTCACCCCCCAAAGCGATTCCACGGGCAAGGCTCAGCTCTATGATGAATCGTGGCTTCGAAGGTCAATCTTACAGCCCTTTGGCTCAAGTCTTCAACCCCGTTGTTCAGGAGGACGACGCCAATTCCGATCCTTATGTGTCTGGCAGCTCCGCACCTCAAGCAGGCATCAGCTTTGGTCTGGTGACGAGACGGCGCTTAATGTCAATTCAGCCCTCTCAGAGAAGAGTTACGGAATCGGCAGCCAATCCCGCTCTTGCCCATATACGAGGGATACCAGCTATAGGCGACAAGAACTCACCTCCAAAGAGAGGCGCTGCACGATCAAGGAGTCATGACGCAGATCATAGTAGAAGACCGCTGCCCAAACCACATCAGATGGTAACAGAAGACATCAAGATAGCTGAGAACGCAATGACGGACGAGAGGGCGCAGTTTGCTGTTTTAAGGCGTCTCGAAGAGATGGAAAAACGTCAAGAGAGAATCGAGGCACTACTCGTGGAGATCTCACGGAGTGTTGGAGGTCCCAGACAACCTCAGAGCTAATTAACCACATACCCAGACTCGCTGTAATCTGTTGGTGACCTGTATAGATCGTTCTGAGCATAACAAAATCGGGTATTTATTCAGATGGTGGACGGAATGTAGATATCTTATAGACTGCATGAACTACACTGAAGAAATTCAAAATGTCACTTCCTGGCATCAAACTAGAAATTCGATCAGCATTAGGCGCAGCATAGATGCAAACTTCCGTACCTGGATCGACATTGATGTCGGCCATTCGCAAGGGAGCTGAGCCTTGTTCAGGTAGGAATAAGACACTTCGGGGCGACTGTGGTCTTTGAACCTATTGAAAAGTTTATTCAGCATGTAAGATCAAGAGTGCCAGGATTGAAAAACCTCTTGAGGGCACCAGATTGGCCAGGAGCTCTCTTGATGTTGTCCAGCTCGAAAACAGCCCGCATCACTTCAGAGATGATCTAGAAGCCAGTTCGAATTTATTATAACAAGAAGAGAAAAAAAACCCTTACCTTCACTGTGAGACCCTCTCCCAAGTACCTGAATACACCGTCGGGATAGAGACGATCTTTCGCAGCACGGCTAAGATTGAAGCTAGTGGCGTTGCCAAAGATCTTGTCCTAGGTGAAGACGTTAAACGATGATGTACGAAACGTGGACCAATTGCATCACTTACATCAAGATTGGCAGACGTGACATCGACGAAGACACGATCGCCTTTCTTGAAGTCTTGCCCATTTACACTTTGGTCCTTGGTAGAGACACCTAATGTCATGGACAATGAACTTCTGTTTTATGCTATCGCAAAGCATGTCTACTTACGGAAGACTCCACGGAAAGTAGGGTCCAAGCCTGAGATAAGACCATAGATTATTTGAGGTAGCCGGGAATAGGTTAGAAGGTACTCACGAAGAGCTTCATAAACATAAGTATCAAGCTGAGCGGAGCCATCCACCCTCTTTGCAAGAGTGGAGATAGTCGAGGCGTGTTCACTTCCAAGGTAGTAATTGATCGTATTGGCAGTGGCTGGTAATAAACGCAGGTTATTCGCATTGTGGATTGCAGAGTAAAGTAAACATACCCAAGGAAAGCTCTGTGCCAGAAACAACCATTAGTGCCAGAAGACTGTTGGCAAGCTGGTCCGTGGAGTGGCCAAGCTCGTAAAGACGCTTGACGATGTCATGGTACTCCGACTGCTTAGGTTTCGAGAACAAGGACGAGACGGTACCCATGATACCAGCAATAGAGAACTGTTGGAAAGGGTCAACCGTAAAGCAAGTAGTCAATAAATGTGGCACTGACCCTGTTACCAACTCCGGCCGAGTCGAGACCATCTTTTATCAGTCCCAACAGCTTCTTGACATGACTTTTAACCTTCGTCTGAAGGACCATGACTTTGGACGCTTCAACGTTCAAGAAGATAAATCTAGCAGAAGTTGTGAGAGGATCCTGAGCTGTCGTCACCAGACGAACTTACTCATGGATGTCACTGAGAGCATCGAAAAGCTCCGAAGGAGTGTATTCGCCATCGTCATCGCCGATCGTAAGCTCAATCCCAGCCTGCAAATTATATCAGTGTCTCGATCCGGTACTACGTAGTTTCATGAAGGCTTACAAGATCGGTTGCGACCCAGTAGATAGGAACAACCTTGAGTACCGAGCGAACCAAATCGACAGCGGATGTCTTGCCCCCCACCAAGGTGAAGGAGTTCTCAAGGATGAGTTTTTTCGTGTTCTGGTAGAAGTATTGTCCGATTTCCGAGACGAGATCAGGAGAAGCTAACACAGAGATCACCGCTTGTTGTGCTTTGTCGTCCTCAGCGGGGAAGAAACTGGAAAACGATAGGTCAGTGGTGAAGGGGTAAAAGCCGACAAAGTATTAATTCACCCAGGGCCTCTAATGACTCTCGAAGATCTCTCTTGATAAGGCAATGCAAAGCTGGCCTGGTCCTTCAGAATTGCTGATACTCGTGAGTGGCCTTCAACAGAAGCTTGCGGAGTTTTTGGTTTCGGGCGGGAAAGATCATACTGATTAACGACACCCAAATTGGTCAGGTTCGTCTTCATCGACTCCGGAGTCATAAGAGGGAAGAACGTATAGATGCTGTTCTCCGTGAAGTTGTTAGGGAGAGTTCGAAGGAAGAGTCGTCCCAGTGTGCTGCCAAATCCGAAGGCTTTGGGATCTCTCTGGCAGTCGGCGAAACCCCATGCGGTCAGGTTGAAAGGTGTAAAGTCGTGAGTGAAGAATCTGTCTCCGCGAGTGAGCGCAATAGCGTCGCTGAGGATGGCACGACTGATTGTGTAACCTAAAGTAGACATTTAGTTTGGTGACATCGAAATTGAGGAGATGGCTCACCTGGGCATAAACCAGCCCCCTCAACCAGTGGCTTAGCCTCTTCAGCTTGCAATCCAACATAGAGTTCAAGATAGTCTATGTCTCCGTAGAGCTTCTCGGCGGCATTCGCAATTTCCGGGTCTGAGTTCCATTCCAGGAAAGATGTGAAGGCTAACTAAAATGTGAGAAAGAAGATCAAGACTAAATGATGATCGACTTGCGTTTCAGCCCAAGATACTAACACACTGCATCAGAATGTGTAGGCATTCATAAGAGTCCAAGGAACACACCTTCCTGAAATCATTCAAAGAGCAGACACCCCAGCGTCTGTTCAATTCAATGCCCATCACCTCATTGAGTCTCATGATTGCTAACGACTCGTTAGTAAATTCAGTAGACGAAGAAAAAGTATTGCCCACGAGGTGTTCCACGAGCTCGGAAGGCGCCAGCAGAGTGTTCAGTACTGTGAAATTCAGTGTAAAAATATTGTGTGGTGAATGTGAACAAGAGAAGCGTACGCATTGTGGAGAATATTGGCCAAGTCGTCATCCTTGAAGCTACCGTCCTCTTGACGTTGCATACTGGAACAAACTTCAGGAATGTGGCTCTCAGGTCTGCATTAAAGATGATAATTACCCTCCGAATGTCCAGTGATGGATATCAGGTTGCATTTGCTGGACCTTGAAGGCGGCCATCTTGAAGTCGTCGACCGTGACTTGGTCCGAAGGCTTGTCGCCAAAGAGCTGACCAAAGACTTTCTGCGTCCACTGTTCGTCTTCTTGACTAGTAGTAGCATGCCACCGGTACAAGCAATTGAACTAGGCGAGGTCAATAGGGTATCAAATATGAGATCAATGATAACGCACTTCAACACTGCAAGAATTTCCTTTTCCTCGTTCAAAGAGCGAGTGGTCCTCCATACGAATTTCCTAGGAATGTGGTTAGGACTGATGAACTGGGCAGAACGTGAACGTGTAGCCTACATCAAATGGAGTCAAGCTCCAGCTGTTGCCCTCGCGAACGAGTCCAAGAATCGTAGAGAAGTAATCCGAGAATACAACTGTGTTTAGCAATGTCAACAACGTTGATGGTTAATCGGTGACGGCCTTACCCATTCCAAACCAGCCACAATTGATCAGTCGGGCAGTCTGAAAGATTTCCTCCTCCTGAGCCAAAAGCTTTGCCTTGGAAGCTGGATCATCCGCCATGAGCGACGCAGGGTCAGCAAATGTCCCTCTTTCATTAATCTCTAGAAGCTTCTCGGCAATGTACTAAAGTACTTGTCAAAACACAGACCAAGATAATATAGGCTGGAACTCACGTTGTGGTTACGACTAAACAACACCAATAGCACGCAAACGCCCGGGGGAAGGAGAAGGAGGCGATCTTCGGCGAAAACGTCGGGATAGAGCTTTCCTCGACCGTCCCGAATTCTGATCCTATCTTGGTCTTGTTGGCTGTTGCCGTACAAAGGCGCAAGGTCGACGTATGAAGAAGTTTCGTTGATGTTGGGGTCTCGATGTGAGGTGCGGAAGACGCTAATATATATAAGCAAACAATCGCGATGCAGGCTTTATGAACACACCTATGGATGACGAGTGCCGCAAATGAGAACATGAGTGAGGACAAGCCACCGGGATGTTTGACGAACTTTGAAGTAAAGTCAGCAAATAATGAGGGAGGATTCACAATCGTAGACTTACGCCTTCCCTTCGTAGAAGACTAGCCAAAAGGGAATCAGTCAAAAGATCAAGAACGAGGTGAGATACCTTACGTGTCAAATACCAAACCAGCATCTGGAAGTTGATTTTTAGGCAAAGGGTGTGTTTGCTGGACAGATCGGGAATAAGGAGTCCCAGCCTTGAATGGTGATACGTGAGCATGAGGCGAGGGTCTAACACTGAATGGAAATCACCTTGCCCAGGTCTGGGATGTCAATATTGTTGTAGGACCCGTCGGCTGTACGCCACGCGTACTTATTGCTGACAATGGTAGCAGGAGGGTGCGTCAAGTCATTGTACACTATATAATGGAGTTGGCTCTGGGTAACACTAGAGAAGAGATGGAGCAAACGTACGAAGCTGGACAATCTTATTCTTCAGAGTCGTAGCAAGCTTCCCTTCCTCCAACCGAGAGACAAATACGAGGGCATGCTCGAGCTAGAGCCGGGAAATCTTGTCAGTTGTCGAACTTCCAGATCAACGGGTGGTGTCTACTCACCAGTAGCTTGCGGTCGTCGAGAGACTCCTTATGTCTAATGAGGTCGATGATGGCAGACTAAAGTCCATGAGTTTCAGCGTGTTCGATCGTTTACACAACCAGAAGATGGCTCACAACTGCAGTCGTGTTCAACGTAATAGGCAAGCCTTTCTTGATCTATAAAGATGGGCTCAATTCATCGCGCGAGTCCAGGAGTATCTGAGTACATACCTGGTCACGAAACTCCTTCAGAGCTTTTGGTGCATCCACGTTCTTGTCAGTGGTCGAAACACCATTGACAGCACTTCCATTGGGCTGCAAGCAGACATATCAGCCTCTGCCATTGTCTATGACAGTAATGAAACTTACAGAGGTGGCTGGGCTTGGGCGACTGAAGATTGAGGAGAGACGGGACATGATACGGTGTCAACGGGCAAAGGAGGGAACCTAGTTGGGGAACGCAACGAGGTGGGCATTATATAGTGCTAAAGTTAGTAGTGGCAATTGGCCGTGGATGCTTGACAGGAAGAATGACCGGCTAGAGGCAAATGAAGCCTCTAAAAGGAAATGGGGTCCTCCAATGGTAGATCGTCCAAAGCGAACAGTGTCAGTGCGTGAGTAGCTCCTTTCACCAATAGCTCATTATTCGGCTCATTACTAAGTGTCTTGTCAGCTCGACATTCATGGGCCATGGAGGTCGGGTTGAAATGCAGTTGTCACCACCGAAATACCAACACAAGCCTCTGGAGGAGATGATCCTCCGTGTGATCTGTTCTAAGATAAGAGCGTGAACTCCTTACAGGACCTTACATCTAACACGCGATTGGGTTGTCATCAATAAAATGATTTGACGATGTCAAAGTCACATACGTTGTGCAGGGCTGTCGGTCGGTCGTCTCGGCTCGATAAAATGAAACAGATTTGCTGGCTTATTTGACATTGTGACTGGAGGACAGCTGGCGCGCTGTGCACAAGTTAATCTTGGCTGAGTAGTCTCATGGCCAGCGGATGTGACTGTGGGATCAGGAACGAATCGAGGGTTATGACCGTTTGACACATGATGA
>Ga0247735_1000523_pt1 | contig 15006 bp, 17 predicted proteins | sample UWRJL178409R2_FD_180934 | JGI IMG/M metagenome (GOLD analysis project Ga0247735, IMG submission 180934) | Plant litter microbial communities from Arlington Agricultural Research Station in Wisconsin, United States - UWRJ-L178-409R-2 | ecosystem: Environmental > Terrestrial > Plant litter >... | reverse complement strand
ACCCTTTTTGCGAACGCATCTTTAAGGGGAACCCCCCCTGTGCGTGCTCTATTTTTTGAATTCCCGGACGAGCCAGAGTTATTCGGTATCGACTCGCAATTTCTGGTCGGTCGCGATATCCTGGTAACTCCTGTCTTGGAGCCTAATGTTACCTCAGTTGCTGGTACAGTTGCCGAATTGCCTTCATTGTTTTATTTTCGCCACTCACGCGATTTCTAGGTATTTTCCCGGGACGAGGCAGCGTCACCTGGCGTGATTGGTATACTCACGAAGCTGTGAATCCCAGCGTAGGAACTACCATTCTCCCCGCGCCACTAGGGCACATCAATGTTCATATCAGAGACGGCTCAGTCCTGCTGCTGCACTCAAACCCAGCTTATACTACCGAAGAAACCCGACAAGGTCCCTATTCCCTTCTTGTTTCTCTCGACTCACAGAGCTTTGCCTATGGCTCCGCCTACATCGACGACGGTATCAGCAGCCCGCCTGGCTCGAACCGCACACTCAGTTTTATGGCAACTCATAATCAGCTGGTAGTCAACAACATGGGTACATTCACGATCGAGCAAAAACTGCAGGAAATCACGGTCTTGGGTTTGAAAGAGCATACGGAGTCATTGACACTAAATAGTGCACAGGTTGTAAATTTCACCTATGATGTGGCGCGACAGAAACTGGTGGTTCAAGCGCTCGACGCAGATTTGAATCAGCCATTGTTGTTTACATGGCAGTAGACTTGACATCTCAAAATCAGGTCCGCCGCATCATACTGTTTCGCTTCAGAACCTGCTCATGACTCGATTGGACATTGAATGTACCCATAGAATACTTGTTAAAATGTATAAATATTGTCCAATGTTTAACTTTGGCAAGTAGAGGTAAGAGTCTGAAGCAATATTTTTAGAGCATAACTCTGCCCGACTTGATTTGTCTCTTTCAGACATGTTGAACCCTGCGAAAGCTTTAGCAAGTGAAACCTGATTTCATTTAAGCAGAGACTCACTGGACGAACCACCTTTGGTCGTTCGCGACGCAGTTTCCACCATGAGCATTCTGAGCTGCTTGGCAGTTTGGTGCAACGTAGTCGATAACAGCAGCCTAGAAATCGTCGATATTAATGAGGCCATCTGAGTGTAACCTAAGTATTTATTTGCGTACGAAATCTGTGCGGCAGTACGCCAAAGGTCCAAGATCTTGGTTGACGAAGAAACTCTTGCAGCTTCTATATTGCATTAGAACTACATTAGTCTAGAAGGAAATCATGTTGAGTCTAAACCGTCAATTAAAGGTGAGCAGTTGAACTTGCTCCGTTTGTATTGTTGACCTGAAATATGGCACCTGCCATCATATCAGCCTCTCGTGAAACACTTCATGGGGGAAGAAAGTCACCTGTGTTTTGACTCTCATAACGAAGAGCATCGGCAATGACATGACACTCGTTTGGGTCAGGACCCCCACCGGACGGAACAAAACAGTTTGTTGTGCCTATTTGGCTCCAAAATGGTATATCATGTTCTGAATAAGGAAAGAAATATGGCTCACAATTTGTCCCGCAGACGTTGACCGTGGGTGGGACCGTTTGACGGCTGATGAGACTGCCATGGGCTGGTTCCATATCTGGGCAAGCGAGAGTGGTCATTTGCACGTTCTTGTCCTTTCCGATGAACTCTTCGGAGACAATTTCCGTTGCTCCTTTGCAGATACTCTCTGCTATATGCTTGTTATTAATGGTGTGGTAGTACTCAAGCAAGTATACGAGCATTACCTGGTGTTACTGGCGTGGAAGAGACCACAGCAATAGCAATGGAGACGGGTAGAACAGTTGAGAAGAATTTCATGCTGAGAATGATTTTTGCTTCGCTGAAAGGTTTCCAAGACGTCGAGGGCCTTTATACTTTTTATACACGGGCTCTTGAATAGGCCCGTCCCCGAGGCTTCTGCGGGATCCGAGTCACTGCTATGTATTCCACACGCTCTGTGATCCACTTTACGAACATTTACGGGGAGTAGGCGCCGTCAGAGGAAGAAATTTCAAAATCATATGAGATCCTACGTGATATCGTACCGACGTTCTCTGCAGACTGCAGATGGCCGATGGGTAGTCATGCGAGCACATGAGTCGGGGAAACCTTTCATGCTTGTCAGTTCAACTTCTACGACGCTACAATTAGAACCCTGCAGGCCATGGGATCATCACTCACAAGGGAATGGGAGTGATTATGGATGCGCGGGATGACCACAGATCACAGATCAGCGACGCCGACCCAATCGAGACAAGTGTATAACGACACATTGTGTGATTCGAAAAGGTTCGAGGCCATTCTTCAAGAACGTGCATCTATAGACGGGCATATGTGGATTCAGCCGGATTCCCACGGGCGCTAAATTTAGCGCCCATTTCACACCAGCTCATTGAACAGTCTCAAAGTGCATATATCCGACTCGACGGTGACCGCGTTCTGGAATGCAACCCGCCCTATATACGCAGTCTGGGTTTGTAGTTGAGAATTAATGTCTAGCGGGGAAATGTAGGATGAGCAGACGCGACCCAAGTGATTAGGAGAGAGTTGGATACCCTTCAAGACTCAGGCGTGGTTATCGACATGGCATAGTCAATGAAATTTTAAACGCTTAAACTCATCCTTTTGAGGCATTAGAACGGAGTGCAGGCTCGGAATTCAAGTACTACATAGGCAAGAATTCAATGGAAAAAATGATATTTACACAGCCGGGAGATAGAACAATAAAAGCAAACACCGTCCGTTATCAAGGAGCAGGTCGAACTTAAGCAGAGAAGGAAGAGCTAGACACTTGTCGGTTGATCAACCAAGTAGTGGTGCTGACAGCGGTGGACCTACGCCTAGACTCCAGGCAAGAGTACCCTTTGTTCGTCACGTGAAGTCGTGAAGATTATGTAATTATTGCCAATTGGCAAGTTGCATTCCAGTCTTACCTCTTACGAACTCGTTTCTTTCTCAGATCCCATGATTTCGTGCTGTTTATACACTCTAGGCTATACTCCTGGAAGATGACAAGGAGCTACACGCTAGGAAACTGGGATGGTAGTCTATCAGCTTCAGACGCCACTAAACAACGTCCAACGTCTGGAGAGATGAACCTGAGTGATTCTGTCATAGTGCACTTCGCATCGTCGCAAAATAGTCCCCTTCAGAGCGTTCCTGCGACATGCGGCGATAAAGAAGAGTCCAGTACTGTATTCCACATGGGGGATTCTGAGAAAAAAGGGGAACCTGAAGAACTCAAGGTGAGCACCTATCTAACTTTTTTTTTTGTCCAGGCTTAATGATGATGAAGAATCAGTCCATCAATATGCAGGAGAAACCCTCTATTCGCAATGATCTGCTTTCAGACCAAGGTGGAGCCAACGAACTGACCGACATACCAGATGGGGTCCAGAAGAAGTCATTCGTGCGTCTGATTATGGCTCATAGACGTGCCCTTTTCTAACGGCGAGGTTTAGGAGAAGGTACCGATTGAACCTCTTCTCGCGCGTGTATCAGTTCTGGGACAGGCATCCGTGTCCAATGACCCGGCGGAAGCGCCTATTGTACGTGTCGACTACTCAGTGGTGCGCGTAACTCATCCCGAACACTGTAGGAGAACGCGGCTGCCGTGTCGCCCGTGGCCTTCTACGCGTTTACAGGCCAAGCAACGCATACTATTCATTTCCTCCCCGCTCTCGAGTCTGCATTACATTCGCCAAGTGTCACAAGGACACGTCCAGTCTTGCAAGCCCTCTCTAAGCCTCCGATTCCGTCTGCCTCTGCGCCACTTCCCGTTGAAGACATGGGGCGTGTGGAAACAATGTCTTTGTACTCCATTGACGCAGATGGGGAAGATGAAGAGGACGATATACTAGTGGAAGAATTGCTAGTGAGTTTATAAACTCGGTTTCCTCGCTTTGTCGTCTTAACTCACTCCTAAGCAGTCTTATTCACCTATGAAGGAAGAAATTTCTCGAAATGTACGTTATTCGTTATTGCTCGTAGATGGGGGAATAATAGTTGTTCTCTTATAGCAAAGCAATGATACGAATGGCTGCCTTGAACACGACTCTTTATTCACTCCACCGCTTTCCGACCATGAGCCTCTCAACGAACCCCCTATTCCAGTCCAGTTCTTAACGGAGCGACTGTTCACTCCTGAAGCCTCTGTTTCTCCTCCTCCTTTACCGTCATTCAGAAAAAAAACACGATCTCGAATTATTCTGTCTCCTCCACTACAACCGCGCGCATTGATACCTTATATTTCGATCCCTCCTCTTCAAAAGCCGAAATCCGACTATGTCCGCCTATCTCGGCTGATAAAGCACACCAAACCTGTTGATGGACATGCGAGTGTCAGAGATGCATTGGAAGCTGCCTGGCAGCACAATTCAAGGATTGGTACTCATGAAGGGGATGAGGGTAAACCAAAGAAGAGGCGAGTAAAGCGACGAAGGGAAGATGAAATGGGCCCCATCGCAGGGCCTTCGCGACTCGAAAGTATCTCTACGGCCACAGGCAAGATCATTTTGAAGCGGCACCAACCTCAGGAAGAACCGATGAGCGATTCGAAACAGCCGCGAGTCATAGATTTGACTCAATCCGATGATGACTTCTCCCACCGTCGCCAATTTCCAGCAACACGAAAGATTGTGAACAACATAGTGGTCAAGTCGGTGTTGAGTATCGAATTGGCACAACCCATTTCCTCTCGCGCTTTGGCTTTCAACACGCGCTTTATACGCGGCGCGCAGCTGGATCGGCATTTGGCAACACACATAGACGTCGAGAGGAAGCCCATCCAACGACGAACATGCCTTGTAGACCAATCAAACCTTGAAGCCAATTCTCAAGATGTTTATTCAATCGGAGTATCAACGTCTGATAAGGATTTTCGTCAACCCGCGGAGGATGATTCAGACGATGACATCGTCATTGTGGATGTAGGACATTCTCCGCGGGTACAAATGGGTCCCCCATCGCCCGGACCAGCACTAGCACGACCACGACCACCTGGAATAACACTGGTGCAACCCGCTCCTAAGATCGACCTTGCAGCGAAATTCAGGAAGAGAAAAGTGGCCAAGAAGGGCAGGGTACATCATACTCAGGATACTATAGCCTCAGTCGACGCAACATCCTCACACTACTCTCCAATCATTGTCCAAGCTGTACCCCCTTCTGCTCTTCGTGAGGATATCACACCCTCCTTTCCTTCAGCTAAAGCCCTGGGGAAACGAAGGGCGGTGAGCCCTACTCCCACATTTTCAGCATCTTCCTACCAGCACTACACCACATCACGGCCTCACGCATTCCGCATTTCGGCATCAGCGAGACATGAGGATATTTTCTTTCACACCCCCGGGCCTTCTCCCACCTCAACTCGACTGACAACATCGTTTGATCCATATATTCGCCCTGTTTCCCCTACTCTCGCCGATCCTCGACGAATATCCCCTTCCAACGACTCTTTTGGTGAACACCTTGCAGGTTCGTCCTCCACCAGTTTCCATCAATCAAACGAGCTTGCAGGCTCTCAGGCTGGCTTCTATTCTGAGCTACCTGGAGACCTTTTTTCAGAATCTGGGTATCTCGATCCATGGAGCCTCGTGGATCATGACGAACCTCAATATGTCTTTGACACGATCAATCCCGCCTTGCTAGGAGGGAACCCTCTCCCTATCATCTCCAGTCGGGCGACTGGGGAAGGGCAGCAGGACAATTCCGAAGCCGTGACTTCTCGACTGACATCTTCTCCGTCACCATCCTCCTCCTCATTGTCATTTTCCAACACTTCATCACCGTCATCATCCCGCCTCTCGAACTACTCCGACGTCGTTGGACAATCTTCTTCGCACACGACTGCAGAGACAGAGAATGTCAAACCATCAAATTATTCACGATTGTCGTCCAAAGTTGGTGAAGATCTCCCGCGTCGAAGACATGTTCAGCGTCGGTTACCTGATATGGTCCCCATAGAGGACGTATTCTCTGCCACGAACTCTGAGTACCAAGCATCCTCAAGGTCCTCATCACCTGCGCGGAGCTTGGATGGTTCGGTTATTGTTTCTCGGCCACGTATTCCGATCGATCAGCAAGCTGTCCGAGTTCAACGCCGTCTCCCAAAGCCTCTCGCGGAAGTTGATCGCAGAAATGAGAACTGGCCGAAGTCGACCAGTGAGAGCTATTGTCATCAATGTCGACGCAAAAGCTTCGTACGTAAGCTATCTTGTGGCATGTGCTCAAAGCAGTATTGCATGCGCTGCCTTGCCCACCGGTGAGATCCCTCCCTAGACCATGTAGTTCAAGAGTCGGCTTATCCTCTCGACAGATACCCCGACAAGCCTCAGGTTTCGAACATGGGCCAAAAAGGTGGCCCGTGCTGTCTGGGATATTGCAACTGCACTATTTGTTGCCAGAAGCGAGGAATCGACTATGTCTCCGCACGACAGCCCATCACTGCTCGCCCTGATACTTCCAACACGCTTACAACCAACGCCTCCAGCCCCTCCCCGGCTGCAGGCGCATATTGGGGTACGATTTATGGTCTAGATGGAGTCAAGTTAGGGTCGACCTTTGCTCAGAAAGCCCGGAACAAACGCGATGCTCGTAAGGTCATGTATGTCCCTGTGAATACTCTGGGTGTGAGGTGGTTCGCTGGTGCTGTTCAACCTTGTTGGAAACTCGGACGACGTCCGGCAATTACAGAAGTCGACCCAGTGCGCCAACCTCAAGTCCCAAAAGGTCGAGAACCAAGACAGTTTGTAGGTAGATCCGCCCCGCTATTTTATCGTACGGAGGCAATGGCGGCTTTGACCCCAGTCTCGTCGATGAATGAAGATTCAGAGGATGAGATTATTGATATAAGCGCGGAGGACGGTGGTGTGGTAGGTGAGCGTAGTCTAACTCAGCCTCAAAACTTATATCCTGATTCCAGGGTTGGAGAAACCTTCTCTCCAGATAGCCTGAGAGAAGAGGATGTGAAGCAGGCGATCGTCCTTGCTCTCACAGCTTGCGGCGTAAATGTCGTGGATTAACTGTTATTATATATCTCTTTCATAATTCTTTCATCATACCATACATCGTACGATATAGCATTTGCACAGTCTACATTCATCATTTCATGGACATCCTGTCGTTCAAGTCTTTTTATCACCTAGTACTTGCATATGTAAACGGCAGTGTTGCATATTCAAAGGAATCTTGGCTTTCATTGGTTCGTGCTAGTCCGTCCTGAGGTCTCATCAAGTGTTCAGCCTCTGATATCGCATTTCGACCTCTTTGAACACCTCGACTTTCTTCGTGATTTTGAAGCCAAGCTTCTCGAACAGTCGTATACTGGCAAGGTTCGTGTCGCCAATTCGGGTAACAAGTCGTCGAGGAGGAACTCTCAGAGAGCTTTGGTGGAAATCCGACGGCATGTTAGCAGGAGCACTGTCAATCGAGAATGCCTCTGGCATCCCCGTAGCATAACCTAGCATAAGCTGGAGTGCTTCGATCGCGAGGCCTTTGCGTCGGAAGGTGGGCTCTAGAGAAATTGTGAGTGGGCAAAGATGTAAGAAAGATATTCATACCTGCGATCATAATCTCCACCTCCGCGTAGAATCCATCTTCGTCATCTTCATCGGTAGGTAAGTCTTCTGTTGACGGAATTGATCCATACAGAAACATATTCACATCACCAACCATAGGTAAGCCGGCCAGTCGATTATCTATTGGGAGGATTTGACCACATGTTGCGTCTAAATCGATTGAGTCTCTGGAGAGAATAATGAATGTGAGTTTGTCTTCGTCCGATTGCCACTTCCCTTTCAGATGGGATTAGCCGCCGAAAGCTACCTAAAGACTTCACTTTGGAACCTACTTTGCATGTCGTATTCCTCTTCAAGCGAGAGAGGCTCACTCGCTGTCAGCATACGCAATTCCTCGTCAAGCATCCATTTATGATATTTCTAGGGGTTAGACCGTTTGTAAGTCCATCTGGGGTTCCCGATTAAAAACGGTCGTATGGATGAGACGCACAGGAACATGTTCGGATCTATATGGGACTAGCACAACCTTCGACCCAACCAGGACTGTGTCGACATTTGCCTTCATGATCAATGTACACACTGCTGGAACCGGAACAAGTGTACTCAGTCTTGCTGGCGGTCTTTGCCAAACCCTAAATTTATCTAGGACAATCGGACAGCAACCGGTCCGTCCATGGCCGTCAGCAAGCGCCCACCAGATGAGAGGCGATCCAGAGTTGATCCACGACTGCTCGTACGGAGTCGTACCTGTTACATAATTGTACCAGAAAGGCCTTGATTTGTATTCTTATTGATGATTCCCCGATTACAAAACCGTTCACCGATTTGATCAAACAATCTTATCGGAAATTGAACTCTAGCTGTCTATTAGCCTCAAGAACCTTGCTTGCACCCGCGCTTGACTTGGAACCATCACAACCTCGTTTCTCCTTCTCCACAATGGCAGAAGAAGACGCCACAATGATGGACGTCGACGAGCCAACTACGTCGCAGGCAACCCTGATGCCAACTGTGACCTTCGTTCGAGCTCCTGCGAGTGCAGATGAGCTAAAGTCCGTCTGGAACCGAGAAACCTCAAACCAAAAGAGGCTTATCGATTTTCTAACCCGCTGGCCTCCCAGTCGCACACCTTTTGCGTATGGTCCCTGGATTCTTGCGGACAGAGGCGGCATGGACCACCAAGTAACACCCAACTTCTCTGGTCTTGCATCAGCTTTCGAATCTCTCGTCGCATCCAATAACGTCACCGTCGAAGCCATCGATCAGATATCGCAGACAAACAACGTTTTGGTTGGAAAATGGATGGTGTTTGAAGAATCGTCCAAAATCGATATGCTGTGGGGGAAGATTCTATACCACATCTGCGTCGAGAGACAGAGAGGCTTTCTAAAGGTTTCGACGCGCCAAGAAGGGGAGAAGCACGTAATCTGCATCTACGTCCAGGACTATACCAATAAACAGGAGGTCTCAGAGTTGAGAAAGATCCTCAAGTCTCTTGGGGTCAAATGGAAGATCGGCTTCAAGACAGACGCTTATACCCACCTGAACATCTACAAGAACAATCCCTGGAACATTCGCCCTTCTCGCTACCATGAGTAGCCAACTGCTGTACGTCGTATAACTACTTTTGAAGCCAAGAAGTTGATGGTCGTCTTCATAGTGAATTCTGACAACATATTTCTGATAGGCGTCTAATCCCACAAGCACCGAACCAAGGTCATCACTGTCGTTAAACTCATCCACTGTACACTGATTTGATGCAAGGTCCAGTTTCGACAAAGATTCAGTGCAGACTGAAAAAAATGTTTGTTTACTCCTTGCCCGTAGGAACTTGACCGAATTGTAAGATAACGAAAGGTGCAGACATGGTACCATGAAGAGAATAAAGTCACGTAGTAAGCCTAACTGAAGAACCCAGCCTGTTTCTCGTAAGATGATGTCTAGTACATACTCATTACATCGCATGGACCCTTTCTATAAGTATTTCGCTGCATTCAGTGGGGATATATTCTTTACATTTCCATGTACAATCAAGTCCTGCGTCCCCGTTTATTTCGTCCAATAGACATTGCGATTAAATTTTAGCGAATGGATGTAGGGCCTCACGCGTTTGTGATGGTTCCCGTTAAAATTCAGCGGCTGGGACACGTACAATGTCCTAGAGAAGTTGGCTAGAGTTTCGCTAACTTTCAACTGCAATTGGTGGCGGCTACCTTTGGGTCGTTTGAGCGTGATCGCATTGCTTTCGAAAATCTCCAAATTATCAACAAAGTAGACCTAGGCCTCAATAATTTCGAACGTACGGCTCGATGCAAAAAACTTAATCAGAGATTCGATTTGAGGAAGGACACCGAACGCGTCGACTTGAAGATTTTGCTTTCTCACTCAAACCACCCACGGCGCATCAAACTGGATTTATTTGATACTATTCGACACATATACTTAGTTTCACCTATGTCATAAGATATTCCGGCGGCGTAGTACGCCATCCGATGCGCGATGGTCCCAATGATTCTTGGGGCAGGCAGAACGATTCTCGCGTTTTACTTCTGCGCTGCGATGATGAGGAGCTGCACAAAATTTTAACATTGGGAAAAGAGGCTCGCTTCATGAAGTGTAAGCAGGCTCTTAGGATTGTTTATTCGGGTTAACTCATACCGTTCTAGGGAGTGCTCCATTTCGAGACCTGGTTGACAGCTAGTTGTCCAGACTCCGCATCAGCTTCCCATCTTTAATCATGTACCAGGAATGACCTCAGTCCAGAACACTTGCCTTTCATAAAGAGATCGGAGAACACGACAACGACAGCGACTCTCAACAGGTATTGGAAGTGGCACAATCTGACATAAAAACGTCAGTTCTCTGCTAAATATGGGAATAATTGCCTATTTTGGTTATTTATTTGACGAACATGACCTGACATGAATTACCCGCTGATGGATATGAATGTCAGTGGCAGTGCCCGGTGACCACGGACGTCACACCTTCCTGAAAGACCTCAAGCTGTCTGCCTTTCCAAGAATTGTAGTATAATTATCGTAGCCAAATTGTATTGGGTGGTTGGCAGTTGTCGTGGCACCGCCTGGACAGGTAATCGGACCATGGTGGACGTCTCGGAAAGCTCAATATTCTCTGGATGTGTTAAGATTTAAACGAAGTGAGCGGAAAGATGTTTGTGAAATACGAGAGGGAGTCACTGTGTGCAAGACCAATGTATATACTCTTGAGCGTTGATGTGCCTACTAAGACAACAGGCATGAGGTGGTTTTTCCTGGGTTAAGGATAGGTGATTGGCTTACGACAAACATCGAAATCCGAAATTCGAGACAAAGAGACGTCAGGCATCCATCAAAGATACGCGCACGGGAGGTGCAGTCGCCAAGCTCGCCACTAATAAGTTCCAACACCTCATCTGCAGGCTGATTCAAGTTGGGAGTATTGACTTGGAATCCGGAGTGGCCAGTTGCGGTGAAGTCATGAAAAAAGTCACAGAAGTTTTTGTCTTTTCTGTGACCACATTATGGCAAGATCTACATATTTGAAAGATGTGGTAGCCTATGGGATGACGCCAGCAGTGTTTCGCTGTTGATCGACCAAGAGATTCGAATTACTGATTAGAGGCATATAGCTACAGAAGCAGGGCAGAGAGCCAGCGAGGGAAACTAACATTATACTCGTGATTGGTTCTATGCCTGGACACTGCTGTGTTCAGGTCTTGGAGCATATGTGTGGTACTTCCATTTATGGCATTGCGATTTGGGTGTTGGGAATATCCTAGAGAGCAGAGAATTTTTTTAACAGACAACGATGACTCATGGCAACGTTGAATGTGTGACTTTTATCGCATTTTTTAAAAAAAATTGTGAGGATTGCTGGCCGCGCGACACTAGGTAGATCAGCGTTTCGTCATATACCCTGCTACGCCGCGGCTTTCGTTAGTTAGTAAGGTGTAGCTCCCAAACGACTCTGACAACATAATTTTCTACGGTGGCTTAGATTTAGTGTCCAGGCCTGCCCGGAGGGCAAATACCCGCGAATAAGCTACATAAACCATACTACCACGGAGACCTTATATAGCTTACATGCTGACAGAAACTAGTCTCTATTTTGATGTAAGCGCCTATTTGAATGGTCGTGTCTCCTTCAGTCTTTAGAAATTAGATGCATAAATAGTGAAAGAGCCCGTCGTCTAGAAGAGTCAAATTTAATCATGTGAAGCCATAGTGTGGTTTAAATTTGAATTGTCGTGTGAGATGCCTCATGGAATGAGCACAAATACGCCGTCTAGAGCGCGTGTAGATACCGTTGATGTTTTCAGACAGGCGCTCGATAAATTTATTTTACGTCTCTAGAGTTTGTTTAACTATTAGAATTCAAGTTGGAACAGCGAACTGAATCCCAGGAGAATTAAAATGCTCACCTTTATGCGTACCCTATTTTCGTGTGATATAGCCAAAGTATTTAAAATAAATAATCGGCGATTCGCAAGGCACGAGCTGCTAGTATTCGATAGCCGAAGCAGAGGTTTTAACGTTCTGAGCCTTGAATTTTTATAAGCCTATGCATGGCGTGTCAATAAAGATCGTCTATAACAAAGCCATGCCCCTAGTTCTCCCACGAGTGGATGTTTGGACACGGCAAATCCCCATTTGATCCAGATACAGCCTTACTACCTATGACAAGCCTCCTAGATCCTCACGCGATGCTTTCTGGCTTCTCTTTAGAGCCTGCAAACCATAATGGACCCGATGAGTGCCGCCCTCGCAGGCCTAGCGATCGCTTCGGCCTTGAAGGATATCATTGAGCTAGCTCAGAAATTAGACGACTCGTTGGCAAAGGTGAGTACATAGTCATTCGGTTTTCCATATCTGACAGAGTTCCAACAGGTAGCAAAGAATATGACAAAGTCAAAGCGCCTAGCGGAAGACATAGTCAAGAGTCTTCGCCAGTTGGAGAAGGTTTACCAGCGGTACAACGCGACGCTTGTTCGATCTCCAGATTTGAAGGAAGCAGTTGATCGACTAAAAGTGTATGTTCTGTGATATTCTCTTACAGCGGGGTCTGATCCATGAGTTGCAGTGAGTTGGAAACCACCTACCATAAGTGCCACGCGCTGTTTGAACCCTCTCCAAAGAGTCGAATGAAGCGAGCGAGGGTTGCTTTCAATGCTTGGATGAACGCGAACAAGGTGGAGGAAGAAATTGCGGTGCTTAAAGACCATGTCAACACCTGTCACATCCAGTTTACCGTATGTCCTCGGATCTTGAAAAAAAATTCTGGTGCTAATGCATCACAGACCTTCGCAGCGGCTAGAATAGAAGGCTCAACTCGGGAAATACACAGCTCGACTGCTCGGATAGAAGTCACCACCGCTCGTATCGAAAGGCTGCTCGTTTTTGACAGCGATCAGGTGGCCGAACTCAAACATATGGAGGGCAGGATCAGCAACCTCGACACTTCCAATCTGGCCTCCGAAGTGACTAAATCCACCGTGTCCGACGCATACCTTCGGTACCAAGTCGAAGAAATTGACAAGTCCCTTATGCAGCTATCGACAAAAGACCACACCTACCCCGTCAACGCACCGTTGGACGACTACCTGCAGCCTTTCCAACCTGTTATCACTATGAGGACCCCGCATGGTGACCGAGAGGCTCGACACCGCGATGTGGTCAAGAAAACACTGGAAATCCTCCAGACGTTGCAACAAGGTTCAAGCAATTTGTCGATACAAGAGGGGGCATGGGATATGGTCAATCTGGCCATCTCGCTTTATCAGCTAGACATGTTCCAGGAAGCGGTAACTATCGGGTCATGGACGGCCAATCTGTTCCGTACGCTATACGAGGTCGAGCCCGATATTTACAAACCATATCTCGCCCTCTCCCTCCTCAATCTGGCCCGATATTATCTCGAAACCAGTTCTGAGAAGGCATTCGAACCCATGGAGGAATCTCTTGCACTGAGCCGGTCCCTGCAAGAGACCTCCAGCACACCAGAGATCCGGAGCCAACTTGGAAGATCACTGACTACCTACGCTTCAATGCTAGCCAAAGAGAAGAAACACGAACAGGCTCTAGCTACTGCACGGGAAGCCGTTGAGATCTTCGAGACGATTCTTCGGGAAGTGTCAGACTGGGCTGACGCACTTGCCTCTTCAACACCTCCGAAAGCGAATCCATTCAATGACTGGACACCAAGCAGTCCTAGTATTGCTTCAAGTGAAGCCACCATGGTCGCACACAACCTCCAGAAGCCACTAAATCAAGAGATCTCAGGGGACGAACGTCTGAGATACGACCATGGTCGAGCCATGATACAAGTCTCATTCAACCTCGAGGATGCAGGGCGGTTAGACGAGGCACAGAAGATAAATTTCAAGGTCTTGGAGATCTTCCGCAATCTCTCTGAAAGCTACCCCGAGAGCATTTTTGACGACTACCTCGCTTCGACACTTTACAGAATCGGACATCGAACCTTTCGAGATATTACACCCGAAGATGAGGCCATCAAGTATATCGACCAATCTGCTGCCCTCTATCACAAACTTTATAAACTCGACGCCGACAAATACAGCAGTTCCCTGTATGATGTGCTTTGGCAGCAAGCAACAATCCTTGGGGCGCTGAAACGCTTTGACGAAGCGTACAATGTTTGGCAGGAGGCAGCCGACGTTGCAAAACGTTTGATGTCCGACCAGCTATATCTCGCGGATGCCCTCATTCAAGCGTGCTGGAATTTACGCCAACTTAAACGCCACGACGATGCTGTCATTCTTCGGATGGAGTCGGTCCAGACTTACCACACGGTGATGAAGAAGGCGAATAAGTTCGAGGCAGATGCCTGCCGCGACCTTGCTATCGATTACCAGCTCGCTGGGCGTGACCAAGAGGGCATTCCGTGGGCTGAAGACGCCGTCACGCAATACCGTGCACTGGCGTTTGAAAGCCCTGAAGAGTTCGCCGAGAAACTGGCAAATGGGCTCAGTACCTTAGGACAACTCCTATCTGGTGCAGGGGAGCAGGATAAAGCATTATCAAAGTTACTCGAGGCTATGGGACTCTACGACACCATCGTTACCAAGGACTCTTCATCCGTTCCTCGATACCTACGTGTTTTGCGTATCCTCACCGCGGTTGTATTCAACCTCAACGACGTTGACAATGCTATCGCAAGCAGCCATGACGTCCTCCGTAGACTGCGGGAGTTACGGGCGAACCATCCAGAGGCTGTTGGATGGTATCTATCAGAGGCCATGGAAAACCATGGTCTTCTCCTTGTCAAGTCCAACCGTCTAGAAGACGCCGTGCGTTGGGCACAAGAGGTCATTCGGTGGTATGAAGACCTGCCAGCAGACAATCCGGAAGCTGTCGAGAAATACCTCGTTTGTCTCATCAACAACGCTAGTGACCTCGATCATCTTGGGCGCTCAGAGCAGGCGCTGGTACCGATCAGGAAGGCCATTGATC
>Ga0247735_1000522_pt1 | contig 15012 bp, 17 predicted proteins | sample UWRJL178409R2_FD_180934 | JGI IMG/M metagenome (GOLD analysis project Ga0247735, IMG submission 180934) | Plant litter microbial communities from Arlington Agricultural Research Station in Wisconsin, United States - UWRJ-L178-409R-2 | ecosystem: Environmental > Terrestrial > Plant litter >... | reverse complement strand
ATGCTAAATGAGCTCGTGCAGGGAAATGGGGAAAGAGACGTACACCATGTCAGGATGATGTTTGGAAGCGTGACCAACTGTAATACGGATCCGTTGTAATCTTGCAAATGAATTTCTGCCTTAGATAAATTAATCTCTGTCGTATTACGTGGAGGGGAAGACAGCAATTCGCTAAGGATATACTGGGACGGGATTCCGGTACCGCAACCTAGCTAGCTATCGTCAACGTTACGTATCTAAATCACAAATCGTAGTAGACTCACCTCAAGGATTCTTTTGTCTTCGAATCCATTAAACCCAGGTCCCGTTTTCAAGCTGTCCAGATAATCTACCAGATCAAGACTGCACTCCCAGGTCTTCAGGCCTCCTTCATAGACCCCCGGAACCAGGTCAGATGGGGCTTCAATAAATTCCAGCGCCTTCCTGTCACCCACAGGGAGAGAATAATTTATTTCTCCATCCCGCTTGGAATCCTCGGTGTCGCCAGCTCCTTCAGAGATGAGTTGGAAACGCGCGTCAAACAGATCTCGACGTATCAGGGTGACAGACTTCCGAGACGAAGTAAGAGGTATATTCAGGGCAGAATAAGATATGAGAGGCGGCAAAGCATCGAGCTATACGATCCAATGGCCGTCAATCAGGGCAGCAGTGCTAGTGGTAGGGCAGGGATTGTGCACGAACAAGCTGGTGGATAGAAACTTCTCTGTGTGGCTCGAGTTGAGTAACATTATGCCCAGGGGGCTGCGTAGCTTTTTCATCCTTTGGATGATCCTCTAGATTCAACGCCTCGTCGATATCCTCAGCATCATCGATGTCAAAGTCGAACTTGAACATGGGTGCGATGAAGAAAAAGATGGCATCTGCACAGCCACCGGCTATTCTGCTTAATGAATTTAGCACTGCCACAAAGCGAACTTGCCTTCTCTCGAGCTCGCTCTGCCTTTTTATTCTCGTACATATGTGCAACCAGGGGGTTCTCAGAAACCCCTTCTCTCTCCCATCGCGTATGCTTGCATGGTCGCTATTAGACGCTAGCTGTAACCGTCAAGGCAGTGAAATGGCACCCTGCAACCAGTTCGGGAATATGGAATACTTGAACATGCCAAGTCCGCCAGGTGTCCGATTTTCAGCCAAATTCTGGCAGCCGTCAGGAGACTTCATGCACCTTCATCCAATCATATGCGGCGTGCCTGTCCTCCTGAGACCAGACACTCCACCGATGGGCTTAAACCAGTATAGATCTCGGTAGGGGTTTGAATTCCTCTCCTAGGTAAGATCTGGACAGCTTTACTTGCTTTCCTGATATATAAGACCCCCTCTAATTGCTCAATAACTACAGGACAATCACCATGTCCGACTTACCCACTTCTGAAGATAAGGTCAATGACGAGGTGCCTGAAGCTACCAGCAACAAAGAAGATGGCTCAGACGTAGTTGAACCAGACCCAGATGTCGAGGACCAAGAGGTATGTTTCCTATGGCATGACTCGGACAGGGCGCATTTTATTCTAATTATTCACATAGGAGAACTCTGACGACGATCAAGACGACGATGAGGAAGAGGAAGAAGATGAAGATGAAGACCGATACGTCTCTGATGATGACGAGGATATAGCCGTTGAAGATGCCGTCGAAGAGGAGTCCACGGAGCCCCCATACACTCCTCTCACTGTGGACGACATACCTGCCTTGTTGGAAGGTCTGGAATCTCAAGATTCTGAAATCTGGAATGCGGTTCGTCCAAATCCCAGCATTCAACCGACGTACCGAACTCACTCGCGTTTACAGTCCCTGAACAAGTTCGGTGGTATCATCTCGCGGCAAGAAGGGTTCATCGCAGAGAATCTTGCGGCTTTCGATGTTCCACGACTCGTCAAAGCGGCCAGAACGGCGTCTGACAGTACCCTGCGAACCACTATCCTCGAACATGTGGGGCTGTTCACTAGTTTATCGGAAGAGACTCGCAAAGCATTGGTCCCACAGATTCCTGAGTTTATGTGGTTCCTAGGCGATGGCGATGGCTTGGACCGTTACAATGTTCTCTGGATGCTCGAGCAACTTATAGACGAAGAACCTTCTGCACGCGAACTCGTCCTAGAAGGCGCGAAAACTCTTTACCAAGCCGTTCGTGACCTCGGGGACGAAGAAGTGGACGAAACGCACCTGGTGTCTATCCTCGAAGCGTTCGAAAGCACCAACATCTACGGAAGGGAGAGCTGCAAGAAGGTCTTCATCGAAGCCTCCGCGTTTGATGCTGTTTTGGGCTGTACTCAAGTCAAGAAATTTGCCAAGGTCCGCGCCGCTGCGCAGAGCTGTATGGTACAGCTTGTTCCATACATCCCTGAACTCGACTCTTTGCTGCCTGATGAATCTGATCGAGGCAATGCTGGGATGTATCTCTTCATGACATCTATAAACCTCGTAAAGGACGAGGACGAGGAGATCGCAAAGCAGGCTGCTTCATTCCTGATGGAAGATCGCGGAGAGGAGCTCAACGAAGTAGTGAACAAAATAGTGGCTGCATCTCCCGATGTGATCCCCGCTTTGATCAACCAACTTGGGATGAAGGAGCCAAATCACGTTGGCGCTCCTTCAGAGTTCGCTCTGACCAGGTTCCTAGAGAACGAGGAAATGAAGAAGCTGGTGGCCGATGCCATGCGTTTGTTCTGGGCCGACGAGGGAATCCCTGCCGAAACCAAATTCAAGGTCATCAGTGGACTCATCGACAGTTTCCTGGATTTGCGCAAACTGGCTTTGGAAAATGGTCTTATCGATTTCATTTTCAGACAACTGGACGACGAGAAGAGTGCCTCAGGTGCTTTGGTAGGTCACCTATATTTTGAATATTTCACGACTAACTCCAGAGCTCTCTACTCAGACCATCTTCGATCGCCTAATGGAAGGAGAGCAGGTCGTCGGCTCTATCGTCCTCAAATCTCCAGCTATGATGGACAAACTTCTCGACATGTTCGACGGACCTTCACCTACCAATCGTGCATTGGGCGCCTCGAATCTAACACGTGTGTTGGAATCATACGATGGTGACTCCAACGAACAACGTGGCATAGCCGCGAAAGCCCTCACCCAACCCAATGTCTACCCACGCATTCTCGCCGGTCTGCATTCTGACGATCTTTCCACTGTCAACGCGTCCGCCAACCTGATCTCCGAGATCCTCAGTTCAGAATGGGGCACTCAATCCTGGAACTACGATGAGAGCTCTGGAAAACCACCGCCTCCTTCGCCCATCAAAGACGCCACAATCACTGACGAATTCGCCCAACATATCGTTGGCCTTCTCAAGCAACGGGAGACTGCACCAGGTGCCCTAAATGTGCTCTGCCAATGCTGCTGGGGGTATAAGCGGGGCTACGACGTCACCAGAATGGCGTTTGAGTCGGTCATCCCCGATGCCGATGTCTTTTTCTTTGAAGCGCTGTATGGCAAGTTCGAAAGCCGACATGCTGGACGCCAGAGACGACACGTTGCGGCTGCGGCTTTCCATGCGGGCGGCATGGCTAGGATCGAGTCGCAGTTGAAGAAGGATCTCCCAACAGTGGAAGAACGTCGAGCTGCAGTGGAAGGATTTAGGGTTCTCCTCGCTGCCGATGACGTTGACCTCTCCATTGGCAGGAAGAACGCCCAACTTCCTATTCTTCTCGCTCAGCTCTTTGCTGATGAGACCGAGGAATCGATGAATACTGCGTGTTTTATGATCCGCTTGCTTTCTGATAGCGAGAACGGTTTTGAGGCATGGACGGCATTGGCGACCGAAGAGACCATACAGCACCTCATCTTCTGGCTGGAAAAACCCCCTCCGACCTTCGAACGCCCAGATGCAGATAAAATGACGGAGAAGGAGTTCGAAAAGGCCGACAACGAATATGACAAAAAAGTACGGGACGCGAATACAAAAGCGAGCGAGTATGATCTGTTTCATCCATCAGTCCAGCGATATGAATTTGACCCCTCTTTTCATCTTAGAAACTTGTCGCTGTTGTCGGAGGCCCTTGGTTACATGGTCCCTTTGCTAGCGCCTTTTGCCTCCCAGCTTATTGCCCCTCTTCTCAATGCCACAAACACGGGCGACCAGAACTACAAACTACTGGAGCTCTTGGTATCATTTGGGAATAATGAAGAGATCCTCAAGAACGCACTAGTTCCAGCTGTGAAAGACATTCTTGCCAAAGATCCACCTCCTAATCTGAACACCTGCTTCAGCTGGATCATTCAAGGACCCTCTATCGCTTCCGCATTTTACCAGGGTGGTCTTCTTGATCGCCTCGAGAGAGAGTACGACCTGGGCGAAGAGGGCGAATGTTTCAACTCTCAGCAGGGTCTCCAAATTTATGAATGGCTGGTGAAGCGCACAACGGACGAGGAGCAGCAGAAAGGTATACAAAAGGCGTTCTTCGCGTTCCAACCTGTGGTGGATCAAGCCCTCAAGTACTTGCGTAACTCAGACTACGTCTATGACGCCTTCCAGGCTGCTGGTGAGATCTACCAAATGGCGAAGGGATATCCAGAAGGTCTTGCTGTCTTAGAGAAAGAGAACATCTATCCGACCTTGCTCGAGCTCTTCGATAATAAGGAGCTTGGCAATCCATCGAACGTTGGGCCCCTCCTCGGGCTTTTGTGCCATCAGGACGTTGGAGCATTAACGAAACTTGTGACGACACACATCGCTGGGTTGATTCCTCCACCCGAGGTCGAGGAGGAGGCGCCCGCAGCAGGCAAGAAGGGCAAGAAGGGAGGGAAAGGAGGGAAGAAGAAAAAGAAATTTCAGCCCCGCATCAAACGCACCGAGGTCCTCGATCGGATAGCGTCTTTGGTTGACACAACTCCTTCGGCTAGGAAAGCCCTCGTGGACGCTGGCGCGATCCAACTAGCAAGCAGTGCCGTCGACGAGAAAGATCGGGATGTACAAAAGACTGCATTCAAAGTTTTGCGTGGGTTTACGGCCGATGGGGGCGATCGCGATGCAGTTGGGAAGTTCTTGCCGCACCTAGGCACCCTTCTCACCGACGAGGAGGAATCGATAGAATTAATTCAACTCATCGCAGCCTTCATCCCGGACAACGTCCAGTCCTTGATCGACGCGGACATGCACCGCATACTATTCAAAGCCTTCACCGACTTTCCCAGCTCGATCGGAGATATGGCTTTACTCATTAACGCTGTTCGCGACTTGGGGAACACCGAGGCAGGCCACGAGCCATTGGTGGAAGTTATGAAAGCGTCGTTCGCGTCGGAGAGTGCCCTTGAGATGGAGCACAACTGGGGTAACGCTCATGCCGTTAGAAGGCTTCTCGTTGAGGGCGAGCAGAGCTCCAGACTCGTGGTTGAGGCGGGCGCCATCGATTACGCCTTGAAACTCTTGCAACAGGATGATCTTCATGTAAGTTCTCTACGCTTACGATAACTATTTCCACAAAGACTGATGTGCTTTATTTCACAGCTCTTGACTATCGGAGGCGCTCTTTCTGCCACTCTAGTTTGTAACGAATACCTGGACGCTCGTCCAAAGTTACTAGAACTCGGAGTACCCAAGTTTATTGAAGCTGGGCACTCTAGGTGTCTTGAAGAATCGAAGAAGCCTTTCGAATCCGAGGCAGAAGGTGACGAAAGGGAGGGCGCCGAATATCTTTACAAAGAGCAGCTTACGAAGTACGAGACTTGGATCGAGGCGCTGTCACGTTCGCTTAAGGTCGTCAACGGTGAGGAAGTCGAGGGCTACTGCGAAGACTTCTTCCTCTAAGATTTTGGGCGATTAGGTTACTACTTCGAAGCGAGCCTCCCCCATTGATGCTCAATAAATGCCTTACTATCTATACTACGTTGTGTGGCTTGCGGTTGCCAGATTTTTGATCTTGGCAGTGCGGAATAACGCATGCATTTCTGCCACGTATACTTACCTTTGCCCCCAGCCTCTGGAAGAATTCGACTATTCCAATCGAAAGATTTGTGTAAATTAGTGCACGAAGACATCCAGTGGGAAATCACGGCTACTTGGATTTCAAAGCGGGCCTTCCACCGCTTGCGAGTGGATATTTAATATGATTCGATTCGATCTCCGCAAGACCATGCTTGGACGAGCGCCTATCCTGATGAGCACCCGTGGGAATTTGATCAATAGTGGCTTTCATTTCCTCGTCGCGCTCTTCCTCGTGAACTACTTGCTCTGACTGGCTGCATCTTACTATCCTACCGGGTTGGTAGGATATTCGGACATTTTCTCTTGTGCTTTCAAGCAGCTGTCTGGAAGAATTGACTAAGTTACTGCCACTATTCATGGCTTGTCATCTGTTTTGCGGAGAGTCGCTACGAATACTTGGTTCAGGAAGCCATACCTTTTGTGCTTACGTGGAGTTCAAATATCTGGATATAAGCGTTGAAACAATCTGAAATCTCGGCTCGTATAATGGCAGATCAAGCGGAACACCCTAGGGAATCTGGACGAAGTTGTGGCCAAGGCGGCTTCTTCTCATGGTGTACAATATCTGCGCTGCTTACCTACCTATGTTTCTGGAAATATGGCTAGAGTTAATTGAGGGGGGAATCATAAGAGTAAACAGACACGTCGAATCCTCTGCTATAAAACGACGCGCTCGAACCATCTCCCAAACCACGCTCAAACCAAACCTTCATCCCAACTCAACTAGCTCAATATAAACTCCTCAGACCCACACGACAACCATATTGACACCGCCGAGCTCGAATTCTTTGAGGAGTCCGAAGCCGAGGGTCGTCAGTATCAAGACGAGGTTGACTTGGCGGCACTCATGAACAGCTTCGGCCTCGCCAACGACAGCAAGGCGCAATCTGGCCCTGGCGGTCAGGTCGCAGTTGCGGAGGGTGTCTACGACGAACAGCGAGATGATAAACACAAAGGGCGAGTGGACGAATCTCGCTCAGCAGGCACGCGGCGCTCTGCCGTCAACTCCGACACCTTTGACGAGGATCGGGTTACATTTACAGGCCTTATATCGACCACGCCTTGGTCGTTGACCTTGAAGACGACTATGACGATGAGCGGGTCGACGTTATTTCCCTCGAGATCCAAGGAAGCGACGACCGTGCCCAGGAGGGCAGTGATCTCGCTGTGGTTTTCGGGCCCATTGACTCTGGCGACGAAGGTGACGCGGAGGCTGCCGTCGCTGCTGTTGTTCAGCTCGCCTACAAGATTTTCGATGCACCTGGTAAATATATTGACTGCTCCTCATCCTCAAATACTCACTCGCCATGCAGATTCAAATGATGAAACTGAGGTTCAGGTTATTTCTGAAGCTCATGCCGCCTTTCTCGAGTGTCTCCGAGCTGCATGCCGATGAGCTCCACACCGAGCAGGTCCCTTCTGGTATGTTCACTTTCAATTGTCTCTACCCACCTTGAGCTGATCAATCCCCATCAAGTTGCCGTTGAGGTTCAAGCCCCTCTGTCAATGGCTACGTCTCCAACATCTAGATCTTGGGCCCACAGGCCGTCAAAGGCGCCGAGGAGATCATCTTCGAAACTTCAGTCGCGGCCGATTCAGCTAAGGGTTGTTTGGACAGCTCCATGAAGATCCACGACGACATCCACAGTCGACTCCAGTCAGCCAACGACTTTTTGGCCAACGTACAGGTCATGAAAGTCAGTCGTGTTCCTGGCGAGGTCGCCTACGAGATCCAAGTCCACGCACATTCGTTCACCAGTGTCATCTCAGAGATGCATGCCTGGGTGTCTGAAAGGCTTGAGTTGCTTTCTTTTCTTATAAAAATTCTCTCTCAGAAAATCAAGACTGCTCTCAGCTGTTCGTTTAGATGAATATATTTTATTTTTCCCATCAGATGTAATATGCCTAAGTGCTTCTGCTCCGGTGAATTTGTGGGTACAATAATTTCTTTCTGTCAAGAACATACTACTTGGACCTATTTTGATTGAGAGCAAACCCAGCAAAGTATTGGCGAAGCAAGTAATCTTCTCTATTAGTTTGGCGATCAGTGTGTGAGTGAGGAGACGATTTGGTAGCCGTCAATCATTCAAGTTGGCGTCTCTTGGACAGGAATTTTTTTCTTCTACATGTCTTATGGACGGCGGCTTTGTTCGCTGCAACTTCGAGGACGCGCGAACCTCAGGACTCGGAAAGTCAATGGCTTCAGTCGCCTCGGTGATTATTATATCTTACCGACATGTATACCAACTTGTCAACTAGCCACCGCTGTTCAGAGAGCCGTCCCCCGTTCGCGAGGGACTACTCAAGAACCCTTAACACTTTGTTCTTGATATATCCATATTTATGGGCTGTGTATATTCCATCAGCACTGAAAACGCATGACGAGAGGTGGTCATTGTTCGAAATCAAGATACATAGCAAAAGCAACATGCATACAAACCTGACTACCTAGTCTTTGGCAGATTTTCGCACCAACCCAGGATCCTATTCGCAACATTAGCCACCAGACCATCATAGTCATGGTTATGTTCAGGTATAAACAGTCCCAAATGTGCTCCAACCTCGTCCTCAACCCCCCCAATGGGCACCTTCTCCCATTTATCATAACCCCCTAGAAACTCCCCAAGTCCGTTCGGTAAAACGACGAAGTGTCGAGCTGGTTTAGGCTTGTTTTCCTTTTCCTGCCTCTTCAGCTCTTTCGCCAGTTCTTTCTGCTCCTTCTTCATCTTCTGCTCCTCCTTCTTGGCTTTCTGCTCCTCCTCTTTCCTGGCAAGATTCACCCGCTTCTCTTCGTCCTTCTTCTCCTTCAAAATCCGCTTCTCCTCTTGCTTCTTCTCCTTGTCCGACTGTTTCTGCGCCGCCGTGTGCTCGGATTTTGTGGGTGCACCGAGGGTGGGTGATTCGGAATGCTCATCAACCGACGGATTCTCGGCAATCGGTGTCACGGATGCCTCGTAGACGGGAGGTGGATCGGAGGGCTCTGTCAGATATGGTGGCTCAGAAGACTTGCCCTTGGTTGCCGCCTCTGTGGATTTGTCTGTTGCAGCCGACTCGCTAATCATGCCGTTCGCCACCAACGCCTGATCATTATCCAGCCGTCCTGCGCTGCTCGACGTCGAACCCCGACTCTCTGACGAAGTCTCGCTCCCCTCCACAGTTTTGCCCTTCCGCGCCTTTGGAACCGTCTCAGTCCAATAGTTCACCCATTTACCTCCCTGCCACTCCACCAGATTCTCGTATCGCGACTTGAGTCCCGGAGGATCGAACATGCAGATGCCGAACTGGAATCGGTCAACGATCCAGCGTCTGCCAGCAGAGAACGGCTCATCGGCGTGTTTCCGCAACCAGCGGACAACCGGTTCGTCGGCGTGGTTGGCGATGAAGCCAATAGCTCGTTCCATGAATGGAGAGGGCGGAGGTGAAAGGGAGCGACCTGTGTGGTTACTTAGCGCGCTGCTGTGCGAATATGCCGATGAGGCGCTCGAGCTGATGGGAGGACGTCCTGGATGAACTATAGTATTTGGATTAGATTAAATGTTGCATAACCAGGGTATAACTTGAACATACTGTGTTCCCGTTTCTTAAATCCCTCCCAGTCATCGGTGACTTTATCGTCAACGATGTTCACCTGCGGATGATCGTTCATCGCCTCCTCTGTCTTCTCCTTCTTCTCTTCTTCAGACTTTGGGAGTAGAGATGCGATTCCAGTTATGACCACATGAGGGTGCATGCCGAGGTAGGGTGTGTCGAAAGCTATGACTCCAACGATGCGCTTGGGCTTATGTCCTGGAAGATTGTTCGATACATCTGTCGCTGCGTCCGCAGCAAGAAGACCTCCCATAGAGTGCCCAAGGAGAATGACTGGGCCTGGAGGTTGTGTGTGGAGCCTATCGAGTCGAGCATCTGCATTAGACGGAAAGATGAGAACAACAGTGACGCACCATTCCAAGAAGTTCCTGATCGCGTAGGTTATTGGCTTCACACTCTTGTATGTTGGATATAGAGTACTTTGAAATGTGACATCGAGGTGGGCAGGGATATGAGTCGAGATATGTTCCTGTAGATGTTTTGGAAATGACTGTCGGGAATGAAGCGGCGTCACAGTTGGCCCCTGCACTCAACTCTTCCATCTGATTCTCACCTGGAATGTGGTATCGTTGCCTACACAAGGTCAATCTTCAAGGATTCATTATAAAGAATATAGGACAATACCTTGAAACCCATGCACATAAATCAGCTGAACCAATGTGGGCATTGGGAGAAAGGGGATTCGTAGGATTGCACAGCGTAGCCGGGGTTCTAAAGGGGCCCCACAACCGACTCGGAACGGCCAACGGCACCAATTATTGAACTTTCCCAACTAGAACTTATGTTATCGCGCATGCCACTGCGGTAAAAGTTGTGGGTTGCTTCAGACATGTCCATGGCAGATTTCCCAAACATCCCAGCAAGCAGTGGTTTCGCCTCTATCATTCCGATGTCGTGTTTTCAAGGGAAACGAGTTCAGGAGTGGTGCTACTTTCACAAACACGCAGTGGTTATGCTTGCCGGTCGCACGAAAGGACGCCATAGCATAACGGATCTCCTGAGCTCTTGCGAATTGATTGTATTATAGTTGTAATTGCAATGGTCTTCAGCTCCAGACGCTCATTTGCCTGACTATTTTAGCACATGACATGATTCCTTTGTGGGCCAGATCCCAGGAATTATAATCTTCTTTCATGTCAACCTTAAATGAAGAAAGGATATTTTTATAGAGCTCATGCGTCTCATAACGCCTCGAAGAGTGGGATCTTGTTTTTATTGTTGCAAAATGTGATTTTTTTTGGATGAAGTAATGAAGTGCTTTTCACGTCACCTGTAATTTGCTCACAGCAAGAGCTTTTTAATTCCAGCGACGATGGATGTTCCATCCTTATAACCGCATTACCAGTCGATTTCTGCCTGATCGTCCCGCTTATACATCGGCGGCTATAGGATCCTCTAGCTATTTAAATTTAAAGCCGAGATATGTGCCCCGATAAAGAGTTTAAATCTCTATCGCGAACTGAAAGTTTAATTGGCATTTAAATCCTAAATATTAGGCGCGCAGCTTTACGAGCACAGCCACTTGTATTGATTGAATTTTTTGCCTCAGACAAATGGGACCTCGACAGACATAAAATCGATAAACATTGGTTTCCAGATGATGGGGCCGTTATGAGGAGGGAATATCACCACCACCCGATTTACTAAACTTATGTGTGTGGGATGCCGAACCATATATTCCAAAACATGGAGACTACAGTACATTTTTGATACACATCATCTTGTTACTCTCAACTACGAGCTTTTAGTGCCGCTGCGTGCTGTGTCAACAGGGAGTAAACAGCTCCATCAGGATAGACGGCATATCCGTCATTGGGGGTGTCTCCAGAGCTAAGAGAGCGTCAGTTTAAAAGAAAGAGAGCGTGATCCGAATCTTACCCCATATGAGAACCGGCTTGCCAAATCAAGTCACCAGTCAGGCCACTCGACATGATTTCATTCCACCAGGCTGTGTAGACCGTTGTCTGACTGCCCGTCACTCCGAACTCCTCTAGGATGACCGGTTTGCCGACCTTCTTCATCATCGATGCAGCATGGTCGGTAATCCACTGTGTGCCCCACTGTTGAGGGTTGCCGCTTTGGCCCCAGCTTCCTGGGTAAGACTGAGTTCCGCGTAAGTGGGCGCAAATTATGACATCAGACTAAGCACTTACGTGGAAGGTACCGAAATCGACGGTGCTGATGGCTAGATTAGCATCGAAGTCGATGCCCTCGCTTCCCCTATAATAATTAAGGTCAATTTATAGACCACAGTACGCCAGCCGTTGTTGTGACTCACTGGTAGGGATATGTGGGTGCACCAGGTTGGTTGTAAAAACCTTCATCACCGATCGCGACTAGGTGGTTTTTATCGATTGATTTGATGTAGGCAGAGATTTCCTTTGCCCAGGTTGTTACAGTAGTTGTCGTGCACGTTCCCGAGGTCGTACTAGAACGGCAACATATTAGGAATAAATTATTTATTAGCCACGAAGCCACTAACCCAGTGCTGCCTTTGCATCGCGGCTCGTTTGCGAGCTCCCAAGCCATGATGGTAGACTCGTTTGCGTATCTTCCGACAAATGTTTTGATATAATTCTTGAATGCCGTCTGCGAAGAGACTTGTCAACTTCTCATGATCAGGGAGGGGCAAGCTACAAGTACCTTTACAGTAGAATCAGTGTAGAAGAGGTCATGATTTGCGGACCCAAGTATTTGCTTGACATATACATCCATGCCACCGTAGTCACCCCAGTTGTTTGTACTACAAAAGGAATTGAGACCTGCTCGACAAGGACGTGAAGGCCTTGATAACTCACAGGGCAACGATTAGATGGACTCCGTTGGCCTTGGCAGCCGCGACAACCTTATCTGTTGGTTATAAGTTGGACAATAATCTTAAAGAAATGCATTGAAAGTCAACGAACCAAAGTTTTGCAGTCCAGTGGACCCCGTGTTGATGGTTGGTGTCTTCCCCGACCAGCTCTGGTAGTAGATACCATTGGGACTAGTGACGTCGTTGAAACCCCTGTTCAATAGTTCAGCAGAGATTCTAATATCCATGACTATAACAGACGAAGAAACTTTACCATGTGCGAAGGGTGGTCCCTCCTGCTTTGGCAACCTCTGCGAAAGCCTTATTCATATCGGAGGCGCTGTATCCCATCAAACCGACCCAATACGAGTTTGAACTAATTATTTAAATTAGTATTCGGGTTCTAAGTTAGAAAGACAATCCACTTGCCCAACGACGGTATACTTAGAACCATTCAGCACAAATCCAGTACCCGAGGTTCCAACGAAGCCGCTGGGAACAGGTGTGGGAGCGGCGGTGCTAGATGGCGTACTGGTGGTGACGGTGGTTGGATTCGTCGTCGTCGTCGTAACGGAACTTGAAGGTGTTGTTGTCGCGCTGCCGGGAACACATTGCGAGTAATAATCGTTCATATACTTGCAAATGCTCCCCGATGCACAAACTGAAATAGTGTCAAATATGTTCCTAATTGTAATAAGTGGATAAAAAAAACTCTACCCGTTTCGCCTGTCCAGCTGACGCCCCCACATTGACCGTAGACCGGTACTGTCGCGAATGCTGACTTCACGGCCACACCCGTCAGTACGAAGGCCACTGTTGTAAGCTTCATCACGTTGAGCGAGATGTTCAAGTTTAAAGTACTAGTGCTGTTGCTTCCTCTCGTTGGAGAGTCGCCTTATATCTCCGAATTTCTCCGCACTCCTGGAAATTACACGGATAGTCGGAACTTCCTCGCAAAACATATTTGTGGCCGACATGTTCACAAGTCAATGTTCGTCACTTGATCACGATCATCGTCTAAGAATAACTGAAATTAGGTTGCACGGAACAGAAATACTTTGCGTTGATTGCTGCCGTGGTTGATGGCCTTGTCTAGACCGCATTACCCAAGCAAGACGGAAGCCATAATGAAGGATCACTGCCAGTAATTCGTGAACTGTTGGACGGTGGCTTATGACGCATCCCGAAATAGTTCGCAGTGGAAGGAAAATCCACGGACATGTTTACTTGCTGGAAACAACCCGGAAGTTGAACATCAAAAAACTTCGCTGGCCATACGAGTCCGTAAAATGAGACCCATGTTTGCTGTCATTTACGGTGTCCTGGAAGCGCATGGTTAAAACACATTTCGTTTTCACGACTGAGATTTCCGCGAGCCATCACGTGCGCTCAACCTGAAATCCCGGATCCCAGCCCCCTATCCCCTACATTCTAAATTTTGTCCAGACAACGAATGTCCGTACATACGAATTATAATATGTGTTATAAATTTGGATAGAATGCGAAAAGGAAGCACGTAAGGTGCTCGGAGAGACAGACACAATATGTAAGGCCGAAAATAGTGATTTCCTACAAACAATTCCTGGATCCTACTATGAGAATCTAGGTGTGGATTCCGATATATATAAAGGTGCTCATAATGTAGCCCCAAGTAATATCTAAATTTTATAGTAATTTTGAGGCTAATTGGACGAGAAATGACTGAGATACAGCATGTCCGAGTTACCCGCCACCCAAGTGCACCTGTTTGAAAAGCTGCACTTCAACGGTGTCGAGAGCTATTGGTCAAGTTATGTAATGTCAGTCAAAATATTTCAGAGTTGCATTGATTTATCAAAATAGTTACTAATTTCTTACCCGAGTCATGCAGAGAAGGTAAATATATTAGTGTGAACATCGCCCATTACTATTGTGCAGTTCTAACCTAGGTAATTCAGCGCCAAGCGCTTGACTCGAGGTATCTTCTCGATGTCTGAGGGACTCTTCAAACATTACATAACGGGTAGCTGTAGAAGAGGTTATTTTCTACATACCTTTGGTAAGTCACCTTTGAACATGTATTCAGTTATCCACCCATCAGATGTTGGCTTTGGTTGCCAAACATTTCAGGACTCAGTAAGTCTTACAATTAGGCAAAATTTCGAATCGAAAATTATATTGGTAAGACTCCCTGTACGGTAGATTTCCTGTTGCTGCTCCTCACGCTTTGTAGAATGGCTCAGGCCGTTGATAAGTTATATAAAAGAGGCATGTACTTTTGATGTGCGTCCACTCATTTTCACTTATCACCCAGTAGTCTAAATTTGGTTTATTTCTCTGTGTAGTGTATAATTATATTAGAATAATCTAGAGTCCTACGAAAGGTAGTGTGCACTATGTATCAATTGACGCCTTCCACTGGGCCTATTCACCTGGGTCGCCCGACTTTCCCTTGCTTATTGTCGCCTGTTCCAAGTTGTAATCTATCTCCGCTCTGTTGCTAATTTTCTGCTCAGTGAATATATTCATCCTGATAGCGCATCAAACGGCCGATTAATTGAAATCTGAAAGGTGGGCTCGACTCTTGTCACCGTGCCCAGGAAGTGCTGATGCGGGTAACTCGGACATGCTGTATCTCAGTCATTTCTCGTCCAATTAGCCTCAAAATTACTATAAAATTTAGATATTACTTGGGGCTACATTATGAGCACCTTTA
>Ga0247735_1000520_pt1 | contig 15049 bp, 15 predicted proteins | sample UWRJL178409R2_FD_180934 | JGI IMG/M metagenome (GOLD analysis project Ga0247735, IMG submission 180934) | Plant litter microbial communities from Arlington Agricultural Research Station in Wisconsin, United States - UWRJ-L178-409R-2 | ecosystem: Environmental > Terrestrial > Plant litter >... | reverse complement strand
AACGAAGCACGAAACTCGTCACCGGAATCCGAGGGGGATATCTCCGAGTCCCAGCTCAATGTGGATGACAAGCTCCCATAGTGAGAAAGAACAAGTCCGAGTGAATGTAAGTGGTCCGCTGAGTGGAATAATCTCCTGAAAATGGTAGACAGTACTCGGGTTTGGAGGAGTGTTCCCATGGGAAGTTTACGCGCGTTGACGCGGAGGGTGAAGGATTGGATGTAAGATACAATCCCGGAGGTGGCAAGATGGGGATCCGAGTCCAGCAGATCTCGGAGCCCCTGCAGTCGTACGACGGCCCCCGGTATATTGTTGTCTTCTGCTACAATGAGAATGTCCTTGAAAAGTTCCTTGTGCGCCACATGCCGGAAGCGCGAACATACACGGGCCAAGGAGGTGAGGTTTTCAGTGCGTTCTGGCAGATCGTGATTCTGAGAGGCGATCTCAATGATAATGTCCGTCAACTCTTGAGGTAGCAATGGCTCTGTGAACTCGGAGGACATGATGGTTCGAACGCCTAATACTTCGCCAGTGGTTCTGTTTGCTTCTACCAGGGTGACCAAACAACCAATCTGATTTTAAGGGCTTCAATTTGAGAGAAAAGACCAATAGAGTGAGATACATATGCTATACAAGGCGAGATCAAGTCCAAAGATCAAAAGTCACCATCCTACAAATACACAGTACTTCTCTCACGATGTAGTTAGTTACGAGTTGGGCGCACGGGCACGGCGCAAGAAAAATACCTATAAGGATTCCAAGGTAAACGAATTAGTCGATTAGGAGTAGCGCCGGAGCCACCCCTCCATCATTGCTATGGAGGTCCTTCGAGACCAGTCCACGGCGAAGGGTTCATGTCGTCGGTGATAGGCACCTGATATGTGACAAACGCGTCTAGTCCTTCTGAACGGAATTTCTGCATGCGCATCTTCACCATTTCGTCTTCAAACGCCGTAAAATTACCCTTGACTGACTTGATGCGAGCGACGCCTTCGGGGAGGTTCTCCCATCTGGATGATACGAAGTCGCACAGGAGAGCCTGTGATGCATCACATAACGTGAAGTCGAAACGTTCGAGACGAGGGCATATTGGTGAATTGTCGAGTGCAGGGAGGAAGTCGGTCGAGTCGATCGTCGCACCTGGCTTGTATTTGGTATGAACGGGATCTTCAACGACCAGCTGCGTTTTCGACTCGGAGGTATCGTGCCTTGAATCAGGCTCACGTGCGTCAAGTATTGGGACAACATCGACGCTGTTCACCACAATACCATCATCCTCTGGAGCATCCAATACATGGGTGTTCTTCGGTGAAATCGTCAACGCCTTCAAGATCAAGTTCTCTGCCACTTCTGTACTCTCCTGAGTCTCTTCTTCTCCATTCCCAGTTCCTGAAGGAATCCGCAGAGCCCAATTATGCACCACTAGTTCCACAAGGGTAGGGATCAGCCGCAAGCACGAGATGAACTCGTCTGGAAGCATCGTCATTGACTCCACATTCAGCCGTTCGAGAGGGCATTTGCTCCTGTGCAGAAGGGTCTTGATTGCCGAAAGTGGCTCAGCAGCAGTGTCGCCATCTGGACGTCCTGAGCGGCCGAGGATTTCGAGCTTGCGAAGCTTAGGGGCGCAAATATTCATGAGGGTGTTGGACATGTGGAATGTATTGTGTAGATGTTGATCACCGTCTAGACAGAGGGTGTGAAGCTGGGGTAGGTTGATAGGAGAATCGAGTTTCTCGTATGACGGCAGAGATGCGGTATGGGAGAGGGGAAATTTGAGTGTACAACTCTGGAGGCTGGTACATTGGGCAAGGGTGGAGAGCATTTCGGCCGAATCGCAGAAGAAGAAAGAGATGTTGGATTCGAGATAGAGAATTGTTAGTTGGTACCAGGGTATCGAGGGTAGCCGAATGCCTCCGCTGAAGAACGTCAATGTGAACGTCCTCAGCTTTGATGCACTTTCGACAAACTCTAGACTGTTTGGCCAACAGTCTACGGTGTCTGCGTCCAGGGGTGTCCTGTTATCCATGAGCGACATTCCCTCCAAAAGCGGCACATCTTGCACCGTCAGCCCGACGAATGGTTTGAACATCTTGAGTGGGGCCTGGAAATCTAGGACTCTCCACCGACTGCACATAGGTACCAGCGCTTCTAGTAAGCTGCCACATAATTTGATCTCGTCCTCCGAGTCGCCTGCAAACCACACGAAAGATATGTCCAAGGGACATGCGCCAGAGCGCTTCAGCCACATTTCAATCAAGTCGCGTTTCCGTTGAAACCGAGCCGCGGATGAGGTGAGCTTCGAGAAATTGACGTTGGGCGGCACGATATGGAGGGTGGCCCAAACTTCTGGGGTATTAAGCGATATCTGACGCCACCTACTACAGACACGACCAAGAAGGACAGGGGCCTCGGAGGCGTGCATAACGGCGTTCCGATTGGTAGGGAGACACCATACAAAGATCATCTGGAGGATCTCTGGGGGGATGCGTCGTAGAGGAGATATGAGAGCCTCGTGTGCGTTGCTGACTTCTTGCAATTGTGCGCGCTTGGTGGTAATATCCATGAGGGCTGCTTCGAGCTCAGCAATCTGTGCGTCGTAGGTAGAGAGCTTCTCGTCGACCGTATTGACATACTGCTTTATTTCTTGTATTTCGGACGCCTTTGGGATGTAGTTCGTATACAGTTTATCCGAAAACTGAGAAGGTGAGGTGGGGAGATCCTTAAATGGTCCGTCCCCATCCTATTAACACGGCCATTGCAGGACGAAAATGCTGAAACAGGAACACGTACCTCAATCATGACCAGTCGGGGATGCATCGGATCCAAAATCTTCGGGTGTATTCCACTGAATGAATTGCTGGTGTGGTGGGATATCGGCGAGTTCGTCCTGACGCCTCCCTTGGAATCCCACAGCTTATGTATCGGCTCTGGCCAATCCTCGAAGTTGGACTTCGCTGGATGCGAAGTAATATGATGGTCCATATTCCGGGATTACATGCACCGAGATCCTTTGGTAGTGCTTTCCGCGACTGTATCTTCCTCCTTCAAGCGTCAATACTCCGATTCGTCGTGGCCTATCAATCCACGAGTTGGCAAGAAGCCCGGTTTGAATGTGCGCCAATAAACGTCCCTGGAGTGCAATATGAGAGAAGATACGCTATGTAGAAGAGGCTCTACACACCTTGATTACCACAAGAATCTGAAGTCAGATTTAGATGACTGTTCATCGAAAAGGGTAACAATATTTGAACATGTTTGGCCATTTATGACGATAACAGGCTGGGTTTGATTTTCTTCCTTATTCTTGACATTTGTTTCGAAATGCACCTTGGGTCAGTGGTCTAAGTGTACCATGAATCTCTTCCGAAACTGAGAATGCCATTATCTTCGAAGTTCCGTGGCTTCTTGATAATCTCCGAGTCGCATCCGCCTGTTCCCTGGGTTTAACGGACTCTGTCGGCTCACATAACCTGTCAAAGTCTTCAGACTTGGATCTTGCAATCGCTTCTTTGTGAAGACCGAGAGGTGTTTGCAGACACGACCGTCGACTGGAAGCTTCCGTGTCGCTAGTTAATGTGTATCAATTTATGAAGTCCGGCCACCAATTAGCTGTGTAGCTCAACAGAAACACATGTTTCTGACAAGTTTGCAAACCTGCAAGTCGCCTATGGCCGCAGCAGGTCTAGCAGTCGTCATGAAAGGTGATGCATTCCAGCCCAGGGATCTTTCTCAAACGCAATTTTCTGGTCGTTTCGGAGGTATATCATGATGGCACCAACCTTTACAGGGTTTCACAGCGACGGGAACAAACGAGTCTAGCTGCAAAAGGTTTCGTTCGCGCGCAGGCTCTCCTTGATATATGAAACTGCTGCCCGACCTAGCCAACAACATTCGTGTTGTCCTACGCCTGCGCCCACCTTATTGCTGTCTGTCCAAAGGGCTGGTCTGTACCTTTCTCTCCAACTGCGACCATGTCTACCTCTTTATTGTCCATGGCCTCGTCGCAATTGACGCTCGACGACCTGAGGCTTCAACATCTGTCCGACGACTATCCTCAGGGAAGCAAACCAGTATATTCTTACCATACTCTCGTTCGGTAGGCGACCTCGTCCCTCGTTTTTAGGCTTTGGCCTTAACTACTTCGCTCTTACCCAGCGCGGCACTGCTGGACGCTGCTGCCTGCACCCTGAGGTCCACCGAAGTTATTGAAGCAATTGAAAGTAAAGTGAGCGGACTTCGGGCTCGGAAGAATCTTCACTCACCGGTTGAATTCTTAGTTCCCATACTTTCAGACTGAGAGAGCTCAGATATGCAAAGTCAGTCCAGGCACTCATACTGCGAAAGTTCAACCCTGACCAGACATTATCACCAGACATATATTCTGAACACGCTAGCTAATACGCCATGCTTTTCCTCTGGTCGCGGACCTCGAAACGACGAGCTCTACTGGACCTATGAATCGTCAAAGGATCACCACCTACCGCTCGCCTTGACGGCCACATCCTCATTGACGACTACATCTACGACTACCCTTGAAGTCAGCCAAGCGCCTTTATTGCTACCTGATCAAGCCCAGTCAGACTCTTGGAAGGAGTTCGATTTCGTTTCGAGTTACGATTCGACGGAGATGGGGGCGTACCCAGAGGCAGGGTTGGGAAGGAGATTGAGGCCACGGGCGACCTCGAGAGACTCTGACGAACTCTCCGGAATCATGCTGGAGAAGGTGGAGGTGGTGGCTGGCATGCACGTGGACTTGACCTCAGACACGATGAAGATGTCGAAAGCGAAACGGTCGAAAGGGTGGATTGGTGGCTACCACGATCACGGATGTTGTGTGATAGCATAAACACAGGGTGTGTGTGCATCATGTCCGAGCATTGTCATTGACATTTTAGCAATAATTTATTTCAAATCTAAATTGTATCTACCAGGTTTATACTTATATGGTTCTTTTTTTATGCATAGATAAATCCAACCACTCATTACTGTATTCTTGTATACTACACATTCACAATTAATCAACAGCAGAAATTGACACCTCCAGGTCACTAGTTACCGTCCATACCTCACCCGTTTCATCGAATTCCGCCACTTGTTTCTGGCATCTGCAGGCTAACAGCGTTTACTGCAATGCTATGACATTGTGAAGAGGTGATAGTCAACTATGGAAGTGTTTGGTAATCCGAAGCCTCGATTACCTGCTCCATTCACAGTGTGTTCAGCATGAGGCAGTGGCAGTATAATAAGTCGCTTATTTCTTGGGATATGATATGCCCTATCATACCACACCATGACCACACCTACGCCCACACTCAGCCCTTGCGCTCTCGATGGAGCAGACGTCGCCCACAGTGCTTCCCCGCTCTCGGCCCACAAACGCCCATCACGGATGGAGGATGTTCAAAATCTTCTTGCACTTTATCCTCATGTAATTGAGATGGGAGAGACCCTGGTGAGGCTCTGTTGTTCCCAAGTGCATCTCACTATTTATACGTATCGGCAGGCGTTCGCTCTGAAGAGTTCTAAGCGAGCACACCGAGAGACTCAAGAAGAGTATCTGAAAAAATTGAAGATGCATTCTGATCTGCAAGACCGGCATATCAGTCTGAGTCGAGCTCATCTGCAGTTACTCCGGGAACACAAGAAACTGCAGGAAGAGCATCAGGCTTTATTGCAAAAGCTCTTGAAAGCTGAAGAGAAGAAACTCGGAAAGATTCGACTCGTTTTGAATCAAAGGTCTGATGGCAGAGACTGAGTCAGTGGTTTCATTATGCAATATTCGATTCCTAATTCGACCCGTGATGCAGGGTTTTGGATAGGCGCTCGTGACGATCAATGTGACGACCTGGGAGTAACAACTGAGGAAACCAATCATGATGTCCACATTCTAGGTTTTTTTTTTTTTGTAGATTTAGAGGGGGAACCGCCACAGTTTTGCCTTTTATTTTATTCCCATTGCTTTCGTATAAGTTTGTTTTCTCCAGACCGCCGGCCCTGGCTGTGAAGCGGGAGCGGTATTATTGCTAGGCATCACTAAGTTTTGCATCATTTCATCATAAACTTACATAAATCCACACCAAACGGGCATAGAATGAACTCGTGCTATTCAATCCATCGCTATGGTTTTTGGTACCAGGTATTATTAAATTGATGTCCGCGAGGACCGCCAAATATTTGCGGAATATTCTAAGGAGGTTACAACCCGAGAAGAATCTCATATGCTCTTCAAATCGTTGAATGCAATCATACTGATACGGATGCTGACTTTGCTTGCTTCCCCTCAATCATAACTTCATCTTCACTAGTACTCTTCTTGTTTTCACCATCCAGCCCGTACTTCTCATCCTTCAGGTTCTTCATAGGTATTTCCTTCAAGAAGAGGGCAGTGAGTAGGCCTAGACCCGAGATTCCAATCATCGTCTTCCACAGAACGCTTATACTCGCTGCAAATGCGGCACGAACTTCGATCTGCATGGTCTCTGGTAGCTCGCGGATGAGAGGAACAGCGGCAAGTGCATCCTTCCCGAATTGAGGGAATTGAGCAATGACCTCGGGTGAGATGTTCTTCTTCAGCTGATTCTGAATAATCGTGCTTCCGATTGTGAGACCCCAGGTCTGATTCGCGTTTGATAAGCTGTTTTATGTTTTTAGGGCTAAATAAATACCTGTGCAAATGAACGCAGGAAGGCAAGAAATCCGAGTGCGGCTGCGTTATGATTGACCTCAAGAGGCGCTAAAACAGGAAAGACCACCGCAGTGTACTGCGAGTTGGTGACTTCAAAACGAGTATCTCAGAGACGAGAATAGAATGACGGACCAATATTCCGGTACCGACGGCAGCCACGATTTGATAGCCAACCCACTGGCCAATGCTACTATCGTACTTGAGAAGCGATAGAAGACCAAATCCAATCATGCTAAGCATCCATGCTACAAAATAAGCCGGTCGATATTTCCTGGTAACGTGCACCGTGATGCTGCCAGATAAATCAGCATTTCGTCTAGACCTTCAAAAATTTCCGTGACTTACCCCGCAACTAAAGCAGACGAAGATATGATAAATGCGGTGGGAAAGAAGTCAACACCCGATTTGATAGGAGAGTCAAGTTTAACAGCTTGATTGTAGAGTGGAACGTAGTCTGCAATAGAGACGCATTATAAGCGGGCAAAAGTGAGGTAAAATCAGAAATTACTCACAGATGGTTGAAATACTTGTCATGCCGTGAATTAATATCCCAAGAAAACTAAAGCACATTAGACCATGCAAGTAAAGATTTGTTTGTCAACTCACGCGCCAAGACTGGTGCGATTCGACACCACTGCCCATGGAATAGTGGGCTCAACTGGCACTTTGGCTTCGTAAAGGAGGAACGCAGCGACGGTGATCATGCCGATTATAAGTGGAGCCAGTACTTGTGCAGAAGTCCAGGGGAATTGTGCTCCACCAAAGGTAAGCCCGACAATTGCCAATGTGGTTCCGGCAATTACGATGGTGTTTCCGCTATTCATGAAGTCAAACATTATGAGACACGTCCGTGAATGTGTAATAGAAGGAGAGGACTTACAGCCAATCAACTCGCTTAATCTTCGCAGAGACAGAACCTTCTGGAGTTCGTACACGCAGGAAGAACAGAACAAATGCAAACGCAATACCACAAAGTGGTAGATTCATATCTGATCACTGTCATGAGATCGTGGCATAGGTTAATAGCCTGTGGCTTCACTTACAGAATAACCACCTCCAGGACGCTCGTTGAGCAAAGGCCCCTCCCTAAATGAACTATTTTAAGGACAAACTTATTTTGACAATAAGAGAATCGCTCACAATCGGAGGTCCTATGCCGCAAGCAAATGCCCAAGTGAGCGCCATAATTCCTTGATACACTCCTCGCTCGGCCAGCGAGACAAGGTCGGCGATGACAATTCCCGACAAATTTATGATGCCACCACCCCCAATACCCTGTATGGCTGTTCCAAAATTTGAGTGACTGTGAAGCATTTCAAAGGACCAAGTTACTTACCTCTAGCGGCAATCATCATGTTCATGTTTTGCGCTGCACCAGCCAAAGCACTTCCAAGAGCGAAGAGGGCGATAGATGATAGCATGAGAGGCCTGCGTCCGAAAATATCCGCTATGCGCCCGCTGAGGGGTAAAATAGCCGTACTTGACAGAGCATACGCTGATCCGACCCAAACGTAGTCACTTCCACCATGTAGGTCCTCAGTGATGGTAGGAAGTGCAGTGCCAACGGCAGTTAAGTCGAGTGCGGATAGTAAGGTAGAAAGAAGGACTGCAAAGAAAGTAAGCCAAAAAGCAGCACCTTTCCCTGCCTTGCTAACCTCCGTGGTGGAGGTTGAAGGTGAGGAAGACATTTTTGGAAGTAAAGGGGGCTAAGGAAACAACGTCGTTGGAATATGGGTTCTTTATCGAAACTTAGGCTGCTGGAATAATGACCTCCACCCCTTATGAGGAATTTCTCGAAAAAGTAGCTCCCTGAACTTTAATTGTGAGCGCGTTGCGTGGCTATGGGCGCAAGGACCCCATGTGGATTAAGTCACAGCATGAAGGTCATTGTTTTAATTCGAATCGGCGATTCGCCCGGCTTCAGGTAAGAGGTGGAACCACATTTTTCTGGGCCAGCCAATATTATTCAAAGGATCGCCACAGTACTCGCTTGATTGAGACTCGGACCTTGTGGCAGCCTTGTTGCGACTTCGCGGGCGCTGGCGCTGATCGTCCATTTAATTGGGACAGAGCGCTGTATACATCGACAAAGTCTTGCTCCAGACTCACTTTTTGAGATGTAGATGGAGTCTATATGTAGGAATACTTGTAATAGAAGCTCCACATATTATCCTCGGCTAAGCTAGACAAGTCATACTGTCATCCAAATGCGAACAGCAAAAGTAGGCATTGGCATTGTGATTTTAATTCTAAACTAGCGACCCAGAGGCACACTCTCGAGAAGAATTTTCAAAAAGCGTATAGATCTAGGAGGTTTAGAGGTCTAGCTAGTACCAAGTTCATCCATGTGATCTGGCTTCATGGGCGCCTCTTTCAGGCTTATGGCTAAATATAACTTCCTCAACCCTTCCAACTGTTACTCAGGGATCGACCCACAACTGACTTTTCCTTTCTTGGTAATTTGCCGATCACCGGCAGACTGCAGGATCGAACCCGGCAGCCAACCGGCAGCACTGAACTCCCATTAGGAATCACGCCCACTCAAATTTCCTTGATCGACTGGTTGGCCATGCGCCCAACTACCGTAGATACTCAACTTTGAACTAGCTATAATTCAAGGGCGGTAAAGCGAAAGGACCTTAAGCATGACGCGCCATTCTCTACTTGATGGCCGCCCATTTGATTTTGAACCACCCAGTAACGCGTGTTCTATCTGTATCTAAGTCCGATTATTCACTACCAGCGTCCGCAGATCTTGCGGAGATCAATTAAGCCAGCCCAACGAGTACGCTTGGTGAAACGTTTCGGTTACAGGGCCCGTGAAAACCATGTCTTGAAATCAGATAGAAGTAGGCAATTATTTTATTACAGTAAATGTATGGTAGATCATAGGTAAGTATACATATATGTTTTATGTTCGTCTAGGGCACTAAATTATCCGGCTACCCCAAGGCTTGAGTATCTATCATGTCTAAATCTTCCAGTCCGATTCAGGCCGTCATGGTTTGCGTCTCGGATGTATCGCTCTTCTTCTCGTCGCCCACCTCTTCGTCGCTCTTCCTCTTCTCTTCATGAAGTCCGTATTTCTCGTCCTTCTCGTCCTTCATCTGTATTTCTTTCAAGAAAAAGACTGTGAGCAACCCGAGGCCTGAGATGCCGATCATTGTCTTCCACAAAGTGCTCATACTCGTGGCAAAGGCCGCCCGAACGACAATCTGGGGGGCTTCCGGTAATTGGCGGATGAGAGGAATGGCGGCAAGGGCATCCCTCCCAAATTGAGGGAATTGGGAAATGAGCTCTGCAGGGATATGCTTTTTCAGCTGATTCTGAATGATGGTGCTGCTGATTGTGAGACCCCATGTCTATACAGATCGGCGTAAGTCATCGGAGGTGATTTTCGCCGTGATCTAATTGAATACACACCTGTGCAAATGATCGAAGGAAGGAAAAGAGTCCGAGAGCGGCCGCGTTGTGGTTCACGTCAACGGGAGCCAGAACGGGAAAAACGGTAGCCGTGTACTGAGGTGAAGATAAGTTCGTTTGGAGCTGATTACTTAAATATCAATGCCACTGACCAGCATTCCTGTTCCTGCAGCGGCCAAAATTTGGTATCCGACCCATTGCCCCGTTGTGCTGTTATATCTCAGAAGCGAGAGGAGTCCAAATCCAATAATGCATAGAACCCAAGCAATAATGTTGGCTGGGACATATCTCCTGGACAAATGTATCATAATCCTGGAGGAGTTGTTAATCAAATTTCGAGCCAGAAAACGATTCCCTTACCCTGAACCGAACGCAAACGGCGCAATGATCAATGATGTTGGAAACATATCTATACCGGATCTGATGGGAGTATCCAGCCTGCTGGCCTGGAAATACACCGGACCATAGTCTGCATGTGCAAGCAACAGGTTAGTTCAAGCAAGTGAAATTGATGTTCGAAAGTACTCACAGATTATTGAGATGCTGGTGATACCGTGGATCAAAGTTCCTAGGTAGCTAAAGTTTCATGAGGATCAAACAGTACGGACCCAAATTTGACAAAGACCCACCCTCCAAGACTAGTACGATTCGATACGAGCGCCCATGGAATAGTAGGCTCAATAGGCACCTTGACTTCGTAGAGAAGAAATACGCCAATTAAGAGCAGACCAATGATCAGGGGTGCCAGTACTTGTGCCGAAATCCAAGGAAATTGAGCACCACCGAACGTTAACCCGACGATCGCAAGTGTTGTGCCAATGATTACTATCAGGTTTCCGCTGATAACGGCCATTAGCAAGCTAGGGAGGATTCACACAGAAGCGACTTACATCCAGTCGACGCGCTTAATCTTTGAAGCAACCGAGCCTTCGGGAGTACGCACGCGTAGGAAGCAAAGTACGAATACAAAAGCCAAACCACAGAGTGGTAAATTGAGGTCTAATCGCCGCCGTCAGCCATCATGATATCTTAAAATCGTGAAGATGGACGAACAAAATAGCCACCTCCAAGCTCCCTTCTGGGCAAGAGCTCCTCCCTAAACGTGCCTAGGTTGAGATGAAGTCATTTGATGAGATCTGTAATGCTCACAATCGGGGGGCCGATGCCTGAGGCGAACGCCCAAGTCAACGCTACGATTCCTTGATACAGCCCACGCTCAGCCAACGAGACTAGATCGGCGACAATAATTTCCGATAAATTTAGGATTCCACCGCCTCCGAGACCTTGTACGGCTATTTCAATCGTTTAGCGCCCGCCAAGTAGTTCGAAAATCCTGAACGACTCACCCCTAGCAGCGATCATCATGTTCATGTTCTGCGCTGCGCCGGCCAAGGCACTTCCGATGGCGAAAAGGGTAATGGACAATAGCATAACGGGCCTACGTCCAAAAATATCCGCTAGGCGCCCACTGAGGGGCAAAATGGCCGTGCTTGACAGAGCATACGCTGATCCGACCCAAACGTACTCACTTCCACCATGCAGGTCCTCGGTGATGGTAGGAAGCGCTGTGCCGACAGCAGTCAAGTCGAGAGCGGATAATAAAGTGGAAAGGAGGACTGCAAAGAAAGTGAGCCAGAAAGCGGCGCCTTTCCCTGCCTTGCTAACCTCCGTGGTGGAGGTTGAAGGTGAGGATGTCATTTCTTTGAGTTGAGGAGAATCTGTCAGGAGGATATGGGATTTTTATCGACGCTTGGGCTTCGTTGATGATATTGTCCATTATGAAGGATTCTTATATACGGTCGTCCACTGACTTAAGAGAGTGCCTGATTGCTAACTCCCCTGCGGAGTGTGCGGTTGCAACTTTACCGGTGCTTGCCAATCACGTTACGTGGATGGGCTGGAGCCTACGGTAACACTGCCGCTGCCACAATCGTGCGTAAGCCTCACCAATTGCAGCACGGAGGATCGATAGGGGATCACTTTTTTGTTCGGGTATATGGACAGAATAGGACAATCCGCGATGGCGGCATTGCAGAACTGGCCGCGTCACCATCCGGTCAACCTGGGCACGGATAACTTCCGTCTTCAGAGTATTAGGTGTTGATTAAGTGTGACAAATAGGTTCCTTTACTTACAAACACCCATCTTACGCTGTCCTCCACAAGTGGTGACTGGCATGAGGCCGGCCAATGCCCGAGGTGGTCTTGGCCACTCAGGGCAGCAGCCAGCTACATCCGCGGAATTCCGGCCCGTCAACACTGCCGCAGCTCTGGCCATGGAACTTTGGAAGGCTAGTTACTTACTGTCATCTTCATTCTAAACTCTTTGCCTATCAGGCTACTATTTCCTGCTGATTGGACACCAAACGATTCAGTTACAGCTCAGATGTCGACTGAAAAGCATAGTGCGACCGAGAAGCTGTTGACAGATCTTCATGTCGCATATATACAGAAACTCGTCTATTCTTCGAAATTTTCTCTACTAACCACCCTATCTATGACCATTCAATAACGACACTCGATGGAATCTATAATAACTTACCTGAAACGCTGAACTTGACTAATATGAAACCTTTTTGTGAGAAATAGGGTCGGTCAATATCAACCAGAAATACTACTATTGATAATATAGCTGAGACATTTTGTAAAGTTGGTTGCGGGAAGGATGTCCAGGCTTTGTGAGGGCAAGATAATTGATGCCACGCCATCAGGATCGCCAGAGATGAAACTTGAGCTTGTGGATCGAACAGTGCTTCGGGACATGGCTGACGAGGAGATGCATAGTGAAGTTTCCCTGATATCATGTATATGGCACTCGACTACTAGAGTCAGAAGAATACATTTGAGATGCATTCTGCGAATGGCTGGATGCCATCGAAATTACGGTATATGAAGGCGCTTCGGTGCTGTAATTCAACTGCATCTCTTGTTGGGCGTCAGGATGTAAGCCGCGGGCGCCGGTATCCTGCATGATGGTTGATTCTTTTGAGGTAGTAGAATCATCAAGCGTATTGAGACTACGTCGCATTCTGGCATATACAAGCATTGTAACCACCAACAGGTTGCATACAAGCAACGATATGGCCGCCTAACAACGCCATTAGCAGGTGTGCTGGGTGGAAAGTGAGGGACGAACCTCGATCTGATTTGTCATTGTCCTGAGGAGTGTGGTGTCCGGACCTAGATCAACTCTGATGAACCAGAAGATGCAATACACCGTAGTGGCGAGCAGTGTCAAGACACTACTTGAAAGTAACGCGAGAATCAGAATGCGCTCTTTAGGTGGAAACCTGACCCTCCAGAGCATGACAAGCGGACCAACGACAAGGATAGCATCCGCAACAAATTCCACTGAGGTAACCGTTAGTGATGCAGAACGCCAAAGATCAAGTCAAACGCACTCGCGACAAGTGCTATTGCACCAGCGGGTACGCCAGCGGTTGTGAAAGCACAATTGTCGAAGTTGGGTTTCCACCATTGTGAACCAGGGCAGTAAAACGTTTGCATGAGTGTTGCAACAATGTACATGGCGATGAGAGTGAGAGCATAACCGAGCGCTAGTATCCGCTGCTTTTGACCAGGTAAGAACAACCTTGCAACCGATAGTGCTATGCTCAGACGGCAAATCCTGTTCTGTATCAGTCATACAGGCTGTTGGTATCATAGACATACTCACCAGACAACCGTAAAGTAAAGGAATGCGGAAAACCAATCAGAGTGAAAGAATTTGCCTGTCAGGTCCCTCTCTGCAAAATGGCATGTCAACCCAGAGGAAAGAACGAGCAATACCGAAGGGGAGAACGTACGATGACTTCCGAACGTGGTCCATGTGAGAATTACAAGCAGAACATCTGCAACGAATGGGAGCAGGAGAACATAATCGTCCCACCAAAGTCTATTTGTGCGCCATCGATGAAACAGTCGAAGGATCGTTGCACTGAAACTGACAGCCTGAAGGAGTGTAACACAGACTACCAAGTCGGGTTTCAGTACAAGAACTAGCGACCATATTGAGAAGAGTAAACTCACTATACCACGTCAAGTGATTTTGAGACGGTAAAGTCATGTTGTGTGGTTGAAAGAGTGTAGAATAGGAGACAAAGGCATGGTCCGACAGCTGCCCAACGTAAGTGTAGGACACATCCAGTTCCGAATCCAAGAGGTGTCAGAGACTGTTGATGTGTGATCGGTAATTTCCATGGAGCGGCATTCCTTCGGCAAAGCATCACTAAATGATCACCAGCACCTCAGCAACAACCCAAGCTACGAAAGTATCGAACACGTATGAGTATAGCTGAACTCTGTCAGAAGAATACATTGCATGTTTATTAAGAAAAGCGAATTGAGAAGCTGGATAGGTAGTATAATCTGTACAACTCGACACTATGGGAAGAGCTTACAGCATAATAAGTACTTCAAGTCAAGGAAATAAAATTAGGGGGGCCACAACCATGATGCACCATTATCAAGTTCATGGCCGCTCATTTGGACCATGCCCAGCTCCCGGACAGTGAATGGACCATCCCGGTAATCCCCCCAAGCCATGCACGCTCTATCTCTGTATCAAGGTCTGGTTATTCACAACCAGCGTTCGCAGATCTTTCGGAAATCAATGCATTCAGCACGTCCATTGAAACATTTTTATTTCACCGTTACAAGGGCCGTAAAATAAATAAAAACCCTGTCCTGAAATCAGATAGAGTTGAGTAATTGTTTTTTATTACAGAAAATCTATGGTAGATGATAGGGTAGGTAACCATACATACAAGTTTTACGTTCGTCTAGGGCGGTATATTATGAGATTATGCGGCTGTTTCAACGCTGTCAGGCGTTGACTTTGTTTGGAGTAAACTCCCAACTCAAGGACTAAAGTTACATACTACAAATTCAGATTATATATTATAGAATAGCATAGAATGCTAACTGGCGCAGCCTTGCACAG
>Ga0247735_1000517_pt1 | contig 15095 bp, 16 predicted proteins | sample UWRJL178409R2_FD_180934 | JGI IMG/M metagenome (GOLD analysis project Ga0247735, IMG submission 180934) | Plant litter microbial communities from Arlington Agricultural Research Station in Wisconsin, United States - UWRJ-L178-409R-2 | ecosystem: Environmental > Terrestrial > Plant litter >... | reverse complement strand
GATCAAGGAACAATATCGCGGCATCCGCCCGGCGCCGGGCTATCCCGCCTGCCCGGATCACAGCCTGAAGCCGACCTTGTTCAAACTGCTCGACGCGCACCACGCGACCGGCATCTCGCTGACCGAAAGCTTCGCGATGCTGCCGACCGCAGCGGTCTCGGGTTTCTATTTCGGCCATCCCCAGGCGGAATATTTCGGCGTGGCACGCGTCGGTCGCGACCAGCTCGAGGAATATGCCGAACGGCGCGGAATCGACCTGCCGTTGGCGGAGCGCTGGCTGCGGCCTAACCTGGACTGAAGAATAGGTCCATAATGGCCCTGTTCCAGCTTTCCCCGCCTGCGCATCGGTAGGATGATGCGCCGGAGGAGAGGCCGATGCTCGATCGCGACACAGTCATGGACACCGTCAATAAAGCGTACGCGGCGCGTCGGCTCGGCGACAAGGAAGCGTTGCGGCGCTATTTCGCGCCCGACGCCGTTTTTCGGATGGTGGGACGGAGTAGCCTGCTGGGAGGACTCGCCGTTGGTCCGGCGGATGCCGCCACGGCAGTCGATCATCTGATCGACCTGTTCCGGTTCCACGAGATGACGCAGGAGCGAGTCATCGTGGATGGGCAAACCGTCATGATCCACTGGAAGGTCATGACATCGACGGGCGGCGGCGACTGCGTCGACACCGAGCTTTGCGATATTCTGACAGTGGATGATGATGGCAAAGTCGCACGCGTGGATGAATTTGCCGACACCGCGCTCCTTGCCCACATGCTTGCATCAGGACCCGCAAAGTCGCCTTCCGTTGCGCAGGACTAGCCGGGGCTGACTGCCAGACCGGTAGTTTGCACATCGTGCTCCGCTATGTCCGCCGCGCTTGCCAGCGCCTGCAATGCCGCCACGTGCCCCCGAAATGCCGCCCGCCCCGGGCGGGTCAGCGAGGCCCAGGTCCGCTGCCGCCCGTCCTGCGCCGCCTTGCGCAGCCGGACATACCCGGCCTCGGACAAGGCGGAGAGATGCTTGGACAGCACGGAATCGCTGACATCGGCGGTCTCGCGCAGCATCGCGAACTCGGCGTCCTGCACTGCCGCCAGCACCGCCATGATCTGCAGCCGCGCCGGCGGGTGTATCACTGGATCGAAGGCCAGCCGCGGCACGCTCATGCGGCCACACCCATCTCGCGCCGGAACGCGCGCTGCCACAGGATGCTGGCATGATAAGCGAGGCCTGCGGTGATGACGCCGATCGCGACTGGCGCCCAATGGATGCCGCGCTCGCGGGCCAGCCAGACGCTGGCGAGATACAGGGCAAGAAAGATCGCGAGCATCGTGAAGGTGATCGGGCGAGTCCGTCCGGAGCGATAGCCGTTGATGAACATGCCGGTGCGCCGGCGATCCCACCGGACGATCAGCGCAACGCATAGGATCAGCACCGCCTCTACCACCAGCGCATAGCGCGGCGGCAAGCCTGGAGTGGCGACGAGGCATCCCATGACGGCACCGAAGGCAAGATGGCGCATCGGCGGACAATCGGCCGCGGCGGCCAGGCGGGCCTGCGACGCGCGCATCGCGGCAAGCGCCTCGGCTGCGTCGGTCGATGATGTGGACATATGAATCTCCCTTTCCAATGTGGAAAGTTATGTCCTTCACTTTCCATATCGTCAAGTCACAATTTTCCATATTGGAAAGTTATGCGCCCTCGATGGAGAGGAAGGGCGCGCTGGTTAACCCTTAATTACCCTTCACACACCGCCTGCTGCGGCGCATCCCTCCCGTAAAGGAGCCCCCATGCACCGCATCATCCCGTTCATCGCCCTTGCGCTGACCGTCCCCGCCGCGGCCCAGCGCGGCGCGCCCTTCACGATCCAGGAAACCGGCCAGGGCTTCGCGACGATCGACGATGCGGTGCAATCGGTGCGCATGGGCAAAGCAACGATCCTGATCGCGCCGGGCGTCTATCACCAATGCACCGTGCAGGCGGGCGGGGTGATTACCTTCAAGGCAGTCCAGCCCGGCACCGCGATCTTCGACGGCACGACGTGCGAGGGCAAGGCGGCGTTCGTGCTGCGCGGGCAGGGATCCACCGTCGACGGCCTGGTCTTTCGCAACATGCGCGTGCCCGACGGCAATGGCGCCGGCGTGCGGACCGAGATGGGCAGCCTGACCGTCACCAATTCGATGTTCATGGACAGCCAGGAAGGCATTCTTGGCGGCGAGCCGGTGAACCAGAAGATCGTGATCGACCGCTCGACCTTTGCCGGCCTCGGCCAATGCGACGAGACGCCCGACTGCGCGCACGCGATCTATCTCGCGAACAAGGGATCGGTCTCGATCACCAATTCCCGCTTCGAACGCGGCACTGGCGGCCATTATGTGAAGCTGCGGATCCCCAACATTGCGATTACCGACAACAGCTTCGACGATACCGCCGGACGCAAGACCAATTACATGATCGACCTGCCGGAAGGATCGACCGGGCTGATCACGCGCAACACTTTCGTCCAGGGGCGCCAGAAGGAGAATTGGACCGGCTTTGTGGTGGTCGCCGCCGAGGCGCGCAACTACCGCTCGGCCGGCCTGCGCGTGGAAGGCAATGTCGCGAGCCTGGCCCCCGGCGAGACGCGCAGCCCGGCCTTCGTCGCCGATTACAGCCATGAGCGGCTGGCGGTCGGGGCGAACAAGCTCGGCACCGGCATTCGGATGTTCGAGGCGCGCTGAGGCTTTGTCGCGAGGTGCGCCGGCGCGCTATAGGCCGGTCATGCCCTATCTCTTTCTCGCCATCGCGATCGCCTCGGAGGTCTGCGCCACTTCCTTCATGAAGCTGTCCGAAGGCTTTACCCGCCCGGTGCCGTCGATCGTCACCGCGATCGGCTATGCGATCGCCTTTTATTTTCTGTCGCTGACCCTGAAGACCGTGCCGACCGGCATCGCCTATGCGATCTGGTCGGGCGTCGGCATCGTCCTGATCGCGGCGATCGCCTGGATCTTCCAGGGGCAGAAGCTCGACACCGCTGCCATGGCCGGCATGGCGCTGATCATCGCGGGTGTCGTCGTGATGAATGTCTTCTCGAAGGCGGGGGCGCACTGATCTTTGGCTGAGGCCGCTCAGGTCAACGGTTCGGTTCGTTCGTAATAGGCCGTCCAGATGAGACCGAGGGCGGTCATGCCCAGCCAGAGGACTGCGCCGAACAGCCAGCCGTCGCCCGCCGCAAACTCCGCGACGAGCCATGCGAGGAGCGCCGACGCCATCCCGAGCCGGTAGAATGACCTGTTCGGCCGCCGGGATCGTGTTTCGACGAGCCAGCCCACACAAACGATGACCAAAAACACGAGAGCGCCCCTCACCGATCGAATCGAGAGGCCCGCGCTCGCAAAATACAGGACGGCGAGCCACAATGGGAACACCAGGCCGCGCACTTGACGAAAGCCGGTCTTCGGGGCGCCGCCGTTCACACCTAGCGCCACACCGGATTGGCGGTCAGATCGGCCGGATACATGGTCAGATATTGCGCCATGCGCGGGCGGTCGGTGCGGTTCGGGCTGGCGCCATGCGGCAGGTCCTGGCGCCAGATGATCATGTCCCCCGCACCCGCACCAATCGTCACCGCCCCGCCGCTCAGGTCGACCTCGCGCGGATCGCCATCGCCGACACTCTCGAGCCACTTCTCGATTCCGCGATGGAAACCCGGCACGACCTGAAGCGCGCCCTGATCGGCGGTGGTATCGGTCAGATAGAGAATACCCTGGGTCGCGAACGGGATGGGCAGTGCAAGGCTCATATCGAAATGCAGCCGCGGGCCCGGAAAGCTGTAGCCGGGCCGCTCGGGAGGGTTGAAGCTCAGCCGGTCGGTGATCATCCAGAGGTCACTCGTTCCCCAGAGTTGGGCGTGCGCCTTGTGCACCCGCGGCGATTGCCGTGCCGCGTCCATTGCGGGGTCCTGGAAATGCTGGACCATGATCCCGTTGGGGCGGCGCACGTACCAGCTGTTCCGATCGTCCGGCGTGGCGTTCACCTGTCGCCACAGCAACTCTTCGGCTGCCTTGGCTTGCTCCGGCGTGATCGCCTGACGCAGGATGACGAAGCCATGCTCCTCCCAATGCGCCAGATCGTCCCGGTCGAGTACCGTCGGTGCCTCGTCGATCGCCCGCAGCGCGTGCGCGACCTTATCGGGGGGCGGTGCGCCGTCGAGCCAGGCGTGGAATCGCGCTACCTTGAGCGGATCGGGCTCCCCCGCCATGTCTAGAATCCAGGCTTGGAACGCAGCGAAGTCGGGCCGTTCGTTGCCAAGATAGGTCAACGTCTGCTCAAGCCCCAGACCGAGCACATCGAGCATCGGACGCAACCCGCTCGCGCGCGTCGGCTGTGCTTGCGACCTGAAGGTGTGCCGCGCCCACAAGTCCTCCAGCCCCCGAATATGGGACGGGAAATCCGGAGCGGGGGCGAGTGCGGCTGATGCTGAGGCGGCGGTCATGTCGCCGACAGCATCGAACAGCGCCATCGCCTCGTCAATGATCCGCATTCGTCAGGGACAGGTCGATCCCGGCCCGGCATCGAGATCGAGGCAGCGCCCGTCCGGCTTCGGCGCGGAGACCGGCAGCTCGATCAATCCGGCCAGCGTCGGCATGATGTCGACCGTCTCGACCGACAGCGGCTGCTCGAAGCCGACCATGCCCTTGCGCCAGAACAGGATCGGCACGCGCCGGTCGTAGTCCCAGAAGCTGCCATGGGTGGCGACGCTGCTCTTGGTCGGGTCGGCGATCGGCGTGACGCGCGGCTTCATCGCAACCACGATATCGCCCGATCGCGGCGCATAATAGGAGGCGCGGGCGCGCTGCAGCAGAGTCCAGGTCTCGGGCGGGCCGCTCGGCGTCGGCGTCGCGGCAATCTGTTCCCGGGTGAAGGCGGCATAGACCTGCGGATGCGCGCGGAAGCGCGCCAGCGCTTCCTTCAGCACGGCGGCCCGCTGCACTTTGGTCAGCTTCGGGTCGATCCAGATATCGCCCGATCCGGCATCGCCGTACAGCAGCGAGCCCGCGATCTTGAGCTTGAGCTTCGCAATGATCTCCTTGCCGATCGCGGCCGGCCCGAAGGCCGGGTCGATCCGAGCCGCTTCGGGAATGCCGTGCTCGCGGTTGCGCTCGGGCAGGTCGTGGCCGCCATGGTCGGCGGTCAGGACCACCGCATAGTCGACCCCGGTCTGATCGAGCACATCGAAGAAGGAGCCGAGCGAGCGGTCGAGATTGGCGAGCTGCACGCACATCTCATTGCCCTCGGTGCCATAGCCATGGCCGACATAATCGGTGGCCGATGCACCCACGATCAGCAGGTCGGTCGCCTGGCCCTGACCCAGCTTCATGTCCTGCAGCATGCCGGCGGCCAGCGCGAGGACCGAGGCGTCGAAGGCGGGCGAGGCGCGAAACCTGTTCACGTCGCCGGCGGCACGCTCGAAGCGGCCGCTGCCGACGGTCTTGCCGCCGCCGACCGGGATGGCGCGGTCATGCGGCCGGCAGAAATCGGGCTCGTCGAGCGGCCCCTGCGCCTGCGCGATCAGCGCCGTCACAGTCGCATTGGTCCGGTCGATCACGGGCGGCGTGGCGCGGCCGGCATAGGAGGCGAACGCCTTGCCGTCCCACCACCAGAGTTCGTCGACCTTGTGGCCGCCCATCATCACTGCGGCGCGGTCCTTGCCCGCGACCGAGACGACTCGCGCCGCCGGGTTGGCCGCCTTCATCCGTTCGCCGAGCGTCGGCACGAGCAGATGCTTGTCCGACACGGTATATTTGGACGAGGTGCTGCCGGGCACGCTCTCATCCTCGGCGCAATAAATCTGCTTGTCGGCACGCGGCGCTTTCAGGTCGGCCCAGTTGTTGGCGATGATGCCGGTATGCTCCGGGCGGAATCCGCTGAGGATCGTCGAATGACCCGGGCAGGTTTCGGTCGCAGCGTGGCTCTGATAGCCCGACGGAAAGACCGCGCCGTTCAGCAGGCGCGCGAAGCCGCCAGTGAAGCGATTGCGATATTCGGCAAACAGGTCCGCGGAAAACTGGTCGACCGAAATGGCGACGATCAGCTTTGGGGGTGTCCTGGGCGTGCTTGCCGGCGCGGGAAGCGGCGCTTCCTGGGCGGAGAGAGGTGCCGAAATCGCGATGGCGGCCAGGGTGGCGAAAGATGCCAGTCTTTTCACGTGATGATTCTCCGCGCTCAGGTGCAATGCACCGCGCTCGCCGCTATGGGCGAGCACGGGACTGCCGACAAGGATGGCCGATGCGCGCGTTGGGTTACCTGATTGTGACGATGCTGGCGGCGCTGTTCGCCATGGCCGGCGCCCGAGCTGAAAATCCCGCTGCCCTTGGCAAGGGGCCGCACCTCGCGATGCGGCTGGTCGCCGAGACCGTGACGCCGGCCGCCGGCCAGGACGTGACTCTGGCGCTCGACTCGCGACCCGCTCCGGGCTGGCATGGCTATTGGCAGAATCCGGGCGACGCGGGCTTCCCGGCGACGCTCAAATGGACGTTGCCCAGCGGCATTACCGCCGGTGAGCCGGCCTATCCGGTGCCCGGCATGCTGCTGATGGCCGGGCTGATGAACTATGTGTTCGAAGCACCCTATGCGCCGCTGGTCACGCTGAAGGTGCCGGCCGGCCTCGCCGCCGGAACGAGCCTTCCGGTGACGCTGCACGCGCAATATCTCGTCTGCACCAAGACTTTGTGTGTCCCCGAAGAGGCTGATCTCTCCGTCGAGTTGACCGTGGGCGACGGAAGCGTCTCCGCGGAGAACCGTGCGCGTTTCGACGCCTGGCGGCGCTCCATTCCCAAGCCGCTGGATGCGAAGGGCAGCTTCCAGAAGGACGGCGCGGTGATCCGGATCGCCGTGCCCTATCCGGCGAACGCGCCGCTGGCGGATGCCTATTTCTTCCCGATCTCGACCGGTCTGGTCGATTATGCCGCCGAACAGAAGGTTTCGCGCGACGGCGATCGAGTCGTGGTCGAGACCAAGGCGGGAACGGGCGGCGCGGCCCCGCTGGTCGGCGTGCTGCGGATCGCACCGGGGCAGGGGCTGATGGTGACCGCGGTTAGCGGTACTGTCGCGTCGTCCTCGGCGGGGCCAGCTGGCGGCGTGCTGATGGCAACCCTGATCGCCTTTGCCGGTGCGTTGCTCGGCGGGCTGATCCTCAACATTATGCCCTGCGTCTTCCCGATCCTCAGCCTCAAGGCGCTCAGCCTCGTGCGCGGGCATCTCGATGAGCGCTCGGCGCGGCACGAGGCGCTGGCCTACACTGCCGGCGTCGTGGCGGTCTGTGTCGCGCTGGGCGGCGCGGTCCTCGCGCTCCGGGCGGGGGGCAGTGCCGTCGGCTGGGCGTTCCAGTTGCAGGATCCGCGTGCGATCATGGTGCTGCTGCTGCTGACCGTGGCGATCGCGCTCAACCTTGGCGGTCTGTTCGAGATCCCGACGCCGGGCTTCGTCAACAAGGCGGGCGGGGCGGGCGGTGCCTTTGCGACCGGCGCGCTCGCGGCCTTCATCGCCACGCCGTGCATCGGCCCGTTCATGGGTGCGGCATTGGGCGTCGCGCTGGTCCTGCCCTGGCCCGCCGCGCTCGCGGTGTTCGCCGGGCTCGGGCTCGGGCTTGCGCTGCCGTTCCTGGCGCTCGGCTACGTGCCCGCGCTGCGCAAGCGCCTGCCCAAACCGGGCGCGTGGATGGAGGTTTTCCGCCGCGTCCTCTCGGTTCCGATGTGGTTGACCGCCATTGCGCTCATCTGGGTATTGGGCCGTCAGATCGGTGTCGACGGGATGACTCAGGGCCTGCTCGTCGCGCTGGCCGCTGCGATCGTGCTCTGGGCCGCTGGACGCCGTCAGGCGCGCGGCCTCGGCTTCGGCGTCGTCGCGATCGCGATGCTGCTTGTCATCGTCGCCAGTGGCATCTGGCTCGCGGCGACCGCGCGGCGTCCTCAGACCGGCCAGACGCAAGGCACGGGCTCGGCCGAGCCGTTCAGCGAAGCCCGGCTCGCCATGCTCCGTGCGCAGGGCAGGCCGGTCTTCGCCTATTTCACCGCTGACTGGTGCCTGACCTGCAAGGTCAACGAGAAGGTCGCAATCGAGACTGAGGCGACTCAATCAGCCTTCGCCGCGCACAAGGTCGCGGCATTGGTCGGCGACTGGACCGATGGCGATCCGGTTCTTGGGCGTTTCATCCAGGCGCACAACCGCGCCGGTGTGCCGCTTTACCTCTATTACGCGCCTGGCGCCGCCGAGCCAAAGGTGCTGCCGCAGGTCCTCACGCCCGGCATGCTTGCCGAACTGGGCAGCTAAAACATTCCCACTGAAAACCACCCTTGTGCGCCGCAGCAAAACGTCGCAGCATGGAACTTGCGGGACACAGGGGGCTTTACCGTTCGATGGGGACACGACGCGCGTTTGACGAGATCATGGGGCAGAGCGGCTCGACCACGCCGCGACCGGAACTCGCCGCGCTCGGGACGTGGCTGGACGAGACTCCCGATGCCGAGCTCCGCCGCCGCCAGCAATCGGCCGAGGCGACCTTTCGCCAGCTCGGCATCACCTTCGCCGTATATGGCGACAGCGACGCGTCGGAGCGGATCATTCCGTTCGACATCGTTCCGCGCATCTTCCTTGCCGACGAATGGGCGCGCCTGTCGGAAGGGCTGGTGCAGCGCGTCGAGGCGATCAACGCATTCCTCGACGATATCTATGGCGATCGGAAGATTCTCCAGGCGGGCGTGCTTCCCGAGGACCTGATCTTCGGCAATCCACAGTTCCGGCCCGAAATCGCGGGCATGCGGCCGCCGCACGGGATCTGGGCTCATATCTGCGGCATCGATCTCGTGCGCACCGGCCCCGACGAATTCTTCGTGCTCGAGGACAATGCCCGTACGCCATCGGGCGTCAGCTACATGCTCGAGAATCGCGAGGCGATGCTGCGCCTCTGCCCCGAACTGTTCCGCGATTTCCGCGTGGCGGCGGTGGATTCCTATCCCGATCGCCTGCTCGAGACGATGAAGTCGGTCGCGCCGCATGGTTCGGGCCAGAACCCGGTCTGCGTCGTGCTGACGCCGGGCCATTTCAACTCCGCTTATTACGAGCACAGCTTCCTTGCGGATTCGATGGGCATCGAACTCGTCGAGGCGGCCGATCTGGTGGTCGATGACGATATCGTCTGGATGCGCACCATCGCCGGTCGGGTGAAGGTCGACGTGATTTATCGCCGGATCGACGACGATTATCTCGATCCCCTGGTGTTCCGTCCGGATTCGATGCTCGGCGTGCCCGGCCTGATCGCGGCCTATGCTGCGGGCAATGTCGCGCTGCTCAACGCGCCCGGCAACGGCATCGCCGACGACAAGGCGATCTACAGCTACATGCCCGAGATCGTCCGTTTCTATTCGGGCGCCGAGCCCAAGCTGCCCAATGTCGAGACCTGGCGCTGCCGCGAGCCGCAGGCGCTGAAATATGTCCTCGATAATCTGAAGGACGTGGTGGTGAAGCTGGTCGACGGCTCGGGCGGGTACGGCATGCTGGTCGGCCCGACGGCGACCAAGGCTGAGATCGAAACATTCCGCGCCGCGCTGATCGCTGAGCCGCACCGCTACATCGCGCAACCAACGCTCGCGCTGTCGACCGTGCCGACCCTGAGCGACGCCGGCCTCGCCCCGCGCCATGTCGATTTCCGCCCATTCGTGCTGACCGGCTCGAAGGGCATCCAGGTGGTGCCCGGCGGCCTGACCCGGGTGGCGCTCAAGGAAGGCTCGCTGGTGGTGAACTCGTCGCAGGGCGGCGGCACCAAGGACAGCTTCGTGCTGATGGACGGCGGGAATACGCAGAGCCAAGGGCAGAAGTCGTGATGGGCGGGACGCAAATCCTCCCCGGAACGGGGAGGGGGACCAGCGAAGCTGGTGGAGGGGCTGGCTTGGGGAAACCGTGCCGCGCTCCAAGCCCCTCCACCGCGCTTCGCGCGGTCCCCCTCCCTCTGCGGGGGAGGAACTAGATGCTGTCCCGCACCGCATCCTCGCTCTACTGGCTCGGCCGCTATATCGAGCGCGCGGACTTCATCGCGCGCCTCGTTGAGGCGACCGTCAGGCTCGACGTGCTCTCCTCGCGCCCCGCCGGCGAGGCGGCCTGGGCCAGCGCGCTCGCCGTCACCGAGACCGACGATACGTTCAAGGCCACCGGCGAGACCATGTCGCAGCAGCACGTCGCGCGCTTCCTCACGCTCGACGGCAGCCATCCCGGGTCGATCGTCCGCTGCCTCGACATGGCGCGCAACAATGCCCGCGCCGTCCGCACCGCCCTCACCCGCGAGGCCTGGACGGCGATCAATCGCGCTTGGCTGATCTTCCATAGCCGCTCGAGCCCTGGCGGCGCCACCGCGACGCTCGGCCTGGTCGATGCGGTGAAGACAGAGGCCCGCGGCTTCGAAGGCGCGATCCACCGCATGCTGCGCAACCAGACGACCTGGTTCATCCGGCTCGGCCAGGCAGTCGAGCGAGCCGACAACACCGCGCGCCTGCTCGACGTGAAATATCATTTGCTGCTGCCAGAGGGCGAGCAGGTCGGCGGCGTGGTCGACCGCGATCAATGGACCACCATCCTGCAGACGGTCTCGGCGGTGACGGCCTATCGCTGGCTCTATTCGGAAGGGCTCAAGCCGGCGAATGTGATCGACCTGCTGATCTCCCGCGCTGAACTGCCGCGCAGCCTTGCTGCCTCGGCGGAGGAAACGCTCGAGATCCTCAACCTGCTGGCCAAGCGCACGGGCCTCCACGGCGAGGCCGACCGCATGGCGCGCATGCGACAGCAGCGCCTCGCCAAGACGCGTTCGGGTGAGGTCATCGCCAGCGGGCTGCATCAATATCTCCAGGCCTTCAACGCCGAGAATGATCTCCTTCACGAGGCGATCGGCCGGCAGTTCAAGTTCGGCTGATGCGGATCACCGTCGACCACAAGACGACGTATCGCTTTTCGGTCCCCCAGGGCCGCGTAACCCAACTCCTCCGCCTCACCCCAAGCGGTACCGACGGCCAGGCCGTCGCAAGCTGGGGTATCCATGTCGATTGCGATGCCCGCATGCGTCATGGACGCGATGGTTTCGGCAATCGCACGACGATGCTCTATGTGGATGGCCCGATCGACAGCATCGTGATCGAGGTCGTGGGCGAAGTCCTGACCAACGGCAGCGACGGCATTCTGCAAGGAACGGCGGAGCCATTGCCGCCGGCGGTCTTCCTGCGGTCGACGCCGCTTACGGAAACCAGCGAGGCGCTTGCCGGGTTCGCGGCTGACGCGGTGTCGGCCGCGCGCGATCCGGTCGAGCGATTGCACGCTCTGAACCTTGCCCTTCACAACCGCTTCGCGCTCGATCGCGGACGCCCGGTGTCGGGCCGAAACGTGGTGGAGGCGTTCGAGCTCGATACGGCAACGCCGCGCGACTTCGCCCAGATGTTCGTTGGCGCGGCGCGCGGGCTTGGCATCCCGGCACGCTACGTCTCGGGCTACAGCGCCGTCTGCCACGTCGGCAATCACCCTCCTTCGCCACATGGCTGGGCCGAGGCCCATGTCGAGCGGCTGGGTTGGGTCGCGTTCGACCCATGTACTGGATTGTCGGCGGATACGGCCTATGCCCGCATAGCGGTCGCGCTCGATTCCGCCGGAGCCGCACCGGTCGCCGGCTCGCGGCTGGGCGAGGGGAGCGAGGCCCTGGACGTGGATCTCCATGTCGGGCGAGACAGCGCGCAGGATTGATCGCAAAAGCCCGTCATTGTCCTTCAAAGGAGGGCGGGACGGGGGCATCCCGCTACGGTCGTCCCGATCCCTTCGCGAGCACCCACCTCTTCGCAAACCCCGCCTGCCACCACAGCAGCAATGGCACGACGACAAGTTCCATCGCCAGCCCGAGCATATGTCCTTTGGACGGCATCCCCACCGCCACCAGCGACACCAATCGCGACACTCCGCCAGCGATCACCAATGCCCCGAGCAGTCGAAATCGCGGGCCCCTGGCCTCGATCCCCGGCACACAGGTCGCGAATGCCATGCCCACCGCGAAGAAGATTCCCGAAACATATCGAAAATGGCTGTCCAGATCGGTCGGGATCACCGGTGCGTGGCCGAGAAAGCCCGGCCCATGCAGGACGCTCTGCCCGCCGGTGATCAGCGGTACCAGGCAGGCGATTGCCACCACGACCTGAAGAACCCGCTTCTCGGCGGTGATGCTCAGCGTCGGTTCTTTTCTAGCAGTTCGGGCCGTATATGGATCGCGCGGAGCGACATGCGCACCTCGATCAGAAACGCGGCGAGCGCTGCGATCAGCAAGATCATCGCGAGGATGAAGGAAAGCGCGACCACCGTGCCGATATGCAGCCGGGCCAACTCCGCCACGAACAGCAGCGCGACGACGAGGCACGTCATCACCGCGCTCGACACCGCCATCACCAGCGCCGCGTTGATCACCGACATGCGGCGGTCGAGCAGCCGCAATTCCCAGACATGCCGGTCATGCTCCGGCCCGGTCGAGCGCGGATGCAGCGCCTCAACCTGACGCGCCCGGTCGACCACGCGCGACAGCCGTCCGGCGAGCACGTTGAGCAACGCGCCAATGCCCGCCAGCATGAAGACTGGCGAGAGCGAGAGCTGGATCGTCTGGGCGATCGTCGTGACGGCTGGCGAATATTCCACGCCCGCTTTGTGACGGCATCGCGCGCGAGGGGTCAAGCGCGAACCGGATGGTAACGGATGACGGGTAACACGCTGGCCATGACGAAGCCGATGCTGCTTGCCGAATTCACGCGCCTGCCGCCGGCGACGCGCGCGATCGTGCTCGACGGACTGTCCGGTGCGATCGATCTGGTAGCCGAGGCTGCACCGGAGTCTCACCGCTTCTTGCGCTACCAATGGTTCGCTGCCGCCCTTGCCGCCTATGGTGGTTCGGCGCGCACGATCCTGGTCGAACGCGATGGCGATCCGGTGCTCGCCCTGCCGATGATCCGCGTCGGCCCCGCGCCCGCGCGGTTCGCGGCCGTGCCTGGCTGCTATTGGCCGTTCCGCAGCTTCCCGGCGAGTGCGGATGCGGGCGAGGGGGCGTTCGAGGCGCTGCTCGACCGGCTCGGCGAGGAGGTGAATGTGCTCCGCGTCGGGCCAGTGTGCGACGGCGACCCGGCCTTCGAACCGCTCGTCGCGGCGGCACGGATCAAGGGCTGGGCGACGCTCGATCGCTTCATCGCCGACGGTTATATCTTCGATATGGCGGCCGCGAATGCCCAGGGTGGCTGGCCGCGCACCTCGACCCTGCGCAAGAACCGCTTCCACGAAAAGCATCTCGGCGATCACGGTGCGCTCGACTGGCGCTTCCTGCAAGGCATCGATCTTACCGCCGGCGGCTTCGATACGCTGGCTGCGATCGAGGAAAAGAGCTGGATTGCCGAGCGGACCGACGGGCGCGACGCCAAGTTCACGACGACGGGCCATGGTGCGTTCTGGCGCGCTGCCGCAAGCGATCCGGTGCTGGCGAAGATGTTGTGGGCGGCGCTGCTTACCGTCGACGGTAAGCCGACGGCCTTCTCGTTCGACCTGAATGTCGGCGCACTGAAATACGCGATCGCCAACAGCTACGACCCCGTTTTCGCCAAGCATTCGCCGGGGAAATTGCTTTATTACCGCAACCTCGCAAACGCGATGGCGGACGGCATCGATACGGTCGATTGGGGCGCGGGCGACAGTGGCTACAAGCGCGTGATCGGCGCTGCCAAGGGCCCGGCGATCCGAGACTGGCTGCTTGTGCGACCGGGCCTGCCGGCACTGTTGGGCCGGGTATTGCGCGGCGCCTGGGCGCGCAGCGGACAGCGCCCCACGGCGCCGGCGGTTGACGAGGTTTCGCCGGAGCCCGTATGAATGCCGCCCCTATTCGGAGTGGTTATGTCTGGAATTGTCGCCCGCTGATCGCCTGATCGGGACATGATGTCCCGGGTGCAGGCGTCGTGCGCAGCCGTTACGGCCTCCTTCGGGTGAGGCCGATGTCTGGTTGTGTGGGCCATCCCTTTGCAGGGACCGACATTTCCCATGAATATCTCGAAATACGAACAGCGCGTGCTCCACGCGCTGGCGCAGGGCGGGCAGATCGTCCGCCGGCGCGACGAGGAGACGTCCCGCGTCGTCGCGGTCGATTGCTTCACCCGTGACGGCTATGTGCTGGCCGATTGCACCGTGGCGCTGTTCCGAAAGCTCAAGCGGCGGCGGCTCATCGCGAGCCTCGATGGCGGGCCGTATCGGGTCACCCGGCTCGGGCTTGCCGCAGTGCGGGCGCAGCTCGACAACCGTTAGGTCCGGGCGTCGCAGCCGGAGCCCGGCATCCCTGCCGGGCTCCTCATTCCCGCTCGACCCAGGTCGAGATGGCGCGACCGTCATGCGCTGTCCCAATCGTGATCGTCTCGCCTGGCTGCACCAGCATTGGCGCGGCGAGTGGCACCATGGTCAGACCGGAAAAGAAAACCGCATCGGGCTCGGGCCGCGCCTCGATCATCGTCTCGCCATCCAGCTCGAGCCTGATCCATCGCGCGATCGTATTACCCTCGCCCGTGCCGGTCGCGCGGCAGGCGATGGTGCGGCGGTCCGAGGCTGGAAACCGCTCCTGCCTGAAGTCGAACCGGAACAACTCGACCTCTTCCGCGACCGGATCGATCCCGGCCGAGCCGACCGGCCGGAGGATGCTGGTCGGCACGAAATCCGCCATCGGGCTCAGGTTGAACCCACAGGCGCTATCGATATGCCCGACACGTCGATAATCCCCCCAGTCCACCAAGGCGGCGTGCAGGCTCGCCGCCATTGGCACGGCGGGCGCGCCGGGCGCGAGCAGTCGCTGCCGCGCATCGGCGATCGCACCCAGCGGATCGAAATCGAGCAGGCCATCGGCGAAGATGTCGCAGACCAGCAGGTCCGCCGGTCGCTCCAGTTCCTCGCCGATGGCGAGCGCCTGCGAACGCTTGGTGACGACCTGGATGCGGTCGGCATAGCCATTCCGCGCGACAAGCTCCCGCGCGATCTGCGCCGCGACCGGGTTATAGTCGCAGGTAACTACCTTCGCCGCGCCTGCCCGCGCC
>Ga0247735_1000516_pt1 | contig 15120 bp, 9 predicted proteins | sample UWRJL178409R2_FD_180934 | JGI IMG/M metagenome (GOLD analysis project Ga0247735, IMG submission 180934) | Plant litter microbial communities from Arlington Agricultural Research Station in Wisconsin, United States - UWRJ-L178-409R-2 | ecosystem: Environmental > Terrestrial > Plant litter >... | reverse complement strand
AATAAATATATGGTTGAACGCTGGACTATTTGGTAGCTAGATATCTTTGGCTTGAGCGTTGTACAATGGAACGCAGCAGATAACGCAAACGCACGAAGAGAATGGGTGGGCGTAACGTGGTATAAATGGACCATGGTATAGTGGAGATTGGATGGTGGGGTGTGGTGGATGAAGGAATCGGATTGAATTGAATATATGCGGCGCTGCAAGTAGTAGAGAAAATGGAGAATGGGGATGGTGCGATATGATGTGCACAGTATTTATAGCTGGACGCCGATGAGCAAAGCAGAATGCGGAAGGTGATGCCAGTGGCGCTAAGTGCGAGTACGAGCGTCGGTGTTGGTATTGATGCTTGTTGTTGAACAGCAAGCACTGTAATTCGTAAGGATGAAATGGGAGTCGGACCTTGCTGTATGGTGCGAGTATGCCAGTCGTCTATCGGCATGGTGAATACCAATATCAGTGGGCCGACGTCGATTATGTGCAGCATACAACGCCTACGCTATGATATCATGGGGATGGCCTAAATCGAATAGGCTAGCAGTGGTTGGCGTCGACGGAATGAGTGAAGAACAGGGAATATAGGAGACACGGAGGCGTTGGGCAGGTCAAGGGTTAGACTCACTATTTCCCATTGCTCCCTGCCCTAAGCCGATAGCTATATCCCATGAATAGCAAACGTATGAGAAAGGCTGCAGGGAAATTCACATCAAGTGGTCCTCTTCCAAAACTTCGTCGAATTTGGGCTGGCTTCGTCGCACAACTCGCTGACCGAAGGATCTACTGCATGTAACGATGTTGTAGGTTATTTTCTCGTCAAATCCTCAGTCCTCCGCTCAATACTTTATAAACGAATTTAACCTCTAAATTTCCATTGCAGGCTTGTCCTACGGGAACCTCAAGAATCCTGAATGTGGTCCACTCTGAAAGAGAGAAACGTGAAGCTTCTTCATATGATTGGATCGACGACCCGGAAAAATTTCATTGTGCACATAGGTGTGTACGGTACGTGATTGGGGGACAAAGAAGTCTGGCCAGTCTTCTCTCTAGGTACGCGCTGTTTAAATGGCATCGGGTATACTAGAATCACCGATTATAGAAGACCACGTCCGAGTCTGGGATATCGTCGTTACCCACAGGTCGGGCATGATCCCAGCGGTAACGCTGCGGCTGCAACTTTTATCCGCTGTATGATTAATATGTCCCTCGTTTCCTCGACGAATAGAGTTTGTGCTAGATATAAGAATATTGTACGCTGTTTCCCCGTCTTCTAGATCTTCCACACTCACCTGCGTACATCATGATGTTTTTTACTTCTCGCTCTACTCTTCTCACTTACACCGTAACTGCATTTGCTCTCTCCCAGAGGCCAGACTTGCCTCCGATTTCCGCGCCTGCCACCAAACTTTTTCCCCCAGCTCCAGAAGGTTTCAACATGTAGGTCTCATTCAAATACTGCATTTTCTCAAATATCAGCTCATTTTTTGCCCTAGAACAAGCCTCCTTCTCAATGGATCCGGCTGTTCTCATGGACCAGTCGACTATACCTTTAACGGTATTTTTTCGTAGTGCCCTATCTTACCACCAAATTTATCGATGACCACACAGCTGATCGAAATGCTATCAATGTCACTTTCAGCGAGTACTCTGTTCGAATTGGTCCTGGGGTCCCTATCAGTAAAAATCGCAAAAACTGCCAGTTGACCTTTGGAATAGAGTGATTTGGCTTTTACGCAGCCTTGATTCATTACTGACCAAGTTTTGCATGCTACTTAGCGTCCCGCCTGGTTTCACTTACCACCTTGACAACGTTGAATATGTAAGGCAGGCCAACTTTTAATTTAACGTGCTTTCCACTCATGTTGAAATAGCATGGCTACTATCAACTCGACGCCAAAGTAGTAGCTACTCAGTATATTTGGTACTACTGTATGCCAATGTTTTTTTATCCTTCTTCTTCGCTGTCACTCACTCAATATTCGCTTAGTCCGTGGATCATTGACGCAAAGTATACTCTTCATTCCTCCTTTTGAAATATATTTAAGGATTTCTATTAGCCAGTACTCGCTCAGATATAGTTGGACCCATTGATGGTGAGTTAATGGTTCTGATCTGGATGTCTATCGCCCTGAGAACGGATTGCAGAAAATGAATATATCTACCGTGACTACTTCGATCTTGCAACAATTATCGAGGCTCCCTGTGGTGTTGCATCGGTTATGGACATCCAAAGTGAGCTTCGTACCAGCAATTCGAAGAACATCAATGGAAGCGGTTACATTGCTAGTGCTAATGATGACGAGACTGTAAGTACAGAATACCTTCATACTTCTACTGTCTCTGACCCTTTATCACGCAGAATGACAGGCAGCTCAGCATTGTAATGATTTATTCTTAGAAATTTTCGATGGAAATTAACTCTTTTATATACAGACCTTCAACATCTTGTGGTACAAGTGTACACGGTAGGTACGTCTGGTTGATCAAATAAATTCCCATGGATGTATGTCTTGAATGATATGCTTTTGTTTTTCGAATTGAGTTCCGAAGATTTTGCACATGCCTTTTGAGGTATGGAAATGGGTTTCGTTGAGCATCGTCCATAAGGACCAGTAAGAAACAGTAGGAAGCATATCCCTATTTTTTTTCTGAACAGACCATGGGATTTCCGGACACTTCAGGGACGATTCAAGGATAACGAGGGATGAGGTGGGCACTTATAAATATGCAGACATTTTGAATGGTTTATGATACGAATACATTGATGGAGAATTTACCCAATGGGAAATTTGAGTGGAGGTTCTTCTAGACCAGAATCGTCATCAGATTCACCTCAAAACACCACTAGTATCGGAGAAAAGTGTTTCCTAGTCGATGGGATGGGTGATAGTAGTACCAATTACCAATGACAGATTGCATAATTACTTGGGATATGCAGACGCGGATGTGTGCATTTCTCGATTCAGAGTTAGCGTTGTGCTGGCATGGTAAGCGCCCGGAATCAGAGGCGAAAGCCACTTGCACACTTTCGAAAGAATGAGTGCTTAATGAGTGGTGGATAACCGAGGAGTATAGGTAGGTAGGTAGGTAGGGGAGGGGAAACTCGAGTCACTTTGTACGCTTACCTATCCCTAAGGCCACCGAACGAGCGAGGTATAGCCATGTAAGTGCTAGCAGCACCACGGACCAAGGCCTGAGGCCTGAGGAATCGAAAATGTTTTGATACCATTCGATTGAGGACTTGAGTGACCCATTCTGTACTAGTGCTCACACTAACCTGCACTGGGGTGCGAGGGAGGTATACGTGTATCTTTGAATTCGAACAGACAATACTATCGAAAGACTCGAATTTCCTACCCGACGCTCTCTAGACAGAACATCAGATCAAGATCAACTATAGGTTACCACAAACACACCCATTCCATGGCCAGGAACTCAACTATCCGATATGGTCAAAAGTCATTCATTTCCTTTCCACAACCTCGATATACGCCCGACACTCGGCTTCCACCTTGACCTCGGATATGAGGTTCAGGAAACAGAATGAGTGAATGGAGATGCGAAGTATAAGGAAAGGAGGCTGCAGAAAAAACTTGTAAGAGAAAGGAGAGTAGGCGGGTGAAGAACCGCAAAGTGCGACGCGATATAAAAATGAGAGTGCAGATGGGCTGCGCAGCGCGAGAACTAAAGCTCAGCATTGAGTAGCCGCATAAATTAAGCTTGGAGCGCGGGTATCATAAGATGATGGGACGGGAGGTAGGGTGGTGAGGAACGAGGATGACGGATGAGAGATGAGAGATGCGTAGAAGAACGAAGAGGATGGTTAGTTCCAGATATGGTGAAATCGGTGTTGGAGCCTATATTTAAGACGCTGGACACGATACGTAGTGTGATGTGTACAGGGGAATTGGGTTGGGTTGGGTTTTTACCGTGCGGCGCTGCAAGGTCGGACGCAACGAGACAAAGCGGGGGGATAACTAATAAAGACAAGATGAAAGGCGGATGGGATACGCGTGCATGGGCATATACAGCACAAGTTTTTGATCGATATGGATAGGGCAGGCTGTGGTTAGCTTCGATGGACATCCAGGAGAGAAATAGGAAGGGAAGAAGAGGGTTAGACGTCGTGTGCATGGCGGAGGTCCGGTATGAGTTCAGGCCGGGATCGGGTGTGGTATAGCCTGAGCATCGGCAGACACGGAGGTGGTTGGGGGAACCGGGCAGGACAAGAAGCGGGAGTTCCAGATCCGTCGACGTCATGCACGCGTCTTCAGAGTCGCATTCGAGTACCTCCGCAGTCCCTGGCCCCGGTCTGTGCTTTTGAATCCGCTGCCTGATGACATTCTCGAACATGCTGGACGCGTAAGTGTATCTCCACTCAACGCAGGTTATTGCATCCTGTAGGACAAGTATGGCCACCAATTCGAGCTGCACTAGATCTATTGCTCTGGTCAGTCCATACTCAACACATAAAGCAACAAAATTCGACATTGACTTACCCGACACCTAGTGGTTCCGAGTCGAATGTTGTTGCAGTGAGCATTCCACGAGCACGTCCGTGTTTGTCTCGTCCAGCTCTGTTGTCCCATATCGACACCAACTATGAATTTGACTCTGTCCCATGTTGCGCCTGCTACTACTCTTCCCCTCCCCTCAGCCCCATCGACGACCCCGGGACACCATCTGCAACTGTCATATTTTCTATCCGCCCCGACACCGTGTCCTAGTTCCACTCCGCTGGTCATTATCCATGCGAGTAATTCCACGATCACGAATGCGGTGGTGTGTTGGATGCTCGACGTGGTGCTATGCCGACCACGGCTGCCGTCCGACGAACGACGACACCCCAGGCCCGAACGCGCTAGGGGCGCCGGGGCCGACACCGAGTTGAAACCACCACCCATCAACCATCGTGGTCCGACTCGGGTTGGGTTGACCATGTCATGAAGGTGTACGCGGATGTGGACGTATATCTCTCGTCTGAGATCCGTAGTCATCGTTGTTGTCCTATTGATTCGATATGGCGAGTATGGATTCAAAAATGTAGGTGGGTCTAAGAGAAATTTGTAGACACAGAGCGTTCATCGATCTGAGCTGCTACGTCTATATCATTCGTCAATATGGTGGCTCCAGGATAAAAGGAAGCAAAGGAGACGTACGCAACAGGTGGTGGCTCAAACGTCGTCAACATCAAGGGTTCACATCTCTATGTCCCCATGTCACGGGCAACGACTGTGAACCCTACCTGATTCCATGCCCTTGCCCTTTCCTAACCCTGGGCGAATGGACAACCAGCGGAGCGAAAACGATATCCTGGGTATATCCAATATACCCCCGGATCCGTATGTCGTGGATGGCGCTGGTGAAGCTCGTGAGTTCACGATCAATTTGAAAGCGCTAAAGCCATCTTACTTCAGATCCTGCGAGGTATTGCCAGCAGTTCTAGTTGGGAATGTCGCCTCCTCAGGTTGGCTCGTCCGTGTGCTGTGTATCTTTCGACCTTCGACGTAGGCTATTCGTCTCCATAGTTATCGCCGTCGTCCGTCAAGAGAACTTGGGGGCAATTAAACATGGAGAAGGGGGTTAAATCTGAAGGCTGCACGGGGAAAGTGTTCGCCTTGCCGAGCTCCATCTTTATCGTGATCCATCCGTCAGTACAGTGTCCCATACCAGACCACAACGAAACTAAGCTCAACATACCCTTTACTTTGGATGATCGGTTCGCATAGGGGTCGGTTTCCAGTTCTTCTCTATAGTAGGTAGGAACATACGCCATGGCCATTCTTTTGATATGTGTTTGGGGTGACAATCAGCACTGCGAATCTCGAACTCCCCATAACCAAAAAATGGGCCAGCTATTCGCCTATGGAGTGGAGAAGGGTAGGTGACTCTGGAGGGTCTGCCAGTTCGTTGACCGGTTGGTGAGTAAGCATAGTAGAGGCTTAAGAGCTGAGGGTACGAGAGGCAACGGGTTATGCAGATCTCTCAAGCAGGACAGATGATGCATGCTAGTCTCCCGTAGCCAGACTACGAGACTCCGTGACCTCTTGTGACATATCACAACGCAAGGCGTGAGGTACGTCTGTAGTCTGATTTCACGCGCGTCGGTCGAACCGTGGTACAACTTACAGGGTGTTGCATAAATCCTTTCATGTCGACATTTCGAAAATCTATGTTTGTCTATGTTTGAACGTGACACTGGTGCTAGGTCCAGGGGCGTTCGCTTTTTCGATTATCTCTTTCTCCAACCTTTGATGCTCAAGCGCTCAACATCCCCGCCTCAGGCTTTCAGTATGCGAAGTGGGTAGGTCGACTACTCTGAACACTGGCACACTTGATGGCTGTGGACTACTGGGGCTTTATCATCTGCCAGTGCCTGCCAACTACACAAGATCATTTCGGGAGACTCTACTTCACCAACCTGCAGTTGTTAACCCTTTATCGATTTCCGGCCACTCTGTCTATTAGTACCCAACATCGAGTATATTGCAACATTTTTCCCAGCGACCTGTATTCTTTTTGGTACCGTAGCAGTGACCATGCACGGACTACCAATGTTTGTATTACTATTATTACTTGGTGCAATACCGACTCTCATTGCTATTAGATTGGGCTAGGGACCTATCATCAATCGACTGTCATTTTTTGATCCTAAGGTCTGTAAAAGAGACTACTAGGAACCCATGTCAGATGTAGTGTAGGATTTGTGTCAAGGAGCAACGCGAGAAAACTTGATCTCAAGTATTCACGACAGCCCTTGAAATTTCATTGCATAATGATTCACGGTGTTTCCATGCTCGCGATAGTACCGTAGAATGTCGTATACTAGGCGCTCTGTGCAGTCAGCAAGTTCTCGTATGAGCTTTCCGTCATTGTAGCACCAGGTGATAATTCGATCGCGAGGGTCTGCGATGTGACGGACGTGACGGATGTATCATTTTTGGGACCTGCAAACAGAAGCAAATACTCATTTTCGAAAAGCCAACATGAAAGGATTTATGCAACACCCTGTAGTGACCAGAAATCTCCTTTTAAGGCGATTTTGATTATCTTCAAACATCACGTGTATAGATAAGATAATGTACCTCAAAACATCTTCCGGCCATTGAAAGGACATCGCGATGCAATTTCAGCAATTTTAGATACATGTAAGGTGTAAATTAACTTATATATGTGTGTTCAACAGCTTTAAGTAGTGATTCGTACTAAAAAAGTGCCTAAATTCACGCAAACCCTCAGATCAACGACATTTGTGAGCTACCCCCCGTTATAAATGACATTGCGGTGTCGGGTAACAACACAGAAGTGGTTATTCGGTTTCAAACCAAACTTATTACCAAACCTCGCCAATTTTCAGCGAAGGACTATCGCTGGCTCCGGTGGGTGCCTCACGAAGCATAAAAGACAAGAAATTTATGTTTCTTGAATGTTCTCTCCTCCGAGTAAACATTGAGCAATATTTCCCCACAATAATAACCAAACTCATTTTACTTACCCGTAAAAATATTTTCAAGGCGATTAGTGCCCAAGAGAGCATACAGTCGCGTCGAGAGTGAATGTTGTGTCGCCTTCGACGCGTCGTGATGGTGATGGCGTGATTTGCACGTGATGCTATTTTGTACTACGGTTCGAGTGGTCTACGTGGAAACAGACTAGATGCATGCTAGCGCTGAAAATTGGCAGGATAAGTGCCTGCCCTACAGTATCATGTGCACGCGCAGTCCATATTTGGCCTGGCGTAGCCACTTGTCACTTGATCGGCCAAGTAGCGGTGCTGACGTTGTCCGAGACGCATACCCCCTTTCATGAACCAACGAATGCCCGTTCATCCGAGTTGTTCGACACTTTATCTCAGTATGTGAAACACAACAAAAAAGCATTCAGCACGTTGTATTATAACTGTTACTTATAGCCGTGGCCTGGCGAGCGTCTTGTGGCTATTATATTCAGCATCCGAGTCGTTTGTACGCCAGCGAGAGGTGGTATGGAATAAGATCCATACTTGCCTTTATGACCGTCATCGAAGCGTCAGCGCTTGCTAGTGCACTCGAGATATCCCTCTAAGATGTCTGAATATCCTACATTCGGATTTTATTTTCCCTTTCCAAAGCCTCGTATTTGTCTGCATTCTCCTCGATTACATCTTTCCACCCCTCATACATCCTATATGTAAGCCTAGTGCCCAGTCTCACCCGCGTACGGATCTTATCTTATTTGTATGTGTTACCCATGGACCATTATCGTAGCAACGGACGTTATTGCCTCTTCTGACCTTACGCCCACGATCTACCTTACAGCCTACTAGTCTGTTCCTCGACAATACAGCGTGGTCCTTTCAGCTGTGTGATCCCCTCAATGAGCCCTATCGACGACGGGCTTTTATTGTATCGCTGTTATATAGGAGGCACTCCTAGGGCTCGTCGGCGACTGTGTGTGTGAATTACAAAACTCAATCGGTATCGGCCATGTGTGGCTCCCCCGGGTTGGCATACGGTCAGCCAGCGAGGCTTCGCGCAGATTGACGACCATGCGTGTTGTCTGACTTAATTTTGTGTTTCATTACCTCAAATCGAACTTAGCTCATAAAGATAAGAAGTAACAGCATCTGAGAGATGTGAGCATTAGTATCTTACGGCAATTTTTTTAAGAGCTAACTCACATATAGGTTACCTTCCAGCCGTTAGGAGAGACAAAGATCAAGTGGACTGCTCACGGTCGAACCCACAAAGTGCTGTTCCATTTCGACTCTGATTGAACCAAAGCATCCTGTAGCCACGTTTAAGGTCTTCCCGAATTCGGAAACTTTTACCTAGATAACTGACGTACCTCGATGGCCTTTATGACCACAGAGGCTCACTACTCTATCTCTATACTAAAATTCCAGCGAAGGCTTGTTTCAAGGGAGTCTCAAGATTCTGAGAATCCTGAACGCGATCCACTCCGAAAAAGGCATTGGCGACTCGGAAGAACGTTCATATGTCGGTGTGCGGCACGTGCATGGAAGCAAAAGATGCTGAGCCAGTCTTCTCTCGAGGTAAGTGCTGTTAAAATGGCGTCAGGTACTAACAACTACTGATGTTAGAGAGGACCACCTCCGCGTCCCGGATATCCGCGTTACCCATGCAGCTGGGGCATGATCCCAGAGCGGTAACGCTGCGGCCGAGACTTTCATCCATTCTATGGTTAAGATCTTCCTTGTTTCCTCCATCAATAGAGTTGTGCTGAATATAAGAACATCATAGGTTGTTTCTCTGTCTTCTAGATCTGCCAGTCAGACATCTATACCCGTGTTCAGCAAGTACTTTGCTCGAATTGGGCCTGGGGTCCCTACTAGTAGCAACCGCAATAACTGCCAGCTAACCGTGAGAGTATAGTGATCTTGGCATTTTTGCTGCCTTGATCCATAACTGACCAAGCTTTACATGTCACTTAGCGCCCCGCCTGGTTTCACCTACCACATCGAGTCTTTGTATGTCGGTTGTTAACGAGACCTGACCCCATAATCACAACATGTGAGTTGCAAGATACCTTGAGCATTTGTGGTGTAGCGTATCGTTATGGGCAACAGTGCTGAGCACGGCTCGGCCTGAGCCACGGCTCTGGCCTCAAGAATGTTATCTGAAGCAAGCTGCAATACCCAGATAGTTAGGAGTCCAACAACGCATCAAGCGAGTGAGGATACCCAAAATTTAGGAGTTGGAACTGCCGTTCAGGAAACTTGAGGTTCAGCTCATGGCCATAATTATTTATTGGAAGTACGAAACTATTACACGAGTTGCAGTACTCATGTATGTAGTAACAAATGGCCAACTGTACTGAGGTCATGTCCATGGTGAACACCCTGCTACATCTTGTCCCATCCTCTCAAGGCAAATATCAACCAGGTGTTCTGGCAAATTGCTGTTTATGGACAAGGAGCGACTGTCAAGGAGGGGACGCTGCGAGGCAATCAAGTTGCTCATGAACGAGATATGGGAAAGGGCAGCAGGCCTAACAGTGAGGTCCGAAAACAGCCTCTCAACCTTTGCGGACGTAAAACATAGTACTGGATCGAAGTAGGTTGTGCTGTCGGCACATTAAATTGTTTGGAAATATTTTGCCCTTTGTCATTCCATTTAGTCAACCACTTCAGCTATACCGCATCAGGTTTTCTTTCCTTCCTTCCATCCGTCCGTATCCATCACTCTCTTCTATAAAACTCCAAGGAAAGCACATGGTCTTGTATCATTTAATTGGTTACATAGTACACTGGACACTGATGATCTTCAAGGGGGCACCCTAGCAGCGAAGAATCGCGTTGAATTACTTATAGAGTCTCATTTGACGAATAATACGCTTCTTCCCAATGTCTCTCTAAGTCCTTGACAATATCACTTCCCACCAGGTCAGGTCACACGGGAGAGGCTCGGTCCAAGCGGTGATCACAAATTTTCCTATTACCAGCTCGGGTGCATACCACCCGGGCGCTGAATCACGATATTTGTCTACATGACCAGCCGGTCGAATGCAAGCTCAAAGGTTAGATCGATGAGTGAGATTTGACCGGCATGATGAGCTCCTCTCAAGCCTCTTAAATTATGAGTTAATATAAGATGAAGACTGATGTTATTAATGTATTATAAAAGTGAGTTGGGGTCCAAATTTGGCCATGGCCCCACCAGAGCGCGTTGAATCAACTAGGGTTGTTCGAACCTCCGAAGTTCAACTTCACTTCCACTTTCGAGGCCGCGCTCGCATCATCTTGCGTTCTGACACACAGCCCAAAGTCCACAACTGTGTACCGCCTCTTTTTAACCACTTGTCACACCTCCGGCTCGGACTTGGCTTCTGTACACAGAAGCACAGGTAACGCAATAACGACATTTGACGCCGGTGGGGTCGCTTTGCTCGTAAATTCCCGTCGCAGTTTCCTTCCTTCCGTCGCAGCTTCTTATCCAAGAATGCACTCAAGGCATCACGACGAAGAGAAGCTCAGGGTACTGAAATCACGAAGATTCATTTCCAACTTGACTGATATCGCTGTAGTTGTGATTTTGAGATCAACGCCCTAGATGGAATTCATCATTCGTCGCGGAGTATCAAAACAGCTGTCTTAGTTGAGGTACCCAGTATATATTCGATGAGAGCCTACTACAAGTGCCTCAAGTGTTCTCCCCAACCTGCTGCCCTCTAAGCGAGTCAAAATGTCAGAAGCACCAAAAGATTTATTGGAGGCTATCTTCGTATCACGAATTCACTCGTATAGTTTCGGTGCGACACGAATATTGATCTCTAGGCGTCCAACTCAGCTCGACCTGCTTTTGAACTCTAGTTGCTGTTATCACTATTCTTGTATACGATGCTGGACTCCAGTTTCCACTCGAGGTATATGCACTATCTTCTCTAGATGAGTTCCTCTGATCATATATCATAGCTGGCCTACATTTGGAGGTACGATCTTACAAAAATTTACGATGCAGGCGACGTTGACAATGCCACAATTCCACCCAAGTGCAAGATGGTCGGCTCCCAAGGTGCTCTATCTCTTCATCCGATACTGGACCGTCTTAACAGCTACGTAAGAGTTTTTAAACCTTCTTCAAATGGAAGTGACAGGCTGAAATTTGGATGTATTCATAACTCACTACATCACATCACACAACTAGAATTATGTTCTTAGGTGCTACCCATTTTGGTTGACGCATTTAACACGATTAATTCACTCTACGCACAGTTTACTCATTTATTCAACGTTCTGTCGAGGTTGGTGCCCTTTTTCACCATTAATCCGACCAGATCTTTAAGAGTTTCTTTTTCAGAGGTGAAGAAATTACTACATTATGTTATCCTTCCCTTTTGACCATTGATATTCGTCGAGCATAGATGTCGAATCTTCTTTTGGTTCAGTATCATCGGGTCAGTCTTACCTCTTATTAAATCTGGTCACTATCCTGTTTGGTCATTGATAATATGAATAGAGGAACTGCGACGATAACCCTTGCTAGCACCATGATTCTCGCAATCAGAATATACGCGCTGTACGGTCACAGTCATAAAGGTGACCATCAAACCGAATATATTTGACTACGCCTCTTAACTCCAAATTCTAGTTGGACTGTTCCTTTTTCTCCTGGTGCTATGTATTGCCTTCTATCTGCTCAAAATATTTTGGCTCACTTGTGCCATACTCAGCAGACCTTGGTGTAAACAGCTCCCTGCTTGTCGGCGTTCATCTCTTACCGTTAATACCCAGGGTTATATCAGTTTAATATGCCTAGTAGGACCATCTACTGCAAGTGCGGCCTTTATAATGCCCGAACTCGGTCTTCCTGGATGTTTCAGTCCCGTAAATATACTTCTGACTTTACCTGTTTGGTCAGTGGCTTTTCTTGTCGTCCCATTCAGGCGCTCACTCCTCACTAGGATATTAGATGTGGTTGCATCAAGTATTTTGACGCAATTCTTTACCTGAAATGACTCTGACGTGGTACACACTTTACAGTAACTCTCTTCATCATGATGTGTGTCAGATTTTATGGAGACTATACTAAAGCAGGGATCCAGTTTGAACTTCCTCCATTGATGAAGGCATTCTGGAGCGATGGGGCGATGTATTTTCTTGTGTACGTTCGTCCTTGCCATTTTACAACTTATTCAGGTTTATTGACCTGTGAATTCAGGAACTTTGGTAAGCTTTATACCTATAATTGTGACGAGTGAACGCTGAGTGTAACATCAAAAGTCGCACAGATTGGCAGTGCAATGAATCTTTATCTAGCTCACGGGCCGAAGTCTATTTTATTTGAGCCGTGAGTTAGGCATAAAAATTGTGATTCACAGACACTCACTATTTTCTAGATGGATACAAATGGCTGTTGCTGTCTTGGTGAGCGGAGTTCATTTTGATATTATAAAACTGACAATCCAGCCAGGCGACGCGCCTGATCATTAACTTGCGTGAAGCCTCGTTGGCTGACGTTACACCAACGTGGAGAAGCCTGTTTCACACATTGCCCAAACCTATTGAGTTTACTCATTCAGGCCCACCAGGAGACGAGCTGTACGGGATGTCTATTCGCGCCTAGATAGTAGGAAGTAAAGCTACGGTACGATATTATTCTAATGATATAAGAGACGGTAAATAGAAGGAGTTCACCTCAGTAATTTGCGTGGAAAACGACGGCGTCTCGTAGCTTAAATATGTGCATTCGTATGTGAAAGTTAGAGCAGGGACTGAGACGAAACGATACCATAAGTAGAGACGAATATGCGCGATGCTCGTTAGGCGAGCATTTACGAGCCCGAATGTAATGAGGATTCGTCCTGGCAACGGCCGGACGCGTGTGATAACATCTTGTGATGTTTCGCGCGACCGTGATATAATGGAAACGACTGGTAGTATTTGGGGGAGTGGAAAGAGGGCGGCTTGATAGTCAATGAGCCGTCAACGAGCGTGTTCAAAGCGATCCTTGTAACTATATAAAAAAGGTTATAATGGCTGAATCTAAAGCGGTATTTTATTATGAGTTACAAGATGTACCGCCTCGCTCCGCTTCGGCGCCTCATTTGTCTTGACGATTGTCAACTGGATTATTCGGGACATAATTATTCTTATAACTGCCATCCGCGATGGAAGAATGCAGGTACTCCAGTTATCAACGACTCACACAGTGTCTTGCCACTACGTCATTTTCACAGATGGTGCATGGGCCGTGACCTAATCTGAGCACAGGAAAAAGGCCGTCCATTGCTCACAAAATTGGCAGTGTTGTGGCCAGAGTTGAGCGGTCGGAAGATCATAGCAATAAAGAGAATGTATCGATTTTAATATATTCAATACGGGGCCGAAATGCACAAATGAGAAACAGTTGGGACCGCCAAGATAGGCGCTAAACAAAAGCAAGACGCAACCTGTTATCGAGTCACTCAAGATCCAGATTTGGGGTGTTTGAAATGAATGTAAAAGCTTATTGTTAAGCAATTCCGAAAAAAAACTGAATGGTGCATGCACCATAGCAGTCGGCAGTAACTGCGTTGTGTCTCAGCTTTCAAGCTAATAGCACTTGCAACGCGAGGTTTCCTTTCGACACGAGCTCCAAGTGATATCAAACATAAGTAACCTTTAATATTGGCAGAATATGTGCATATATGGATTTCGGACGTATGTTGTGGCACGGACAGGAAGAGTTGGAGCAGATTCACTACTTAGATACTTTTATAAGTGAGTGAGAAAACAGAAATTTCAATCCACAGAATGCGATCAAAAGGTGGTGGCAGATACACACGTAGAGACAAAGACTTGCTGCTCGAGTCCAGCCATTCACTTTCATCCACGCAAGTTGATTTCAGAAGTCCAGATCGGAAGGGGAGAAAAGAGGATACAGTAGGGAACAGGTAGGAAGCAAAATTTCCCTTCAAATCTGAGGATCTAGCAACGACAGAAGCGACGGTAAGAATCGAAGACCAGAGACAGGTGTGGTCTGGAAATAGCATTGGACGATGACCTCGGGAACCATGTCGTCAGAGCGTTGTAAGGAATTGTAGGCCAGCTACCTGGCGATTCGTGAGGGCGAAGTATCTGACGATGGTGAAAGAGGGGGGAAGAAAGGCGGAGGAATCGGACTGAAACTCAGAGCACTTTTATGGTGAATTGTGACGCAGCGAGAGACAAAAGAAAACTATTATGATTGGTCATATGATAGAGAGATCGAGTTCGGCGGTCCGATTTGGCAGGAGGCGGGATCGCCAAGGAGTCCAGAAGACAAAAGAATTTGGCGCCAAGATAAGCGAAAAACAAAAGAAACGACATAAATAAGGCAATGGAACAAACATATGCAAGCGAATTGGGGGGATTTGCTTAATAGTAGAGGTATGTAAGGTACCCTTACTGGCTGAGCACGGAAAACACGCGCAAGACGTCCATCACGCACGCGCCCGTCTCCTAGGTAGTATCATTTTCTTTTATTGCTCATCATTTCCGTAGTTTTATTATTCCGGACTCTGACTCGGTTTTTCTACTCCTATTCCATTTTATCTACTATAAAAAACCCATGTACACTACATTTTCAGTAGTGGAATCGATCCCCCCCACTCACCAGTCATCGTCGCCGCCCAGTTTCGTTCAGTTCTTCCCCAGTCGTC
>Ga0247735_1000515_pt1 | contig 15121 bp, 14 predicted proteins | sample UWRJL178409R2_FD_180934 | JGI IMG/M metagenome (GOLD analysis project Ga0247735, IMG submission 180934) | Plant litter microbial communities from Arlington Agricultural Research Station in Wisconsin, United States - UWRJ-L178-409R-2 | ecosystem: Environmental > Terrestrial > Plant litter >... | reverse complement strand
ACGGTGGGCGCCTCCGTCACCACCTCGGAGAGCAGCTCGAACACGGTCAGCTGCAGATAGGCGGCCTGAGCGAGGTAGGGCAGGAGGTCGGGGGTGAGCTCGGCCAGCTCCACTCGGCTGACGCCGGCGAAGGCCTCGTCGCGGGAATGCAGCCGCGGTACGACGACGCGCTGCGTCTGGCGACGGAACCAATTGACCACCCGCCAAGCCTAGTGGCGGCACGCCCGGAGGGCCGCTGCAAGCGAACGACGGGCTTCCCTCAGGCGTCGATGACTAAACTGACCGTAATTACCTCCCATTTCTGGTGGAGGTTCAGCACGCCCCAGGTCAAAGCGGGCGTCGCCGCTTGAGAACAGGGCATCATCATCACTACTTTCTCCGATCTGAATATCGATCAGGACATGGTGGACGCACTCGCCACCAAGGGAATCCTTTCCCCCTTCCCGATTCAGGAACAGACCATCCCCCTCGGCCTCGAAGGCCAGGACATCATCGGCCAGGCCAAGACGGGTACCGGTAAGACGCTCGGCTTCGGTCTGCCGCTGCTGCAGGAGCTCGGGCTGAACCCCGAGCCCGGCGTCAAGGCGCTCGTCGTCGTGCCCACTCGCGAGCTGTGCGTGCAGGTGGCGGAAGACCTCACCCTCGCCGCCTCCAACCGTGGCACCCAGGTCGCCGCGATCTACGGTGGCAAGGCCTACGAGGGCCAGGTCGAGCAGCTCAAGGCCGGCGCGCAGGTCGTCGTCGGCACCCCCGGGCGCCTCCTCGACCTCGCCAACCAGCGCATGCTGTCGCTGAAGGACGTCAAGGTGATGGTGCTCGACGAGGCCGACAAGATGCTCGACCTCGGCTTCCTCTCCGATATCGAGAAGCTGTTCGCCCAGACCAGCCCGACCCGGCACACCATGCTGTTCTCGGCCACCATGCCGGGCCCGATCGTCGCCCTCGCGCGCCGCTTCATGAACCGCCCGATCCACATCCGCGCGACGGATCCGGATGAGGGCCTCACCCAGGCGAACATCAAGCACGTCGTCTACCGCGCCCACTCGCTCGACAAGGACGAGGTCATCTCGCGCATCCTGCAGGCCGAGGGCCGCGGCAAGACCGTGATCTTCACCCGCACCAAGCGTGCCGCGGCGAAGCTGGTCGAAGAGCTCAACGACCGCGGCTTCAACGCCGCCGCCGTGCACGGCGACCTCAACCAGGACCAGCGCGAGCGCGCCATGGCCGCGTTCAAGGCCGGCAAGAAGGACATCCTCATTGCAACGGATGTCGCGGCTCGCGGCATCGACGTCAACGATGTCACCCACGTCATCAACCACACCGTTCCCGACGATCACGACACCTACCTGCACCGCGCCGGCCGCACCGGCCGTGCCGGCAAGACCGGTATCGCGGTCACCTTCGTCGACTGGGACGACCTGCACAAGTGGGCGCTCATCGACCGGGCGCTGGAGATGAAGCAGCCGGAGCCGGTCGAGACCTACTCCTCCTCTCCGCACCTCTACAGCGACCTCGACATCCCCGAGGGCACCAAGGGTCGCCTGCCCGGAGCAGGTCCAGTGCGCCCGCGCGAGCCGCGTGCCGCCGAGGGTGACCGTGGCGGCCGCTCTGGCGGTGGCCGGTCCGGCGGGCGCGATGGCGGGCGTGACGGTGCGGCCCGCTCCGGCAACACGAACTCCGGCTCGCGCCCTCCGCGCGAGCGCAACCATGGCTCGACCGACGCCGTGCGTGAGAGCGCAGAGGGTGGCGGAACGCACGACGGCACGTCGCCGACGCGACGCCGCCGCACCCGCTCCCGTCGTGGTGGGGCCGGCACCCCCGGCAACACCACGCCGCCCACCGCGTAGCCCGTCGCTCGCGAACGCCCCCGCCTGACCCCGCCCTTCGGTACCGGGTCGCGCGGGGGCGTTCGTCGTGTGCGGCCGACTGCTCGCCGGACAGCCCGGTGATTGTTCCCCTTCGAGGCGATTGTTCCGGCTCGAGCGGGCACAATCGCCCCAAAGGGGAACAATAGCCCTCTGGCGGCGAGCTACCGGGAGGCGGCGATGCCTACCGCGGGCGCGTCAGCCGTGGAACGGCGTCGTACCGGTGCCGAGGGCGAGGATGCGCTCCAGCGACTCGGGGCTGGTGCGGTGCTCGCCCAGCCGGTTCGGCTTTCCCGCACCGTGGTAGTCGCTCGAGCCGGTGACGATCAGGTCGAACCTCTCGGCGAGCGCGAACAACCATTCCTTGCCCTCGGACGTGTTGTCACGGTGGTAGATCTCGAGACCGGCGAGTCCGGCATCCACGAGTTCGCCGATGGCGCTCTCCTCGATCACCCGATAGCGCCCGTGGGTGGCGGGATGCGCGAGCACCGGCACTCCGCCGGCACCGACGATCATCTGCACGCCCTCGAGCGGCGACGGGGCGTAGTACTTCTCGTAGTAGGGCCCGCGCCAGTTGAGGATGCTCTCGAACGCCTCCTCGCGACTGCCGACGAAGCCGCGGGCGACCAGTGCGTCGGCGATGTGCGGGCGTCCGAGGGTGCCCCCGTCGCTCGACTGTTCGAGCACGTCGGCCCAGCTGAGGTCGTAGTCCTCGCCGATCCGCTCGACGATGCGCTCGGCCCGGTGCAGGCGACCGTCACGGATGCGCGCGGTCTCGGCGATGATCCCCCCGTCGAGCGGGTTGAACAGGTAGGCGAGCATGTGCACGCTGGCGGGGCCGTAGTTGGTGCTCAGTTCCATGCCCGGGATTACCGTGAGACCGGTTCCGGACGCCGCGGCGAAGGCCTGCGCCCAGCCGCTCGTCGAGTCGTGGTCGGTGAGTGCGACGGTGCCGAGTCCGGCGTCGACCGCCGCGGCGATGAGTTCTGCCGGAGTCTCGGTGCCGTCGGAGACCGAGCTGTGCGTGTGCAAGTCGATCGCACCGTACGGGTCACGAGCACCGTGCTGGTCGACTGAGGGCATCCCCCCACTCTATTGCGGCCTCGGCGAGGGCACCCGCCACCCGGGTTAGGGTTGGTGACGATGTTCCGTCGCCTCCTTGCCGCACTCCTCCTGCTCGCGGTGGCCGCGGCGCTCCTCGTCGGCACCTGGCCGCAGCTGTTCGGCCTCGAGCGCAGCCTGTATGTCGTGCAGTTCGTGTCATTCCGCGGTCTGACCGCGGCGATCGCCGCCGTCGGCGCGCTAGCGCTGCTGATCGCCGCAGCGGCGAGCCGTCGCGGCCGACGCCTCGCCGCGTCTGCCGCCGTGCTCCTGCTCGCGTTCGCCGTCGTCGGGGCGGCGATTCAGATCACCCGCGGCATCGGCGACACGGCCTTCCAGACCAAGACCGCGGGCTCGCTCACGGTCGTGGAGTGGAACACCCTCGGCGTCGCTCCGGGCGTCGACACGATCGCGACCCTCGCGAACAATGCGGCCGCCGATGTCGTGGTGCTGCCGGAAACGGATCGTGCGGCAGCGGATGCCGTGGGCGCCCGGATGCGCGACGCCGGGCATCCGATGTCCGTGCACACGATCGCGTTCAACCAGATCGCGAAGGCGAAGTCGACCTCGGTGCTCACCAGCACCGCCCTCGGCGGATACAGCATCGACGAGTCTGCGGGGAACACCTCCACGGTACCGACCGTGATTCTGCGACCGGACGATGGCTCCGGCCCGACCATTGTCGGCGTCCACGCCGTGGCTCCCCAGCCCGCGGAGATGGCGAACTGGCGCGCCGACCTGCGCTTCATCGCCGCCGCATGCTCCGCTGACAACACCATCATGATCGGCGATTTCAATGCCACGCTCGATCACCTGAGCGGGCTCGGCGACGGCGCGACGACCACCATGGGCAGGTGCACGGATGCCGCCCTCCAGTCTCATAGCGGAGCGGTCGGCACCTGGCCCTCCCGCCTTCCCGCCCTGCTCGGCGCGCCCATCGACCACGTGATGGCGACGACGGAGTGGCGGATCACGGGCATGCGCGTCGTGAACGATCTGGACGGCTCGGGGAGCGATCACCGACCCCTGGTCGTGCAACTCACACCGAAGGGTTAGACAATGGAGCCATGGCTGACGACACCAAGGCTCCCCGCGCGACCACCAACCGCTCCACGACTCCCGTCTCAGAGACCTTCGCCGAGTACATCTCCAGCGACTGGGCCGAGCGCACCGAGGCGAAGCCGCGCCCGCGCGAGCAGTCGCCGTTCGCCGCGAAGCGCCGCGAGCGCATCTCCGAGCTGTACGCGGGCAAGCGCCTGATCATCCCGGCGGGTCAGACCAAGGTGCGCTCCAACGACACCGACTACCCGTTCCGCGCGCACTCCGCCTTCGCCCACCTCACCGGCTGGGCAACCGACACCGTGCCCGGCAGCGTGCTGGTGCTCGAGCCGAGCGCGAACGGTCACGAGGCGACCGTGTACTTCCGCGGCCCCGCCGGCCGCGAGACCACCGAGTTCTACGCCAACCCGGAGATCGGCGAGTTCTGGATCGGGCCGCGCCCCTCGCTCGCCCACGTCGCCTACGACCTGGGACTGAAGACCGCGGATCTGGCCGAGCTCGGCACGGTGCTGGACGCGGTGGACGGCGACACGATCGTTCTGCGCGACGCCGACCCCGAGCTGACCGACACCATCGACGGCCGTCGGCTTCTGACGGCGACTGTTCCTCCCGAAGAGTCCGAGGCACTGGAGACCGACCGCGACGCGGAACTCGCCCGCGACCTCTCCGAGCTGCGGCTGGTGAAGGACGACTACGAGATCGCCCAGGTGCGCCTCGCCGTCGCCGCCACCAAGCAGGGCTTCGACGACGTCATCGCCGACCGCGCCGCGATCATCGCGGCACCCCGTGGCGAGCGGGTCGTCGAGGGCACATTCGACCGCCGCGCCCGCATCGAGGGAAACACCGTCGGCTACGACACGATCGCGGCCAGCGGTGACCACGCCTGCATCCTGCACTGGACCCGCAACGACGGCGCCGTCACCCCCGGCGACCTCATCCTGATCGACGCCGGTGTGGAGCTCGAGAGCTACTACACCGCAGACATCACCCGTACCCTCCCGGTCGACGGCACCTTCACCGAGGTGCAGCGCCTGGTGTACGAGGCGGTGCGGGAGGCGGCCGACGCGGCGTTCGCGATCGTGAAGCCGGGCATCCGGTTCCGCGAGATCCACGCGGCGGCCATGGCGGTCATCGCCGAGAAGACCGCCGAGTGGGGCATGCTGCCGGTCAGCGCCGAGGAGTCACTCGAGCCGCAGAACCAGTTCCACCGTCGCTACATGGTGCACGGCACATCCCACCACCTCGGCCTCGACGTTCACGACTGCGCGCAGGCCCGCCGCGACATGTACCTCGACGGGGTGCTCGAGCCCGGCATGGTGTTCACGATCGAGCCCGGACTCTACTTCCAGCCGGACGACCTGACGGTGCCCGAGCAGTTCCGCGGCATCGGCGTGCGCATCGAAGACGACATCCTGGTCACCGAATCGGGAGCCGAGAACCTGTCGATCGGCATCCCTCGGACGGCGGATGACGTGGAGGCCTGGTTGCGCGGCTGACGCTCGCAGCCGCTAGCTCGACTCCCTCTCCACCAGTCGGGTGGGCAGGATCGTCACCTGCTCGACCGGCTCGCCCGCGATCAGCTTCACCAGCACATCCGTCATCACGGTGCCGAGTTCGACCGAGGGCTGGTGGACGGTGCTGAGCGGCGGATGCGCGGTCTTGCCGACGACGTTGTCGTCGAATCCGACCACGGCGATGTCTTCGGGGATGCGCAGCCCGCGTTCCCTGATGGCGACGTACGCGCCCACCGCCATCTGGTCGTTGGCGGCGACGACGGCGTCGATCGGCACGCCGCGATCGAGCAGCCGACGCATGGCGTCTGCCCCGGAGTCGGGGGTGAAGTCGCCGAGCTCGAACAGCGTGCCGTCTGCCCCGGCGTCGATCACCGCCTGCCGCCACCCCTGCAACCGATCGAGACCCGGCGGCATGTCCTGAGGACCGGCGATGGCGGCGATGGCCCGCCGCCCCCGCCGGTACAACTGTTCGACCGCACCGCGCTCCGCGGCCACGTCGTCGACGCCGACGTAGTAGCTGCCGCCATCCTGGTCGGGACGCACGGGGCGCCCGGCGAAGACCACCGGGAGCGAACGTTCGAGGTGAGCCCAGGAGTGGTCACCGCTGTGATGCGAGACGATCAGGGCGCCGTCGACATTGCCGCCCATCAGGTAGCGCCGGGTCTTCTCCGGCTTGGACTCGACGGCGATCAGCATATTGAGGGTGTACTCGGTGTTCGCCAGGTACATCGCAACGCCCTGCACGATCGAGGCGAAGAACGGGTCGGCGAAGACCATCGCCGTCGACTCGGGGATGACCAGCGCGATCACCTGGCTGTGCCGACTGGCCAACGATCGTGCCGCCCGATTGGGCACGTAGTTGAGCTCCTCGATCGCGCTGCGCACGGCCTTGGTGATGTCCCCGGCCACCTTCGGCGAACCGTTGACCACCCTGGACACCGTCGCCCGCGACACCCCGGCCAGTGCGGCGACCATCTCGAGGGTCGGCATGGCGAGCGTGGGCTCCCCTATCGCCGGCGCGATGTCGTCACCGGGTGCGGTGCTGTCAACGGAATCTGTCATCGTGTCCTGGACTCATGTCGGGTGGTATCCGGGGCGGGCCTCCATGGTAGGGGACGGTCGTCAGACCGCCGCCGACGCGCGCGAGCCGGCCAGGATGCGGGCATACTGCAGTCCGCTGTCCTTGATCGTGCGTTCCAACGTGTCGTAGTCCACTCTGATCACCCCGAACCGCTTGCCGTAGCCCCATGCCCATTCGAAGTTGTCGAGCAGCGACCAGACGAAGTAGCCGCGCACGTCGGCTCCCTCGTCGATGGCGGCACCGACGGCGGCGATGTGGTCGGTGATGTAGGCCGCGCGCTCCACATCGTGCACCGCCCCGTCGTCGCTGACGACATCCTCGTATGCCGCACCGTTCTCGGTGACGAACAGCGGCGGCAGGCTCGACGGGTAGGCATCGCCCAGACGTACCAGCAGCGTGCGCAGCCCGTCGGGGTTGACCTCCCAGCCCATCGCGGTGCGCGGCAGGCCGCGCAGCGGGAAGCTGACCCAGTCGCTGCCGACCACCGCGGAGCTGGTCGGTCGGTCGGTCGGCTTGAACTCGCGCTCGCCCTCCACAGTCGACAGCTCCACGGTCGAGGGATGACCGCTCACCGCGTCGTCGTGGTAATGGTTGACGCCGAGGAAGTCGATCGGCTGGTGGATGATCTCGAGGTCGCCGGGCTGGATCACCGCGCTCAGGCCGAGTTCGCCGACATCCTGGATCAGATCGTCGGGGTAGCTGCCCTCGAGAATCGGGTCGAGGAAGGCGCGGTTCCACAGCGCGTCGACACGGCGGGCCGCGTCGACGTCGATCGGATCGGCGGCATCCGCCGGAATCGCATTGGTGAGATTCAGCGTGATGCCGAGCTGCAGTTCACGACCGTCGGCCGCACCGCGCTCGCGCAGCCGCTGCACGGCGAGGCCGTGACCGAGGTGCTGGTGGTGCAGGGCGGCGAGCGCGGCGGCGGGCTCCTGCCGACCGGGCGCGTGGTCGCCGGCCGCATAGCCGATCAGCGAGGAACACAGCGGCTCATTGAAGGTGGTCCAGTGGCTGACCCGGTCACCGAGCGCGTCGTAGACCACGTCGGCATAGTCGAGGTAGCGGTAGGCCGTGTCGCGGTTCGGCCACCCACCGGCGTCTTCCACCGCCTGCGGGAGATCCCAGTGATAGAGCGTCAGCCAGGGGAGGATGCCCGCCTCCAGCAGCTGGTCGACCAGCCGGCTGTAGAAGTCCAGCCCCGCCTGGTTCACCTCGCGGTCACCCGGCTTGATGCGGGCCCAGCTGGTGGAGAAGCGGTAGGCGTCGAGCCCGAGTTCCTTCATCAGGGCGATGTCCTGCGGCACGCGGTGGTACTGGTCCACCGCGACCTCGGGGGTATCGCCGTTCTGCACGGCGTCGGGCACGCGAGCGAAGTGGTCCCAGATGGAATCCTCTTTGCCGTCCTCGTGCGCGGCCCCCTCCACCTGGGCGGCGGCGGTCGCCGCGCCCCAGAGGAAGCCGTTCGGCCAGGTCCTGTCCACGGGTGATGACGTCATTATTTGACCGCTCCAGCGCTGAGTCCTGCAACGAAACTGCGCTGCAGGAGCAGGAAGCCCACAACGACGGGGATGCTGACCACGAGGGATGCAGCCATGATCTGGTTCCAATAGACGTTCACCTCGGTGGAGTACTCCCCCAGCCCGACGGCGAGCGTTCGACTGTCTTGGGTGGTGAGCACCGAGGCGAACAGCACTTCTCCCCAGGCGGTCATGAAGCTGTAGACCAGCACGGCGACGACGCCCGGCCGGGCTACCGGCAGCACGACCCGGAACAGGGTGGTGAGGGCGGATGCGCCGTCCACCTTCGCCGCCTCGTCGAGCTCGCGCGGGATGTTGTCGAAGTAGCCCGACAGCATCCAGATCGAGAACGGCAGGGTGAAGGTCAGGTAGGTGATGATCAAGCCGCCGCGGGTGCCCACCAGCTGCAGCCCGAAGGTCTGGTTGATGTTGATGAAGATCAGGTACAGCGGCAGCAGGAACAGCACGCCGGGGAACATCTGCGTCGACAGGATCGTCGTGGTGAACAGCGTGCGCCCACGGAACTTCCAGCGCGAGACGGCGTAGGAGGCGAAGATCGCCACGATGACGCTGAGCACGCTGGCCGACAGGGCGACGATGAGACTGTTCAGGAAGTAGGTGCCGAGCGGCACCGTCTTCCAGATGTCGATGAAGGGTTGGATCGTCAGGTGGGTGGGCCACCAGGTGAACTGGCCGGTGACATCCTGCAGTGGTTTGAGCGCCGAGGTGATCATCACGTAGAGGGGAACGACCACGAACAGGCCGAGCACCACGATGGTCACCGTGCGGAAGGCCTTCATTCCGACGGAATCACGCATCTTTTGACCTCCGGTTAGCGATGAAGAGATAGATACCGGTGACCAGCAGCAGGAACAGCAGCAACAGCACCGACATCGCGGAGCCGAAACCGAAGTTCAGGTTGACGAAAGAGGTGTTGTAGATGTGGATCGAGATCAGATCTCCGGCGGGCGGCTGATTGCCACCGAACAGGATGAAGGGGGTGTTGAAGTCGTTGAAGGTCCAGAGGAACATCACCAGCAGCAGCACGCGGTTGACCGGGCCGAGACCGGGGAGGGTGATGCTGCGCCACTGCCGGAACGGCTTGGCACCGTCGAGCGCTGACGCCTCGTAGAGATCTTCGGAGACGCTCTGCAGTCCGGCCATCAGCATGAGGAAGGCGAACGGCCACATACGCCAGATCGCCACGACGACGACGGAGACGATCGCGTTCGAGCCGATCAGCCAGAACGGCTTCTGACCGGGGTCGACGAGATGCAGCGAGCTGAGGATGGTGTTGATGGCCCCGGTCTGCTGCTGGAACATGAACTTCCAGGCGATGATGCCGGCGTACATCGGCACCGCGTAGGGGATGAGGAAGAGCGTGCGCAGCAGGCCACGACCCCAGAACGAGCGCTGCAGGGCGACGGCCGCGGCCATCCCGAACACCCAGGAGATGCCGACCACCAGCACCGTGAAGACCACGGTGGTGAGGAAGGACTGCACGAGCGCCTTGCCCTGCGCGCCACTGAAGTCGAGCGCCACCTCGTAGTTGCCGAAGCCGAGGAACGGTGCGGCGGACCAGTTGGCGATGTAGAGCTGGGTGAGTTTGATGAAGCTCATCCAGACGCCGACCACCATCGGGATGACGTGGATGACGAGCTCCAGCACGACGGCGGGCGCGATCAGCACGAATGGGAGCCACCATCCGGCCGTGCGTCGCTTCTTGGGTTCGGGGGCTTTCACTCCGAGGGGTGGCGGGGTCGCCAGCCTCGGCGGATCTGTCATGACGGCCATGTCACGACTCCTTTCGTTGCACTGCGGATCGGACGGAGGTCCGGGGGTGTCCGCTCTCGGGCGGACACCCCCGGTCGACGGGGCTAGCCCGCCGCGTTCGTCTTGTCTTCTGCCGTCTGCAGCGCCTTCTTCACATCCGAGGTCGACACGGTTCCGCCGGTGGCGATGGTTGCGAAGAGGTTGTTGACCGCGTTACCGACGTTGGTCTCGAACGCGCCCTCGAGCGGCACCAGCGGGTACGGCGCCGAGGCGTCGTTGTAGATGTCCTGGAACGTCTTGGCGAGAGCCGGGTCGTCGGTGAAGGTCGGCTTGACGTCCTTCAGCACGGGAATCGACACGTAGGGCTTGCCGAGCACGTCCTGGGTGGCGGCGCTCGTCATGTACTTCACGAACTTGAGCGCGGCATCCTTGTGCTTGGTGTTCTTGTAGATCGAGATGTTGATGCCCTGGATGCCGCTGGAGATCTTCTTGCCTCCCACCGGCGCCGGAATCGCGACCACGCCATAGGCGTCGGCCTTCATGCCGTTCGACTCGAGCAGTGCGTTGGCGTTGTCCTGGTTGATGATCATCGCCACCTTGCCCTTGGCAAAGTCGGCGCTGGCCTCCGTACCCGTCGTGTACTGGGCGTTCGAGGGGTCGACGACCTTGTCGGTCTGCATCAGGTCGAGGTAGCGCTTCACACCGTCGACCGCGCCGTCCTGGGTGAAGTCGGCCTTCTCGCCCTTGAAGAAGCTGGCCTTGTTCTGGGATGCGGTGATGAAGGCGAAGTGCACGTTCTCGGTGTAGCTGCCCGCCTCCAGGCCCATGCCCCAGACGCTCGGGGTGGTGAGCTTCTTCGCGTCGGCGACCATCTCCTCCCACGTGGTGGGCGGGGTGAGGCCGGCGTCGGCGAACATCTTCTTGTTGTAGTACAGGCCGTAGGCGAGTCCGTAGAGCGGAACCGAGGTGAGCGCCTTGCCCTCCTGGCCGCCGGTGGCGAGTGCGGTGGCGACGAACTTGTCCTTGCCGCCGATCGCCTTCATGTTCGCGCTGTCGTAGGGCAGGAACGCCCCGGTGGCCTGCAGGTACGGAGCCCAGGTATTGCCGATGTTGGTGACATCCGGGCCCGCGCCGGAGGTGACGGCGGTGTTGATGCGGTTCTGCAGGTTGTTCCAGCCGACCACCTCGAGGTCGACCTTGATGCCGGTCTCCTTCTCGAACTTCTTCAGCACCGGGGTGAGAACCTCTTTGTCGTTCGCGAGGCTCGTGCCCTGGTTGCTGGCCCAGTACTTGATGGTGGTGCCGGATGCGTCCGACGAGCCTGATCCACCGCTGCTGCAGCCGGTGGCGAGAAGGGCGATCGCGGCGGCGCCGGCGATGACGGCCCCGATCTTCGTGCGTCGCGAAAAGTTCACGGAAAACTCCTTTGTATGCGTGGACTGGCTAGGGAAAGAGAGCGCTCTCTCGATCACTGTGAGAGCGCTCTCACGAACCTAGGCCAGGCTAAGGAGATTGCTTGCCGAATGTCAAGCGATAGAGCTCAACCCGGCTGCCGGGCGAGCCGGGGCCAGGGCAGGTCAGGCCTCGGGCCCCGCCAGGATCTCCTGCGCGCGCAGCGTGAGCGTCGGCGCGACGATGATCTCGTAGCGGCTCGCGAGCACCTGGTGCGTGGAGGTGAAGTCCCGCGTGCGGCGGGTGATCGCATAGGAGGCGAGACCGAACAGGATGCCGAAACCCGCGCCGATCGCGACGGCCGCCAGCGCGTAGAGCAGCACGTTCGCCGACGGCAGCACGAAGGTCAACAGCACACCGAAGAACAGTCCGAACCAGGCACCACTCGCGGCCCCGGCTCCCGCAACGCGGCCATAGCTCAGGCGCCCGGTGACGCGCTCCACCGTCTTCAGATCGCTGCCGACGATGGAGATCTGGCTCACGTCCAGGTCGCCGTGCGCCAGACGATCGACCACCTGTTGCGCCTCGGGGTAGGTGTCGTACGACCCGAGCACATCGCCCTTGGGGATCGACGGCTGGAGGCGGGCACGGGGACCGAAGGCGCTCTGGTTGCTCATGCGCGACATTATCCTCCGCCCCCGTGGGCAAAGGGCAAGGGCCGGGTGCTGAAGGTCTAAGTTAGAAGGCGTGAGTGCCACGAGAGTCTTCGTCGCCCGACTGGCCGGGTGCTCCGTTTTCGACCCCGCAGGCGACAAGGTCGGGCGGGTGCGCGACGTGATCGTCGTCTACCGCAGCAAGGAGGCGCCGCGGGTCATCGGCTTCGTGGTCGAGGTACCGGGTCGGCGCCACATCTTCCTCTCCATCGGTCGCGTGACCAGCATCGGCTCCGGCCAGATCATCACCACCGGGCTCATCAATCTGCGCCGCTTCGAACAGCGCGGCGGCGAGGTGCGCATCATCGCCGAGGTGCTCGGACGCCGCGTCACCCTCGTCGACGGTTCGGGCACCGCGGTGATCGAAGACGTCGCCATTGAAGACAACGCGCAGGGCGACTGGGCGGTCAGCGACCTGTTCATCCGACTGCCCAAGACCAGCTCCTCCCCCTTCGCCAAGGGCCAGACCCGGTTCGCCAAGTGGGCGGATGTGCGCGAGCGGGAGACGGGCGAGGCCCAGTCCGCGACGCAACTGCTCGCCACCTACGAAGACCTGCTTCCCGCCGACCTCGCCAACGCCATGCTCGATCTGCCCGAGGCCCGCATGCTCGAGGTGGCAGAGGAGATGAGCGACGAGCGCCTGGCCGATGTGCTCGAGGAGATGCCAGAGGGCGAGCAGGTCGACATCCTGAACCAACTCGACGACGAACGCGCCGCCGATGTGCTCGACCAGATGCAGCCGGATGACGCGGCCGACCTCATCGCCCAACTCTCCGACGAGCGCGGCGAGGCACTCCTCGACCTCATGCAGCCCGAGGAGGCGGAGGACGTGCGCATGCTCCTCCTCTACGCCCCCGACACCGCGGGTGGTCTCATGACGACCGAACCGATCATCGTGTCTGCCGATGCCACGGTGGCGGAGGGTCTCGCGCTCATCCGTCGTCACGAGCTGGCCCCGGCCCTCGGCGCCGCGGTCTGCGTCACCCTGCCGCCCTACGAGCCGCCGACCGGGCGCTTCCTCGGCATGGTGCACTTCCAGCGGATGCTGCGCTACCCGCCGAACGAACGCCTCGGCACCCTGCTCGACCAGCGACTCGAGCCGGTGAACGTGAGCGCATCCGCGGCCGAGGTCGCCCGCACGCTCGCCAGCTACAACCTGGTCTCCGTGCCCGTGGTCGACGACAACCATCGACTGGTCGGGGTGGTGACCATTGACGATGTCCTCGACTATCTACTGCCCGACGACTGGCGAAGTCACGACGACGACCCGGTCGCACCGACCGATACCCGCACGATCCCGATAGTCGCTTCTGCCGGAAGGAGGCAGCCCAATGGCCCGACGCGATGACCCCGGTCTCGACTCCCCCAAAGGCCTGCGCTCCGGCCTCCGCAGCCGGTTCGGCGGCGGCGACCGCGTAGGTCGTTTCAGCGAGGGTTTCGCCCGCGCGATGGGCACCTCGTACTTCCTGGTCGGCATGACGGTGATCGTCGTCGTCTGGCTGGTCTACAACTCCTCGGCACCGCCCGCCGCGCAGTTCGACCCGAGCAGGACCAACTTCACCCTGCTCACGCTCATCCTGTCGCTGCAGGCCTCGTACGCCGCCCCGCTGATCCTGCTCGCGCAGAATCGCCAGGACGACCGTGATCGGGTGCAGTTCGAGCAGGACCGCCAGCGCGCCGAACGCAATCTCAACGACACCGAGTACCTCGCCCGCGAGGTGGTGGCGCTGCGCCTCGCCGTGCGTGACCTCGCCAGCAAGGACTTCATCCGCGCCGAACTGCGCTCCCTGCTCGAGGAGCTGGAGAAGGACAAGACCGCGGACGACAAGCCGAGTGCCTGAGCTGCCCGGTATCGAGTCGACGGTTCTGGCCGCGCTCGCGCGCGTCATCGACCCGGAGATCCGGCGACCGATCACCGAGCTCGACATGGTCGGCCCGGTGTCCGTCGACGACGCGGGCGCGGCATCCGTTCAGATCAAGCTGACGATCGTCGGATGCCCGGCCGCCGACACCATCGAGCGCGAGGTCAACTCTGCCGTCGCCGGAGTGCCCGGCGTCACCTCCGTTGCGGTGGACCTGCGGGTGATGACCCGCCAGGAGCGCGCGGCCCTCACCGAGAGGCTGCTCGCCGGCCGCGGTCGCACGATGCAGTTCGGTCCGGACTCGCTCACCCGCGTGATCGCGGTGACGAGCGGCAAGGGCGGCGTCGGCAAGTCGACGCTGACCGCGAATCTCGCCGTCGCCCTGGCCGCGCGTGGCCTGCGGGTCGGTCTCGTCGATGCGGATGTCTTCGGCTTCTCGATTCCCGGCATCCTGGGCATCGCCGGCTCGAAGCCCACTCGCGTGAACGAGATGATCCTGCCGCCGGTCGCCCACGGGGTGAAGGTGATCTCGATCGGCATGTTCGTCGACACCTCGACGGCCGCGGGGGCCGCCGTGTCGTGGCGCGGACCGATGCTGCACCGCACCATCCAGCAGTTCCTCACCGACGTCTATTTCGGCGACCTCGACGTGCTGCTGCTCGACCTGCCGCCCGGCACCGGCGACGTCGCGATCTCGATCGGCCAGCTGCTGCCCCAGGCAGAGGTGCTGGTGGTCACCACGCCGCAGCCGGCCGCCGCAGAGGTCGCCGAGCGCAGCGCCATCGTGGCGCGGCAGACCGGTCAGAAGGTGATCGGGGTCGTTGAGAACATGGCGGGCCTCGCCCAGCCCGACGGCAGCATCCTGCACCTGTTCGGCGAGGGCGGCGGAGCCGAGGTGGCGCGGCGGCTGTCGGCCGACTCCCCCACACCCGTACCGGTGCTGGCGTCGATTCCGCTCAGCGTCCCGCTGCGTGCGGGCGGCGACGCCGGTGCACCGGTGGTGCTGTCCGACCCGGACGATCCCGCGGCCACGGCGATCTCGTGTCTCGCGGATGCGCTGGTCTCACTCGGTCGCGGGCTGGCCGGACGCAAGCTCGGCTTCAGCGTGCGCTAGCGGCACCGCTGGTTGAGTAGGCAGCGACGAAGGAGCAGCCGTATCGAAACCCGCCACGGGGCTGGTTTCGATACGCGTCCTCGTGCCTCGGGCGCTACTCAACCAACTCTTTCTCAGCGGTGCGAGGGCA
>Ga0247735_1000514_pt1 | contig 15123 bp, 30 predicted proteins | sample UWRJL178409R2_FD_180934 | JGI IMG/M metagenome (GOLD analysis project Ga0247735, IMG submission 180934) | Plant litter microbial communities from Arlington Agricultural Research Station in Wisconsin, United States - UWRJ-L178-409R-2 | ecosystem: Environmental > Terrestrial > Plant litter >... | reverse complement strand
TGCCATCGTCGGCCGTCTGGGTCATGTGCTCGATGCGTGACTTGGTGAGGTCGTCCACAGCGTCTAGTAGGCGGTTCTCGTGTCTCGGGTCACTCATGCTTTCGTCCTGTCGTCTGTCGGGATCTGCTCCTGGTTCACGGCTTTGTCCGGTCTGTGAAGTCGCAGGCGATGTCACCATACGGGTCGGCGTAATACACCTTCCCGCCGTGCTCGTGGCAGACCTTCGCGAATGCGGCATCCCGTTTCACGTCATCGACGGTCTGCGCACACCCGGTGAGGCCCACCAGTGCGACCATCGACAGGACGACAAGGACGACCCGTTTTGATCTTCCGTCACTCACTAGGTTCTCCGTCCACGAGGTCGGCTGTTGTGGCTCGCCGGACGGTTCCTTCTCCCAGTCCTGGCCTGCTGCGTCCTCGGGCTTGGTACCGGGCGGAGTTGGCGTCTGATGCGTAGACCACTTTCCGGATCTGCATTCGCCAGTCTCGGTATTCCACGACGTAGGGCTTATCGCCGGATTCGTTGGCCGGCGCATACTTCGGGCTCATCGCTTGTTCTCCTGTTCCGTCTCGGCTGAAAGGGTGGCGAGGGTTGCGGCTAGGGCGTCAGCTGCCTGGCTGAGATCGCGGCGCCGCTGCACAAGGAAGTCACGAAAGAGCTCGCGCTCTTCCACGTCCATGACCCACTCGGAGTGCACGGTCTTGCTGCTCCGCCATCGCCGTTTCACGGTGGTGGTCTGGTCCACGGCCAGTTCGCCGTCGTGGTACATCCAGTTGGTGTGCATCTTCTCGGCGATCGACGCTCGTTTGCGGAGGTCGTCGATCTGGGCCAGCGTTTTTCTCAGGTTGACCTCGGTGCTGTCAGGCATCAGTCGGCTCTTCGGGTGAAGGGGTGGCGAAGTGGACGCGGATCCATGCGGCCACTTCTGATCGTGTGGCGCCGTTGGCCAGCCCGATTCCGCTGAATGGTTCGAGCAGCTCTGCCAAGCTGTCCCGGTCTTTCTCGGCTTGGTCGCGGCGTATCTCGGCATCTGTGGGGCGCATCAGGGCTTCTCGAATCAGGTCTGAGATGGGGCGAATCTGCTCGTAGGACTGACGGCGGAGCTTCTGGTAGGTCGCATCATCCAGGCGGAGGGTGAGTGCGTGCGTCATTCGGCCACCATCCCCGCGTCACATCCATGACGCCACAGCGCGCGTCTGCCGACCGCTGCTTGCTCATCGACGGAGGAGTTGCTGAGCGCAATCACGTCACCGGACCAGTGCCCGATGATTGCGTCGCTCTCTATCTCGTGAAGCGTCTCGTCGCTCGGCATCGGCGGGTTTGGGCGCACTGTGAGGTCGCGGCGTATCTCGGACTCGGACAGGCGACGGAAACCCGCAGCGAGGATTGCATCGGGTACGTTGACGGAGCGGTTGCTGCGCACGATGGCGGCGAGTGCTTCCCGTTCGGTTTCTTTGGCGTTAGGCAACCACGGCTTGTCTCCGTAAAGTGGGTCAACTTCGGGGTCAGGGGTAGACATCAGGACTCCTTCTCTGCTCGTTGGCCCGCGAACACTTTCAGCGTTCGGTAACCGTCTTGGATGTGCACCTCGGCGCCAGCCTCGTAGTGGGCGACGAAAGCGCGTCCGGTGCTGTCGATCACCTCGATGCGGTCGACCTTTGGGTACTGGACGAGAGCGGGCAGATCAGACATCAGGACTCCTTCGAGTTGGGGTGGTGTTCGGCGTTGTGCTCGTCGCAAATGCGTTGAGCTTCGTCCCAATCGATGCCGCGATACAGCTCGATGAACGGGTGCGTCCAGATCCTGTAGTCCCATCCGATCCGCCCAGTGCATTGGGCCGCTGCTGTGGGCGTAACGGCGGCATCCCTCCCGAGCATCGAGGTCAGCGAAACTACGTGGGCGCGGTGAATCTGCTTCGGGTCCAGCGCGGTGCTCATCAGGACTCCTTCGGTCGTTTGGGGAGTTGGTTACGAGTGCGAGACGTGCGCGCTCTGGTGCTGGTTTTGGGGTTTCGCCGGGGCTGTATCGATAATTCGCCCACGCATAGAGCTCGTCCCAGTTCTTGTAAGAGAAGTAGCGGCGCATATGACCACCGGTGTTGTTCGCCGGTTGCGGTTCGCCGTTCAGTCGCCAGGCCGCCCACCCGTCCTTGTGCTGCGCGTTGTGGGCGGCACGGTGGCGAGCTTCGGAGCATGCCCCGATCATTCGACGCTCACCTGTCATCGGGTTCGGGACGGCTGACGAAATGGTCACCCTTCGCTTACACGGGGCACCAGCCGGGCGGATCATGGTGCCGACGCATGGCGTAGGCCGTGAATGGTCCATCTCGTATCTGGGAGAGTCGTCGCCCACGATGTGCTTGGCACGGAGCCACGCCCCCTGCTCATCAAGGTCGGGGTGAAGTAACCAAGCCGCATCACGCCAAATGTCAGCCTTCCGGTGCCCGATGTCCTGCTTCGTTCGAAGCCGCGAGCGCCCCTGGATTTCCTGCATGCGTGTCTCGTGAACGAGGGCGATCATGTACTCGCGAAGGCCGGGCTTCAGGTTGGGGTCTTCCATGACTCGGGCGACGAATTCGCCTAGATCCTCCACGGTCGTGACCATCAGTCGTTTCCCGTTTCGTCGTAGAAGGCGATCCCACCGTTTTCGAGTAGGTACCGGTCTTCATCGACCAGTAGTTGTTCCTCCGGTGTGAGGTCACCCCAGTCGGGGGTGTTGTCCTCACGGGTGTGTGCACGCCAGAACCGGTCCTGTTCGGCGAGATGATCCCGCAACCGTTCCGAATCGTGGCAGCGACAATCTGGGTTCCCGCACTCGAACGACCCCAGCGCAGGTGTCCCACGCCGACACCGTGTGCAGCATCCGGAACGCACTGGGATGATCGCGTTCCCATGCACCGGACGCCCGGCACTGTTCGCTGAACCGCGGATCATGCGGGGACTTTCTCTTTCAGCCACTCGTCGAACGGGCGAATGTCGAGGCTGAGCGCCTCCGCAACCGTCACCTCGAGGTTCACACCCCTCGATGCTTGCCAGCCCGGGAGAAGGCAGATACCGTCCGAGAGTGTCACCATCCGCAGTGCACGGCGCATGTACCAATCCCACGACTCCGGGGCACCCGACAGGTTCTCCGCCTCCGACGCGACAGGGTTCTGCACATCGAACCCGCGCTCCCGCAGCTGGAACTCAGCCGAGGTGAACGCCGGATAGTTGAAATCCGGGAGGCCCGTCATCGGGCCCGCGACGTAGACGATCATGGTTGCCTTCCTCGCCGTCAGCCGGCGATGTGACTAATGAGCACCGCAACCAGAACGGCGGCGGTGAAGATGATGGGCAACGCCAGGGCGATGCGGTCTAAGCGGCTCACAGTGACGCCACCGGGACGATGAAAACGAGAATCGCGAAGGTCACAGCCACCCCAGTCATCCCGAGGACGAAAGCCAACTGTCTGCGGGTCATGAGAACAACCCCGCAATCTGGGTGACCGCCACAACGATGACCGCCCAGATGAACGCGGAAATCACCACAGCAGCAATCCACCCCTTCACCCGGTTCACGGCGATCACCGGACCGAACCTTGCCACTTGAAACCGGCCGCGTACCCGCGCCGGCGGAGGAACGATGGCAGCCAGGAACGGCGCGGGGCGACGAAAGTGGAGCGGCGGCGGATCATGCCGACACCACCGCAGCGCGGAGGGCGCGAACATTGTCGGCAGACCCGGAACCGAAGTAGAACTGGGCAGCAGTGTCACCGACTGTGGCGCTGAGATACAGAAGCCCACGTATCTCCTGCAACTCCCAGCGCGGGCATATCGTGAGCAGATCACCAGCCGCCCGCTCCGCACCGGAAGGGCTGTGATCGTCGTTCGAAACCTGCAACTTGACCGGCGTCCAGTACCGACTGATCGACACGAGCTCAACCTCAAGGCCCGCCCTCGCAGCCATCGAGTTCATCTGCTCAGCCACGGCAAACTGTGCCAGCAGATCAGGCATCCCGCCCGTTCCGTTCGTGCTCTCAGCCATCAGCGGCCCTTTCATCGGGAGAAATTGAGGGCCGGGCGGGCACCAGTTGGTGTTCGAGGCTCCGAATACTCAGAGACCCCGCCCGGTGCTAATCGATAGACGAATAAACGCTAATGACTAGACACTGCAACCATATGCTGCATAGTCTGAAGCTGTCAACACCAAGACATGACAGGAAGACAAGATGCCACCCGTCGATACAATCGAGCCCATGAACGCACTGGGCAAGCTGGAATGGATCGCCACCACGGTCGAGGTCACCCTCGGCATGCGTGGCGAAGCGATCGCTTATGCCCGTGACGTCGAGAAGCGAGATTGGTTGACCATCGCGGCTGCCGCACACCTCAGCCGGGCTCAGGCGGTGAACATCTACAACGCATGGAAGGCTGAACACCCCAGCGATTAGCCCCCACGCACACGAATGGCGCCGCACCCATCAGGGTGACGGCGCCATTGCTGTGTTACGCAGCATGCTCTCCAAGCACCCATGTGAGGGTGTCGACAGCGGCACGAAGCGCGGTCGCCATGGTCGGAATGTCACCGTGCGCGTCAAGTTCCTTCGTCAGCTCAACCTTCCACTCACGGATCTCATCTTCCGTTTTTGGTGTCGGATGATCGATGCCGAAACCATCGATGATGATCTGCTCCTCCGGCGACGGGGACGGGGACGGGTTCGGGGCGGTCATCAGTGGGACACCTTCGTGTAGCCGGCGGCAGCGTTGCGTCCCCTGCGAAGCCTCTGAGCAAGAACCAGTGTCTTGCGGCCGATTGCTTTCTCGTTCCAGTGCTCGACGACTTCGACGAGCGCTCGCCCTCCGGTGGTGTTCGGCCCATCGATCGAGAGCACCTTCACAATCCTCTGACCTGTGAGCCGCGGGTCGTTGTCCCGAAACAGGTCACCGACATTCACGGACTGTTCTTCAATACCTGGCATTACTCTTCTCCATTCGGGTTGGCGGTCATCGGGGTGCGATTTCGAGTTGCATGAAAGCGGTCTTCGTCCCGGCCGGGGCACGTTGGATGCGGCAGGTTTTCCCCATCAGGTCCGGGGTGTCGTCAGCGGTAATGCCGGCGTCGACCAGTCCGTCGCAGAGTGCTTTCAGCAGCGGGTAGAGGTTGTCTTCGTCGCGACGGTGGGATGTCGTCACGAACCAGGTGAGGGTCACATCGCAGGTGCCGAACGGGTCCAGACCTTTGGCCATCAGCCCGGCGAACTCACGCCACTGCTTCGTATGCTTGGCCTTCACCCGCCAGTGCTGACGACCGTTCAGCGACAGCGGATTCATTGCCAGGGGGATGTGGATGGTCGCTGATCCGCGGGCAGCTGGTGTGCGCGGCCGCCGGGAGTCCCCGCAAGCGCACTCCAGCGCCCCGCTTGAGGTCCGCCACCAGTCATGTTCGTGATCAGTCATGCGGCCCTCTCCTGTCGTGATTCCCGTGTACGCGCTCGACCCCATGACGCCTGCTGTGCAGGAGTCAACGAGTCGTAAACACGAATAGCGATCTCCAACTGCTGATCACTGATCCGCGTCGTCGCTGTCCTGCGCCGCACAACCCGTGGGAGCGGTTCTGCGGCCACATCCGGGGTTGGTGCTGGTCGGTGGAGGATCTGCAGCATTCGGGCCGTCTCCGCGTCATATGCCCGCCGTGCACGCTCCTCCGCACCCACCCGCAGCCGTTCGTTCACACGCCGTTTCGGAATCCGCACCGACGCGATCCAATCCGCGAACTCACGATCCGAGGACAGCTTGCTAATCACGACGCCACCGCCTTAGCTCCCTGGCGAAGTCCGGTCTTTTGAACCGCTCGAGTAAGCCCCACTGTCATGGGCCACGGAAGCGGGGTGCGTTCGATTTTCTTCGCCTGCTTCGAAACCCGAAGTTTCCCGTTCGGGAGGAGGACCATGAGCCCCCACCCCTCAGGCAATTCGTCAGGGCGAGCGATCTTGGCATCCGAGACGACCAGCCACCAGTAGTCGCAGTACGGGCGGAAAGCTTCCGCCTTCTCGGGGTCCTTCAGCTCCGTGAAAAAATCTGACCGAGACACCTTCACCTCGTGACCGTGGATGACGTGCCTCTTCGACTCCCAACCGTCGACAGCGATGAAGTCCGCAGTCCGCAGAGGGCCGCCGCACTTGCCGGTGATCGGGTCGTATCCGAAGAATCCAGTGCCATTCCGGACGTGCTCCGCGCGGATCCAGCGATCACCATTGCCGGCGTCCTGGGTATAGCGGCGACCAAGAGCGTCGAGCATGAAGCGCTCGGTGACTTTCACGGGCGCTGGGGTTGGGGTCTCTTCGCCTTCGACCTCGAATAGCCGATCGATTGCAGCCATCACGCCACCGCCTCTTCTGCACAGCGCGGGCAGTCGCGTTTCGGATAGCCGAGATGCACGTCACAGTCGGGGTCGGTGATGATCCCGGGAACGGTCGGTTTGTTCTTTGCCGAGGCGATGGCGGCGTCGTGTTCGCGGCGTGCGTTTCCGCATGCCCGGCACGGGGCGTCAGTGCCGTTCGGATGTTTGGGGCAGAAGGGGGTGGGCGCGCCGTTCAGCGCTTTCCCTTCTCTTCTATTCCCTTTAACTTCCCCTTCTATTGGGCCAGAATGTTCTGAAACTTTATGGACTTTTCCGGAAACCTTGCCAGGATTCGGGATTGCCCCCGATCTGTCCGGAACGTCGGTCTTCTTCATGTACGAAATCTCCTGATGCTCGGGCCAGTTCACGCACTCGAAATAGCGCTTCCCGGCAACCTCGTAAAGCTCAATCACCCCGGCGATTTCCAGAGCTTGCATCCACCGGCCCACGGTCTGTGCGGTCACGTCGTCATCGATCGGGAACGTGTCCGCGACGATCAACCTGGGGTCATACCTGCCGCGTCCGTGGTCGTCGCAGTACCCCCACAGTTGAGACCAGAAGTACCGCAACGGGATCGGCCAACCGTTGACCTTCTCCGAGGTGCGCATGCTCGCGCGGAGCATCCTGTCCTGCGCCATCAAGTGCCCCCGCTCATCCGTCGTGCGGCGCCAGCGTCACTGAGCTCTTCCCAACGCCCGTCCGCCGTATACAGCACCCACGCGAGCCGTCGCAGGCCATTCCCGGACGACAGCCACCGACGCGCCGGCCACTCCGCAGGGTCAGCCCACGACGGAACAGACCAGCCCTCAGCCATCGCCGCAGCCGGGTTCGCGGTCTTCCAGCCATGACACCCAGTACTTCCGGTGCCGCCCATCACCTGTAAATTCACTACGGTCGTCAGCCCGCCGACACCGCGACCCTTCCGGTGATCGCGTGAGGTCAAACCCCACCCGCAGTTACGGCGGCACCGCTGGCACGTATCCCGATCCCGGAGGGTCACGAGCTCGTAGGCCTCACGCTCCTGAGCCGGGGTTGGCTTGGGCATTTTGGGGGTGATGGTCACGAGATCACCGCCGATAGAGTGCGGGGATGGATTACGTCGAGGTTCATCCCGCGAACGGCGGATTTCAGTTGCGAGTTGAGTTGGATGGTGCGGTCGAGGAACCGTTCATTACGGGCGAAGAGTTCATTGGTCCTGCGCTGGGCATCCTGGGCGTGCGGGTCACTGGCCTGTGGGAAGAAGTCGAGGACGACGCCGGCCAGAAGTTCCGGCGCGCACAGATCATTCGCTGACCAAGTCACGCGGCATCACCGCCGAACCCGTCCTCCTCCAGCGCTGCGAAGTCGATCTGGTCGGGGTCGGTCTGCTCACGATCAACTGCGGCCAGGTTGCGCTCTGCTTGGACGTAGTACGACGGCTTGAGTTCAGCGCCGATGCCGAAGCGGCCGTGTTTCACCGACTCAAAGACTTCGGAACCGACACCCATGAATGGCGTAAGGACACGCTCGCCCGGCAACGTGCGCAGCTGTAGGTAGCGCGCGATCACGTCAAGCTGCAGCGGGTGGACGTGCTTCTCGTCGTCCTCATCCTTCGCGTCGCGGAATGGCAGCACGCGATCTATGCGGATGTCGTCCCAGATGCTGGACGCATACCGGCGCCATATCCAGTGCGAGTAACGGTTCGAGGTCTGCTTGCCCTCCCACCCGCGGTATTGCGATAGTTCTGCTGGGACCGGCGTCGACCCGGCGTAGTTGTGCAGTCCGGACGGGTGCTGAATCGGGAACTCGGAACCACCCCGCTTGCGGAAGATGAGCAGCTCGTCCGCGGATGCTACGCCAGCATAGGCTGCGTCGTCGACGATCGTCTTATGCGCGAGGTTCTTCGCCATGGTGCGGTTGCGGACCGCGAGCGGTTCCTTCCAGATAACGTGCCGGGCGATCCAGTCGAAGCCGCGCTCCTGGTGCATCCGAATCACGTCACCGGGGAAGTCGTCTAGCGAGTCCTTCCCTGAATTTCCGGACGGCACCGGGGCGGCGTGCACGCCAACCGTGCGGCCCGGGATGGTGACACGCGCGATCTCATCGATGACCAGGCCGTAATGCTGCGCGAACTCTGCTGTGGTTCGCGCGTTCGACAGGTCACGGTCCGACGATGAGTAGCGGTATAGGCCGGTGAACGGCGGCGAGTAGATCGTGCCGTGGATGCTGCTGTTGGGGATCGCGGCGAGCACGTCCATGCAGTCGGCGTTGTAGATCGCCCACCGGTCAGTGATCTGTTGAGCTAGGACGCCAGCCATGCGGGCACCTCGATTTTCTGGTCGTAGTTGTAGGGCTCGACGGATCGGGCCTGGTTCATGTGGGCGACGAGCTCGGAGAACATCACGTCCGCCTGCCGGCCTTTGCGCTGCAGGTTGGCGAGCATGTTGCGGCCGCCCTCACTGGTGACAAGATCGACCGTCACGGGCCGCTGCTGGCCGAAGCGCCAAGACCGACGGACGGCCTGGTAGTACTGCTCGTACGAATGGGTGGGGAAGTACGTCATCCGGTTGCAGTGCTGCCAGTTCAGCCCCCACGCGCCGATCGACGGCTTGGTCACGAGCACCCGAATCTGACCGTTCGTGAACGCCGCGAGCTTCTCTTCTTTCGCCTCGGGCGAGTCGGAACCGGTGACCTCCACTGCGCCATCGATCAGCCGGGCGAGCTGCGATGACTCATCGTTGAGTTGGCACCACGCCACCGCGGCGTCGGCGTGCTCGAGCAGCGCCGCAGCCGCCTCGGTGCGCTCCACGAGCGTCCGCCGGGTCTCTTCCCGCTCTTCATGGAGCCCGACGGCTGGCATGTCGAACAACGTGTCGGGGCGTGACGTGCGCGCTTCGACGATCGTCTCGATCTCCCGAAGGTCGGGCAGCACGAAACCGTCGTCGGAGAACCCGTAATCGGACGGCTTGCGGATCGCACGAGCCCACGACGAAACCCACCGCCAGAACGGTTCGCCGGCATGCCCCTTCAGGCGAAATCCAGCGGACCTGCCCGTTGCGGCGAAGCTGCTGCGCGCCGTGGCGGTGCGGTTGTCGTTGACGAAGAACCGGGTGAGCATGTCCATGTACCCCAGTGCGCCGAGAGCCTCGCTCGATGTGCCGAGCTCCATGAAGTCATTCGGCGCCGCGGTGGCCGTGCCGAGCAATCGGTACGGGATGCGGCGCATGAACTCCGTGACGACCGCACGCGTCTGCCCCTCGAAGGACTTGATCGCTGACGACTCGTCGCACACGACGCCGCCGAAATCATCGAAGTCAAACTTGTCGAGCTGCTCGTAATTCGTCACCGTGATTGGTGCTGTCACCTTGCCCTGCCGCGAAAGACTGGCCTCATGGCCGAACTTCTCCGCCTCGCTGACGATCTGGAATCCAACGGCCAGCGGTGTGAGCAGCAGCACGGGCTTGCCGGTGTGCTCGTGGACGTTCTGCGCCCAGGCGAGCTCCATCGGCGTCTTGCCGAGCCCGCAGTCAGCGAATATCGCGCCACGGCCCCTCCGCACAGTCCAGTCGACCAGTGCGCGCTGGTATTCGAACAGGTGATCAGGCATCACCGTCGGCACGAACCCGCCATCGTCTGCGAGCTGAGCCTTCCGCGCGAGGAATTCCGCGTACTGAGCTGACTCGCTCATGCTGTCACCCGGCACTTCACGTGGGTAAAATCAGGAACCCAACCGTCAGCCTCAGCCTTGACCGCTGTGTGGATCTCGTCACGTGTGCGGACCGTCCCGTCATCGTTGCGATTGAACGGGCTCTCCGTCTGCCAGAACCGCTCCCGGCGGATAACACCCCGCCCACACACCGGGCAGACACCTTTCTTCTGCGCACTGATCGTGACCTCGGCGAACGAGTACGACGGGCTCATGACTTCACCGACTCGGGGTCGATGTACTCGGGCGAGGTGGGGTCGATCGCGGGTATGGTGACCGCCTGTTCGGGGAAGAACTCCTTGGCGGAGATCCCGTCAATGGTGATCGATGAGTAGGCGCGGGTGAGCGCTGCGAGGTCGCCGGCATCCCATTTCTGGACAGGCTTCCCAACACCTTCGATCAGCTGCGCCTCGGTGACATTGATCGTGGCGAACTTCTCGATCGCAGTAGAGCGCCGTTCTCCGATCGGTTTCCCTTCGCCGTTCCGAAGGGTGGTCTTGCAGATCGTTTCCGCTTCGGCGACAAACCAGCCAGGGAGGACGGTGAAGATGCACTCACGGACTGCTCGGGCGCCGGTGTTCTGGTTGTTCAGGTACACGTCGCCGAGGTCGGTGAGGTCTTGTCTGCGGCCTGCTTTCATCCTCTGGTGGGGTTGGATGAATGAGCGGGTGGAGCGGACGTTCGTTTCCTGGTCCCACGCCCACACGGACATCTCGGAGGTACCGTCGGTGTCGTTGCGGGCGAGTTCTCGCACCCCGTAATCGAGGTTGCCCCAGATGCGCGCCAATTCGCGGGCGAGGTGTATGGATGGGCCGGCACCACGGTTGGGCACTTCATAGAAGGCCCGCTCTGCGACGCTGATGCGGCTGCACAGTTCCCGCATGGCGGCGACCGCAACATCGGGGGTGCGGGGAAAGTTGCGGGCCACGCCGACAGCTGCAGCAACCTCGGCGGCTGCGCGGGTCTGTTCGACGACGGTGCCCTGTGAGGTGGGGTTCTGGTTCGGGAGGGTGATGCTCATGAGTAGTTGTCCTGAAAGTCGTAGACGGCGTAAACGGGTGGGGGGATGAGACCGATCTGGGTGGGGTAACCGGGCCACACACCGGAGGCGGTGCATTCGGCGAATCGTTGGCGGGCATAGCGGGCTTTGACTTGCCCCATGTCGGCGAAGTCCCGGTCGAGTTGGTGCACCCCAACGAGGTGCGGTGCAGTTGTCTCTACGACGACGAACACCATGTTTGGGCGCCCCCCGGTGGCGAGCTCGTGGGCGTCCAGGTAGTGGCCTTGCTGCACGTCGTACCCGAAGTTGGCGACCGATTTGGCGAACCCGGACGGGGATGCTTCCTTCGCGGTTGTTTTCAGGTCGACGGTGATTGGGGCGAGCAGATCGAACCGGGCACGGATCGGGACATCCCATTCCGTGTCCGTCGTGAACACGGATGCCTCCGACAGTGCACCGGGCTGCTCGAGCAATGCTCTAGCGGTCGGGTGGGCCAGTACCGCTTCGGCCATTCCGTCGACCTGGGCGGCTTGTGCGGTGCCGATGACCACGAACCCGTTGGCTCGTTGTTCCTCAGCCCACGCGACCGTCGCAGCCTTCGTGGACACGGCCCCGGAAGGGGTGAGGTGTTCATCTGGGTAGGTGATGACGTGCGCACCAACGCCGAGCACTTTGGTGTGCACGGCGGTCCCCAGATCGAACGCATCCTTGTGCGGCTGCGGGTGGGTGCGGTTGTAGTTGAACCGTGCCGGGGAATCGAGAATCTGCCGTGCCTGGGTCGAAGACAGTGCCGGGTGCGCGTGGTATTCGTTCTCGTCGAGGTCGTGGACGATGCCCTGCAGCGCGGTCACTCGGTGCCCCCGTTGAGTGCATCCGTGAGTTCCTGAGCAAGCCAGCCTGTGTATCCGTGGACAGACTCGGCAATGAAACCGATCTGGTAGGCGGCGGGAGCTGGCCCAAGCGCATGGAGTCCTCCCCCGAATCCGTCCATGAACGCGCCTTGCTGATCGCTTTGGAGTGATGCCAGGTATTGCCCTAGCGCGTACCAGTCGATGTCGATCTGGTTGGTGACTCTGATCGCGTCGGTCATGACTGGCCCCCGTTGATCGCACGGGCCAGGTCAAGGTCTCCCGCACGCTCAACCGCGGCAATCCACTCGGTTTCACGACCCACGTCCGCATATTTCGCATGCAGCCCTGCCGAACCAGTCAGAATCTTGAGCTGTGCGTCGATGGTGCGGTGCAAGGTTGCGACAAGGCGCGCATCTCCAGTGGACATGCCAACGATCCAGTCCCACCGTCCTTGAGTGGCATCAGCTCGAAGACGCTCGAGGTTTTCGATCGCGGCTTCGATCTCTCCGAGCGCGGTCATGAGCGGGTCCAGAAATCGGGATCGGTCTCAGGGGAGGGCTGGTCGCCGCCGTTGATGTCGTAGTCCGGCGGGAACTCGGAGACCATGCGGGCGAACGTGTCGAACATCGGGATGCCGTCGTAGTTGCGGCGGACGAGACGAGCGAGCGGACCGGGGACGGCGTCGTTGATGGTCAGGGCGACGATGCGTGCCTTCGTGACCCGGAAGCCATTCGTTCCGATGACAGCGTCGCCGTAGCCTTCGACCATCCCCGAGACGTACCCGGTCGAGTGGTAGTCGTTCGAGCCCTCGTAGTAGCCGTAGAACCCGCACTTACAGCCTGAGAACGCACCCTCCTTGTGTGGTGTCGCCGCCTGGCACGTGGCTTCGTTCTCGCCAGGGGTCCAGACCTGGCGGTAGTGGATACCGGTGAGGCGACCGTATATGTCGATGCGGAACGACCGCGCACCCTTGACGCTGCCTGCAGCGAATTCCTTGCCGGAGAAACGCGGGTCAGGTTCGGCCGTTCCGGTCAGTTGGAACATGCTTGCCTTGAGCATCCGCATGTACGCGTCGGCCTGCCTCGCGTCCCACGTACTTGCCGGGACTACGCCCCCCGCTGCATACCCGGCAGTTGAGTAGTAGTACGCGGAGAGCTTGTCCAGCCGCCGCACTTGGTCCTGGGCGGTAGGGGATGCCGGAGGCGGGTTGCTCGGCTTCTGATGGTCAGCGGGCAGCCCGGGTCGGACATTCTTACCCCGGCGCTCGAAGAAGTTCCGCGGCCCTCTGAACAGATCGTCCGGCTTCATGCGGGCACCTTCTCGGGTGCTTCGACGGGGACGCTCAGCGGCGTCTCGACGGGTTCGAGTTCGATGTGACGGACGGGAGTTCCGATGTCGCCCATGGACGGTCCTTTCGGGGTGGTGATGGTCATGACTCGTACCCGGCAGCCCAGAGAGCGCCTTCGATGGAGGCGGCGAGCACGTCCCGGAGTGTGTAGGTCCGGTCAGGGTCGGTGTGTTTGTCGTGTGCGTGTTCACGGGCGAGCTCGAGCGCTCTGGTCCGGCCGGTGAGGGACAGTTCCGTCTCGGTGGGTCTCTTCTCTGCGAGAGTCGACAGCAGATCGTCGTTCGGCATTCGGGTTACCTCAAGTTCGGATTAGGTGGGGAGAGGTCAGGGCCGACCCCTCCCCACATGGGGTGTTGTTAGTCGGTGACGCGACGGATTTCGTCCGCCTGCTCCCGCTTGCCGTGGATGGCGTACAGGCCCGGGCCGATACCTGCGGACCCGTGCTCATCCGTGTGGATGAGCTGCGCGTTCTGCCCCTCTGGAACGCTCACCACGGCGAGCAGAAGTCCGTTATCGACCCGTGCGTATGTCACGTCCGGGGAGTCGAACCCCTGGTGCAGGTAGTGACTGTTACCGGTTGCTTCACCGAAAACGATCTGCACACCAGCCGCGGTGACCGGAATCAGTTTCTGGTTGGTCGACGCGATCGGGATGATGAGCAGATCTCCCTGCGCCTGCGGGGAAGTGAGGACCGGAACTTCGGCGTCCGCGATCAGATGATCGGGGACAGTGACGCCCACCTTGTTGAGTGCGTCTGCGTAGGTCATGTTCATGCTGCTTGCTCCTTTTTGTATGAGCGCTCGGTGACTACTCGCCAAACGCCTGTCGCGGACAGCCCGTATTCACGAGCGATCTGCGCCTTCGTCACGCCACCTCGGTTGAAGCGGTCGCGGATTGTGTTCGCTTGCTCAGGTGTGAGCTTCGCGAGCACGTGTTTACTGCCACGCATTCGGACTGCCCTATTGCGGTCAAACTGATCACGAACGTTCTGGGTAGGCGTTCCGAGGATCAGGTGGGTTGGCTCGATGCAAGGCGGGTTGTCGCACGTATGACGTACTTCCATGCCGCTGGGTACTGCGCGTCCGTTTGCTTCTTCCCACGAGACTCGGTGGGTGGATTGGCTGTGATTGCTGATCGTGACCCTGCCGTATCCGGCACGCCCGTCATCCGATCCGCGCCACTCTCGGCATCCGCTTGGCATGAGCTCTGAGCGGAAGTTCAGCCTCTCCCGCACACTCCACGACCACTTGACACGCTGCCCTGTCCACTGAGTCATGTGCGGCGCGCCAGTTGCGCGTAGACCTCGACCGGAACCGAGTACTGCCATGCCGCAGCAGCAAGAGGATGTTTGATCGACGCCGGCACCGTTTCGCCGTACATGCGCTGGTTCCCATCCCGGTCGGGGGAACCGTTGACCATCAGCAGCAGGTTCACCGGCTCGTCGTAGATCTGCTCGGGGAGTGAGTACAGGGTCAGTTCGTGCGGGTCGTTTCCCGGGTCTGGGCATGAACCGATCGGGACCAGGCCGAGGTCGCCGATGGCTTTGTCCCACCCGATCGATTCGAACGCTGCACGCCGGATCTCCGAGTTCGTTTCCCGCATCGCCTGGTCAACGGTCGGGTTTTCAATCACCCATGCTGGGACTTTCACCCCGTGCCAGTAGTAGAGGCCGAACCCGTCAGACCATGCGATGGCCGGTCCCGTCTCGCAGTGGAGACGGTGCGAGTTCCACCCCTGCGGGCCCACCCGCTCGAGCAGCATCGTTGTGGGTACGTCGCAGACCATCACGAATTCGCGGAAGGGCCACCACCAACCGGCAGAGTCGGCGTCCTCGAGTGCACGGCTGCGGTCCCACAGGTCG
>Ga0247735_1000513_pt1 | contig 15138 bp, 14 predicted proteins | sample UWRJL178409R2_FD_180934 | JGI IMG/M metagenome (GOLD analysis project Ga0247735, IMG submission 180934) | Plant litter microbial communities from Arlington Agricultural Research Station in Wisconsin, United States - UWRJ-L178-409R-2 | ecosystem: Environmental > Terrestrial > Plant litter >... | reverse complement strand
CCAGCGGTAGATCCCTCTGGCGAGGTCGCCCGTCGTTTCGCGGAGAACCTGCGGAAGGCCATGGATGGGCGAAGCCATCGAGCGACAGCCGAGCTCACGGGAGTCAACTACTCCACTATCCAGTCGATCCTGAGCGGCCGCGCTTGGCCTGACCTGTACACGATCGCGAAACTCGAGGCGGGACTGAACACCTCGCTCTGGCCCGGGCTGCTGCGCTCTGACGAATGATTTCTGATTCACATGGATAAGACATGTGGTCGGGATGTGCACTTTACAAGTACACGCTTTTAGCGTGTGCGCTAAAAGCGCACATCGGGACGGTGGCACTGTCCGCGGCTAATCTTCCGGGCATGGACCACGACGAATTGGGCGTCGAGAACTTGGGCGTGCCGAACTGCGACGTCTGCCTGGAGCCCCTAGAACTTTCGGGTACTACTGAGAGTCCGTATTGGTATTGCACCTCGTGCAAGGTCGCACGCCTCACGTAACCTGGTGCCCGCGCAGAGGGCCGGCCTGCTTCACGAGAGGAGCAGTGGTTGGCCAGGTCGAGCTCAGACCGTCCTAAACCAATTCGGCACGACGTAGATACGTGGATCGTGATCCGCGCCGATCCGGCCATTCCGGCAGCGATAATCACTCGTCAGCGCACTGCTGACGGACGCGAGTATTACCGCGCGGTGAGCTGGGACCTGGATCGGGATAAGAGACTTCTCATCGGACGCAGCGCCACCCTCGGTGGTGCGGATAACCTCGTGCGGTACCCCCACCCGGTGCCGCCGGTCCCGAGTGCGCATGACGTTATGGATGGGTCGCTCAGACCTTCGCGCTGACCGCAAAGCACTTGAGGGCGTCGATGTGTCCGGCAATTCCGGATGGTTCGACGCGATCGGGGTTTGTGGGGTCGGCGAGGGAGTGCACTGATGCCCTCCAGCGGCGACGGGCGTGAACCCAACTCGCAAGGATTTTCAACGAGTTCGAATCGAAGGACGACAGTCGCATCGATCTCGGAAGAGATTCTGCCGAGTTCAGCCCTGAGGGACTCCGCATGTACGCTAAAAGCGCACATTCACTTTTGGGGGAATCTTGTCCGACTCGCGTTACGTGCCGCGTTCCTTCGCGGTGACCCCGACCGAGTTCGGGCAGAAGAGCAACATCGAATGGGTGCCGGACTCGGACCTCTCGAACAAAGAGCTCGATTGGCTGAGGGCGTCGCAGCTTCAGCATGGCTTCTCACGCCAGATCCGGCTGGCTATCGGTAGGGACTTCGAATCGGTTCAGGAATTCGCGGACGTCAATGAGCTGGATTATCGCCGGCTGTCCAGAGTGCTGCGAGGCGAGGCGATCATGCGGTTGGAGGATTTAGCTTCGATTCGAAGGACACTCATCGCCGACGCGGGATTGGATCTTGCTAACTGAGACGCCAGCTGCGGTCTAGTGTTCAGGCCTCACTGCCTTATGTCACCGCGTCGAGCTTGTGTCGGTCTCGTGATCTAGCCTGTAATGGCGGCGCATGAAATGAGCGCAATCAGGAGGCGCAATGGCACGGTCGGCAACCCCCGACTCTCATGAGCCAGACTCGAGCGACCCGGATCTCCAGCCAGAGATTTCGGCAGCGCAGCAACGGTCGTTTGGCTCCACATCGCAGCTGGACGGAATAAGGGCTCTGATAGCGAGCGTCGCGGACGCTCCTAGCCGCTTATCGCTAGGCGCAATCGACGGATCGCAGACTCAGGGGATGAGAGCTGCGTTAGCAACGGTGGGTGAGAGATTCGGCGGAAATCTCAAATTCCCCGCGAGTGTCGTCGGCACGTCCATTGCCAGCTCGATTGCAGCTTCGATCAACTGGGATGGCCTGAATTCGTCTGTCGGGCTGTCCGACTTCTCGACTCACTCAATCGTTGGCGGGCAAATCAACGGAGAGATTTCTGGCCTTGCGCGAGCGGTTGGAGCGCTGAGTATCACGAAGGACTGGGCTTCGACATCCGCCTTGACCGAATCATTGCGGACGGCGAGTCACCTCTCTGATTCGTTCGTGGGCTCCGTTATTCCGTCGCTGAATTTGTCAAACAGCTCCATAGCAGCCGCCCTGTCCAGCGGCCTCGGGCCGTCGGCGAGCATGTTGAGCTCAATATTCGACGGCCTTCCGACGTCATCGCTAGCTTCCTTCGCCGGCTCGTCAATCACTGGCCGCTTGGTGCCGAGGATCGAAGAGATTTCTTTAGGGTTCGCGAAAGCAAGTGGTTCCAATGCGGACGCCTATGGGCGCATGAGTGACGTGATCGATCTCGATCGAGGTCTGTCAGTGCGTGTTGATCAAGCTCTTCGCGCCACGCAGCAGCGGGGTAGCTTTGGATTTCCATACGCTTCAACTGCGGACGCTGTGCAAGAAGTGGCTGATTACCTCGAGGTACGTCCCGAGCTGGAGAGTCAGCTCGAGCAGCCGCTCGAAGATCTACGAGAAGTCACGCTTATAGACGACGAATTGCTGTTCGACTATTCGTCGGCTCTCGGCTGGCGAGACCGGATCGCGGGACACCGCCCCTCGGGAACGGCGTTAATCCTTGCTTTCAGTTTGGGACTTTGCCGAGCTATAACGGCAGACCCGATTGGAAACCTCCCTGGCGCGATCGCTGACGCGATGACTGTCGGAGCCGGGGTGTACATCTACATCCACGATAAAAAGCGGATGAACGACAGACCGCAGTGAGCCTCGTGGCTTTAGGACTTGAATTACAGAGTTTGTTCGACGTCAGATCACCTTCGGGCCAAGGTATCTGCCTAAAATCCTCCCCTGCGGGTCGAGCGATTCATTGGTGTGTGAAGGAATCGATGACACTGCGATAGACGGGCTCGCACCGGCGCCGCTGAGCACCGACCGAATAACAGTCGGCTCGGGATGTGTAACGAAAGGCGCGTAACGAGTGAACGCCTCCAAAGACCAGACGCCAGCCGCTTCCATCAGAGCTACCACGGGGGTCCCCGCCTCTAGGTGGTACACAATCCACGTCGCTCGCAAACGCTGCGTTGTCAGCCGGAGTCTCGTTGGGTGCCCTCGGTCGACGAAGTTCGAGACCAGGTTCGGATAGAACGTCGTGTGGTTCTCGCGGAACGCGTACTTCCGAGGATCTATCGACGCGGCACGTTCAATGAGCGCATCCTCCCACTCGCGGAGCACTGGCACGCTCCTCGCCCTGCTCCCCGCCACGTTGACCAGCACCCCCAACTCGTCCACCTGGATGTCCGCCACCCGCAGCTCACCGATTTCCGAGGCAGAGAGTCCGGCGCCCGCACCTAGCGCCAGCAAAACACCAGCATTCGCTCGCCGGGCCGCGGTGGACTGGCCGCTCGCCCAACTCCTCAAGCTGACGAGCTCGTCGGCGGAGTACGGCGCTGACGGATCAGACGGAGGTAGCGCTTCGAGGCGACGGGGCGCCGGCTGTGCAAGGACCTCCGACATTCGCAGCAGCTGCGACCGTAGGTTGCCGCGCGACGCAGCCTTCAGCTCGGGACACCCGACGGAGATGAACCGGGCAATCGTGTCTCGGTGGAACACGATGTGACGTTCGAGCGGGAGCCCAGCCGACTCCCAACACCATGAGACGAGTCGGGTGGCTGCGGAGTTGAGGTCGGCCGTGTCGTACGGCAGGACGTCGACCGTGTCGGCTACCGAGGCGAGTGTGAAGTCGGCGATCGCAGCCCAAACTCGCGCATCGAGCACCGGCGAGTAGTCGGCTAGCGGCTTGCCCGCAGAGTGTTCATTGCTAGGGGCCACTGCTTATTTCTATACTCAATTTAGGACGGTGTGAAGGTCGCATTCCGCATGAATGGTCAGGGAGGCGCGATAAGGGATGGCTGTACTTAGCGAGACAGGTGGAGGGCGATGAGCAGGATCGGTCGTGCCTGCCGGTCGTTGAACGCCCCGCTCGTGCATCGTGAGCCCACGATCTTCGACCGGGTCGTCGTCCTGCCTCAAATCCTCGATTCGTTCCGCGGCAAGTTCCTCGTCTCCACAGAACACCGTGTGTACGCTCTCGACTTGACTCGGCGCTTGATCGTGGAGGCGCCCATCGACCCGGACGGGCTCGACGGCAAAGATGCGACAGTGAGCCCTCGCTTCAACCGACCAATTCCACTGCCGCGGTCCATCGCCCGAGTGCACCAGTGCCGCGAGGGGCGTCTCCTCTACCTGGACCTGGGCAGGGGCGACGGGAACCGGGACGAGGTGTACTTCGCGCCCCACGTCACCATGATCTTGTTCACTCCTTTCATCCCCGAAGAGTGGATGCCGTGAACCGCCGCCCAGCGTCAACTGCCACCCTGGAAAGTGTCGATCGCATCGGGATCCTCGGCGACCTCCACGGCGACCTCGAGCATCTGGTCGTCGTCTCGCGCACGATGGAGGCACGCGGCATCCATGTGCTTCTGCAGCTGGGCGATTTCGGGTTCATTTGGCCTCGCACTAATTGGGGTCGTGCGTTGGACCGGATCGAGAACCGACTCCGCAAGGCGGACCAGATCCTGTACTTCGTGGACGGAAACCACGAGGACTTCTCCAGGCTCGACGCCTTCCCAATCGCGGCGGACGGCCTCCGCCGCGTGCGCCCATCCATCATCCACATCCCGCGGGGCTGGCGAACGACGCTCGCTCACGGCCGCACCTTCGCCGCGATGGGCGGCGCGAACAGCATCGATCGGGGGTCCCGTGAGGAGGGGATCTCGTGGTGGCCGGACGAGTCAATCACCGACGAAGACTTAGAGCGGCTCGGAACAGAGTCGGTCGACATTCTGGTCGGGCATGATGCGCCGGTGCCGTGGCCGAAACTTGACAGTCGGCTAAGTCAGTCGCCGTCCTGGTGGAGTGAAGAGGATCAGCGTTATGCCAATGAGGGCCGGGAGATGCTCACTCGTGCGTTCATTGCGGTGCGGCCGAAGCTCTACATCGGGGGACATTTCCACCTCTACGTGTCCGACTCCCTAGCGTTCCCCACCGGATTCACCACCACCATTGTGACCTTGGACATGAACGGCCCTGACCGAGCATTCAGCCAAGGGATTCTGGATCTCCAGACCTTTGAATTTGACCCGATCGACAGAGATGACGTTGGTGGGGACCGCGTCTACAACGACTATGTGCGGTCGGCCGTCGCTGCCGAGCCGTATGTCGCAAAACGAGTGCCGCGGCGAGAGCGATTGTCGGATGAGGACAGCGGCACTTGGCTTGTGACCACTGAGGACAGTCGATGGATGTTTGATCTCGACGCACGCCGCGTAACTTGATACCCAGGCGAAGGTGGACTGCGATTAGGTGAAGTAGGCGGCCCGCAGCTGCTGGGCCAGATCCACGAAATCACCGTCTGGCGCCACGGTCAGTGGCGGATGATGGACAAGTCCGGTGTGATGGGTCGGGTCGGGAGCAGCTTGGTGCTGGAAATCGTCCGCTACTCAAAGGGCGAATCGAACCAAGAAATTGCCAGGCCCGGTGAGGACGACCCCAGCATCCAGTAACGCGTCTCACATGGACCCGAGCCGAGCGCTCCATTCTTCAACGTAGCGCAGAGGCCGGGACTCCACGAGTCGGTCGATGGCTGAACCTGAAGAGGCCAGCACGTTGAAGTCGAGCATCTCGTGAACGACGGTCTGCAGCTGGTCGTCGATGACGCCGTTTGCAGCGAGGAGCGCAACTTCGCGACCGACCCCGGCGAGGATGTCAGCCACTTGAACACGTACGTCGAACTTCGAATCGACCAGTCGAACCGCGCGCAGGTCAGCCCGAGGTAGTTCCACGCCGCCTACGGAGAGCGGCGCGCGAGCAGCTTCAACGATGGCCTTGCAGACCTCTTCGCTCAACCCGCTGTAGTTGTCGGCGAGGAACTCGAAAGGTACCTCGCCAATGCGCATCTGCCAGGTCATTGACGCGGCAGTTATCGACGGTGCCATCGGATCGAGCTCGCGAAGCACGCTTGGACTCGCGCCTTCGTATTCGCGCGTGAACTCCCGCGCTCGCCAGATGTCGCCAAGAATCTGTGCAACGTGAACATCACAGCAGTTCCGGAGCGCGTCCTCCAGCGCCTCGAAAAACACTTCGACAGTCGGGGGAGCTGCGTCCGCTCGATAGTACGACCGGATGACGCTGTTGTAGCTGTTCAGCAAAGTGTGCCAACGGGTTACGCCGATGGCTGTAGCGCCGCGTTGGTGGAGATAGTCCGCGAGTTGCCGGCCGAGACCACTTAACCCGACCTCAACCCCGTATTCGTGCGCAAGCTCGTCTACGAGTAGATCGATCATCTTGGCGGCGACAAAGTAAGACTTGTCGACAAGCAGGATATTGCCCTGGTTGTCGAGTGAGCCGAGCACCTCGAGAAGAGCTGCACGGTTGCGGGGGGCCAGAGCAATTTTGGACTTTAGTTCCCGCGCCTGCGTCTTAGTCGCTGCCCGCAAAGTCGCCATGAACTCAGAAGCCGCATCCGTGGTTATGTTCACGCTCGCATGCACGAAGACGGGATGCTTGCTCCCCATGAGGTTCTCGCCCTCGGACGCAGACTCGTCACATGCGATTGTTAACAACTCCGGCTCGGACAATAAAGAGCCTTTCACTCATATTCAGGCGCGCCCACGTGCAACAACCCTGATAACACAAGGCGGGCTGGTTTCTCCGGACGCCGGACCGGGTTCTCGAGGTGACATCATACGAGTTGACGCATGGATCCACGCCGCTTCCGCAGAAAAGGTGAACGTTACTTTTGTCCCCTGTTTTGGGGAGCTTTGTCGAAGGGCCGTCCCGGCGCATCGTATTAGTGTCGGAGTTCGAGGTGGCGAGGCATTCTCAGTGAAGCATCATCTATTCTTCATCGAAGGAACTGACTATTTTTGACGCAGATCTGCCATCTCGCTCAGCGCTTTTGGCCATCTTGTTGAACCCGTCCTCCGGTCCAGGGACACCCACCAAAAGACACCTCGCGGTGGCCGCGGAGATTTTGGGTTTCAGCGAAGTCGCGATTGCGAATCTTTTCCCGCTCGGCTCTCGAGCTGGACACGAGATCGCCGAAATGGGTGCGTCACGCCAGGCCTGGACGTCGATTCGTGGCGAACTCAGATCTCAGATAATGTCGCACCGTCAAATTCTCCTTGGATGGGGCACATCGGCGCCGTCCGGACCTGCACGGCGCTTACACGCTGCGCAGGTGAGATGGGTCCATAGCGAGCTTGCAGCTGCCGGGCATGAGTCGGTATGGATGGTCGGTGGCGAGCCCCGTCACCCGTCACGCTGGCACCAGTACGTCAGTGACCGCCACGCCCGAACCGGAGGCGGATCGTTTCCAGAGCGCCTTCGCTCTGTGCTGCAGCTCTGCCCGGTGCCTCGAGAATGGCCCAACGATGACGGTGCCGATGTGCGAACGTTGGTCCCATGCAACGTCACCAGAAACCCGAGATCCGACGTGCGAGACGTCAGCAGCACATCGTGACGGAGACGCACGGATTCGTTCTCATTCGTAGTAGCGCAGGAATGCGTGGCAGCGATGAGTGACGTCAACACGCGCCCGGAGAATGACGAGTCCATGATCTTCGAGGTCCACCCCTCCGTGCTCTTCAAGCTCGGTGAGGACCTCATCAAGGACGACGCGCAAGCCCTGGTCGAGCTCATCAAGAACTCGTATGACGCGGACGCCCGTGTCGTTCGGGTAAAAGTCGATACCGAATCGCTTCTAGACCCGAACACGGGGGCAACCGTTGCTCGCGCAGAACCGCTTGAGGAAGAGCCGAGTAACGCAGAGCCCACCGAACCAGTCAAGGGCGCAGGCAGTAATGAGGAGAGTCCGACCAAGCTGTTGAAGGGCCGAGTTCGCGTCCTGGACGACGGTGTCGGAATGTCAGTGCGCCAAATCCAAAGTGGATGGCTCACCGTATCCGCCAGTGAGAAACGTGACATGAAGGCCGAAGATAGGCGCACGGTGAGAAAGCGAACGCCTCTAGGAGACAAAGGCCTAGGGCGACTCGGCGTTCAACGACTCGGGCAAGTTGTTGCCCTGCAAAGCGTGCCGGCGACCGTTTTCGTTTCACCAGACGGCGTGCGGCGGACAAGCGACGAGGAGCCGCAGCCCGATGACATGTTCTTGGGTTCGCAGACTAACTCCGTCACGGTCGACTGGGAGAGGTTCCATCACGCCAAGACACTGAGTGAGGTGCAATTTCACGTCAGCACGGTGCCTGGAGGAGAGCGAAACGCTGGCACCGTGATAGACGTGCGTGGACTGCGAAATGTGGAATTCTGGACGAACAGCGGGGCGGAGCGAAAGCTCGAGCGCGAACTCATATCGATCATTTCTCCATATGAGAACGCGAATGGAGTGAAGGTATTTGTCGAACTCAATGGCGAAGCGCTGGACCTCCGGACGCAGGCGAAAGCTGTCCTGGAGGCAGCCCCCATCAGGTACGACTTCTCATATAAAGATGAGGAGTTCACGGTGAATGGGTGGCTGAGTTCGGCTCTCTTGACCGGTCGCACGATCGAAGACAGAGACGCATATGCGCAACTGATTGCCCCAGACAATGGATTCACTTTCGTCGATTGGCTCGTTCGAAATAAGGGCAAGCAGCTGGCTCAGTTCGGGATTGCGTCCGGGGACGATAAGGACTTCGTACACCTGCGGTATTCGTTCGCGCTGCGGGACGTGGCACGAGGCGAGACTCAAGACCCTGGTCCGTTCTCGGGCGAGGTCAGTTCGATCGACATGGAAGACATCACCTCGACCTACAAGGGCACGCGTGTTGACTTCAAAGAATTTGCGAAGGATATGGGCGGGATCCGGGTCTACCGAGACGGCTTCGGCATCCGTCTGGAGCGGGACTGGCTCAAGCTGGGTGACCAACAGACCTCTGGCGGTTCGTGGTACGGATTGCGCAGCGGAAACGCCGTTGGTTACGTCAACCTGTCGGCCACCGATAACCCGTTGCTGGAAGAAACTACCAGCCGAGAGGCGTTCAAAGACACGGCCGCATGGCGAAGCTTTGCCGACCTCATGAATGCGTGGGTCAAGTACGTTCGTGATGCCCAAGGCTTCATTCGTCGCCAGTGGAATGACTACCGCAAGTTGCACTATTCGCAACTAGCCCAAATCAACCCGGCGTCAACGCCTCTCCAAATTACTGCCGTTCTGAGTGCCCGAATTAAGGAGACTCGAGAGGTCTTGGCGCGAAGTGAAGCAGCGGTCTCCGCCTTGGACGGGATCGACGCCAGTGTTGAGGAACTCAAACGATCGCGCGAAGACGGGGCCAACGGAATCTGGTCTGATCCGCAATTGGGCAGCGCAGTTGACGGTGCAGTGGTGAGCATCAAACAGTCCCAGATGCAAGCGCGACGAGTTCTCGACGAGGTCAGCAGGTTGGCCGGCGACTACGAATCAATGCGCGGGGTGCTTGCACTCTTGGAGCAGCAGACCCGAGACGCGCAGGAGCAGCTTGCCTTCACCTGGGAAACAGCCGCTCTCGGGTTGAGCGCGGAAACTCTAACCCACGAAATCAACCACATTAGTGAGCGCCTACGGGGCAAAAGCGCGCAGATTCTCTCATATTTCCAAGCACAAGTCCCGGTGGACACACGCTCGGTCTCGTTTGCTGAAGAGGTTCGCTCCACCGCGAACGATCTCTCTGTGCAGGTCGCGCGAATGAATCCGTCTCTGCGATTCCGACGCGAGCAGAAGCAGACTTTCTTAGTTTCTGACGTGCTCGCTTCGATCTCGACATACTTCAGCAGTCGATGGGCAAACTCTCACCTGTCGATTGACGTTCAGGTGCGGAACGATTTCCAGATCCGAATGAATGAAGGCAAATTCACGCAGATTGTCGACAACCTACTTCTGAATAGCGAGTATTGGCTCCGTCGAGATTTGAGGCAACGCCGCATAGACGACGGCCTTATTCGTGTGGTCATCGATGCCCCGTATGTCACAGTTTCCGACAACGGCCCCGGGATTGATCCGTCTGTTTCTGCAACGCTCTTCGAACCCTTCGTCACGGCGAAGCCGTCCGACCAGGGCCGCGGCTTGGGCCTCTTCATCGTCACTCAGCTACTCGAATCTGAGGGCGCATCCATTGACCTGACCCCAGAACTCAATCGTGATGGACGACACTTCGAGTTTCGCGTCGAATTGCAGTCGGTCATTAGCAAGCGTACGAATACGAACAGAGATGGGGACTAGGTTCCATGGCGCCGGAGGAAGAACACGCCGATTCGAATAGTGATGTATCGGATAAGCGACTAGAGGCAGCCTCGCTGGTCCGCGAGTTACTCGACGCCTTAGCCATTTCGACCGTGATTCATGTTGACGACGAATACATAGATTCACATTCGATCGGGCTCACGGAAGTGCGAGCGGCGCTTGCCAGCCGCAAGGATGTTCGCGATCAAGTATTTATGATTCTCGACACTGCGGGACAAAAGGTGGGCCACGTCGACACCGAAAACTCGACTCAGCTCGGAGACTTCACCGCTGAGGTGTGGACCTCGCTAGAGGACGAGACGAGAGGTGCGATTATCCAAGCAGCCCGATCGGGAGAGCAGAGTGCGTCCGAGAACCTGCCGACCGAGACGGCCAGGTCCGAGGTCTCCAGCGGTGCGTCTCTTATCGAACTGATCAGACCACACGCAATTTTGCATCAGAAGACCTCGCGTCAATGGAGAGCCGAGGCTGGGAATCTGCTCGGCGACGATCAGAAGGTTCTGGTGCTGTTTGACCTCAGTTTCGTGTCGGAGGGCGGCAGTGAGACCGAGGGCGAGAACTTACTCGCGCAGCTACTTAGGGAGGACCGACTCGGCGTCAAGTGTGGGCTGCTCACCCACAACGCGACATCCATAGAGGACGAGCTTAGCCAGACCGCAGATTTGGAGACCCGACTCGGACTGGAGCCAGGAAGTGTCGCCGTGGTCGGCAAATTCCGCCTAGAGGACACCATCTCCACATTTCCAGAAGCGCTCCGGGCGTTGGTGCTAGCGAGGGAGGTGGAGGCGTACCGGAAACTAGCGCTGCGTGGAGTCACGACCTCTGCGCGGGCGGCGCGAGATGCTCTCAACGGCCTCGAGCGATACACGTTGGTCGCGGCGATCGCAGCCGCAACCAAAGAAGGCAGTTTCGAACCCGATAGTGCACTTCGGATAGCGCAATCGGCGTTTCGCCGCACGATGCAACAACAGTTGCGCACCGCATCGTTCGCAAAAGCCACGTTGCCTCGGCTACGTAATGTCTCCGCTATCAATTTGTTCCGTCGTGCAGGCGCGGTAAACCATCAGGTGGGTGAGGTGCTGTGGCAAGACCAGTTCGAGGATCCTGACGTGCTTAATGCGTTAGCGCTCCCCATTGAAGTCGGGGACATCTTCGAACTCGACCCCATTAAGTACAAGCCGCTGAAAAAGAATCAGTCAGCTCCGAAGCCGTCAAAGTACATATTGCTCACTCAAGCCTGCGATCTTTCCGTGCGATCGGGTGGGACACGGATGGCGACCGAATTCGTCCTGCATAAGGTGAAGCAGGTTGAGCCTAAGAAGGAGGGCGAGCCTGAAACTCCAGGGCTGCAGCGTATTGGTTCGATGACAGGGAAAGCGAACGAGACGTGGGCCGTGGATTTTCGCTACTCGATGACGGTTCCGGATCTGGCATTGGACCTTACGGTGGGCACCTTCGATGGCAGAGCGGTCTATTCAACGGGCGACCGCCTACCCAAGATAGGCATGGCGCCGGGATGGGGAAGACGGTTCGAATCCATCCGAACCGAAATCGAGGCAATGATCGATCGCCAGACTTCGTACGAAGCACTTGTCCCGCTGGCGACGCTGGCTTCCGAGGCCGCCAAGAGGCAAGAACTGCTCGACCGGGCGGGTGCCGCATCGGCGCGGGCCACCATCGATTATCGAATGGGCGTCACCGCCAAAATTGACATCGCAGCTCGCAAGCTGACATACGGCGTGCAGAGGGTCGGACGAGTAGTTTCACAGACGGCCGCCAGCCTTACGTCACTGTCCGCCTCGCATGAGGGTCGTGCCTGGCTTGACGCGCCCGTCGTATTGGCGAGCGAGGTCACGCAATAGTCAGCGGTTCCGAGTGACGAGGATGAACTCCTTAGCCATAGTCTCACCCTCGCTATTTCGAACGGCGATACGCTTTCGACCCTGGGGCAGAACGCGCGTGAGGAGTGAGACTTCGTTGTGACCGGCGGAAATGAGTATCTCGCGAGTTATCTCCACGAGCGGAAACTTCTCTCCCCCGACCCTGCGTTCCCCGAGTGTGATGAAAGAGAATCCTCCTGATCGCAAGCGCGTACTGGCCTCCGTGAGCCCCTGACGATAATCGTGGACAAACGCAATCACTTTTCGCCGAAGCGTCGTACGGTCGCCTAATAGGGTCAAGAACTGCGCCAGCGACTCGGACACAGCGCGCAGCTCTTCAGTGAGCTGATCAGACTTTCGTGTCGAGCCTCCGAGGCTGAGGGTGTCAATTCTCGATGTCGACTCGAGAAGTGACTGCTGGAACCCGCCAGGAATGTCGGCTGTGTCGATCCACTGCAGTGGCAGGTAGCTATGTTGCCCATACGGCACCGTCGTCTTGTTGTCACCGTACGGCGGTGACGTCATGAGCAGATCAGCTTTCTGCTTGCGAGGTGCAGGCCAAGGTTCCATGACCGAGCCCTGAAGAACGACAGACCATGGAGCGTCAGCACCGACAGCCACCTCGGGGGCCGAAGATCTGGCCTCCCAGTGACTCTCCAGACGTTGAAGATTTAGGGAACACACCCGATCAAATACTTCGTCAACCTTCGGCACTCGAGTTTCGAGCACATCTTTCGGGTATGTATGAAGTTTGAAGGTTGAAATCCGAGAGTTTGAAACCAAACGGACCGTCTCGGCGAGACAGACCCAAAAGTACTGCCGGAGTCTTAGGGATTCCAATTTCTGGATAGCCGTCCGTAGGGCGGTGAGTCTCGATGAAACCTCCTGGTGGAACCATTTTTCACTGTGGAGGAAGGAACGCGGGGTGACGAGGCCAGGCTCGCGAAGCGCATAAAGCTGTTTCAGTCCGAATTCGGCGGTCTCTACTGTCGGCGGAGCACTTTTTACTTGGCTGAGGAGCACGGCCATCGGATTTATGTCGGTGCCATGAAAGTTCAAGCCGCGATGGGCCGCTTCAACCAGCACGGTCCCCGATCCGGTGAACGGATCGTAAACCGTGCGAATTGTCGGATCCACCGCAATGGCGTCGTCTAGCAGCGCACCTTGCAACTCCGGAACCATCATTGCTGGATACTGGAAAAAACCGTGGCTGCCGGGTCTGGGCCCGAGATGCCGAAACGACCAGTAGTCCGGGTTATTTGCGCTTCGCTCATCCAGGCGCTGCGCGAGCGCGGTCTCGAGCGCGAGCGGGTCGCTACCCACAATGGACAGTGGTGCCGTGGACAATGTCGCCCTTCCTCTTATTGTTCGCCAGCCTATCTTTGACGTGAACGCGCACACCAGGTGGGCGCGCCACTGTGGAGACATGCGGCAAAACACTTTCACCGCCAACCGCGCTTGACCTCAGAGCGAGAGTTGTCTCCGAGCCGGGTCGGGCAGCGCTTATCCTGATGTGTCTGTCAAAGTCGACGACTTTGACGCATACATGACACTCACGGGCGCTCGATCATGCCAAGCGCGGCGTCACCAGACTTCGGCAGCAGGTCTAGAACGGCGGTGGCAACGTCCAAGGGTTTACCCAATGTCCCGATCAGCGATGGCCAGCGCCGCCACTGCCTTTGGACCCCCGGTCGTGCGCTGGCGGCAGACGGAGGCAGCGCCGTGTGGGAGTCACAAGCAGAAAGCGGTATGCCCGAAGGTTTGGGCAGAATTGCAACAACTCATCGAATGCCCGGGTGTCTGGGACAGGAACTAGCGGATCGACGCGGGGAAAGCCGCAGATAGGTACCGGCGGTATTGCGTTGCGCGCGCAAAGGCCTAGCTGCTGTTCCACTCAACCGAACTCACGCTTGGTAATCGCGGTCATCGCGTCGCCGCCAAGAACACGAAATTCAAGAATATCCCCATGGCTCCCGCGAGAGTGAGCGCGACGGCGACGTTCACAAAGCGTCTCCGCGTCGTCAGGTATTGCGCCACTCGACTTGAGCGTTTGCGCAGCTGCGCAAGCAATTCTGCGTCGGTCGAGGCAGCGTCTCGAAACGACTTGGGCAGAAGGACCTCGTCCTCGTCGTGAGCGGTCCGGAGAAGGGCTGGCCACAGCAGTGCCAACAAGGCGAGCAGTAGCGCCGCCGCTGTCAAGAGCAACAGACACGCAGGTGCCCGTGGGTCGTGAGCCGCCAGCGTCGCCAACGCGGTCAGAAGCAAACCAAGAACGATCAGAAGCGCATTTATTCCTCTGTCCAATTCGTCGCCACGCCGATTCAGATGCTCAACATGCCATCGCAAGAGCTTCTCTTCCGCCTGGTCTTTGGACCTCTCAAACATCTCTCCCCTACCAATTCCTTGCCTTTAGAAAAGCCCGAGTCGGCTGGCCTTGCGAACAGCGTCGATCCTCGATCGTGCGCCCAACTTCGTATAGATGTTCGTGGTGTGCCGCTTGACGGTGCCTTCCGCAATGGACAGGAGTGCGGCGATGTCTTTGTTTGACCTCGCTTGGCCGATCATGCGCAGCACCTGCAACTCCCTCTGCGAAAGAACATCCGGGGCTCTCGGTTCCAGGTATCGAGCGACGGCACGGGGCTGCGCATTTCGGGCGGCTTGGGCGATGTGATCGACTAGTTCGTTGCCTGGGACGTCCTTGGTGAGGTAGTCCACGGCCCCCGCTTGCAGGAGCTGGCGGCGTAGCACGGAATCGCGATGCATCGTGAGCACGATGACGCGCACGTCTGGCGCGTTCCGCGCGATCGTTCTGATGGTCGAGTCGGCGCTGGTTCGATCCATCTCGACATCGAGGAGCATCACCTGCGGAGCCAATGAGGTCGCGAGTTCTATGGCTTCCTTGCCTGACGCACCTTCGCCGGAGACCCAGACCCGTGGGTCTTGTTCGAGGAGTAGGCGGAGGCCCGTGCGAAACAGGGAGTGATCGTCGACGATTGCGACCGGGATGCGGTCTTTGGTCATGTTCGTTCCGAATCCAGCGA
>Ga0247735_1000510_pt1 | contig 15155 bp, 21 predicted proteins | sample UWRJL178409R2_FD_180934 | JGI IMG/M metagenome (GOLD analysis project Ga0247735, IMG submission 180934) | Plant litter microbial communities from Arlington Agricultural Research Station in Wisconsin, United States - UWRJ-L178-409R-2 | ecosystem: Environmental > Terrestrial > Plant litter >... | reverse complement strand
GCCTCCGAGCCACCACCTGCCGCAATCGGCTTCAGCCCCGAAGGCGTGTTATAGAACTGCTGGGTGCCACCCGGTACGCCCACGGATACGATCTGATCGGCTTTGGGAGCGGACGGATTGGTAAACAACGGCGCGCCCGTAGACTTGTTCGCCAGCACCGATCCAGGCGCCACGACGATACTATCCTGCGGGCCAAGACCCGATGCCTTCAAGATCTGATCGAACGACGCCACATGGGTGTAAGCGGCCTTCAGGCCAGAATCCACGTCATCGGGTAGCCACGACACATCACCCCCGTCCTGCGCAAGTTTCGCCTTAGCCGCCTGATACGCTGGCTGGCGCTGCTCTGGCGGAAGCTGGGAAATCTCCTGAACCTTACGGAAGATCTGCTGGTTGGCCTGCTGCAACTGCTGGGCCTTGCCCGCGTCAAGCTGAGACACATAACCTTGGTAATCCGGCAGCACACCAGGAGCCTGCGTCGCCAGGAAGTTTTGACCACCGGTACGGTCGCCCGTCGCCGCCATACCAATGGCTTTGTTGAACGCATTACGGTCGTTCTGGCTCTGCGCCTGGTTCTGAATCTGCATGGCCTGGGCGGCAAGCTGATTCTTGGCCTGTACGCCCTGGTTTATCGCGGCGAACGGGTTGGCCTGTACGATGTCGGGGAGTGCCATATCCGTTCCTTAAGCTGCTGCGAACTTACCGTAAGCCGAACCGGTGCCGTATTGGCCGTAAGCCGAGGCAAACTGATTCAACGTATTGTTGGCAATATTACCCTGATTGATCGCATTCGTCGCGGCAGCGTTACCTGCGGCGTTGGCGTTATTACCGAACGCATTCGCGTAATTCTGCCCCGCTGCACCCTGACCTGCGGCTGCTGATTGCCCCAACGACTGCTGTCCAGCGATCTTGTTGTAATAGTTGTTGTACTGCTGGGATGCCAGGCCCGAGGCGTAATTCAGGATGTCCTTGCCGTAACCCGAGGAATTCAGGTAACCGCGAGCGGCGGCGGATTTATCCAGACCTGCCAGGCCCTGATTCAACGTGAACTGATAGTCCGGCGACTGATTGAACGACGAGTAATCACCCGAGTTCAGCGCATTGATCTGGTTTGTCGCGCCAACACCCTGCTGCGCGTAAGGCTGCAAGTCCTCGCGCGTCTGGTTGTACATTTGAAGCTGCACGGCGTTGGCTGATTTGGCCGCGTTTGACTGCGATTTAGCGGCGTTAGACGACGCGTTTGCACTTATTCCGGCGCCCACAATCGCCGCGCCGCCAGCAATAGCGAGTGCCATAACTTAATCTCCTATGTACTTAGTGAAGACACGCTCAATCGCATGAAATCCCTGCGACTCAAATAGCGCCGAGTGATCGTGTGAGATTTTCGTCGCATTGATGATTTTCTTAACGCCTCGCCGCTTCAATTCACGCTCGACGTAGACGAACAGTTCCGTTCCGACACCCGACTTACGATGCTCGGGCGCGACGTAATAAATGTCATTGAAGGCGTGCAGCGTACCGTTGTAGTGGAGATGGCCCTTGATAAAACCGATCCAGTAGGCCGCAACCTTTCCCGATTCACGACCCACAGCGATGAAGAGCTCGCCGGTCGCGTCAGCCATCTCATACCGGTCATAGTCCACTTCCAGCGGGATTTTATCGCGGTTCTTCGCCAGTTCTTCCCAATGGCGCGGCCACAGTTCTTCCGCGTCAGGCGCGTATACGGACCATGGCTCGACGGCGAACGTAATCATCCCAGCACCGAACGCATCAGGGCTTCGAAGAATTCTTCGCCGTCTTCAAGATCGAAATATCCCACCGACCCCACGTTATCCTCACCCATGACCCTCACCTCGATGTCCGAATATCCACAATCATATGAATCCGATCAACAGCGGAATTGTTGATTACCGTGTGGACTTCCTTGTTGTTGAACCAATACCAGAAACCTGTCTTCATGTAGGTTTCCTCATCGCCACAACGAAACACGACACCCGGGTTGGACTGCAAAACCAGATGGAACCGCGAGTAGTAATCCGCGTGCGCTGGCGTATCGGCGTGCGGTGTGATCGACCCGCCAGGTTCCAGCTTGTTTATCATCACCCGGCCCAAACGCTCGCCACCGACGTAATGCATGAGGTTCATGACCAGCGGTCGCGCCTCAGTCAGCACCTTGTACTCAGGCCTGTCCACGTTCTCATGCTGGCGATCCGATTTCACATACTCCTGCACGTCGGTCTCAGACATCCCCGATCCGTCTTCGATAACCGGCCAGCGCAGGAAGATCGTCTTCATGCATCCGAACGGTACGCCCTGGTTGTAATCCCGAAGGAACGTGTCCTTTTCCCACAGCTCCGGTCGGCGCTTGATCGCCAGGAGCAATGGCATGATCTCGATGCCGCCTGCGATTTCCAGGAAATGGTTCATTCGAACGACCCGGAAGCACTGACAATGTCTTTTTTGACATTCGATGACACCATGATTTCATAGACCCTTTGATAGAACGAACCCAAACGAGTAAACCTCACCCTGAAACCACGGTTACTAATGTCGTTCAGCAGGATCTGCCGGTAATTCGACCACGTATAACCGTTGTCATCAGAATACCGCAAATTCACGCAGGATTCCCCATCCACTGGTCCATGGCCGGTATCCATGACCAGTTCCACAGCGGAATTCTTGACCCTGTTCTGGTTTGACGACAGGTACGAAGTACGGCGCATCGCCACTAGCGGTTCGCCATTTTCGGTATATTCGTCCCAATCGATCTTGTAAATGTTACCGTTAGCAAAATCCGTGCCGTACCATCCACCGTTCCATGCGATGATGTCGTTTACGCGCCACCGAGTAAGTCCATGCGACTGCCGTCGGTGCCATAGACCCGCCGACGCGTCGAACCCCCAGGTATGCCCATCCGGGAAGTCCAGATAAAGCACCGAGTGGCCCCGGTCGATCCAGACGAACGCCTTGACGTTAGCCAGGTCCCTGCCGTCAATGTCCTGCTCCACCGCATGCGTGGACACCCGAACCGCCGCCGTGCCGCCTGCCGCCGAATACACGATGCCATCGTTACCCAGCCAGTAAATCGTATTGTCCATTCGCGCGAAGCAGTACCGCCCCGCCGCGCCCTTCTCGATCACGGATCCTTTGTTGGTCTGGAACGTGATGTCGTTTGCGCCGGTATCCTGAAACTGCTCGATGGTTCGGCTACCAAATACCCAAACCTGGGAGTGCGACACCAGCAGCCCTAAAATCGCATCCGGCGCTGATTCCGCTGAATATCGGTTCGTCCCATCGTAGGACGTGGCATTCGCCAGATCCGAGGTGAACCAGTAACGGCCCAGCGGCTCGACCGCGCAGATATAACTATCGATATACCCAGCCGAAAACCCACCAGGGAACGCGTCATCGGTGATCTGCACGAACGTCTTGGCATACGTGTTCCACACGAATCCATCGGATCCTGTGAAAATCGCCAGTTCGTTACCCCCGGCAATCTGATTGTGCTCCATATCGACCGGACCGGTTCCCGTCACCGTGCCCCTGGCAATCGCCGAGGAGTCCGGCTGGATCTCGTACAGGGTCGTGCCGTTGACGACGAACAACGTTCCTTCACAGTTATGCCATCCACGGCTACCGAACGATCCGCCAAGCGCCTTGAATAGCTTCAGCCCTGGCGCACCCCTCAACACCCCCTTGGCGCGCGCCTTGGGGTCTTCCGCAGGCTCAGGGATGTAATTGACGCAGTCCTGAAGATCAAACGCCTTCGTATCGTCCGTATACGATCCGCCGAAGATATCCAGTGGGGACAACGTAAGACTCATCGACTGAACCCATACCCGTCGTAATACACGTTGTACCCGTACCATCCATTCGACGGCGCAATCGAGTAATTAGCCGCCGACAGAGGCATCTCCGTGAGACGCCTCGCGGCCAGGTTCTGCCTCAACTGGGACGCCACCGCTACGACCGTGCCAGGCGCTTCCGTATCCCACTCAGGGGCGCAACGGACGGCCAGGTTATACACCACGGCGGATTCATCCTCGCGTGGCACCTGGATCACATCGGAAGGGTTATCGACATCCACCCATCCGGTAGCCGTGCCTTCGGACTCCCACTCGATCATCATCGAGTTCAGTTCTTCCACCGCCGTCTCAAAATCCACGGCGGTCACGGATTCGCCAGCGTCAATAACGCCGATCTTGCGGAGTGCCCGCGATACGATCTTTGAAACCGTCGTCATAAACACCCCGCATAAAGAAACCGGGCCATTGCGACCCGGTTCCATTTTACCTTACTTCTTCGATTTCGGCTCAGCGGCTGGCTGGACAACCTCGACGCGCATATCGGCCTTCGGCTGCACCTGCGGGGCGTTCTTCTCCGCCTCGGCACGGGCCTTCTCGTCTTCCTCGGCCTTCTTGGCGTCCTTTTCAGCCTTGGCGTCGGCAGCTACCTTAGCCTGGTCAGCGGCGGCGTTAGCCTGCTCCTGAAGGTCTTCCGAGTTCCAGTCAGCACCATTCGCCATCTTTCCTTCAGGATCCTTCCAGCCGTCGCCCTGACGGTCTTCTACGTCATCGGCATGAACCAGTTCGACGTGATTGGTGTCCGGGTTAACCAGATAACGCGCGTTATCTGGTCTTCCTTCTTCTTTGCAGTGGTCATGTTCTATCTCCGGTAGATAGGGCGGGCGCCCCTTAAAATACTGAAACACCCGCCGTCTCCATGCAGTGATTACGCGGTGGTCTTGACCAGATTCAGCGAGGCCAGGGCCTGAACGATCTGCGTAGTCGTGGCCGAACCCAGCGAGAGGGTCGGCTGAATCGCCGGGACGCCACCGAAGAACGCATCCTTGGAAGTGGTATCCCGACCCATGACGGCGCCATCAGTGGTGCCCGGAGCGGTGTGGAACGTGAGGTCGTGAGTGATAGCCATATCGTTCTCCTTACAGGGTCGGGTTGTTCGGGACGCGGATCGCCAGTTCCGGACGCAGCACCGCCGAACCGAAGATCACATCAACGCGGGTGATGAACATATCGTTCACCGTATCGAAATCGTTGATGGTACGCAGGGAGATCCCCTGGAAGTTAGCGCGAGCCGCATCCTTCTTCGGGGGCAGCGGGAGGTCGGCGAACGCCGCGACAAACGCGTCACGAGCGAACGCGACATTCTCGCCCCACACCTGACCGGAGGTGCCGAACACGGTAACCGCCGCGCCATTGGCCGGAGCCGCCGAGACGTTCTGGTACTCGCCCGTAGCGACAATCGCCGGGCTGATCTGTACCGTACCCGCACCACCGGCAAACGCTGCCGTGACGGTGAACTGCTTGAGGTAACCCAGGGATGCCTTGGTCTGCGACTGCACGTCAAACACACCAGCGATGGTGATGACGTCACCCACGGTCAGTGTACCGGTACCTGCCGCAACGATCAGCGACGTGCCGGTCTGACCCGCGCCGTTGACGGTATACGCTCCGTTAGCGGTACCACGGGTGTGCGTCGGCATCAGCGAGGACGAATACCAGTCGAACCCGCCCATGCGTCCCATCACGCCGTCCTCGTACTGATCGGCGACCTGCTTCTGGCTGTTGAAATACGTCTTGAACGCATCCGCCGCCTGACGCTGGGCCGAGTTGGTGGTCATAAACGTGCGCGGGCTGATCGGCGCCAGGTTGTTGTTAAGACGCTCGGTGGCCTGAAGCACGGTGCTGAAATCATCCAGCGCGCCGCCGTCACCGACGATACCCGGAATACCTGGGATCACGTTCGCCATCACGGAACCTTCGATGGCCGCAGCCAGGTCGGTCATGCGCGGCTCGATGTAACGGGAACGAATCTCGTCAATCGACAACGCATAGTCGGCTGAGGTCATGCCCAGATCAACACCGAACTGGTTGTTGATCTGAAGCGGCACGGTCTTGTCGTTCAGGTCCTGAAGGTTCATGACGCGGCCCTGACGGACGATGCCGTGGCCCGGGACACGAATATTCAGCGTATCGCCGATCTTCGCGCCGTCCTTAGCAAACGACGAATCGTACTGGCGGTTGATGCGCTTCAGGAAGCCGAGCTTTTCCGAAAGAACCATGAGCGATTCTTTCGTTACCATCTGGATAACGGCAGTGTTATTTGCCATGAGGTTGATCCTTTAAATGCAAATCAGAGGAAGCCGTTGGATTTACGGCGAGTTCGCTGCCTCTCCGAGACATAATCCTCCATGGACATATCGGCAAGATTTCGCTTGACCGGTGCCGACGGATTCAACGTCTTGATCGGAGGTGGCGCCTTGGTGACTTTTCGCTCAGGCTGCTCGTGCGGCTCGCCCGCATCGGTGAACTGAACATCGTCGGACGAATATGCTTCCAGACCTGCCTCAATCTTCCCCAGGGCAACCCCTGCGGCATGCGGCTTCATCTGGTAGATCTTCGCGGCTTCTTCCGGGTGCTTGCCAAGGTAATACAGCAGTTCATGCCCCCTCTCGGAATCGAGCATGATCTCGTACATTTCCTTGGACACCGGCAGGGAGTTATTCAAAGCCACTTCCCGGAAATCCTCATGGGATTCCGCGAATTCGTCGGCTTTCTTCATCCATGCCTTGGTCTTTTCGGCCTGGGTAAGTTCTTCCCTCTTGGATTCTTCAGCGGCCCGCTGCTCACGCAGCCTGGATTCAAGGCGCCAGTCAGCGACGGCCTCAACCCATTTTTCCTGGTCGTAGTCGAATTGCTCAAGGGTCGGCTTACCTTCGGTCGACTTGACCTCGGATTTCGCCTGGGCTTCCGGCTTTTCTTTGGCCTTCAGGGCCTCAGCGCGCCAGTAGTCCCGCTCCTGCTCAGCCGTGCGGCGTGCTGCCGTCAGCTTATCCAGCTTCTTCTGAACCCCTCGCGGCGTCTTCGCCTTGCCAGGTTCGCCGGGCTGCTGTTCGCCCCCTACTTCATCACCGGCTTCGTCGCCGTTATCGTCATCGCTTGCTTCTTCTGAATCCGTGGATTCAACCGGCTTAACCGCCGTGGCTTTCTCTTCTACGCCAGGAGTGCTCTTTACCGGAGCCTCGCCCAACGTGTCGGAGGAACTTTCGACTTGGATACTATTCTGTTCGTCGGCCATTTTCAATATACCTATCAGTAGGTTCCGCCATTAGGGTCTGCTGGCGTGGCAGTATCGGGACTCATCCCCGGCATGACTTGAGTTGGATTCGCATCGGCAAGACCGGTCTGCTGAGGCGTCATCCCCATCAGCGCGCGGTCTTCGATGGCATGGTGAGTTTCGGCGGCGTTACGGACCGCCTTGGCGTTCTGTTCGTTCGCAGACGCCTGATCGCGGGCGACCTGTCCTGGAATCGTGGCCTCAATCTGCGCGGTCTTGGCCTTGAAGTTCTCGGCCTGCGCGGCCTTGAGGTCAGCGTCCGCCAAATCGGACGGATTAGGCTGCGGAGGCGCAGGCGGCGTATCTCCTTCACCGGGCTTAAGCAACCCTTCATTCACCAAGAACTGACGCGACGCGGCGACAACTTCATCCATGTTCGGGAAGTCACTGTTCTTCAGGAACGCGTACTGCATCAACATACCGAACGGACCGGGGTTGTTGGACAGCTGCATGGCGGCATCGGCGGCTTCCATCCGCTGCGTCGTGTACGACGGTCCCGTAGTCACGGTGACATCGTACTTACCCAACGACAGGTCATTCATCGTTACCCATTCACCGGTCTGCGGATCCTGCATAGCCTTGTTGACCGTCACCCACTTCTGCGCGCCGTCCTGACCCAGGATACGCATCGCCCGTTCGGTATCGATGACACGAGGGATCAGGTCTACCAGGATCTCCCCGGTGTACTTCAACGCCTTCGCCAGGTTGTCTGAGTACACGAAATTCGCGACATCACCCTCACGCTGGCGAGCCATGATCGCCCGCCCGGATGTCTCGTTCGAACGGGCTCCAAGGGACGCGTCATAGATCCCCAGCGTAGCCTTGATGTTGTCCGATGCCATCGCCGACAGGTTGGCCCATGCGGCTGGAAGAACGGCGCCTGCAAGCCGCTGCGGCTGTCCGCCGTTAGGCGCGTCCGCAACGACCTTATACGGCAGGAACGGCACATCCATATCGCCAAGATTCTCGTAGAACTTCTCATACCCCTTGATGGCCTCAGCAGGGCCCGTAAACGGCTGCTGCGGCTGCTTGGCTACAAGCTCCACCAGCGTTGATTGTTCGAAATTGAATAGTCGCTGCGCGTCCTTGGCGAATCGGACCATGCCCGACCACAGGTCGCGGCCTTCCACATTCAGGATATCGCCCCAAACCGGCACGAACGGGATGTATTTACCGGGCCATTCGAACGGCCCCTCAAGCCGCTGACAGCCGGACACGATTTCCATCATGACCCGCTCATCCTGGATCACTTTCTGTTTCACCGGGCGAATACCGGCCAGTTCGAACGTCTCGGCGTGCGGGTCGAAATCTTCCGCATCCACCACACGACCGTCGTTCAACTGATAAATCGTCCGCTCAATCGGTTCCTTGTACCAATACTCCGCGATACGCACCTTATCCGTCTCGTACCACTGCGTCAGCGCATCGCCCACGCCGGTATCGAAGAAATCCGCGTTCTCCGCATCAGGGTATTTCTGCTTGAACGCCTTACGCCCCATGTAATCACACAGGAACCAGAACTTCGCGTCTCGTCGGTCGAATTCCTTCGCATCCGGGTCGCAGTAAGCGGCAAATGGGTTACGCACTTCCTTGATGAAAATATCCAGGTCGAAATCATTCTGGTCACGGTAATCCGTCACCACGCGCCAGACACCATAACCACCGGTACACGAGAACTGAAACGCATTATCGTAAGCACGTTCGGCGTGAGACACCGATTCGATGTTACGAATAATCCCCTCGATGACCTCGGCGGTATCCTCATCACCTTCTTCGGTAGGACGGATCTTAATCCCAGGGCGATTCTGCAACTGGTCACCCGTGATCTGTCGGACCGACTGCCTGACCTTATTGAACTCGTAACACGGACGGTCGCGGCGGAGATTCGTCGTGTAACTGTCCCACTGATTACCAGGCACGAAAGTGAACTTCACATCCTCCAACGCCTGAATACGCAGATCCCGGTCCCAATCCAGGCACCTTTCGAATCGATCCCGCATTTCCGTCAGAAACGTGTCGTTAGGATCGTCCTTATCCTTAAGGACTGGCTTGATGTCTTCCAGATCTTTATACGATTTAGCCATGGCGGAATTGAGACCTGAAATTGAGGACCAGCGGGGCGGTTTCCGATTTCGTCACGGCGTAACGTTTCCCCATAATGGCGTATCTTACCGCAGAAATCACATCATCGTTTTCCTTGACGATTTTCCCGTCCTTTCGGTGATATAACCGGAATTCCGACCAGAAATCGGTCAGGTGGGACGCCACCTTTAATCGACCCGTCTGCATCCGGTCGTACATATCCATAATCCCGGCCTCGACACCGTTCGTGCCGTCCTCAAATGTCACCCGATTGGGCAGCATATTCAGGCCCTGATTCCGGTACTGCTCGGCCAACTGCTCGCCCGACCCCTTATCGTGCTGCAATCCATCGTGAGGCCAGGCAATCGGTATCCAATCACCCTTGGGTCGGATCATACCCGCCGTCATAATCGGCGTTGAGTTACGCACACCGAAACAATCGGCCACGTAAATCACGTCCGAGTCCCTATCCCATGCCAGTGACGCCCAGCCCGTCGGGTGATCCCATCCGAAATCGATGCCCGATATCCGGGCCCAATGCGGCTGTATTGGAATATCTCCCGATTCGTACTTAATCCTCGCCTCGGTGATCGGGAACACCTTGCCCGAACCCATGACAGGGATGCCCATCGTGCGGGCTTCGCGCTCGTGCTCAGGGTACGACGCGATAATCTGGTCCCGCTTCTCCTGCGTGTAGTGCAAGGCGTCATCAATAGTCATTTTGACCACGATACGGTCGTCTGACGGCTCCATGAGGAACCGCTTGGTGACGTTCGACATACCCAACAGCGGCGTGTACGTCATCATCACGATACCGTTCGTCGCGTTCGTTCGGGTCAGTCCTTCCGTGTACACCGACTCCGGCGGTTCCTCGTCGGGCCAGAAAATATCGATGGAATCACCCTGGAACTTCTGTCGGCCCTGATCGTACGACTTGAAGATCACGATGGACGTACCGCCTGTTATATGGCGAATCTTCGCCATCGTCACGGCGCCAGCCACATTCGGGTACGACTTCAGTTCGATGATGTCGTCGCCAGGAATGGCACCTGTGCCGCGCTCCGTATCGCGCCCTAACAGGATGCGCTGAGCCGCATCACGAGACACCTCCATCGTCTCCGATGCGCACCACGCGACGATAGGAACCGCCCATTTACGACCTGTCCACCAGTCAGGATAACGTCCCGTCAGGTGCATCGCCATTTCGAAACCAGCGGACCAGGTTTTCCCCAGCTGGTTACCCGCCATGAGGCAGCGCTCACGGAATTCCTGCCCGGCATGGTGGAATTCGATCTGCTTAGGGTACGGCTTGTACGTCGCCAGCAGGTTAGTGCGCGCGCGCCGATCCCGCTCCCTTAAGAGAGCCAGAAGCTTCTCTTTCTTATTGTCCGTCAGAACCGCTGCCATCTTCCGCTTCCCTCAAAAGCGCATCGATCTGTTCCTGAAGCTGCTCAGGGGTAAGTTTCTGCAAGTTGCCCTCGTGGGTAATCGTCTGCTGAGCGCCCCACTGCTTACGATTCAACCTCTCAGCCACCCACATACGTGCCTTGATCGAATTGGAGTTATGCGCCGGGTGATCGACGCGGTTATCCGCCTTCGCGATGATCTCAAAGCCGAGCTTATTCGCGTAATCCGAACGTGCGTCATCGAACTTCTCGCCGTTACCCTCACGCAACATCCAGTTAGTGCGCCAGGTCTGGTAGGTCGGATACGGCAATCCCTGCGCCCTGCCTTCCTCAAGGATCACCTTGATCCAGCCCTGGTCACGTATCTTCTCGATGATCTCGTCAAACAGATCGGGATCGTATGAGTTTGGCATGGGCATTAGTTAGAGTTCCATGAAGTTCGCATACCTAGAAATTCGACAAAACCCGTATACCTGCAAATAATGCTGGGGAACGAATCGGTTGAAATTACGTTTGCGTATACCCAGCAAAAATAAGAAAACTTAGTGCTGTTGTCAGCTCCACCAGAAGCGGTGCCAACAGCCCTTGCGCGGCCTGCATGGTTGAACCTACTCACCACGCCAAACTTTGGTTCGGAGAAAGCTGATCGCGCGGCATTGGATGGCTCAAGTGTCAGGCCCGTTCGGCCATGAGATTCAACAAGTACTGGCGATCCATCCGCGTCATTCAGCTGCCAAGCATAAGCAAGGTTGGCATAAGTACTTGGGTTATCCATTGCCAGCTTGGCGAACGATTTACCGCTTCCGCCGTTCCATAATGCATCGCGATCCGACTGCGAAGACGTGCCGTTATAAATACCTGCGCCCCATAGAAGTCCACGGAAATTACCTACATTAGGATCATCGGCTTGACCAGAAACAACGATATCAGCAACAGGTTTTGATGCTGATGTCGATGTATGTGTTCCCTTCAACACATTATCGACATAACTCTTAATAATTCCTGTTGTCAGATCAAAATCTGACCATAGAAAATGCCATTGACCATTAGGAACCACTGTCAAAACAAATTCGTTAGACCCTCCCATCCAGGCCAGGGATTGGAATGTCCCTGTATATACAGGGGGTACGTTGTACGTGCTGGATTCATCAGGCAGATATCCCAACGCCCCTTTGTTATCGGTCGCAGACACCGTGAACGTATAGTCACCCGTCGTGGTTCGCGTGCCTGATATCCGTCCTTGAGAAGACATCGAAAGACCAGCGGGAATCGCACCAGAGGCCACTGAGAAGAAATACGGCGGCGTACCACCTGTGGCTTGGTATTGGACCGAAACAACATCGCCCGCTTGCCCATTACCGAGATCACCGGTCACCGTGACGATAGGCGTCGGGTTGACGAACGTCAGCTGATAAGGCCCCTGCGGCTGCACGACTTCGCCCGTGTACCAGGGCGATGGATTGCACCCGACGACGAACTGCTGGTTGACCACGGCACCGTTGGTCAGCACGACTGTACAAGTCATCGCGCCGATGCCGGCGTATCCAAGGGTCAGCGTGATCTCCGTGCCCGTGTAGTCGCCCGTAATGGCCGACATGATCGTCACGGAGGGATTCAGGCACTGCCACTTTGAGGACTGGACGTATACGCCCTCAGGCAGCACGCCACGGAACTCAGCGCGGTAACGGCGTGACTCGCCCCGATAGAAATCGGACCGGTGTACGCGGTCGCGCTGGAAGTCTGAGACGTATGCTACGGTGACTCTGGGCACGGCGGGATCCCCATCGGTTGCCCGAATGGTAGCAAAAAGAAAGCCCGCCGTGTTAGGGCAGGCTCGCGGCGGCGACGGGTGGCCGGAAATGGTGGGACGGCTGGTGCTGATCCCCAGCTTTGGTTATCTGCCGCATCCCCGGGCTTACCCAATATACGGTGCCTGATACGTCTCGCCAGTCAGCCCTGGCATTCATCCCATAAAGTAGGACCGGGCCGGTGCTGATCTCCGGCTTTGCATCTGTCTCCCCTTGCCGTCTACGGTGACTTTCCGTACTGGTAGAAGGAACATCGGACAGCGAAATCAGGTGTGAGACTTAGTCCTAGCCTCTTACCTGACGCGCATCAGCCTGCGCATTCCGGTCCTGGTAAGGCTGCTGAGCCGAGGTAGCTTCGGTGCCCCGATGATCCTCAGTTCGTGAAGTCGCTTTGAACTCGACTTACCCAACAGCCTTACTAGAGCCCTTATCGAGTGAAGGGCGGCACCAGTTGAACGACGGTGGGATTCGAACCCACGGAACCTTAGCTCTACGCCTCAAATCGTTGCGCTGCCTTCATCCACTCAGCCACGTCGTTCATAAATCTTAAGTCGCCACCCCCATCCGTGGGATGAGGGGCACATCAGGGGGCAGCTAATCCTTCGCGGCGGACGCGGGAGGACTGGCGTCAGGATAACTTACCAGGCCGTCGCCGTCCATGGAGCCTTCCGTGGAAAAGAAATGCCTAATCATCACATCAATGATCGGTTCTTTTCCAAAGGCTATTTCACCAAGCATGGGATGAATCGGCTTGGCTGTTTTCTCAAGATGATCGATTACGGCTTGATGGATGTTTTCGTAATCCATCACCCCAGCCACCGAATCCCCAGCGACTCGGCCTCCTTCTCGTCCTGACGGCGTTCGCGCGCATGAGCCATGCCGTTGAGGCGGGCCGTATGAAGGATCAGTGCCACGCGCGCCCTGGCGGCCACATTCGGATCCGGGTTGAAGTCAAGCGGCGGCAGGTCGTTGGCGCGGGAGGTGAGATTGATTCTCACGGCAAGAACCCCGCGATTACCACAATCGCCCCATTCTTAACCGCATCGACAGGAAACTTATCTAGAGCCTCGTAGTGATCATCTCCGGATTCGCGGTCGTACATGAAGTCACAGAAGTCCGCGAGAAGCCTTTGGCGATCTTTGTCGTTTGAATATTCGTTGATGTAGCAACCCTCAAATCGAGATTGGTCGCCATCAAGGACATAGAACTTAAGCCCCATGTCGTACATGTTAAAAATCAGAACTGTCTTTTGCATGGTCTCATCCGATGCGGTGTGTGTGAGGTGATGATACGTGTTTAGCCGGTAATGTCAAGCCCTAATTTTCGATTGCCTGAATAAATCTTCTAGTCAAATCGAGCAAGCCATGAAATTTCCTTCCCATCAGTCATGAGAACGCCCGGATAAATTTGCCTTGCTTGCTCTGGCGTCATGATCGAATGCATGACCGAAATAACACGCTCCATCTCATTCCTTCCAGAAAGCGCCACAGCCGCCGCGTGGATCAGACTGGTAGCTACCCCTGCCTCAACCATCGCGCGGGCCGCCTGCGCGCTCTCAGGAGGCAACAGGCCATCAATCCGTACCCAGCCGGCCGTCAGCTTGGACTGGCGGCACCTATTTACGGCCTCAGACCCCTTGCTCACTCGACCACCGCGTAGCAGTCGTCACCGTAACGGCGAGCCAGCAGATCGGCCTCAGCCTGCGAGCGGGCCTCCAGCCGTGTGACCAGGCCGGTGGCATCCATGATGCGGAACATGGTCACCGGGGAGCTGTACAGATCGAATTTCGGCGTCTTCATGGCTCAGCCCTCGATCCCGTAGCGGACCGTCACGATGCGAGCGCGGTCGGCGCCGGTCATGGCCTGGCCGTAGTTCGACTTGGCGCGGATGTCGTTCTGAGCAGCGCGGGCGGTGTCTGCATCGATGCGGCCAGCCTGGAAGGCGGCGGCGATGATCTGAGAGGCGGTGGAAATGTTCATGAGGTCTCATCCTTCGTGAAGGGCCGTGATGTCCGGCCATGGGTTGAATATACGCCTTTAGCCGGTAATGTCAAGCGGTCTGGCGAAAAAATTTTCGATGGCGATTCCTAGGAATCGATCCCGATATGTACCCAACTACACATCGGCGTTATGTAGTCAGGGTGATAGCGCGATGGGAAAGGTTTAGCAGAGAGAAGCCCGTGGATCCATCGCCTCATGCATGACATCCGCAAACTTCTCCGCGTCTTCGGTCTGCCAAGGTTGAGCAACGCCAAGGTTGAGGTACATAGCGTCCTGGGCGTTGGCAATGTCCTCACTGGCATTCCTGATCGACACCATAAGCCCGTCTCGCTCCCTGTTGATGTCGTCAAGTCGGGCTTGAAGACTTGCCCGATAGGCGAGCCGTCCTCGAATGCTTCGAGACAGCCACAAAGCATCAAGTTCGTCAGGGGTGACCTGGTCGGGTGTCAGTGAGTGGAAAGTCTTGGTCATAATTTTCTCCGGGTTAAATAATTTCAAATGAAATCCGCAAGCCTCAAAGCCTGCCAGAGCCTTTCGCTGAGTCGCCCGATCTTCTGATGAACCTCCTTGGTCAATTCCGCTCCGGTGGCATCGACCCGGTCAACCATGTCTTTGTCCATCGACTCCCCATGAATCGCCTCGACGTTGTACGGCATGTGCCCAAGGTCCTCCTGGAGATCGCAGATTCTGTTCACCAGCTGCAAGGCCAGTTCTCGGTCGGT
>Ga0247735_1000508_pt1 | contig 15166 bp, 15 predicted proteins | sample UWRJL178409R2_FD_180934 | JGI IMG/M metagenome (GOLD analysis project Ga0247735, IMG submission 180934) | Plant litter microbial communities from Arlington Agricultural Research Station in Wisconsin, United States - UWRJ-L178-409R-2 | ecosystem: Environmental > Terrestrial > Plant litter >... | reverse complement strand
ACTGGTACCACAACACCTTGCGCAACTACGGCTCGCTGTTCATCGGGGCCTGGAGCACCGTCGCCTACTCCGACAAGGGAATGGCCGGCACCAACCACGTGCTGCCGACCGCGGGTGGGGCCAAGCACAGTGCCGGCCTCTCGCCCGCCCGTTTTGTGAAGCCGCTGACCTACCAGCGCATCTCGAAAGAGGCGACACCCGAGCTCGCGCACGCCGTACAGGTAATCTCGGACTCCGAGGGGATGGCCGCCCACAGCGCCACGGCGACCATGCGACTCGAGCGGCTCTACACGCCCGCGCTCTGACCTTCCCCTGCACGCCGACCAACGAAGGACCGCACTGCATGTCGAATTCTGAGATCTCCACCCCGGGCGACAAGCCCACCCCGCACCCGGTGCCGCACCCCGCGCCCGCCTCCATCGACCGCCACGCCCCGAAGGAGTTCCGCCTTCCCGACGTCGCCCCGACGTTTTTGGTGGAGTCCGCCCCGCTGCGCTCCAGCGCGGTGCCTGCGCCCACCTCCCCGGAGGGCTCGGCCGTCGCCCCCTCACGCACCATGCCGACCGACTTCGAGATCGCGATCATCCCCGGCACCGGACAGCCCAAGCAGGGCCTGGTCCCCGGCAAACGCCGCCAGCCGATGCGCGGCTACGAAGAGCAGTACACCGACATCGTCGACTACTGCGTCCGGGTCACCGAACGCATCTGGGAGGACCAGGACGTCGGCTACATCTACGACACCTACGCCTCCGCGGTGCGCCTGCACGACGACGCCGGCTGGAAGTACGGCGTCGAGCGTGTGGTCGAGGGCACCATGCAGGCGATCAATGCTTTTCCGGATGCTCGCCACTATGCAGACGACGTCATCTGGGCCGGCGACGAGGACCAGGGCTTTGTCACCTCGCACCGTGCCATCAACCTCGGCCACCACACCGGGCCGTGGCGCTGGAGCGAACCGACCAACAAACCCATCAAGCTCTGGGTGCTCGCCAACTGCGTCTCGAAAGAGAACCTCTTCTATGAGGAGTGGGTGCTTTACAACACCGCTGCCCGCCTGCTGCAGCTCGGCATCGACGTGCCGACCGCCGCGAAGTCCTACGCCAACGGCGGCGGTCTCGCGCAGATCAACGACCACCAGCGCGGCGAGGCGGAACGCCTGCTCGGCGGCCGCCGCCCCGAACGCTACCCGGTCGCCCCCGAGGGCCCCTTCGACGTGGAGCACGCCGTCCGCCAGCTTTTCCACGACACCTACAACCGTCGCGACCTGAGCGCCATCGACCGTGCCTACGCGCAGAACGTGCTCTGGCACGGGGCATCCAACCGCGAAGGCCGCGGCCGCGGGGAAGTGCGCTCGATGGCCCGCAACCTGCTTTCCACGTTCCCCGACCTCGGCCTGCAGGTCGACGAGGTCTACTGGATGGGCAACGACCACGACGGCTACAGCGTCTCCGTGCGCTGGTCAGCCGCCGGCACCCACCGCGGTTACGGACTGTACGGCCCGCCCACCGGTCGCCACGCGTTCGTCTGGGGAATCTCGCAGCTGTACTTCCAGCACGGTCGAATCGTCGAAGACTGGATGCTTTTCAACGAGTTCGACGTCATCGCCCAGCTCATCGGCGAAGACGCCCCGGCACTGCTCTCCTAACGAGAGGTAGCAGTACAGGAATTCCGATGATGCGGGATGCTTCGACAGAGGCATTCCGCATTCGTCTTGTGGCGCGCAGCGCGTCGAGTGGAACGTCCTGGTCGGGCACTTCGCGGGTTCAGGTGAAGTCCTTGACCATCAGCACGATGCCAATCCCCTCCAGCACGACCCCCACCCAAATAGCGAACCAGAAGGTGATCGGGGCGTGGAATGTGGCACCGCGGCCGCGGGTCTGCGGTTCCTTGAGTAGCCGCGGAACGAGGGTGAGAATGCCCAAAAGGATGATGAGCGCACCCAGCGAGATGAGGGCACCGATAAGCATCTCGTTCCCTTCCAGCGCTGTCAGGAGCAGCCGTTCGGATCCCTCACCCCGTTCGTCGCCCGAGTGAGATCCGGCACCAGAAAACTAGCCAATCGGGCGTTCGTGATCGAGGGCTTGTGCTGTAGACATACCGGTTCGATGTGCTGGCGACTCGTGGCTTCGATTCGATGCGCGATCGTCCCTGGAGATTTCGTGAGATTGTCCGGTTAGTGCGCAGAGAATGCTCCGGCGCCGATGCTGCTTGCACGTACCAGACTGCTTCAGTCATCTCCTGCTACTTACTGTCGACCCGCGCTACGATTGAGCCCATGCCCGCCCGCGCTTCTTACCCCAAAGGGGTCGCGAAAAGGGAAGAGATCCTGCGCACTGCCTTGGATGTTTTTGCTAGTCAGGGCTACCTCAAGACTTCTATCCGCGAACTAGCGGAAGCTGCAAACCTGAGCCAGGCGGGCCTCCTCCACTATTTTGGATCGAAGGACGAGTTGCTCGTGGCGATCCTGAAGCGTCGCGATGAAGAGAATAACGGCGAGGGGCGTGAAGCAGTCGGTCGACTCGACAGCTTTCTCGCGGCAATCCGCAGCAATGTCGAGGTTCCCGGTCTTGTGCAATTATTTGCCACGATGTCGACAGCAGGCAGCGACGCACGTCATCCGGCGCACGAATTCTTCCTCGACCGTTACGCGACGCATCGAGCAGGATTGGCGGCAGATTTCGCCAAACGCCAGGCCGCCGGTGAACTCGATAAGTCGCTGGACCCCACGATGCTCGCGACCCTAATGCTGTCGATTGCTGATGGGCTTCAGGTGCAATGGTTGCTCGATTCAGAGCTGGATATGCCTGCCCACATCGAATATATGTGGAAGCTGCTTCACGACACTCACCCAAGCCAAATCGGGACGGCTTAGGGCCGTCGACGGACTATCTCGCAATTGACTGCCGTGGCACGGATGAGCGCTGAGAATGAGCTTCACCTGGAGTAGCGCCGACGCAACAGACCTAACGGTCACTAATCCCCGTCAAGGATTTTCTCGATCTCCACGAGCGTGGATTCGTCCAGTTCGACTCCGACGGCGCCGAGGTTTTTGTCCAATTGATCGACGCTCGAGGCACCGACGAGCGCTGAGGTGACGTGTCCGCCGCGCAAAACCCAGGTAAGCGCGAGTTGCGCCAAGGAAAGACCGTGGTTGTTGGCGACTGAATTGAGTCGGCGGACCATTGCGATGGTGTCCTCGCTAATTGGCCCGAGAGTGCCTCCGCTCGCCGCGCGGGATTCACTCGGTACGCCGTTGAGGTAGCGATCAGTGAGAACTCCCTGGGACAGCGGCGAGAAGGCAATACTGCCGACCCTTTGTTTTGACAGCAACTGAAGTAGACCGCCCTCCACCCAACGGTTCGTCATTGAGTACGAGGGCTGGTGGATGGTCAGTGGCGTACCAAGCGTTGCAAGCACGTCGATTGCCGCGCGCGTTTGCTCTGGAGAATAGTTAGAAACTCCCACGTAAAGGGCACGCCCTGAGGTGACAGCCGTGTGTAATGCTCCCATGGTCTCTTCAATGGGAGTGTTCGGATCCGGCCGGTGGCTGTAGAAGATGTCTACATAGTCGAGGCCTAGTCGGGCCAATGACTGGTCAAGACTCGCGAGCAGGTACTTCCGCGAACCCCATTCACCGTACGGGCCCGGCCACATGTCGTAACCGGCCTTCGAAGAGACGATGAGCTCGTCGCGGTGCGCGGAAAAATCTTCCCGCAGGTGACGCCCGAAGTTCGTCTCGGCTGAGCCGGAGGGTGTGCCGTAGTTATTCGCAAGATCGAAGTGAGTAACTCCTTTGTCGAATGCCCGGCGAATGATTGAGCGCTGGGTGCCGAAGTCGCGGTCATCGCCGAAATTCTGCCAAAGGCCCAGTGATATTGCCGGTAGCAGCAGTCCACTATTTCCGACCCGTCGATACTGCATGCCGTCGTAGCGGGTCGCTGAGGGAATGTAGGTCACGAAATGCTCTCCTGTGTGCTGTCGATAAAGGCGCGCCGTTCGAGGCGGCGTCTGGACTGATCATCTGGATCGGGCACGGGCGCTGCCAGAAGTAGGCGTCGCGTGTACGAATGCACCGGGTCGGAGGTGACCACGTCTGCGCTGCCCTCCTCGACAATCTCTCCCTTGTACATAACCGCCACTCGATGGCTGATGGCGCGGATGACGGCTAGATCATGAGAGACGAAGAGATACGCGACGCCCGTGCGGTCCTGGATCTCGCTGAATAGCGCGAGAACGCGCGACTGTGTTGACAGGTCAAGCGCGCTGACGGGCTCGTCGCACACAATGAGGCGTGGGCTAATTGCGAGCGCACGAGCGATAGCAACACGCTGGCGTTGCCCACCGGAGAATTCACGCGGCAGACGGCGAGCGGCGTCGGAGGGCAAGCCGACCTGATCGAGGAGCTCGGAGATGCGCTGCTTCGCTTCGGGCCGCGGTATCCCTTGGGCCAGCAGCGGCTCAGCAAGGATGCTGCCGATCTCCATCACCGGATTCAGCGAGGTGAACGGATCCTGGAAGACAACCTGTACGTTTTTTGACACGCGCCGGCGGGCCTGTCGGGAGATGTGACTGATGTCCGAGCCTTCGAGGGTAATGGTCCCTTCGGTGACCGGAGCGAGTCCCAATACTGCGCGCCCGAGCGTGGTTTTACCTGAACCAGACTCTCCTACAAGACCCAGGGTTTCACCGGGATAGATGTGGATGGACACGCCGTTGAGTGCACGGAATGGCTTCGGTCTCAAGCCGCGTCCCGGGTATTCGACGACGAGGTCCTTGACCGTAAGAAGTGGTTCGCTCATCGCACAGCCTCCGGTGCCGGTCGAACGGGGCGTCCCTCGAGCGTCGATCCGAGTAGTGACACCGTGTAGGGATGTTGGGGATTCCTGAAGATCTCGCCCACCGAATTGGATTCGACGATCGTTCCGTCTTTCATTACTGCCACGGAGTCGCAGAGATCCGCGATGACACCGAAGTTGTGTGTCACAAGAAGCACGCCCATCTGGCGTTCACGCTGCAGGTCGCGTATCAAATCGAGAATTTCGGCTTGTACGGTCACGTCCAGTGCTGTGGTGGGCTCGTCGGCGATTAGCAGGGCTGGGTCGCAGGAGACCGCACCGGCGATGAGTACACGTTGGGCCATTCCGCCGGAGATCTGGTGAGGATACGCCGACATGACACGTTTCGGATCGTGAATTCCCACCCGGGACAGCAGCGCTATCGCCTTATCTTGCGCCTCGCTTTTCGAGATTCCCAACACCCGCTGCATTGGCAGGCACAGCTGGTAGCCAATGCGAAACGAGGGGTCGAGGTTCGACATTGGTTCCTGGGGGATATAGCCAATTGTGCGCCCCAGAACTTCGCGCATGTGCTTCGGCGAGAGTCTTGCAAGATCACCACCGTGCAACAACACGTGCCCTTCTCTTACTGATCCGCCCTCAGGAAGCAACCCGAGCACTGACAGCGCCGTTTGCGTCTTCCCCGAACCCGATTCGCCTACCAATCCCACGATTTGGCCACGCGCAACGGTGAGGTTGACGTCGTGTACAACCCGGAGCTCTGACCCGTCGGTACGGTCGTAGCCCACGGCCAGGTCAATGATTTGAAGAAGGGAGCCATTCTCGGCAGCACTCTGTGGGGCTATGGTCTTCCCTGCCAGGACGGGACGCTTACGGACTTTACGGATACGCCCGTCATCGCCATCCAGCGCATCTCTGACACCATTGGCGATGAGGATGAGCGACGCCACAGTGAGCCCGATCGCCAGGCCCGGCGGAAGTAGTAAGTGCCTGCCGGTGTAAAGGTTTGAAAATGCGTCCTGCAACATTCCGCCCCACGTAGGAGTGGAGGGATCGCCCAGGCCAATGAACTCGAGTCCGGATTGCACAACAATCGCGATTCCTGCGACTGTTGCGCACAGGATGATGATCGGTGCTCTCACGACATAGAGGATGTGCCGTCCAATGATTCGGGTATCGCTGAGGCCCGACACTCGAGCAGCGTCGACGTACAGCTCGTTCTTGACGGCGATTACCTGGTTGCGCACGAGGCGATAGAAGTTCGGTGCGATAAGTACTCCGAGAACGCCCATGGAGAACAAGATCTGCGGGCCGATCAGAGAGAACAAGGTAACGAGGACGATTGTGCCCGGCAAGACAATGAGCAGGTTGGCAGCCCAACTCGTTACAGCGTCGAACCATCCGCCGAAGTAACCCGCAATAAGTCCCGTGGTCACGCCAATGATGCTCGCCACCGCAACGGTGATCAGCGCACCAGCGAGGGTGAGACGGCCGGCGAACAACAGTCGGCTGAGCACGTCGCGCCCAGCGCCGTCACCACCGAGGACGTACTCCCCGCCGGGAGGCGAATTGACCAAATCAAGCCGCGAAAAGGTGGGACTACCCGGCGCGACGATGTCAGCGAGAAAGCTCATGGCGATGATGAATAACAGGACAATCGCTGCCGTCATTGCCAGCGGATTACGGACGAATCGATGGAATACGCCGCGTCTCGGTTGAACGCCTTGGATCCCTGACGTTTCAGTCTCTATGAGCAGTGTGCTCACTGTGCCCTCGCTTTCGGGTTGATCCAGGTAATGGCGAAATCGACGAGTAAATTGACGATCACGACGATGATGGCGGTCGTGATGAGCGTGCCCATCACAACAGGGATGTCTCCGAGAATCGCCGCGCTCACAGCCAGACTGCCAAGACCGGGGAGGGCGAAGACGCGTTCAATCAGAATCGCGCCGCCAAGCAGGCCAATGAATTGCAGCGAAATGACGGTAACTGCCGGAGGTGCTGCATTTCGAAGAACGTTACGCGCGAGAATCGTCCGCTCCGGAAGCCCTCGTGCGCGAAGGGTGCGGACGTAGTCCTTGCGGAGCACGTCGATCACAGCACTACGAATCTGCTGCGCGCCCGACGCAATTCCACCAATTACCAGAGCGATCACTGGAAGAGTAATCGTTGATAGCCATCCGCCGAACGATTCGGTAATTGGGATGTATCCCGTCGCCGGGAACAGCTGCAGTGAGATCGCCAAGGCCGACACGAGCACGAGGCCAAGCCAGAAGTTGGGTAGCGATTCAGCGGTTACGGAGAAAAGCTGGATACCCCGATCAAGCCATCCACGGCGAACGGCGGCCGTAATCCCCAACACGACGCTGATGATGGCCGACAGCAGAATGGCAACCGTGACAATGGAGAGTGTGACGGGGAGCCTGGTCAAGATCGACTGACTCACAGGGGTGGCGGTGAAAAACGAAATGCCTAAATCCCCGCGGACTGCGCTAGACAACCAGCTGGCGTATTGCACCCAGAGCGGCTGGTCCAGACCAAGCTGAGCTGTGAGAACCTCGATCTGGTCCCGGGTGGCGAGCTCGCCGAGAATGTTTCGGGCGATGCTCCCGCCGCCGCTGTAGATGAGCGCATAAGTGATCGCTGTAATGACGATAAGTAGTGCTAGCGCGGCAAGCAGGCGTTTCGTGAAGAATACGATCAACAGGAACTCCTAATAAATAGGTCCAGTGCGGTATGGCGCGGATGGGAAGGGGAACCGATTCTCGGTGCCCCTCCCCGCTCCCCTAGTCCGCCGGGGCGAAATCGCGGATGAACGGAACCAAGTTGATTGGATTCGGCGTTACGACCACGTCCACGGACGTGGCATAGACCACATTTTCCAGGTACCAAATGTCGAACCACGCGTTGTCCACGAGGTAGGTACTGATTGCCTGCATGGCGGTCGAGTAGGCCTCGCCTGTGGAGCCTTGGGCGTCATCGATCAGACCCTGGAGCTCAGGCGTAGTGGAATCGAAGGGATTCCATGGTGCGCCCACGGGGACCTGCTTTGTCATGTCCCACCACGAGTCAGCTGTGCTGTTTGCCATCCAAAACATGCCGTATTTGCCCGACTGCACTTCGGCAACGTAGTTGGTCGAGTCGACCTTCTCGTATGTCACACGGATACCCACATCGGCCAGCTGCTGCTGCACGATCGGGTTGGCTTTCGTCGTTGTGTTATCCGGCATCAGCACGTCGAACCCATCGGCGTAGCCGGCCTCTGCCAAGAGGTCTCGTGCCTTCTTAGGATCGAATGGATACGCTTCGGTCAAGTTTGATACGAACGCTTCGCTATTCGGGTTGAAGATCTGAGTGGACCGGGAACCGTACCCCAGCTGAATTCCATCAAGGATGCCCTGAGCATCGACCGCATAGTTGATCGCCTGGCGCACCAGGGGATCTGCCAGGGCTGGTACTACGCTTCCATCCCGGTCAGCGAGGTAGAGCCCTACGCGGTTGAGTGGGGTCTCATAAACGGTGAGTCCCGCGGATTCCGCCTCTGCCGCGACAGAACCCTCAGCGACGATGCCCTGCACCTGCCCCGAGCGCAAGGCATTCAGGCGTGCAGTCAGGTCACTGATCACGAGAAGTTTCAACTCATCGTATGGGAACGACCCTGTGTCCCAATAGTCGGCGTTACGCACATAGGTGAACTGCACTCCGGGCTCGGTCCGAGTCAAATCGAGTGTGTACGGACCTGATCCGACCGGCTCCGTGGCAATCTCAGGATTGAGGATGGCCTCAGGACTACCCATCGCGCCGGCGACGAGCGTCAGATAGGTCAGCATCGCGGGGTTAGCCGCATTGAGGTGCAATTCCGCCGTGGAATCGTCCACGACTACTACTTCGTCGACCGACGAGACCATCACGGCGTTCTGTCCCGCCCCAGCTTTCAGATGTTCTATATTCGCCTTGACGGCGTCTGCATTGAACGGTGACCCATCGGTGAAGGTGACACCCTCGCGCAATCCGAGGGTTAGTACAGTTTGGTCGGCGTTGTACTCGAACGATTCGGCCAGGTTAGGCACGATAGTAGTGTCCGACTCCATGCGAAGTAACGTGTCGTAGACCGGTGTCCAGAATTGGGCCTGGTTTCCGTTCTGCAACAACGCAGGGTCGAACCCGCCACTGTCCAGAGCCACAGCGAGGGTGAGAGTGCCGCTCGCAGTGCCTCCGGGGCCCGTGGACTCTGACGCCCCTGTGCAACCCGCCGCGAGCACCGCGACTGCTAAGGCACTGATGACCGCAAGCACTGGGCTGCGACCGGGACTGTTCTTCATTGAGACTCCTTTGTCTACTGTGATGAATGTTACGAGATTTACTCAGGGGAGTTTGAGATCCATGGTTTTAATGAGTTCGATCATGTCCGTCAAGGAATCGAAGTCATGCGCACCCAGCGGGTAGGCACCGGGCATTCGGCTAGCTGGAGTGATGTCGACCTCGCCAATTGACGAAAGCAGCTGCTTGAGCGAACTCGGGTAACCAAGGTTGATCATCCGCTCGAATACGCTCATTATTTGCTGCACCTGGCGAACCTGATCGTTGTCGAGGTGTGCGTTCGCACACAACCAAAGCATGAGGTGCGGATTGATCGTCGACGCGTAGCCAGAGTGGCCATGGCCACCAGCGACGATTGATTGGTAGGTCGAGGTGATCTCACCGTTATAGATGCGAAGCGGCGTCCCCTTGGCAACCTCGATCTTCGCCTTGATATCGTTGAGGTTGAAGCTGAGGTCTTTGTGGAAGACGAATCGTCCGGTCTGCGCTGCCCAACCAAACACGTTGGTCGGTATTACTCGCTTCCAGGGCGTCGGGCATTCGTAAAAGCCCAGGGGAATATCTCCGGTGCCATCAACGATCGCCTCAAGCTGTCCGGTCCACTCGGCCTCCGATCGACTTTGGCTCCCGAGGTGGTTAGTGAGAAGAATGACCGCATCGGCACCCACGTCGGCCATCTTCTTGATCGACTCGACTTCGTCCGCAGCCGAGGCGCCGAATGTGCCCGTCGCGACAACAGCCGCACGGCCGTCAGCGCGCTTGACCACGCGCTCGGCCAATGCAACTCGCTCATCGACCGTCAGGAACTCGACCTCGCTGGAGCGGGAGTTGGTGAACAAGCCGGTCATGCCTGCGTCAATGTACCAATCCGTCAAGCGGTCCACGCCATCCCAGTCGATGGTTCGGTCCCAATTCATCGGTGTGAGCATCACGGGCCAGACCTGGGCAGTATGGAGCTTTTCGTTCGCCATTGAAACGTGTCCTTTCGCATCCCAGCAGCACTGCTGGGGAATAAGCGTGCATCGCACGGTTTTTGTGTATGGAGCACACTGTCTCACTCGATTCGGACGACGTCAACAGCGCGCTAATGGCTATAGAGCCGGGTTTCCGCGGATAGTTGGCGTCACATGCGCCCTGCATCGGTGCAAGCGGTGTTTCAGTATTGAGTACAAAGTCGCCTCGCTGGGCCTCGATTCCGCTGGCCGTGAGGATAATCAAAGAAACTCTCCCGGCATGAATGATCTGATACGTTCTTTCGATCAGTAAATCTGATCGATTGGATCGACCCATGTTCTCGCCAATAGAACTGAAAACATTTTTGACATTGATCGATACGATGAGCTTCACTCGCACCGCCGAGCTGCTCGGGCTTGCTCAACCCACTGTCAGTCTTCATATTCGGAAACTCGAGTCGGAGGCCGATGTCGCCCTCCTGACCCGATCGGAAAACGGGACACGTTCGGTCGGACCAACGCAAGCCGGGCGGGTGATGATCGACCTAGCCAGGTCGATCCTTGCCGCGCAAGCCAAAGCTGCCGACTACTTCCGCCCCGATCCAGTCGCTGGCCGCGTGCGCTTCGCGATGGCTGATGATCTAACCTCACCGAGGATCGCGGCCATACTGCGCGAGTTCAGACGGCTGCACCCTAACGTCGTGGTCGAGATAACGGTCGGACAGAGCAGCTTGCTGCAGCGCCGACTGCGCGCCGACCAGTTCGAACTCGCGCTGGTCAAGCGCTATCCCGCAGAAACCACGGGAGCGGTGTTGCTCCGCGATCGTTTGGTCTGGGTTGCTCACCCGGATGCCGACTTCTCCGATATTTCGCCGATTCCCCTAATTCTGTATCCCAGCTCGAGCTTTAGCCGTAAAGCGGCGATCAGTATTCTCGAAGAGGCAGGACGACCCTGGCGAATCTCGAATATGGTCCGCGGCGTCAATGGAGCGATTACCACTACCCGCGCGGGCATCGGAGTAGCAGTTATGGCCCGCAGCGTGGTGCCGCCCGACCTGATCGAAGTGGGCCCCACACTCCTGCTGCCGGCACTCGGTGACGTAGATCTGGTCCTACTCGAAAATCCCAACGCGCGTCGTGAAGTTACTGGTGCTTTAGTAGACGCAATCGTCAAGGAACATGGTGGTGTGAACGGTTGATCGCGCCGAGTTCAAAACATCGAGTAACGCCTCCGATGGCTAGGAGATGGTTTCCTTCAGTCCCACCTGCGAATGATCTCGTCTGGAGAGGTACGCCGGCCGCCAGCCTCCTAAGCCACGGCTATCGTTAACGAGCGCGCGAATACCTGAGGCCGCGCGTCCCTCCCCCCCCCAAATTCCCACCGCAGTACCTCTACCGCGTGATGTCGAACGGATTTACAGTGAGCGACCTGACCTATACCGTCCGACCGGCGCGCACCAGCGACGTGCCTGGCATCCAGGCCCTCGTCGAACCGTTTGTGCAGAAGCGCATCCTGCTCGGCAAAGACCGTGTGGTGTTCTACGAATCGGTTCAGGAATTCAAGGTTGTTGAGGACTCCGAGGGAAACCTGATCGGCTGCGGCGCCCTGCACGTGCTCTGGGAAGACCTCGGCGAGGTGCGCACCCTCGCCGTCTCCGAGAACTGGCTGCACCGGGGAATCGGCCACATTATTCTCGACCGCATCGAAGAAGACGCCCGCATCCTCGGCCTCAGCCGCCTGTTCTGCCTCACCTTCGAGACCGGGTTTTTCGGTCGCCACGGGTTCGAGGCCATCGCCGAAGACGTCGTCGCGCCCGAGGTGTACCAGGAACTGCTGCGCTCCGGCGACGAAGGTGTGATGGAATTCCTCGATTTGAGCCGGGTTAAGCCGAACACGCTCGGCAATACGCGGATGCTCAAGTCGATCTAGATAGCCTGTGCCTATGTCGACGTTCAAGAACCCCGTCGGCCCGCAGCCAAACAGTGTGTATTGGCGCCGGCGACTGATTGTAGGTCTCGGCGCGCTCGTCGTGATCATCGTGATCTGGATGATTGCGACCCGTCCGTTCTCCGGGGAACCGGCCGGCTCGACCAGCCCGTCCAGTTCGAGCACCGCCCCCGCAGACACCTCGACCGATCCGGCGGCAACCACACCGCCACTCGCCGACGGCGTATGCAACCCAGCGACGATCTCTGTGCTTCCCATCACGGATGCTGCCACCTACAGCACCGACGCCAACCCGCTGCTCTCACTGAGTGTGACCAACACCGCAGCGGAGCCGTGCACCATGAACGTCGGCACCGACGTGCAGGAGTACATCATCACCAGCGGTGACGAACAGATCTGGTCCTCGAAGGACTGCCAGTCAGAACCGGCCGCCGGCACCACCGAACTCCAGCCCGGCGTCGCCGTGACCACGGCCCCCTTCGCCTGGAACCGAACCCGTTCAGACGCCGCCTCCTGCGACGCAGAGCGCGAGCCGGTTGCCGCCGGGGGAGCGAGCTACCACCTGAACGTCATCCTCGACGGTGTGGCTTCCGCGGACTCGAAGCAGTTCATTCTTAACTAGGCTTTATCGAATGGCAGGCACACGTATCGACGCCGACGACGAGAACTTCCGTTCGGCGAACCTCGCAGCAGCACTCGAAAACCAGGACACCGTCGCGGTCGCATTGGCGCTCCGCAACGACGGGGTAGTTGTCCCCCTCCTCGACGTGGAAGGTCCGGCGCAGGTGCGCGTCTTCCGCCGCGGCGAGGCCGACAAGTACATGCTGCTGCTGTTCTCCTCCGCGGCGAACTACGCCCACATGGTGCCCGCCGAGACCGACCACCGCGTGATTATGTACGACGCTCCGACCCTGCTCGAATTCCTCGAGCAGAACGAGGGTGTGCTCGAGGCCGTCTGGTTCGACGTCGCCGGCCCGCACTCCATGCAGGCCGCCCCGGCCGACATCATCCACGCCCTGTCGCTTCCCCGCGCCGAATAGGGTTCAATAATGACCACCGGCGTTCCAGCCGGTGGCAACACACTGATGTTGGATGCTGCGAAGGAGCGCCCCACAATGGCTACGTGGTCTGACATCCTCGGCGATGCACCCGAATTCGCGACGCGACTTCGTGCGCTGTTCGATGCCGGAACAAACAAAACGATTGCGACGCTGCGCCGCGACGGTGCCCCGCGCATCAGTGGAACCGAGTTGCTCTTCGACGGCGGCGAGGTCACCCTCGGCATGATGCCGCACTCGATGAAGCTCCTCGACGTGCAGCGCGACCCGCGGGTTGCTATCCACAGCCCCACGCTCGAGCCGCCCAAGGACGACCCATCCGCGTGGCCCGGCGACGCGAAACTCTCCGGAACCCTGCGCGCCATCGACCCACCCGCCGAGGGCGCTTTCCCCGGCGCCGGGTACTTCACCCTCGACATCACCGAGGCCGCGCTCACCTCGGTCACCGGCGAACTTCTTATCATCGAGTCATGGCATCCCGATCGCGGCTGGGAACGTCGCGAGCGTACCTAACGTGGCCATCGACTTTCCCCCTCAGTAGTCTTGGCCGTCTCGGGTAGGCCTGGGCGATCGATGGGAAGCGGGCAGTTATGGGAAAGGTCGCAGCGTTTGTGTTCGGGGCGCTGTGGGCGAGTCTTGGTATCTGGACTCTGGCCACCGGTGGCGATCTCATCTTCGGCGTTGGCACAATTCTGTTCGGCGCTGCCCTGGCCATCTACGGCCTCGTCATCGCCCGGCGGCAGCGAGTGTCCAACGAAGAAACCGACCAGTAGCGACTCTTTGTCGGCACTGCGATCGTGATCATTGATCCTGACCCGGGTTCCTAGAACCATTACGCGATACCGGCTGGAAGCCTGGGTAAGTACTCGCCGTGGCGCATCGGCTACCTATGCTGGGCGCCGCCGTCGCTATGGTCTACGCGCTGTTCGGCGCCTTCCGCAGGCATGTGGGCAAGCAATCTAGCCAACATCTCGTCCTCGCCTATATTGACGCTCGCCCATCGGGCCAAGTCGACTCAAATTGACTGCCGCCAGATGTCTTCTGGGTGCCAGGTTCGACAGTGCGAGGCAGCGGGCGACGGAATCTGTAACTCCAGAAAACCGAGCTGTTGCGGCCGGTGTATCTATCGCCCGACCCCGGATCTTCGAGCCAAAACCTGTGCCTTAAAGCCCCCACTCGGTCACTGACAGTGGCACACCATAGGCTGGAAGAGCACTCTCCCAACCCGTTTCGGCAGGCTTGCTGAACGGTGCTATTCTACCACGGAACCAGCTTTTGACCGGCTTTTTCTTTTCTCTTCCCCCGGGTGTGCCTGGCTGGAAGAATGGGGGTATGACCTCCCACACCGACCTCCTCACCCAGGCAGCAGCGCTGCTGCGGGAGGCGATCGTCATGCCCACCGTGGGACTGAGTGATCAGGAGGCCGGCGAGGTGTTGATCGCCACCGAAACCGCCGGCCGCCTGCTTGATGGGTTACGGGCGGTTACCGCCGCGGACATTAACGATCGCTGCCGTTACGAACTCGGTGCTGAGGCGATGTGCCAGAAGTTTGGCCACACCCGCACCATCCCCTTTTTGGAATATTTGATCCGCATCCCGGCCGCCGACGCCCGCCGGCGCATCCGCCTCGGCACACAGATCCTGCCGTCGGTGGGGTTCACCGGGCAGGTGTTGCCGCCGAAACAACCGATCCTCGCCGCTGCCATCACCGAGGGAGTGATCGGGGTGGACACCGCCGCGCACCTGGTGCGGCTGGTCAAACGCGCCGAAGCGACCACCGACCCGGCCGTGCTGGACAGTGTGATCACCGACCTGGTTGAGCAGGGCTCGTTCCTTTCGCCGGATCTGGTGGCGGTGCAGGTCACCCAATGGGAGACCGTGCTCGACGCCGACGGGTTGGAGCCGCGGGCCGAAGCGATGCACACACGCCGCGCGTTCCGTTTGGGGAAGGAGTCCTTCGGCATGACGCCGTTCAGTGGGTTGTTGGAGCCGCTGGATGCCGGCCTGTTCAAAGCGATGTTCACCGACGCCGACGCCGCCACCGGACCGCGGTTCCTCAGTGACGCCGATCGGGTCAATGGCACCACGACC
>Ga0247735_1000507_pt1 | contig 15207 bp, 13 predicted proteins | sample UWRJL178409R2_FD_180934 | JGI IMG/M metagenome (GOLD analysis project Ga0247735, IMG submission 180934) | Plant litter microbial communities from Arlington Agricultural Research Station in Wisconsin, United States - UWRJ-L178-409R-2 | ecosystem: Environmental > Terrestrial > Plant litter >... | reverse complement strand
AGTAGCCGAACTCCGGCGGCAGCACGTCATGTCCCGCCGACAGCCAGCCGAGGGCAGAGGTATCGACCGGTTCGGGATGCGTTCCCTTCGTCACCTGCGGAAGCTGCTGCGGATCCCCCAGCAGCACCATTCGCTGGGCCGAGACTGACGCCGCGATGGTGTTCGCCAGCGAGAACTGCCCCGCCTCGTCGACCACCAACAGGTCGAGCGAGCGGGCCGGGATGCGGGCGTCGTTGGCGAAGGTCCACTGCGTTCCGCCGAGCACGAAGGCGTCCTGCTCGGTGAAGGCGGCCTGCGTCTTGGGGTTCAGCTGCAGCCACTCGCTCTCGACGGTCCTGCCCTTGGGATCCATGCCGACGAGGGACGGCGAAAGGCCCGCCGTCACAAGACGATCGAGCATGTTCTGCACCACGGCATGGGACTGCGCGACGACGCCGACCTTCCAGCCGTGGTCGCGCACCAGCTCGACGATCACCTTGGACCCCACATAGGTCTTGCCCGTTCCGGGCGGCCCCTGCACCGCGAGGTACGAGTCGCGCAGCGGCAGCAGCGACGCCACGATCGCGTCGCTACGCTCCTCCACAATCGGCGCGAGCTGGGTGCGCGGTGACGCGCGGCGGAGGACATCCATCGCCGGGTCTTCGAGCGGCTGCGGCCAGGCGGCCAACACCTCTTCGGCCCAGCGGCGGATCGCCGCGACCAGCAAGGCAGAGTTCGGCGGCGGCGAGGGCGCGAGCGCGATCGGCAGGTCGGGCACGGGGTCCATGCCGACGCCGACCTTCTCGCGCACGAGAAAACTGACCTCATCCACTTCGAGCAGCTCGGACTTCTCATTTGCCCAGCGCGCGCCCGGCTCGAGGGTGACGCCGGCCGGCACGTAGTCGTCGTAGACGATGAACGCGCCCTTCTGTCCGACCGTGAACGAGCTGCCGGGCGCCGGCGTTCCGGTCAGCAGCAGGTCGCGCGACAGCGTGCGGTCGTTGCCGTTCTTCGACCAGTCTCGGATGACCTCCACTCCCCCATCGTCGACACGGAACACGTCGCGCGTGCCCTCCCACTCGTCGATCGGGTTGCGGAGGCGGTCGAAGTGGTCCCACCAGAAGCTGTTGTTCTCGCGGCGGTGGTAGTCGAGCGCGGCGGCAGCGAGTGCGATGCCGGTCTGCGTGGGGTCGCGGTCCGCGACGGACGTGTCCTCGATCAGCGCCATGAGCTGCCCGTACAGCGGGTCGGGCTCGGCCTCCTGGTGCGGCGGACGCAGCTCGTCGAACTCGGCGAGCGGCACGGCCTGCTCGGCGGCACGGGCGAGCAGCCAGTCGCGCAGCCGGAGGGTGGAGAGGCAGTCGTAGGTGTTGTAGCGGGCGATGTCCGCGATGACCTGCGCGGCAGCATCCGTCTCCCCGGCATCGAAAAGCGACCGCGCCCGCACGTATTCGGTGATCGAGTCGGCGGCGTTGGCGACGCCTTCGCGCGCGTCGAGCATGTAGAGCGGCTCGAGCTTCTTGAGCGAGTAGCTGTGGCTGCCGATGCGCAGTCCGCGCCGCACGATCGGGTACAGGTCGACCAGCACGTGGTCGCGTAGCAGCGAGTCGACGATCTCGCCGCCGACCCCGTGCCGGGCGGCGAGGGTGAGCAGGTGGGTGCGCTCGTACGACGCGTAGTGGTAGATGTGCATCGCGGGATGCTGCGCCCGCCGCTCGACGACATACTCGAGAAACTCGACCAGGGCCCGTTTCTCTTGCGGAAGGTCGTGCGCCCAGAACGGCCGGAACGTGCCGTCAGTCTCGACCAGCCCGAACAGGTAGTCGAGGCCCCAGGTGTCGCCCTCCTGGTAGAGCGGATCCCCCTCGAAGTCGAAGAAGATGTCACCAGCGTCGGGGGTGGGCAGGGCGGAGAGCACGCTAGCGTCCGCGATCTCCCAGGCGAGCGGCTCGGCCTCGGAGACCGGGGAGAGCTGGATGCGCGCCTGCTCCCGCAGTCCCCGCAGTGTCGCGTTCGACATCCCGTCGACACTGTCCGGCGCTTCGGCCAGCTGCTCGATCGTGCGGATGCCGGCGGCCCGCAGCCGGTCCCGCTGGGTGAGCCGCAGCCCGGCGACGAGCAGCACGTCGCGGTGCAGCTCGACCTGCTCGGTGCAGTAGTCGCAGCGCCCGCAGGCCGCGTACCGCTCGTCGCCCCACTCGGTGGGCGCGGTGTCGGCGAGCCGTTCGTCGATGATGCGCTCGAGCCGCGCCCGCCGGTTGCGATAGACGGGAAGGATGTCTTGCAGCCGATGCGAACTCACCTGCATGTCGCCCAGCCACAGGTGCACCCGCTCTCCGGTGCGGATGCCGAGGCGCTGCAGCTGCTCGCTGTACGCCGCGAGCTGCAGCAGCGCGGTGATCTTCGCGTGCCGGGCGAGCTTGGTGTCGTAGACCTCGTAGCTGCCGTCATCCGATCGCAGGATGAAGTCGGCGTACCCGAGAAAAGGTCCGTCGAAGAATGCGGCCTGGTAGACGACATCCGCCCCGCTTTCAAAGGCAACGGATGTCTGCAACGCAACCTCCTCGACCACCGTCGGGTTCTCCGGCCTCGCGATCTCCACCACGTCTCGCGTAGCCCTCAGGTCGGCGAGCACCCGCAGCTCGTGCGCGTCCCCGAGCTTCGCGGTGCGCGCGAGCATGTCGTCGTCTTCGAGCTTCGGCAGCTCGACCCGCCCGAGCTTGGCGTCGAGCCGATGCATGGTCGCCCACTCGCAGGTGGCCGCCGCGGTGAGGTCGCTGGCGGAGTACACGACGGTCGGGCCGAGCAGGAACATGAGACTACTTTCTGGAGGCAGTGCTCACAGTAGTGGGAGGCGGTGACAACGGGCCCGTGCGCAGTCGACCAATTTGGATCTCAGATCTTCCGGTAGCGACTCCAAGCTCATCAAAGTTTGACTCCCGGCCACGGCACGGCCCAAGACTGAGCAATCGTCCACAGCTGCGCACGATTGCTCCCATAGATTGTGCTCATGACCGATCAGGCCGACTTCGCTCCACTCGCAATCCACGAACTAATCCAGGGGGTGTTAGAACTCCAGCCACATTTCACTTCGGGGGCCTCGCCCGCCATGGGACGACGGCGAGATCTGATCGTGGAATCGTCGACTGCGTTCGGCGGCGCTCTGACCGCAATCGGCAATCACGTCCTCCAGGTTAAGGGGAGCAACGGCGCAGGAAACAATGCGAAGGTGCCGTGGGTACGGGTATTTGATCCGGCACAATCGCCACGCCCCACACTCGGCTGGTATGTCGTCCTGCTGTTCGCTGCCGATGGGTCAGCCGCGTACTTGTCCTTGAACCAAGGCGTGACCAAGCTAGACAGGGCGGCGATCGAGGCCAACGTCGACGATGGCTGGGCACGGGTAGAGAATGCGACCGAGGGTGCCGACCCTGATCATCGAGCAATTCGCACGATCGATCTGAAAGATTCAGGTTTGGGCAGGCTTTACGAGCGAGGAAATTTACTGTCGTTCGAATACAGAGTCGACGATGTACCCGATACCGATCAGATCTCGGCCGACTTGATTTGGCTTACGCGCTTGCTAACCCTTCTCCCAGACACCAACTCGCTACCTAGCGAAGCACGGGGCTTTTCGGCCGCGGGCGCTGAGCACGATTCAAGCGAGTACCGAGACGAAGCTGCGCAGCAGCTCGATATCACGTCGACCGCAATCCATTGGGCAGCGGACGATGTTTTGGCAATTGTCGAAAGCTTGTCAGATGCGAGCCCTCAGATCGTTCTCACCGGCCCGCCCGGCACCGGCAAAACATTTGTCGCGCGGCACATCGCTGCCTACTTCCTGGGCCAGGCGGGCCAAATTGATAACAACGCTCAGATAGAAGTCGTGCAGTTCCATCCAACGTATGGTTACGAGGAATTCGTTGAGGGCCTGCGGCCGACGGTCGGGGCAACGGGAGCGTTCGAATTCTCGCCGGTCGCGGGGACGATTGTTCAACTGGCTGACGCAATCGCCGACGACGGGCTCCCTCGCGTGCTCATCATCGATGAGATGAACCGAGCGAACCTTCCGCGCGTCTTCGGCGAGCTGTACTACTTGCTGGAGTATCGCGATCAAGAGGTACGACTGATGCACAGAGAGAGGTTCTCGTTGCCCGAGCAGCTCATGATCATCGGGACGATGAACACCGCGGACCGAAGTATCCGCTCCGTAGATTTTGCGCTTCGTCGAAGGTTCGACTTCTTTCCCGTGCCGCCTTCGGCCTCGGTCCTGCGCGCGCACTACGCGACGCCCGGAAACGTGAACGAGCTCGGAGAGTCGTTATTCGAAGGGTTTGACGCGCTCAACGATGCCGTTTCCGTTCTTATGGGCGATGAACACCATGGCGTTGGACACAGCTACTTCATGAAAACGACCATGAATGATCGAACACTACGTGCAATCTGGTCTCGTCAGATTCGCCCTCTCCTCGAGGATTATGTTGGCGGCCAAAACGGCTCCTTGCACGGATTTAATCCCGACAACCTCTTCGACCTATGACGACCGTGTATCTTCCGGAGGCGCGCGCTTCGCTTGCGGTGCTCTCAGATGATCAGGCGCTCGCTCTAACCACGTTGGGCGTTCAGCTCGCAGGTGAGGCCGAGTGGTGGGGGTCGAGCCCCGAGGACGAAGCGAATCGCTCGGTCATCCGTCCCACGAAGCAACCGGACGGCCGATGGCTGATCGAGGTCGGAAACGTGGTCGGGGTCGTGGGATTGCCGAACCTCACCATAATTATCGAGCCCAAAGTTGGCATTGACCACTTCGCCCACCTCCTCAGTCGGGCACGTAGCGCGGAGCGGGTAAGCGTCGCGCGATCGTCACTGGGATCTGCAGATGACCTACAGCGATTGGTCGTGAAGTGGTTTGTCTTGGAACTAGATTCCCTTCTTCGAATGGGCCTAGTGCGTGACTACGTAGACACATCAGATGCTCTCGCCTTCGTGCGTGGCCATGTCAATCTGGGACCAACTTCTCGCAGCTGGCTCTCGGGTCGCCTGTCAGTGGACTGCTCGTACGAAGACTTCACAGAAGACACGCCTCTCAATCGAACGCTCGCGGCGGCAGCCCAGCACGCAGCGCGATCGCCGTGGGTGGATGAGTCGCTTCGCCAAGACCTTTTACGAATTTTGCGGCAGCTTCCTCACCCTGGATTCGGAGCGATTCCTCACTGGCGTGCTGGCGAATTTCCTCCGCGGGAGCGCCACTACAGCCGTGCAATCCGGTATGCGCAGGACGTTCTCGCCGGATCCGGTAGGCGATTGGCGGATGGCGATGATGTGGCGGGCACCTTCTTGATGAACTCGGCGCGTGTCGCCGAGGAAGGGATCCGCGCGGTACTTGCCGCAGGCCTCGCGCCCACTCGCGTCCTTAAGACTGGTGGCCGGAAGCTATTGCCAGATCTCGTTGCAGTTCAACCCGACTTGGAGATCGGGCCGCCGCCTTTCACTGGCGATGTCAAGTACAAGATCGGCGGCCGGTCCTGGAATCGGCAAGATCTCGCCCAGTCGGTCCTTTTTGCCGCGGCGTATCGAAGTCAACAAGCAGTGATCGCGGACTTCACGGATCTGCCGTCCGCGGCTCGCACTCTTTTCGTGGGCGACATTCGAGTCACCAGGGTGCGATGGGAAGTTGGCCCCGGAACCACCCCAGCTTCGTCGGAATTGCTATTGCTCGCGCAGATTCATGAGCAGCTAGGGGCCGAGCTGGTTGAGTGGGGTGATAGCGCTATTTGACGGTTCAGTACCGTCCTTTCGTCCTGACCTCGAGTTCACCCGCGAACTCGGCGCCGGCCGCAAATGTCAGATGGGGGGATCAAAATTCTCTCATGAGCCAAACTGATTCACCCTCAATGATCTCTGCCCGCGGTTGGGATGCTGCACGAATGTTGGCTACGACAGCGCCCAATGTTCGTCGAAGACCGGCTGGGAGCAGTTGGGCTCAGACGATGGTCGGTCTCTTCTTGCTAGGCGGCGGATTGTTCGGGCTCATAGGCGCAACGGCTCTGCCCGAAATGAACCCCTTGCGATTCGCGATCGTGTCGTCGTCAGTGGTCGCCTTCATCGCTGGATTTCTACTTGCAACCTGGGCGGGACCGGAGGTTGTTGTGCAGACAATGGCCAAAGTCGTTCGATTCGGCGAATCCATCGGTCGAATAGCAGTGCGAGCTATTTCGGCGTTCCTATCCGTTGCCGCGCTTGCTCTTATCGGCGCAGCCGAGACCGCACGAGTAGCTCCCTACCGAGTGTCTGAATATGTGCTCGCATTCATAGCCGGGGTCATCGCGATCGTTACGGCCGTGTCAGCCGTCTCGTCTGGGTCTGCGATTGTTGCAGTCAGAGATCGTAACGGTGGGTATAAAGCCGACAGAATATCGATGATTGTATGGTGCGTGGCTTGCGGCACCGTAGGCACGCTAGTTGGAGCAGTCGTTGCCCACACGTTCTCTGCCGCTGCAATCTGGCCAAGCGTAACTCTTACGCTGGCTGGCCTATTCATCTCGGTTTTCGCGCAGCGCCACAAAGACCTGCAAGCGAACGCCATCGCTCTGGAGAAGTCCCTCGCAGACCTTTATCAAGCCGTGCGCTGTTTACCAGCTGGGGATACCGGACTTTGGAAGGCCGCGATGGATGTCCAGTCGGCGCTTTCCGTGAGGCCATGGGGTTCACACTCATTGGCCCCACCACCCCTTCTCTCCTATGAGCTCAAAGCTGCCCTTCTCTATTTGATCGAGGTGACATCAAAGCTCGCAATTAACGGAGTTACAGACGCTGAGCGGGCAGCGCTGGACCGTTGCTTCGGCGAAGTAGACCTGATGTTCGAGCTGGAGCAATTGATCTGGTCGATAAGGTCAGACCTAATTCGCGTGAGGGGATGATCGCGGGCCTCGCTACTCGACGGCTTCGGAAGATACAACTGATGCAGCTAAACGGTCCCTGGTGATCTTCGCGTGCCGGGCGAGCTTGGTGTCGTAAACCTCGTAGCTGCCGTCATCCGATCGCAGGATGAAGTCGGCGTAGCCGAGAAAACGTCCATCGAAGAAGGCGGCCTGGTAGACGACATCCGCCCCGCTTTCGAAGGCAACGGATGTCTGCGACGCAACCTCCTCTACCTCGGTCGGTTCTCCGGCCTCGCGATCTCCACCACGTCTCGCGTGGCCTTCAGGTCGGCGAGCACCCGCAACTCGTGAGCGTCGCCGAGCTTCGCGGTGCGCGCGAGCATGTCGTTGTCCTCGAGCTTCGGCAACTCGACCCTCCCCAGCTTCGCGTCGAGCCGATGCATGGTCGCCCACTCGCACGTCGCCACCGCGGTGAGGTCGCTGGCGGCATAGACGACGATCGGGCCGAGCAGGAACATGAGGCTACTTTTTGGAGGTAGGGCTCACGGTAGTGCGGGCCGGTGACATACTCGCTCCACGCGTCTGTCCGCATGCCGCGCAGCCCCTTACGAATCTGTGGACCCATTTGCCGCGCAATCGGTAAGAGTGACCAAAAACATCGCGGTCTGCACTGGATTGCTTTCGTAGGTTGCGCTCGAGACCGACCGGGACGGCTTCGCTCAAGTCTCGGCCAAGAACTTACGCAAGAGGCATTAAACCGATCGCCACGCTTCGTTGCCACGCGGTCATCAGCGGTGGGACGGCGCGATCCAGCCCGCCACCTACTCAAAGGAAGTCCGCGCGCGGGTGTCGGTTGCACGCCGTATCGTCGCCCCAACGAAACGCGATCTGAAAATCCGATTGAGCCACGACCCGCCCGAAGGCTCACGAAGAAGGCTGCCGATAAACCGTACAGTTGGAGCGTTGCACGCTGGGGAACGGCTCGGTGCAATCGACAAAGAAGGACAAATGTCAACACTCTCTCCGCAGCGAGCCGCTATTGGCCTGCGTAACAAGCAATGGGCGAAGAACCCAGTCATCCCGAGCTGGGTAGATATAGATAAGGCGCCTCTGGACCAGTTCTATACTCGCCCTGCAGTCGCCAAGCGATGCTATGCAAGTTTGGTCGAGTTCATGAGGCTAGACGGTGCCGACCCAGAATCGACCACTTTTGTGGAGCCGTCCGCCGGAACGGGCGCCTTTCTCGAGCTGCTCCCCAAAGGTCGCACAATTGCGCTCGACATAATGCCGCAAACACCCGAAACAATCGAAGCGGACTTCCTCAGTTGGGAGGCGTCCCCCAGCGATCTTCCTGTCGCTGTGGTAGGTAACCCTCCGTTTGGATACCGCGCGTGGTTAGCGTTGCAATTTCTCAATCACGCTGCGAAGTTCGCTGAGTATGTCGGTTTCATCCTTCCTATGGCTTTTCAAAGTGAAGGCAAAGGAAGTCCGAAGTTGCGCGTCCGTGGAATGCACCTCGTTCGAACTGAGTACCTCCCGAGCGATTCATTCGTTGATGACTCCGGCAGGATCGTGAAGGTCAACGCACTGTGGCAGATATGGAAACGGGGCGAAATGCCCGCGGAGCTTGCTCCCACGTGCGATGACTGGATCGACTTGTTCACGGTTGATCAGCGCAAAGAACGACTCTGCGGACAAGAACGAATGGACGAAGCCGATTTCTTCCTCCAGCGCACGTTCTACCGCGACGCCCCAGACTTAGTTGTCGAGTTCTCAGACGTCAAGTACGTTTGCGGGTACGGAATCGTGATCAAGAAAGACCGGGAGGCTGTCCTCGACGCCTTGCAAAATGCGGATTGGCACGTTTACAGCAACCTGGCTGCCCACAATTGTCATCACATCAGCATGTACCACATCAGACGGGTCCTGACTGATGCGGGCCTCGTAGATGAGTGACGTGCAACCCATCGAGCCGACGGCCTCGGGTGATGAGTTTGGACGCGACCGAGAGTTCGCACCAGGTGAGACCGATGCCGTTGCGATCGTGGAAGTACAACCAGACTCGGGCCCCGTAGATCCTGAAGACCCACGACAACTCTTGTTATCCACGCTTCTCGGGCACGCTGACTCTAACAAGTGGGTGGGATCTCCCTTCGAAGCGATAAAGCGAATCTCCAACACGAAGGTGGGAAGTGTCGGGCAAGATTTCCTCGAGGCCCTTACAAGTCAGTTAGGAATTCGTACTCGATTTCCGGTAAATGCTCAAAACGAGAGGGCAAAACAGAGCCCGTGGGACATCGAGCTCGAAGGGATTACGTTCGAACTTAAGACGGCAACTGAAGACGTGAAAGCATCTTTTCAGTTTAATCACATTCGCTATCACCGTCCCTACGACGCTGTGATTTGCATCGGGGTTACGCCGGACTCGATCTATTTCGGTATGTGGAGCAAAGCCGAGGTAGCTACCGGCAAAGCGGGCACTCTGGTGTCTATGGAAAAGGGCGCGAACGCGTCCTACAAGCTCACGAAACGGCGGAACCAACTGATTCCGATTGAGGAATTCCCCGTCAAATTTGAAGCCTTCGTTCACAACTGGAATAGCCAGAAGTAGTCAACACTGCGATGTTGTTTGTGCGACACGAAGTAGGCACATCAAGCAGCGGTCAGATTATCGATTAGCGGCCTGTAACCACTGAAGCGGCGTGCAATTATAGGGTGGTGCTCAGATCCGCTGCTGGGATGCGAACCATGTCTTGCGGTCGCTGGCGGACAACCCATGGACATCGAGGCCCCCATGGACAGGCACACTCGACAGGCGGTGACCTCGAGCAGATATGTCCCGAATGAGACTAAAGCTCATTCTTGGTGCCCCTGGAGGGACTCGAACCCCCAACCGTTTCCTTAGGACGGAACTGCTCTTCCATTGAGCTACAGAGGCTGGCGTGTCGAGCTTAGCGGGCGAGGGGCCGGAGTGGCCCTTCGACAAGCTCAGGGACCGTTCGGCGTCAGCCGATGATCGTCGTCGTCACGTCAACTATCTGCGCGGACGACGGCGCACTCGAGAAGCCGAAGCGGACCGGCGGCCAGAGCGGGGCGAGCGAGCCCAGGTCGCGGTCTTCCCAGGTGGCGGCGGCATCCGTGATCGTGCGGGCTCGGGTCACACCATAGAACTCGCGGCGGCCGGCGTTGGCGGAGCCTGCCGTGCGGACTCCGGGGACCAGGAGGCGGGCTATCGGGTCGATGGCGCGGAGCCAGGTGGTGTTGGTGGCGAAGGCCGGCGGGACTACTCGGAGCAGGCGGCCCAGCGGAGATATGCCTCCTACGCCGAAGGTGAGGCTGAGGCGTGGGGCGGAGAGGGAGATGCCGGCGGTCGTTCGGCGGAGGGTCACCGGCGCGACTCGCACCTCGTCGAAGGTGTAGGTCGTGACGATGAAGTCCGCGATCTCGTCGGTCGGGGCTAGCAGGATACGGTTACCGCTGGGCTCTTCGAGCATGACGTCAGCGAAGGGGCCGAACGGGGTTGTTGCCCACATTCCTATTACCAGGCGCACTCCTGAGGTTGTGCCTAGGCCGGCTATTCGGCCGGTGAAGACGTGGCGTTGGGGCATGCGGCGGAGCGTACGCGCCCTTCGACAAGCTCAGGGACCGTTCGGAGACGCTAGGCGTTCCAGTGGTAGTGGCCGTTCGAGTCGGGGCCCTTGCCGCCGCACACGTACGTTCTGCCGTTCGCGGCGACGCCGGACTGACCCACTAGGGCATCGGGGCAGAACGCGCCCGGGGTGACCGCCGCGGGTGCGGGCGCCGGCGCCGGGGCGGGAGCGGGAGCCGCTGGAGCAGGCGCGGGAGCTGCCGGTTTTGGCGCGGTGGCAACAGGGGCAGGCGCAGGCGGCGCCGCCACGACCGGCGGCGCGACTACGACTGGCGCGGGGGTGAACGTGGAGGTCATCGCGTCCTTGGTCGAACACGTGTCGAGCACGCGAGCGATCGCGTCATGCTCCGCCTGGGTAACCCAGAGACCATAGGTGGCTTTCACCGATACCTGGCGGGTTACATAGCTGCAGCGGAAGGACTTCGTCGCAGGCAGCCAGGTCGCGGCATCGCCAGCGCCCTTCTGCGCATTCGACTTCGCGTCGACCGCGAGCAGGTTGAGCGGGTCATTGGCGAGCGAGACTCGCTGCGCCTGAGACAGCTGCTGCGCGCCGGTCTGCCAGGCGTCACCGAGAGAGACGACGTGGTCGATCTGCACGTACGCAGATGTCGTGTTGCCGCGCACGAATGAGATGGTCTGGCTGACATACGGGCTTGCGAGCTCGCCGGTCATCACACGACAGGTGCCCGACTTGGTGACGGCGGCGAGATCGCGAGCAAGGATGTCGTTGCGCGTATCGCAACCGTTGTGGTCGACATCCAGCCACGCTGCTCCAAACTGCGCGGTGCGGGCGTACCCGGTCATCGGCGCACGACCCTTGATCGGCAGGGTTGCGAGAAGTGCGACGGCCGTCATCTTCGTGCCGTCGGTGCTGGCGATCGCGACCGCTGCCGAGCCGTCTGCGGCGACGGTGATGGTGGGGTCGCCTGGGTCGTCATCGATGAACTTCGGGGTGGCGATGGTCGATGACGGCGTGGGCGACGGGGACGCCGAGTGAGTGGCCTGCACGTTCGATGCGTTGGGGGTGGAGACATCGGTCGGGCCGGCGATCGCGCCGCCCAGGATGATCGCCACCAACGCTACTGCGGCGACTACGCCGCCCGTCTTGCGCGACTGGATACGCGCCCAGGACCCGCGGCCAGTGATGACTACGTAGAGGGCCGTCGGGATCGCCACTACGGCGAGCATGATGAGCAGCCCTGAGAGACCGCTGGTCGCCAGGCCGATCAGCGCAAGGAGGGCGACGGCTGCCAGGCCGATTCGAGTGGAGAGCCGAAGGCCGATAAACCATTTCTTCACGGCGGCCGGGGGCGTCAATGCAGACTTGCTCACATCGCCTGACGTTAGCGGTATATCGGTGGATATCCTCAGCCCCCGAGCAGGGGTGGAGGAGACGAGGTGCGAAGGGACGCCACTCCGCTCAGGCGGAGGACGAGCTCATCGCGCGGGAGGCTCGCCCATGTGCTCGGTGAGACGCTGCGTCGCCTCCCGAAGCACACGAATCGCGATGGCAGCATCGGCATCGCTCGTCGGCCCGAAGGCGATCGAGCGGATCTCGGCGATCGGGTCGGGCAGTCTCGCCCAGAGTTCGGTTCCCGCGGGGGTGAGCTCGAGCATCCGTTGCCGCCGGTCGTCGGCCCCCGGGGCCTGCTCGATCAGGCCTTTGCGCACGAGGGTCGTAACGACGACGCTCAGGGTCGCGCGCTCGAGATGAAGGATCTGGCCGAGGTCACGCTGCATCGTCGGGCCGCTGTTGGCCAGCTGGTAGAGCACGTACCACTGCGTCGATCCGAGTCCGAAGGGGCGCAGGGTGGATTCGAGCGCCTCGCGGTTGGTGAAGTAGTACCTCTTCGCCCAGGCTCCGACGCCCTCGTGCTCGATCTCGTCACTGCTCACGTGACCAGTTAGCTAGCCGGCCAACGATCTGTCAAACCGGCACATCACCAGGGGATGGGTGCGCCCTCCCAGCGAGTGAACGTTCCCGTCGGACCATCCGGGCCGAGAAGCGCGACACGGACGACCTCCCGCGAGCCGTGCTCGACGGTTTCGGTGCCGGCGAAGTTGTTCAGATTCGTCGCGGTGAAGCCCGGCGAGACGAGGTTGACCTTGACGTCGGTGCCCTCGAGCTCGACCATCATCGCGAGCGTGATGGCGTTCTCCGCGGCCTTAGACGCCGGGTAGATGACCCCGAACATCGAGTGATACGGGTAGTCGGGGTCGGCATTCGCCGTGAGCGAGCCCACGCCGCTCGAGACGTTGACGATGCGGGCATCCACCCCGTCGCGCAGCAGCGGCAGCATCGCCTGGTAGACGGCAAGGGTGCCGAAGACATTGACGTCCCAGACGGCTCGCATCTCGTCGAGGGATGCCATGCTCGCCTTGCCGGCGTTCGCGTACTCCTCGAAGAAGTGGGGGTCCGCCAACTGCTCGGCGGATGCCGCCGCACGTCGAGTGTTCGAGATGCCGGCGTTGTTCACCAGCAGGTCGAGTCGCCCCTGTTCGCTCCTGATCCGCTCTGCCGCCGCGGCAATGGACGCGGAATCGGTGATGTCGAGCTGGATGGGGATAGCGCCGAGTTCCCCCGCGGCGACGACCCCGCGATCGTAGTCACGCGAACCGAGATAGACGGTGGCACCATCGGCGACGAGCGCCTTGGCCACCTGGTATCCGACACCCTGGTTCGCTCCGGTGACCAGCGCGATGCGTGATTGATTCATTCGACAACTCCTTATTCGTTTGCTACCTAACGATAATCGTCTGTTAGCTAACGAATTGCAAGGGTGACGTCGCCGGGGCCCCGCAGCGGGAATCGATACGGCTCGGTGGTCGTCGTCGGCCACGTCACGATCATGCCGCGCCCAGCGCATGTTTCAGTTCAGCGCAGCCATCACCGCGGAGATCTCGTTCGTGAGTTCCCGAGCCAGGTAGCCGACGGAGGCACCGAGCCGGTCGCCCGCCGCGCCATGCACGTGGGTGCCCCACACCGCAGCCTGCGCCGGAGTCGCACCGCGTGCCGACAGGCCGGCGATGATCCCGGCGAGCACGTCACCGCTGCCGGAGGTGCCGAGGCCGACGGTGCCCGTGCCCGACTTCCACCGACGCCCGTCCCCATCGGTCGCCACACTCAGAGTGGCGAGGGCATGCTCGAGCGCCGCGCCTGTCGCGACCATGAGCTCGAAGTTACGTCTCTCGACCGCGCGGCCGAGCGCAGCGTTCAGAGTGTCCAGGTCGTACGTCTCTGCGTTGTCGATGTCGATGCCATCGGCCGCCAACAGCGGGGCGACTTCACGCAACAGGTCATCGGCCATTCCCGGCTTGTGCACGACGGTGATGTTTCCGAACGCGCCCATAGGGCGCTGTCGATTCGAGGGTTTCGCCGTGACGACAATGGTATGGGCCAGCGCTCAATGGTCGTCACAGGAGCCCATTCGATAGGGCCGCTCTTCTGCGGGCCACGCTGAACTGGCTCGCAGACCCATCCCACTCGCTCGACGATTTCGCGGCACGAGCAGGGCGGCGCCGGTTGCCGAAGTAGGGTGCGCTCGACGGGTGGTTTCGATGGGCGGCCCCGCAAGCTCGAGCGTCGCTCAACCAACGCCCTTCGACAGGCTCAGGGACCGTCAGGCGGCGGGGGCGAGGAACTCTTCCCAGTGCGGCTCTGCACGCTCTACCCCGCGCACCAGCCACGAGGTGCCGTGCGGCGCACGCGGGCGGAAGCGCAGGCTCCAGCCCATCTCGCCCGGGGTGCGGTCGCCCTTCACGTTGTTGCACTTGAGGCAGCAGGCCACCAGGTTCTCCCAGCTGTCCGCTCCCCCGCGCGACCGGGGCAGCACGTGGTCGATCGTGTTGGCTGAACCTCCGCAATAACCGCAGCGGCTGGCATCCCGACGCAGCACGCCACGGCGAGACACCGGAATCAGCCGCGACGACGGGATCTTCACGTAGCGCGTGAGCAGGATGACCGACGGGCGATCGTAGGAGCCGCTCGACCCCCAGACCGGATGCTCGGCATCCGCCGCGACGATCGTCGCCTTCTGATTCATGACGAGCACCAGGGCTCGCTTGAACGACACCACGGCGAGGGGCTCGAAGCCCGCGTTGAGGACCAGCGTGCGCATTCTCATCCTTTCGACGAAGCCCGCACGGCTTGCGGGCTGATCGATGCACCTTGGTTCTTCGGAGAGCGGGAGGTAGGGAACAAAAAAGGCACTGTCCGGGTGGACAGTGCCTAGATGGTGCGCGCGGGTATGAAGACCGCGCAGTGTTCCCCGCGCCCTATGGCACAGTCGTAGCGCGCATCCGTGGTTTGGATGGTGCTTCGACGCGACATGGGGCTCTCCCGAAATACGACTCTCAGAATTGCAAGTGGCTCCAGAGTAACCCACAAAGGGCTACGGGATGCCCGAGGCCGCCAGCCTGTTACCGAGCGTTAATGCAGTGGCTAGATGCCCACGTACACGTGGATGGCCACCTCGTTGGGCAGCTCGATGCCATCCTCCATGCCCTCGACCTGCACCAGCACGTAGGAGCCGGCACGCGAGAAACTCGCCTTGGCACCGGGCATGACGCCCGCGGCGCGCAGCTGCTCGAGCAGCTCGACCTCGTACTGCACCGGCTCGCCGAGGCGACGGATGGTGCCCTTGACCGGGCCGACCGCGCCGAGCACGTAGTTGACGATGTTGACCACGCCGTCGCTGAACG
>Ga0247735_1000506_pt1 | contig 15209 bp, 7 predicted proteins | sample UWRJL178409R2_FD_180934 | JGI IMG/M metagenome (GOLD analysis project Ga0247735, IMG submission 180934) | Plant litter microbial communities from Arlington Agricultural Research Station in Wisconsin, United States - UWRJ-L178-409R-2 | ecosystem: Environmental > Terrestrial > Plant litter >... | reverse complement strand
GGCTGATGCTGAAACGTTTCCTCGTCATCTTCGAGCCGTTCATCCTGATGCTGATCGGCACGGTCGTGATCGCCTCTATCCTGCCGCCGCGCGGGGCGGGCGTGCCGCTGTTCGGTGCCATCGCCGATATCGCGATCGTGCTGCTGTTCTTCCTTCACGGTGCCAAGCTGTCGCGCGAGGCCGTGGTAGCGGGGATGAGCAACTGGCGGCTGCACCTCGCCGTGTTCGCCGCGACCTATATCCTGTTTCCGGTGCTGGGGCTGGGCGTCGCGGCCCTGCCCTTCCTTACGCCGCCGGTCGCGATGGGCATGTTGTTCCTGACCCTGCTGCCCTCGACCGTTCAGTCCTCGATCGCCTTTACCGCCATCGCGCGCGGCAATGTCGCGGCGGCGGTGTGCAGTGCGTCGATCTCCAACATCCTCGGCATTGTGCTGACGCCGGCGCTGACCGCCGTGCTGATCCATTCGAGCGGCAGCGCCGGCGTATCTTTGTCCTCGGTCGAATCGATCGTCGTCCAGCTGCTGCTGCCTTTCGTCGCCGGCCATCTCCTCCGGCCGTGGATCGGCGCGTTCGTGACGCGCCAGAAGAAGATGCTGACCATCGTCGATCGCGGGTCGATCCTGCTGGTCGTCTATACCGCGTTCGGCGCGGCGGTGGTGGACGGCATCTGGCACCGGATGTCGGCGGCGGAGCTTGCCGTGATCCTCGCGGTCTGCGCGGTGCTGCTGGCGCTGGTCCTGCTCGCCACCTGGGGCGCGGGCAGGCTGATGGGCCTCAGCCGCGAGGACGCGATCGTGCTGCTGTTCTGCGGATCGAAGAAGAGCCTGGTGTCGGGCGTACCAATGGCGGGGGTGCTGTTCGCCCCGGCGCAGGTCGGCCTGGTCATCCTGCCGCTGATGCTGTTCCACCAGCTCCAGCTGATCGCCTGCGCGGTGATCGCGCGGCGCTATGCGGACGATCCGGGCGGTTGATCGATACAGCGCAACGCAGACAGCGGGACACCCCCTAAAAGTTCAACCGCAGGCCTGCTCGCGCCTCCGCGTGACGATCGCCATCGCCAGCCTGGCCGGCGAACGCCCCGAACAGCGTAAGCTGGGAAGACAGCGCGACATTGCCTCCAAGCTCCGCTGTGCCGACCACGCGCGCGCGCGCAGCCCCTTCTGCAAGCAGGCCATAATTCCCACCCCCCAGGCTTGCCAGCGCATCTACGTCACGTCCCTGCGGCTGATAACGAACGCCCACCGTCAGATAGGGCTTGATCGCCGCATCGGCCTCGCCGTCCCCGCGCAGCGTGAGCGCGCCATCGATAAAGGCGGCGGTCTGGCCACTGCGCACGACATTCAATGCGAAGGGGCTGCCGCCCGTCTCGTTGACCGCGTTCCGGGTAGAGCGGATTACCGTAACCCCTAGGCTGGGAATGACGGCCCATTGCCCGCCGAGCGGAACGGCGTAATCGACGACAATGTCACCCGTCCAGGCGTGCAGGCCAAAATGGCCGATCGTTGTGCCGCCGGGCACCACTCGCCGCGTCGTGGCCGAGCCGCCGTCATAGGCGATCGTCGCCTTGAGACCGAAGGCGCCGCTGGCGACGCGCCCATGGATGCCGACCACAGCGCCATCGGCATCGGTCTGCGCACCGAGACTCTCGATCCGCTGGCGATTGTCGAGATAGCCGGCAAACACGCCGACTGCCCAGTCGCTGCTGCCCCAGCCGATTCCGCCGAGAAAGCCATAGCCGTTGGTCTGCGCGCGGGCGGTGCCCCGGCCGGCGTCCGACGCGAGCGACTGCGTCGTCAAAAGGCCGCTGCCGAAAGTGAAGAAGCCTGGCGTGTCGCCATCGGCCGCAAAGCCGTCTCCGCGTCCGGCGTCCGCCAGGGTGAGGCCGTTCTGCACCGCGAGCTGCCTAACCGAGGCATAGGCTTCGGGCGTGATCTGCGCGAAGGCGACCGGATTGGTGCCAGACCCGTCCATCAGCTTCGGCAGCGCCGCGAGCAGCCCGGCGCTCGCCTGGCCGCCCGTCAGCATCGCATTGACATAGCCGATGCTGCGCCGGACCTGTGGCGAGAAGCGCGCGTCGCTCAGGAACTGGCCGACCAGCTGGATGCGCTTGGCATCCTGCACCACGAAGCCGAACAACGATGCCGGCCTGACGATGTTGGTGTAGCTGCCGGTGATGCCGTCGCTGGCGACGATGAGGTCCACTGTCGCGCCGGGGGTGACCGCCTGAGTCCCGACGAGCTGCAGGGTGGCGCCGTTCGCGATGGTCAGGGTGCCGTTGACCAGCAGCTTGTCCGAGATCGGCGGCGTGAATTCGAACACCGAAATCGATCCACCTCCGAGCGACACATTGCCGTTGACCGTCATCGTGCCGGGCGAGGCGCCGGGGCTGAGGGTGCCGGCGACGACGACATTGCCGTTCACCGTACCGGCCGAGCCGAAGGTCGCGCCTGCCCCCACCATGATCTGCGGTGCCGTGATGACCGATCCGGCGAGTCCGATGAGCCGGCCGCCGCCGAGCTGCATCGAGTCGAAGGAACCGGTGCCGGCGATCGTGGCGAAGCCGCCGGTCATGCCGAAGCTCTCGACATTGGCGATCGAGCCGAACGCGACCGGCGCGGCCTGGCTTCCGCCAGTCAGCCGGATGCTGTCCGTACCGACGCCGCCGTCGACGGAGCCGCTGAAGCCGCCATCGATGATAAGGCGATTATCACCCGCGCCGAACCGGAGCTGCCCGGCGACCAGCGACGCGCCGGTCGCCACCGTCAGGTTGCCGGTCAGGTTCAGCCGGTCCAGGGCGAAGGCCTCGGTCAGGGTCAGCGTCGCACTGCCTTCGGTCGACATTATCTCGAAGTCGCGCACCGTGTTGCCTGACACCGTCGTGTCGGTTGCCAGATCGAGGATGATGCTATCCGTTCCGGCGCCGCCGCTGACAGAACCCTGCAGAATGCCGCCCGCGGACCAGCGGAAGCTGTCGTTGCCCGCGCCAAGATCGATCGTGCCCGCGATCCGGCCGCCCGCGGCGAGGGTAAGGGCCTGGTCGCCGTCGCCGAAGGAGAGCGGGGCGCCGGTCGTGCCGAGCGTTCCCTGCACCGTCAGCGCATTGCCCGCGAGCGCCAGACGCTCGAAACCGGTGGCGCTTCCGGTCAGCGTCACGGGGCTCGTGGCATCGAACCGCAACGTATCGAGCCCGATGCCGCCGTCATAAAGGCCGGCGGCACGGTTCGTCCCCAGTGCCAGCAGATCGTTGCCGCCGCCCAGCAGCGCCGCGCCTACATCGCCATCGACCACCAGCGTCTCATTCGCGTCGCTGCCGGTGACCTGACCGATCGTGAAGCCGTTGAGCTGCGCCGAGAGGCTGGTCCCCGCCAGCGTCACCGTGGCGAAATTCTGGTCCAGGCCAAGCAAGAGGGTTCCGGTGCCGGTGAGTGCGAGTTGCTCGAAATTGCTGCGATAGCCGATGCCGTTGCGATCTCCAGCGAGCACGACGCGATAGGTGTCGGTGCCGGCACCGCCATCGACCAGGCCTGCCACATGGCTGCCTGCGCCTTCGGTGAAGCTGTCGTCGCCGCTGCCGAGCGCGACCGATCCGCCGATCAGGCCGTTATTGACGACACTGTCGCTGCCGCCGTCGAGATCGATGCCGCCGGCGATGGTGCCGTCGTTGATTACCGATTCGCTGCCCGCGCCGCCACTGATCGTGATCGCGCCGGTGCTGGCCAGGGTCTGACCCGCCGCCACGGTCACCGTGCCGCCCGACACGTCGATCGTGTTGAAGGTGAAGGCGCCGGAATAGGCGACGGAGCCAGTTCCGGTCTGCATGAAGCGTTCGAAATTGACGAACTGGTCGCCGTTGATGGCACCACCGCCGGTCGCATCCACGATGAAGGTGTCGACGCCCGCACCGGCATCTACCGTTCCGATCAGCGTTGCGCTGGCGCGCTGGAGGAAGGTGTCGTCGCCGGCGCGCAGGAAGACATTGCCGTTGATCGTACCGGTGTTGACGATGCGATCGTCGCCGCCGCCAAGATCGATCGAGCCGGTAATCGTGCCGCTGTTCGTGATGCTGTCCGCCACGGAACCGAGCGACTGGATGGCGCCGGCAAGATAGGTCGTGCCGGCGGTTATGGCATAGCCGTCATTGGCAGCGAGCGTCGTCCCCGCACCGCCGGTGATCGTGCCGGCATTGTCGAGCACCAGCGCCGGACCCGCCGTCGTGATGGTTGTGGACAGCGGCCCTTTTGCCCCGATGATGCCGGTTGTCGCGTTGGTGATCGTCGCCGTGGCGCTGGCGTCGCCCTCGACATGAATGCCAAAGGCGGGGAGCGTGCCAGCCCGGCCGGAATAGGGATTGCGGATCGCCGTTCCGCCATCATTGGCCTGGATCGTGCCGCTGTTGGTGACCGAGAACTGCGTGCCCGCTGCATAATCCAGCAGGCCCACGCCGGTGCCGAACAGGCCGGTCGCCGTGATCGTGCCGCTGTTGTCGACCGTCAGCGTCGCCGCGGCGGTGGAACCGAGTTCGGCGACGAGCCCACCGCCTTCGATGATGCCGCTGTTCGTCACCTTGAGCGTGTTGACGTCGGTGCCGGTCAAATAGACCGAGACGGTGCTCGCGCCGGAGGTGATCCGCCCGCTGTTGGTGAAGGTGAGCCGATCGGTCGAGTCGATCTGAACCGCAGTGCCACGAAGCGCCGCCGATCCGACTGTCCCGCTATTGGAGAAACTGTGGGCGGTCGCGAGGATATAGCCGCGAACGGCCGCCGTGTTCGTGAGGGACGCGAGCATGTGCGCGCCGGAGAAGGGCGGGAAATATCCCGCGGGCCGCTGGGTGATCAGACCGCCCGTTATATCGACCCCGTTCACGATGTTGCCGTCGCCGCCCAGATAGAGATCACCCGTGAGCGGGCCGGTCGAACTCGTCGTAACGGTCGTATCCGCTCCAAGCGCCTCCACATATTCGGCCTCGAAGTTGATCGCCTGCACGGCACCGAGCGTCACGGTGCCGCTGGCCGAGCGCGAGTGGCCGAAAATGTCGAAGCCGGCACCACCATCGATGATCCCGCTGACGCCGCTACCGTCGCCGGTTTCCAGGAACAGATCGCCGCCCGCGCCGAAGCGCAGATTGCCGTTGAGCGAGCCGCCCTGCGCGACATAGGTCGCTGCGCTGGACGACACGCCACCATAGGGCGTGTAGGCGAGATCGACATCGCCAATGATGCTGCCCGCATTTGTGAGGAGACCGCCACTCATTTGTACCGCTGGCCGACCTACCGCGCTGATGAGTCCGCTGGCGAGGTTGGTCACCGATATTTGAGTGGACGCGCGGACCGCGCTGCTGCCTGTGCTGACGATCGTGCCGGAATTCTGCAGCGACCCATTGAAGCTGTTGTAGTCGAGCAGCACCGCCACTCCGCCAACCGAAATCGTACCATTGTTGATGACTGCCGACACATTCTCTACCCCACGGGCGGCTGCGCCTCCAACGAGTTGGCTGATAGTGCCGGTATTCGTGAAGCTCGTGGCATATCTGACGGCAACACCGCCGTTCAACGCGATCGCACCGCTGTTGACGATGGCATTCCCCCCGGTGATCGCGGAGGTGTTAGAGGTATCGCTTGCGCCCCCATCCCGCACAGTAATCGTGCCGGCGTTCGTGAAACTGTCTGCCGCGCCGAGCGCGACGACCGCGTAGGCAAAGCCACTCTGACCGGCCGTGTCGAGCGTCAGATTGCCCCGGCTGGTGATAGAGAGCCCGCTTGGCGTGCCGTAGAAGCCGTCCGGGGCAATCAAACCCTGGATCTGGATTGCCGGTTGATTGCCGACTGCGATGTCGGCGGTGATGTCCACCGACCCGGTGCCGGCGAAGGCGACCGGTATGATCGACGGTGCCGATCCGACCAGCGTCAGGCTGGCATTGTCGAACAGTTCATAGGCAACCGACTGGAACCCGCTTGGCAGGGCGCCAAATCCGGCGGCCGCGTCAGTTCTTACCCGATAGCGTAGATTGGAGCCCGACCCGGTCACCGTCCCGGTGATGCCCGCGAACTGGCCGGTGCCGGTGTTGACCAGCTCCGTCACCAGATAGTCGCCACTACCGAGAGCGAGATTCCCGTTCAGAATTCCGCCCGGCAGTGCAAAAAAACGATTGTTCTCCAGTAATTTGTAGACCGGGTTGGTCGTGGAGACGTTGCCGTTGATCGTCCCTGCATTGAGAATGGAAGCATTGAAGATGGAAATGGCGTCGGGGCCTAGTCCAATCGCGGCAGAACCGCCGCTGACTACACCGCCCGCGCGATTATCGAGCACGCCGTAGGACTGTAATATCACCCCCACGCCATTCGACAGGATTTCACCGGTGTTGATCAAGGAAGCCGAGAGGTTTGTCCCGACGGTCGCCCCCTCGATGCGACCGCTATTGGTGCGCGTGCCGCCGTAAGAACCTGTAAGGACAACGGCGGTACCGGCGGTAGACCGGATGGTACCTCGATTGTCGAAACTCTGTCCGAACGACGATACGCCCGTGCCCCCCGCGATGATCACGCCACTGTTTGCAAAATCACTTCCGGATCGAAGGGAAACGCCGTCTCCCGCCGTGCTGATAGTTCCGCTATTGGCGAAGCTGCCATACGAATAGAAGGTCAGGCCATATAAATCGGGGCCTATAACCCCACTTTCGATTGTACCTTCGTTGGAAAATCGCACCGGATTCGAGAAAAATCCGGTAACCACCGCCTGGCCCGCGGTACGAATGGTTCCCCGATTGATGATCATGCCCGCACCGCCAGCCTCGATCGTTGCGGTCCCCAAAAAACCTGCTTCCAGCGTCGCTGTGACTCCGGCCGCCGGCGCCAGCCCAAGACGTTCGAAATTGGGGAAAAGGTCTACCGGCGTCGACACTGATGTGTCGGTGTCGAAGCGTATTTGAACGGTATCGACCCCGCTGCCACCGTCGATCGCGCCGGTTACACCGGTGCTAAGCGTCCGCACACCAGTATAGCGCGCAATGAGATAGTCTGCGCCGCTGCCGAACGTCACGTTGCCGGCAATCGTACCACTGGCCGAGTCGACCGTGCTGGCCGAGCCGAAGTTGTCCGTCGTGCCGATAAAGATGTTTCCGGAAATCAGCCCGGTATTGGTCAGCCGCAGCGAGTCGGTTGCGGCGATGGCGGTGATGCCGGCAGTCGAAATCCGACCGCCTGTAGCATTGATCACCTCGACACCGCTGCCGCTCAGCGCCGGCCCGGCGCCGTCGTTGACGATCGACCCACTGTTGGTGATGGCCTGACCGTAATTGATATTCGCGATCGTCGCCGGGCTGCCGTTCGAACGGATCACCCCCGAGTTGGTAATCGGTCCGCGGCCGACGCTGGCGAGATAGCCGGTGCCGAAGTCGATCGCGCTCCGCGTTCCGCCATCGATCGTGCCGGCGTTCGTCAGCGTGCCGACCGGCCCAGCGATCGCACCGATGAAGCCGGTGCTTCGGTTGATGATCGAGGCGAAGCCCGCAACGGTGGGTGCGGTCGACAGGAGCGCGACGCCGCTCGTCCCGATGATGGTCCCGGCATTGTCGATGCTCGCCAGCGCCGACGCAAACGTGTTGCCCGCGCTCTGGCCGACGGTGACGCCGTTGGCGCCGGTCACCGTTCCCCCTTCGGCGACGCTCAGCGACAGCCTGGTACCGTTGAAGTCGAACGGATCGACGCCGATCGCGCCCGACAGGAGGCTGATCCCCGCCTGACCGCCGCCATCGACGCGACCGGCTACTGAAACGGTGACTGAACGCTGGTACGGATAGCTGGCAGATGGAAGTTCGATGGAAATCGCCGCCGCGCCGGTCGCCGTGACGACGGCGGATGCTGCAACCTTGACGGTCGTGTTATTCGTGGTGATGCGCAGACCATCAGTATCCGTACCGGTGCATTCGGTTGTCCCTCCGAACTGGGTCGGATCAGGCTGGCACTGGGCGGAAGCGGGCGTGACCACGAACAACGCGCTGGCGATCGCGCTCGTACCGAGCGCAAGCCGACGAACCCGCCGCGCGCGCAGCGGAATCAGACTATCCATGTTTTTGTAAACCCCCGGCAAATCCCACATGGGGGTAGGTGGCCGACACGCCTCTGTCCAGTGAGGTGGAACACCCGATTAATTCGTTTTGGAGGAAACCAAAGCCACGCAACCCTTATAGTCTAGCGCGATCTTTGGCGGCATCTGGCCAACCCAATAGTCGTAAGCAGCGGTTCTTTCCTCATCCTGGCGAAATAACCCCAGGCATCGTCTCCTAGCAGCGCGGCAGGATGATTGAATCGATCGCCTGGGCCACGCCGTCCGCGTCATTCGCGCCAGTCACGACATCCGCCTTGGCCCGAACCTCCGCCGGGCCCTGTCCCATCGCGATCGACAGGCCGGCGCGGGCGAACATCGCTACGTCATTGCCCTGATCGCCGATCACCGCCGTCTGCGCGAGCGACACGCCAAGTCCAGCCGCCAGCAACACCACACCGTCGCCCTTGTTGGCGGCGAGTGCGGTTACGTCGAGATAATAGGTCTGGGATTGCACCACCGTCGCCCGCGTGCCGAACGCCGCTGCCGCCTGTTCGGTCAGAGCGCCGAGCAATGCTGGATCGTCACTGACAAAGGTGATCTTGTCGGCGCGATCGTACAGGGTCACGAAGTCAGCGACGATCACCGGCGCCTGGTTCGACGATACCCGCTCGGAATCGACATGATGGCCTTGGTCGGTGCTGGCGTACCAAAGGTCGTCGGCGAACACCCAGATATCGACCGGCGCGTCGCCGACCAGGTCGAACACGCCGCGCACCACGTCCGGATCGATCCGGTGCTGCTCGAGGACAGTCCCGTCGCGGCGGAACACGGTGCCGCCGTTGAACGCGCCCATCACATCGTCGATCGCCAGCGCATCGGCGATCGGCATCATGCCCGATCGCGGCCGCGCGCTGATGATGGTGAAACCTACCCCGGCGTCCCGCAGCCGACCGACCGCGGCGATGGTGCCGGGGGTCAGCTTCTTCTGCTTGTCGACCAGGGTGCCGTCGAGATCGGAGACGACCAGCCGGATCGCCTCACTCGGTTCGCTGCTCACTATTGGGGCATCTCGACATGGCCGCCAAAGCCGAAGCGCATCGCCGAGAGCAATTTGTCGCCGAACGTATGGTCGACCCGGCTGCGATAGCGCGCGAACAGGGCGGCGCTGAGCACGTTGACCGGCACTGCCTCCTCCATCGCCGCCTCGATCGTCCAATGGCCTTCGCCCGAATCGGCGACCTTGCCGGAAAATTTGTCGAGCATCTGATCGTCGGCCAGCGCCGAGGCTGAGAGATCGAGCAGCCAGGACGAGATCACGCTGCCGCGCCGCCACACTTCCGCGATGTCGGTCAGGTTGAGATCGAAGCGCTCGTCCTCGGGCAATTTCTCGGAGGACTTGCCCTTCAGGATATCGAAGCCCTCGGCATATGCCTGCATCAGGCCGTACTCGATGCCGTTATGCACCATCTTCACGAAATGGCCCGATCCCGGAGGCCCGGCATGGATATAGCCCTGCTCGGCGCGCGGATCCTCGCTCTTGTCGCCACGATTGGGCGTGCGCGGGATGGTGCCGAGGCCCGGCGCCAGCGCGGCGAGGATCGGATCGAGCAGGTCGACCGCTTCCTTCTCGCCGCCGACCATCATGCAATAGCCGCGCTCCAGGCCCCACACGCCGCCCGAGGTACCGACATCGACGTAACGGATACCCTTTTCGGCGAGCGCCTTGGCGCGGCGGATATCGTCCTTGTAGAAGCTGTTGCCACCATCGATGACGATGTCGCCGGGCTTGGCGAAACCGGCGATCGTCGCAATCGTGTCCTCGGTCGGCGCGCCGGCGGGCAACATCACCCAGAAGATCGCCGGGCTGGCGAGCTCGGCGTGCATGTCTTCCAGCGAGTCGGCGCCGATCGCGCCGTCCGCGACCAGCTCGGCGATCGCCTCGGCTGACCGGTCAAAGGCGACCGTCTCGTGCCCCGCCCGCATCAGCCGCCGCGCGATGTTTCCGCCCATGCGACCAAGGCCGATCAGTCCGATACGCATGGGCAATCTCCGGATAGGGTTGGGTTCGTCAGTTGGCCGTTTCGGGATGTTTCGCGGCAATCGCCCCGAGCAGCGTGTCGAAAGCGGCCGAGAAGGACGCAACGCCTTCCTCGACCAGGGTATCCGTCACCCCGTTCAAATCGAGTCCGAGCCGCTCCGCCTCGGCGAGCGTGTGACGCGCGCCATCGACATCCCTGGTCAGCGTCTCGGCAGCGGTGCCATGGTCGCGGAAGGCATCGAGCGTCTTGGGCGGCACGGTGTTGACCGTGTCCTTGCCGATCAACGTGTCGAGATAGAGCGTGTCGGGATAATCGGGGTTCTTGGTCCCGGTCGATGCCCAGAGCAGCCGTTGCGGCATCGCGCCCTTGGCGGCGAGCGCCTGCCAGCGATCCGAGGCGATGAATTCCTCATACCAGGCATAAGCGAGCTTGGCGTTGGCGATGGCGACCTTGCCGCGCACCGCCTTTAGCGCGTCGGATTCGGCATCGCCGTTCTTGATGCGCGCATCGATCTTGTCGTCGATCTTGCTGTCGATGCGGCTGACGAAGAAGCTGGCGACGCTGGCGATCCCGTCGACCGGCTCGCCGCGCGATACCCGGTCCTCCAGCCCGTCGACATAGGCAAGTGCAACCGCCTTGTACGCCTCGATCGAGAACAGCAGCGTGACGTTGACGTTGATCCCGGCATCGATCGTCGCGGCGATGGCCGGGACGCCGGCGGGCGTGCCCGGGATCTTGATCATCAGGTTCGGCCGATCGACCGCCGCCCACAGCTTCTTCGCTTCCGCGATGGTGCCGTCGGTGTCGTTGGCGAGATAGGGCGAGACCTCGAGGCTGACATAGCCATCCTTGCCGCCGAGCCGGTCATAAACCGGGCGAAGCGAGTCCGCCGCGGTCTGGATGTCCTGGATGGCGAGGTGCTCGTAACGCTGCATCGCCGGTGCGCCGGGATGCGCCTGGTCGAACTCGGCGAGCGCCGCATCATAGGCAGTGCCATGCCCCATCGCCTTTTCGAAGATCGACGGGTTGGACGTGACGCCGGTCAGCCCGTCTTCATCGACCAGCTTCTGCAAGCCGCCATCAGCGAGGAACTTGCGATCGACAAAGTCGAGCCAGACGGCCTGGCCCAGTGTGGCGAGATCGTTGAGACGGCCCATGATCAATCCTTTCCGAGCAATTCGCGGGCGACCTTGACGACATTGTCGACGGTGAACCCAAATTTGTCCTGCAGCTTCGCGATCGGGGCGGAGGCACCGAAGGTCGACATGGTCACTGTCTTGCCTTCCAGCCCGACATAACGATCCCAGCCGATCTCGCCGCCCATCTCGATCGCGATGCGGGCGGTGACGCCCTTGGGCAGAACGCTGTCCTTGTACGCCTGATCCTGCAGTTCGTAACGATACCAGCTCGGCATCGACACGACGCGCGAGCGCACGCCCTGTGTGGTCAGCGCTTCATGCGCCGCGACCGCGAGCGAGACTTCGCTGCCCGTGGCGATCAGGATCACCTCGGGATCGGCGTCGCCGGCGAGCACATAGGCGCCCTTCATCAGGCCCTCGGCCGAAGCATATTTGCTGCGGTCGAGCGTCGGCAGCGCCTGGCGCGACAGGACCAGGGTCGTCGGCCGATGCTTGTGCTCGAGCGCGGCGCGCCACGCCCAGGCGGTCTCGTTGGCGTCGCCCGGACGGATCGTGTCGAGGCCGGGGATCGCGCGGAGTGTGGCTAGATGCTCGATCGGCTGATGCGTCGGGCCGTCTTCGCCCACGCCGATCGAATCATGCGTGAAGACGAAGATCGAGGGCAGTTCCATGATCGCGGCGAGGCGGATCGGCGGGCGCATATAGTCGGCAAAGACCATGAAGGTGGAGCCGTAGGAGCGCAGGTGCGACAGCGCCATGCCGTTCACCACCGCGCCCATGCCATGTTCGCGCACGCCGAAATGGAAGTTGGAGCCACCGTAATTATCGGCTTCGAACGACGCCTTGCCCTTCACGTCGGTCTTGGTCGAGGGTGCGAGATCGGCCGAGCCGCCGATCAGGAACGGTACGCGGTTGGCGATGGCGTTGAGCACCTTGCCGCCCGCGTCACGAGAGGCCACGCCCTCTTCGTCCGCATCGAACACCGGGATGTCGGCATCCCAGCCCTCAGGCAGATCGCCCTTGAGCAACAGGTCGAGTTCAGCCGCGAGATCGCCATTGGTCTTGCGATAGTCGGCGAACATCGCCTCCCATGCCTCGCGCAACGGCCGGCCGCGATCGGCGATCGACTTCTCGAAGGCTTCGGCGACGCCGTCCGGCACCAGGAACTGCGCGTCCTCGGGCCAGCCATAGGCCAGCTTGGTCGCCTTGATATTCTCGGCGCCGAGCGGCTCGCCATGCGCCTTTTCGCTGCCGGCGCGTGGGGAACCCCAGCCGATGATCGAATGCACGACGATGAAGGTCGGGCGGTCGGTGGTCGCCTTGAAGCTGGCGAACGCATCGGCCAGCGCGCCGCAATCATTGGCGTCGTCGACATGGATGACATTCCACCCATAGGCCTGGAAACGCATGCCGACATCCTCGTCAAAGGCGAGATTGGTGTCGCCCTCGATGCTGATATGGTTGCTGTCGTAGATCCAGCACAGGTTGGAGAGCTTCAGGTGGCCGGCGAGCGACGCCGCCTCGGCCGAGACGCCCTCCATCATGTCGCCGTCGCCGCACAAAGTGTAGACGTCATGGTCGAACAGGTCGAAGCCGGGCTTGTTGTAGCGTGCGGCGAGCCAACGCTCGGCGATCGCCATGCCGACCGAATTGCCGCAGCCGGCACCGAGCGGGCCAGTGGTGGTCTCGACACCGGTGGTGTGGCGATATTCGGGATGGCCCGGCGTCTTCGAGCCGAGCTGGCGGAACTGTTCGATATCCTCGAGGCTGACCGCGAGCTGGCCGGTCGGCTTGCCGTCCCGGTCCACTTCCTTGACGCCGGCAAGGTGCAGCAGCGCGTAGAGCAGCATCGAGGCATGGCCGACCGACAGCACGAAGCGATCGCGGTTGGGCCAGTCGGGCTTGTCGGGATCGGTCCGCAGGAATTGCGACCAGAGCGTGTGGCCGACGGGCGCAAGCGCCATCGGCGTGCCGGGATGGCCCGAATTGGCCTTTTGCACCGCATCCATCGAGAGCGTGCGGATCGTGTCGATCGCCAGCCGCTCGGGCGAGCCGTCCTCATGGAGGCCTTTGACGGGAGCGGTGGCCGTTGCGGCATCGGACATGGAGAAAACTCGCTTTCGTATTCGGGTAGCCGAACGCCCCCGGAGGCTGGTGGTTGCTATCTGTCGAGCCGGATCACGCGGCCGCCACCGCCGATATAGGCGCAATCCACCTCGTCAAGGAAAAGGCCATGCCCAAGAACGCCGGGAATCGCCGAAAGCCCCATGGCCAGGGCGCAAGGATCGGGCATTTCAGCGAAAAAAGCGTCGATGATGATATTGCCCTGATCGGACGGATCGGCACGGACCGCCGTCGTCGCGCCCAGTTCGGCCAGCCGAGTCGCGACGAAGGCGCGCGCAAAGGGCAGCACCTCGACCGGCAGCTTGGCCCTGCCGATCCGCTCGACCCGTTTCGAGGCATCGGCGATGACGATCATCCGGCGCGAGGCAGCCGCCACGATCTTCTCGCGGAGCATGGCGCCCCCGGCCCCCTTGATCGCGAACAGCCGGCCGTCGATCTCGTCGGCGCCGTCGATGGTCAGGTCGACCGACTCGACGGTGGCGAAATCGACCATGCTGATGCCGGCCGCGCGCGCCATCGCTTCGGTGCGCAGCGAGGTTGCGACGGCGCGGATATCCAGGCCGCCGCGCACCAGTTCCCCCAGCCGCCCGATCGCGAAGGCCGCCGTCGAGCCGGTGCCGAGGCCGACCAGCATGCCGGGACGGACTTCCTCCACCGCGGCAAGGGCGGCGGCGCGCTTGTCGTCATCGGTCATTCAATATTTCCGGTCATAAGCCCTGATACACTACCGTTCGTCCTGAGTAGCCATTGAGCTTGTCGAAATGGCATATCGAAGGACAGGCCCCAGCGCTTGTCCTTCGATACAGGTCTTCGACAAGCTCAGCCCTACTCAGGACGAACGGGGTTTCCATATTCCTCAACTCCACCCCTCCACAACTTTTCCACTGGCGGCGAGCACCCTCTTCGCCGAAAGGGGGAACCCATGATCGAGAAAATCCTCGCGATACTCGCGACCTTCACCATCGCCGTCATCTCCAAGGGGGGGTATCTCGGCATCGTCCTGCTGATGGCGATCGAATCCGCCTGCATCCCGTTGCCGTCCGAGATCATCATGCCGTTCGCCGGCTATCTCGTCTCGATCGGGCAATTCGACCTGTATCTCGCGGCGACCGCTGGCGCGATCGGCTGCAATGTCGGATCGATCTTCGCCTATGAAGTCGGCAAGCGCGGCGGGCGTCCGCTGGCCGAGCGCTGGGGCAAATATGTGCTGATCGGTCCGGGCGAACTCGACATGGCCGACCGCTTCTTTGACCGTTGGGGCAATCACGCCGTGCTGATCGGCCGTCTGCTGCCGGTGATCCGGTCGTTTATCGCCTTCCCCGCCGGCGTCGCGCGCATGAAGCTGGTGCCGTTCCATATCTATACCTTCATCGGATCCTGGCCCTGGTGCTTCGGCCTGGCCTGGGTCGGCATGGTGCTGGGCGACAAGTGGAACAGCGATCCGCGCGTCAAGGCCGCTTTCCACAGCGCCGATGCACTGATCGGCGTGGTGCTGGTCGCGCTGGTGGGTTTCTATATCTGGCACCGGGTGCGCGGGCTGAAGGCCAAGCCGAAGGAATAGATTCGGGATTTCTGCCGCAAGTATCGGGGAAGTATTCTCCAGTACCGGAGACATGAACGACCCGATCCGGGGCAAGTATTCGGTCATTTCTGCCAACCGACGTCGACCCCGATTTTTCGAGATGGATCGGCGCTGGAGCTGCAATCGTTCTTTCAAAAGGACGCGCGCTACCTGATGTGCGCCGGCAGCCTTCCTGATATCGCGCTTCGCCTTCTTGCATTTTTCGGGCACTGTACTTGCCGAATTATGAGAACGATATGGCGAGATCATTGCCGCTTCTTTCCTGATTGTCCGGGCGGCCGG
>Ga0247735_1000504_pt1 | contig 15253 bp, 16 predicted proteins | sample UWRJL178409R2_FD_180934 | JGI IMG/M metagenome (GOLD analysis project Ga0247735, IMG submission 180934) | Plant litter microbial communities from Arlington Agricultural Research Station in Wisconsin, United States - UWRJ-L178-409R-2 | ecosystem: Environmental > Terrestrial > Plant litter >... | reverse complement strand
CTTTATGACAACAGCACTAGTGCGGAAGAAGGCCTCTGGAGCAGGAGTGGTTGGGCTGGTCGGGGCTGACACGCCCGGGCCTATCCACACGTTCTTGCCGATAACCCCCGGCGGATCTCCGCGATGTGCTCACCCGACGCCGAAACGCGAAAGAGCCTGACACCGAAGTGTCAGGCTCTTGCTGAATGGTGGATCCAAGGGGATTCGAACCCCTGACCCCCTGCATGCCATGCAGGTGCGCTACCGGGCTGCGCCATGGACCCATTATTTGTTTGTTTCTGTCCCGTAAAGGCAACTCGACTAGATTACTACACAGTTGGACCGCCGCTGACACACTGGCTCAGTTTTGTCCTCTCTAGGTCGAAAAATCGCTGTTTTATCGCGGACTTTTGGGCCAAAAATTATTCTTGGATCGTTTCCACTCCGCCCTTCGGTGAGGCCGGCCGGATCAGCTTCCGCGTTCCGTCTTCACCCCGCCGACTCGTCAGCACAACCGAACTTTTTGAAGGCGGATGGCGCCAGGCTTCCAGCCCCTAAAAGGAGACGCTCGCTGGCCGACACCATCCGGGACAGAAATGTGTTCGCGTGCGGCGTCGCAGCGTTGGGCGGTACCCCCACCCCACCCCCATGTCGCAGGCATGCGGACCGCGTTCACGGGTCGCGTAGCGTCTGGCGAGGCCGCAAACGGCAACGACCCTCGCCACCGCGCTTTCGCACGGCGAGGAGGGCCGCTGGCGCCGCCCACGTAGGGCGGCGGCCGGGTGTTTACTCGCTGAGCGGCAGGATCAGGCCGCCCCAGGTCTCATTGATGAAGTCCTGCGTCTCGGCCGACAGCAGGAGTTCGTGGAGTTTGGAAATTCGGGGATCGCTTTCCAACTCTTCCGTTGTCGCCAGGATGTTGGCATAGGGGCTGTCCGCATCCTCAACGAGGATCGCGCTGTCCAGGGTGAGGCCCGCGGGCAGGGCGAACGTCGCGGTGACAAAAGCAGCATCCACGTCGGCGACGGCCTGCGGGAGCGTGGCATTGTCGATCTCGTCGAAGTTGAAGTCTTTGGGGTTCTTGGTGATATCGGTGAGAGTCGTCGGCTCGTCAGTGGTTTCGATGAGCCCGGCGGACGCGAGGATCTTCAGCGCGCGGCCTTCATTGGTCGGATCGTTCGGGATGGCGATGCGTGCACCGTCCGCGAGGTCGTCGATGTCAGTCAGCTCGTCGCTGTAAAACGCTGCGCTCGGCAGGTAGATGTCTCCGACGGACACCAGCGAGCCACCCGCTGCCGAGTTGTAGGTCTCCAGGAAGGTCGAGTTCTGGAAGAGGTTGGCGTCGATAGATCCATCGCTCAATGCCGGGTTGGGCGTCGAGTAATCAGTGAAGGGGACGAACTCGATTGTGAGCCCTGCCTCTTCGGCGAGGTTGTCGGAAATGAAGTCCAGGATCTCACCGGCGGGGGTGGCCAGTGCGCCGACCTTAAGTGTGCCGAGGGTACCGTCGGCGGGGGCCGCGTCATCGGACGCGCTGCTGGAGCAGGCAGACAGTCCGACTGTCAGAACGACAGCAACGGCGGCACCAGCAAGGCGCGCGTTACGGGATGTGAATCGCATTATGGATGACTCTTCTCTTGGTGGGGTGAGTGGCGAACGTCATGCTGACTTCGTTCGCCGGGGTAAATCTGTGGGGCTGTGTCGCTAGGTCCGTGGACTTGCTGCGGAGTCGTCCCGGGCGGTAGCAGCTGGCAATGCCTGTGCACGAGCGGTGGCACCGGTGAAGGTGGTGCGAGCGAAACGCCGGGCGAAGTAGGTGGCAATACCCTGCAGGATCATCACGATGATGAAGATGATGATGATGACGCCGACCATGTGGATCGTGCTGTACCGCTGGTAGCCGTAGCGCACGGCAACATCGCCCAATCCCCCACCGGCGACCGTGCCAACCATTGCAGAGAAGTTGATGATGGAGGTCACGGTCGTTGCCAGCCCAAGCAGCATGCCGGGCAAGGCCTCCGGGATAAGTACCTTCCGCACGATCTGCCAGCGGGACGCGCCAAGGGAGTGGGCGGCTTCCGTCAGTCCGGCGTCGACTTCCTTGATGGAAATTTCGACCATCCTGGCGAAGAACGGGATCGCCACAATCGATAGCGGCACGATGGCTGCGGTCGACCCGATGAAGGTTCCGACCACCAGGCGGGTGAAGGGGATGACCGCGATCATCAGGATGATGAAGGGGATACTCCGGCCGAGGTTGACGATGAAATCCAGCACCCGGTTGATGATTCGGCCGGCGGTCCGTGACCCAAAAGGCTTGGCAAAGAGGCCACCACGTTCGGTTCCAACCAACAGGATGCCCAGCGGTAAACCGATGAGGACGGTGAAAACGAGGGCGAAAAAGACCATGTACAGTGTTTGGCCCGTGCCGTCGAGCAGCACCTTCACAAGGTCCGACCAAAAGGTTGGGCTTGAAGTGTCGATCATGCTGTGGTGCCTCCAAGAATTTCGACCAACAGGCCCTGCGACCGCAGGTCGGCGATAGCGGCGGCATTGGCTGCCGGTCCGCCGGGAAGCTCGAGACGAGTACGCCCTGCCTGGTTTCCGGAGATCGTTTCAATCGCAGCCCCGAGGATGCTCACGTCGATTGCATGGTCCCTCGCCAGCTGTGCGATCACCGGTCGATCAGCGTTGCCACCGCTGAAGGTGATGTCGAGCACAGTGGTGCCCGGCCGATGCTGGTACGCGCCGAGGGGGAAGAGATCCCGCGCCAATCGCGAGCCGGGGGTAGAGATCAACTCCACCAGTTTCCCGTGCTCGACGATCTGACCCGCCTCCAACAACGCTGCGGAGTGGCAGACACTCTTCACCACGTCCATCTCGTGAGTGATTAGCAGGACGGTCAGACCGAGTTCCTTATTGATGTCGGTTAGCAGCTGGAGGATCGACCGGGTCGTCTCAGGATCCAGGGCGCTGGTGGCTTCATCGGAAAGAAGCACCGTCGGCCGTGCGGCTAAAGCGCGCGCGATCCCCACTCGCTGTTTCTGCCCTCCGGACAGCTGGGCAGGATAGGCACCGCTTTTGGCACCAAGCCCCACGAGCGCAAGGATTTCCGCGGCACGGGCACGCCGATCCCGGCTGTCAACACCGACGACTTCCAGTGCCAGTTCAACGTTTCCTTGGACTGTCCGGCTCGAGAGCAGGTTGAAATGCTGGAAAATCATCCCGATCCCCTGCCGCGCCACACGCAGTTCGTTCGCCGTCATGCTGGTCAGCTCGCGGCCGGCAACCCGGATGGTTCCGGAATCCGGCCGTTCGAGCAAGTTGACCGTGCGGATCAGGGTGCTTTTTCCTGCTCCACTCTGGCCGACGACGCCGTACATTTCGCCGGTCGCAACCTCAAGCGACACATTGTCGAGAGCGAGCGTGGCGCTACTTCCACTACCGAAGCTTTTGCTGACGGACCTTATTGAAATCATGACAATCCAGTGAATCGGGAGCGCGTGGACATACGTACTGGCTCCTAGGGGCAGAAAAAACCCCCGGTGTTTGGGCAACACCGAGGGTCTGAGGTGCCGGGTACCGGCCGCAACATCACAGTGCAGGATGTCGCGGGAGGATTCCCGTGGTGGGGCTGTCTACTCGACAGACTCCGTGATGGAGGCGCTCTCCGACAGGCCGAGCGGAATCGCTGGGCAGTCTTTCCAGAGACGTTCGAGGGAGTAATAGAGTCGGTCTTCCTCGTGGAAGACGTGCACAACGATGTCTCCGAAGTCGATCAGGATCCAGCGCCCCTCCTGGCGTCCCTCGCGACGCAGGGTCTTGAAGCCCGCCTCGTTCATCTTGTCTTCGATTTCGCCGGCGATAGCGACGACGTTGCGCTCGTTGCGGCCGGTGGCAATGAGGAAGACGTCGGTCAGCGGCAGCGGGCCAGAGACGTCGAGGGCGACGAGGTCTTCTGCCTGCTTGGAATCAGCGGCACGTGCCGCAATGTTAACGAGTTCGATGGCGCGATCAGATGCAGTCACGAGGTCCTTAGGGGAAATGAAGTACGGGAAATGTGGATTAGGGGAAGATCTGGAGGGCGTAGCCCGCGATCAGCAGTCCGGCGACGCCGACGGCCATCGTCGATGCGGAGATAACCAACACCGTGAGGGTGCGATTGCTCTGCTTCTTGCTGGTGACCATTCCGTTGCTCCCGGTGTGGGTGCTGACCGCACGGATGGCGCGAACCGGTGCGGAATCTGTGGAGGGAACTTCATGGTCGAGTGGATCGAGGTCGAAGTCGGAGGTGTCGACCCGGCTGGGGTGTACTCCTGTCGAAGCAAGGCTTCGCGGGAGGTCTACCGACCCGGTAGCCATGATTTCGCCGGAGGCGGTGAATGGCGACGTGATGTCCGACGACTGCGGTACGGACGGGAGGACGAGCGCGCTGGTGGTTAGCGCTCCACCGGTGCCGACGCTGCGCGAAATCGTGTTCTCGAGAGATTCGATGTCTTCATCCATGTCCGCACGAACCGACCAGTGGCCGGCGGCGCGCGCTGACGTTGGACCGTGTGTGGGATCGATGAAGACGGGAACAGCGTCGCTGGAGGTTGTCTCCCCTGACGATGCTGCCGCTACCGGTGGCGCGCTGATCTGGGCGTCAAGATCATCGTCGCTGTCGTCGTCCTCGGCCGAACGAGTCGCCTCGGCGGGCTCCAGAGTCATTCCCCAGGTTGACACCGGCGCCGCGGTGAAGACGGTTTCGTCGTCTCCCGCGGACTCAGCCGTTGGTTCACGGGTGAGTGCGTTGAATTCGGCCTCTGCGGCAGCTTCACGGTCGACCACCGTGAAGATCGTTGCCGTCGCTGACGACAGGTACGGGAGGATGATCGGACCGGAGTTGAGAATTGCGCTGATTGCCTCGGGAACCTGAAGTTCTCCGGCACGCTCTGCGGCGGCGCGGATTTCCCTCAGCTCGCGGCGAGTCATCGTTCGCTGGACAACGGGCTCGTCGTCCGTGACATCACCAGCGGGCACGGTGTCCGCGGGCACGGCGACGGCAGCAATAGCACTGGGGACCTCTGCAGCGGCGGCAATAGTATCGGTCGGCGCCGAATCGGGGACCGCGTCGAGTGCTGCAACGGGTTCAACGTCGGCAACGACGGGCACATGTGCTTCGCCGGCGGCCAGCGATACACGGCGCCCTTGGGATGCTTTGGGTTTGTCTGCTGCCGTCGTCGGCGCTCCCACCGCGGTGGCGTCAGCGACGGGCGCAACAACGGGGCGCACTTCAGGCGTAACCGGACTCATCTGCGGCAGGCTCTGGGTGGTGTAGGTGAACGGTTCGCTGGGGGCTGCGACAATCCGGGCGCTACCGTCGCTCGTCTCGGCACCGGCGTTCCATTCCGTCGCCGACGGAAGCTGCGCACGGCGACCGGTTCGGGCAGTGGCGGGGCGCACGGGCGTGTCGACCTCCGGGGTGTCCCCGTGGTTCACTTCGCTCTGGCGGACGGCCCGTCTGCTCCGCAGCGGCGGATCCTGGAATTTAGTCATGAGTTACTCCGATATAAGTGGTGTTTGGAGATGTACTGCACGACACCATCGGGAACCAAATACCAGACCGGAAAGCCCCGGCTCACCCTGCTCCGGCAATCTGTTGAAGAGATTGACAGCGCGGGGACTTCTAGAGAGCTTACGCCCTGCTCAGGCAATGCGCTAATAGAGAGGTCGTGCCCCGGCCGGGACACGGCGACGAAGTCGGCAAGCGACCACAGTTCCGCGACATCTTTCCATTCGAGGATCTGCGCGATCGCGTCAGCACCGGAGATGAACAGCAGGTCGGCATCGGGTCGCTGGGCACGGATATCCCGCAGGGTGTCAATCGTGTAGGTCGCACCGACCCGGTCGATATCCACACGGCTGACGGTGAACCGCGGGTTGGCTGCCGTGGCGATGACGGTCATCAGGTAGCGGTGTTCACCCGCCGTCACTTTGGGTTTCATCCACGGCTGTCCCGTAGGAACAAAAATGACTTCATCAAGATTGAAGTGCTGCTGCACTTCGCTTGCCGCGACCAGATGTCCATTGTGGATGGGGTCGAAAGTGCCGCCCATCACCCCAATTCGGGCGCGCCGAGGTGCAGTGTCGACCACAGGGCTGGTCTCTAGTGTCCGGCGTTGTGGCTGTCGTGCCCGCCCTTGGAGAACTTCTGGCTATGACGGTTGGCAACGTCCCGGTAGCTCCAGGTGACAACTCCGATCACCAGGAAGAAGGCGAAGGCAACCGCGCCGAAGGCGATGGGCGGCATAAAAAGTTCGACGTGGTGTTCTTCGCTCACTGCGGCGAGAAGGGTGGCAAGCAAGGTCATACGTTTCTCCGATCGGGACTAATGAATTCTAGCGACGGACCTGGCCTGTGCCGCGCACAACCCACTTTGTACTGGTTAATTCACTCAAACCCATGGGCCCGCGGGCGTGAAGCTTTTGAGTCGAGATGCCGACTTCCGCCCCGAAACCAAATTCCCCACCGTCGGTAAAACGTGTGGAGGCGTTGACCATCACAACGGCGGAATCCACTTCTGACAGGAATCGTTCAGCACGCATGAAATCGTTCGTGATGATCGATTCTGTGTGATGCGTCGAGTAGCGACGAATATGGCCAAGTGCCTCGTCGAGATCGTCAACGATTTTGACCGACAGGTCGAGCGACATGTATTCGGTGGACCAGTCGTCCTCAGACGCCGGGGTCGCATCCGCGAAGATGGCGCGGGTGCGCTCATCCGCGTGGAGGGTCACCCCAGCTGCCCGAAGTCGCCCAAGCACGGCCGGCAACAAGCGCTCGGCTGCGCTGGCGTTGACGAGGAGAGTTTCTAACGCGTTACAGACGCTGGGACGTTGGACTTTCGCGTTGTGCACTATATCGACCGCAATGTCGAGATCTGCTGTCTCATCAAGGTAGACATGCACAACGCCGGCGCCGGTCTCGATGACGGGAACCGTCGATTCGGCCACAACGGTGTTGATGAGGCTCGCACTCCCCCGAGGAATAAGGACGTCGACGTATCCCCGAGCCTTCATCAGCTGCTGGGCACCGTCCCGCCCGAACTCATCGATGCTCTGGACAGATTGGGCGGGAAGGCCGACGCTGGCAATAGCCTCTTGGAGCAATTCGACCATCACAAGGTTGGTATTCAGGGCTGCGGAGCCGCCGCGGAGCACGGCGGCATTTCCACTTTTCAACGCGAGGGCCGCGATGTCCACGGTGACGTTTGGGCGGGCCTCGTAAATCGCCCCGACAACCCCGAACGGAACTCGCACCTGGGAGATCTTGACACCGTTCGGCAAGGTGGATCCGCGAACTGCTTCACCAACGGGGTCAACGAGAGCAGCGATTTGAAGGACAGCCTCAGCGAGCCCGGCGAGGCGAACCTCGTCCAGGCGCAGGCGATCCTGCAGCCCCTGGCTCACACCGTTCTCGCGGGCATTGGCGAGGTCCAACGCGTTCGCGGGAAGGATGCGGTCGGCAGACCGAACGATGATGTCGGCGATGGCGCGCAGGGCCTCATTCTTCTGCCCAGCGGTGGCGGTGGCGAGGGTGCGAGAGGCCTCGCGGGAGAGGTCGAGTTTCTCGAACAGGGTCGGGGTGGCCAAGGCATTCTGGGGCATGCCCCAAGTTTAGGCCACGGGCTCAGCGAGGAGCTGGCTGAAACCAAGTACCGATGTCGGCACCGGATAGTGCATCGGCAACCTGTCCCGTGGCGGTCAGCAGCACAGCAGTGCCGGCCGATGCCGCCAGTTTTGCCGCGGCAACTTTTGTGCCAGCACCCCCGGTGCCAACACCGGCAGACCCGATGCTGCCGAAAGTTACCCCGGCCAGGTCGTCATCCGTCAGGACATTGTCGATTCGCACTGCACCAGGCTCGCTCGGCGGTTTGGTGTAGAGGGCATCCACATCGGACAGAAGCACCAGCAGGTCGGCGCGCACCAACAACGACACCAGCGCGGCGAGACGATCATTGTCGCCAAAGCGGATCTCCTGGGTCGCTACCGTGTCGTTCTCGTTGACAATCGGCAGGATTCGAAGCCCCAGCAGTCGTTCCATCGCCCGCTGGGCATTGCTACGGGAGGTGGGGTTCTCCAGATCCCCCGCGGTGAGGAGCACTTGGCCGGCGACGATGTCGTAGCGGTCCAGGCTCTCCTGGTAGCGAAAAATCAGGACGTTCTGCCCCACCGCGGCCGCCGCCTGCTGGGTGGCAAGGTCGGTCGGTCGCGAGTCGAGCTTCAGGAAAGGCATACCGGTGGCAATCGCACCGGAGGACACCAGGATGACCTCGGCCCCCCGACCGTGCGCCACCGCCAGAGCATCCACCAAATGGCGGATCTGGCCGGCATTCGCACCACTGATGGAGGACGAACCAACCTTGACAACGATGCGTTTGGCCATCGGGATCGACGACCGGTTCACGATCTGACTAGTCACGGTCATCCGCGGACGAGGACTCCGCATCCGACGCCCGCTGGAGGGCAATTTCGTCATCCACGTTCCAGACACCGGCGGTGCGTTCGGACTGCAGTTCGGCACGTGCGGCCGACTTAGCGTCCATTCGCTCCAGGTACGTCTGGCGGCGTTTGTTGCTTGTCATGCGGTTGTTGTCGTCGAGACGGGAGTCGGTTCCGCGCGGTGCCGTTACGAGTTCGGCGGTGGAGGTCAGCGTCGGCTCCCAGTCGAAGATAACGCCGTGTCCGAGACCGATAATAACGGTCGAGCCCGACACAGCACCGGACTTGAACAATTCTTCTTCGACACCGAGTTTCGCGAGGCGGTCGGCAAGGAAGCCGATTGCTTCGTCGTTGGCGAAGTTCGTTTGGGCAACCCAACGCTCGGGCTTCTCTCCGATGACGCGGTAAATATTGCCACCGGAGCCCCCTTCGACCTTGACGGTGAAGTTGGTTTCGTTGACCGCGCGCGGTCGGATAACGATGCGCTCGGCTACCGGCTCCAGCGCCTTGACTGCACGATCGGCGTCGACCACTTCGGCCAGCGCGAAGCTGAGCTCACGCAGCCCTTCGCGGGAGACGGCGGAGATGTCGAATACGCGGTACCCGCGCTCTTCGAGCTCAGCACGGACAAATGCCGCGAGTTCGCGGGCGTCGGGCACGTCGATCTTGTTCAAGGCGATGAGCTGCGGACGCTCGATCAGCGGCCGCTGGCCTTCCGGAACCGGATAGGCCTCAAGTTCACCGAGGATGACGTCGAGGTCGCTGAGCGGGTCACGACCGGGCTCCAGTGTTGCGCAGTCGAGGACGTGCAGCAATGCTGTGCACCGTTCGACGTGGCGCAGGAATTCGAGACCAAGTCCCTTGCCTTCGCTGGCACCCTCGATCAGGCCGGGAACGTCTGCGACGGTGTAACGGGTTTCCCCCGCCTGGACCACGCCGAGGTTCGGGTGCAGCGTGGTGAAGGGGTAGTCGGCAATTTTCGGCTTCGCTGCCGAAATCGACGCGATGAGGCTGGATTTTCCCGCTGACGGGTATCCGACGAGCGCAACGTCCGCGACGGTTTTCAGTTCGAGAAGAACGTCACCTTCCCAGCCGGGTGTTCCGAGCAGGGCAAATCCGGGGGCCTTGCGCTTCGTGGTTGCCAGGGCGGCGTTTCCGAGCCCGCCCATTCCACCGGGAGCTGCGACGAAGCGAAGTCCGGGGACGTCCATGTCGATCAGTTCATTGCCGTCGAGGTCTTTAACAACCGTCCCGACCGGTACGGCCAGTTCGATGTCTTCGCCGGTGTGGCCGGCACGGTGGTCGCCCATTCCGGGGCCGCCGTTGTCTGACTTACGGTGTGGCGCGCGGTGGTGGCCGAGCAGGGTCGTGGTCTGCATGTCGCTGACGAGAATGATGCTGCCACCATTGCCGCCATTGCCGCCATCTGGACCTGCGAGAGGTTTAAATTTCTCCCGCTTGACCGACACGCAGCCGTCGCCGCCACTACCCGCACGAAGGTGCAGTGTCACCTGGTCAACAAACGTTGCCATGGCATTGCTCCTATGATTGGGGTCGAACGCATCCGACGTTAATTATTCACGATGGATGCTGGATAAAGCGGAAACCCGTGTCGGGCTCGACCGCAAACAGCAGAGGCGAGCCGAAGCTCGCCTCTGCTGGTGAAGAAAAGAAACTTAGACGGCTGCGACGATGTTGATGACCTTGCGGCCACCCTTGGCGCCGAACTCAACCGCGCCCGCGGCAAGCGCGAACAGGGTGTCGTCAGATCCACGGCCGACGTTGACGCCGGGGTGGAAGTGGGTGCCGCGCTGGCGAACGATGATCTCGCCCGACTTGACAACCTGGCCACCGAAGCGCTTTACGCCGAGGTACTGCGCGTTCGAGTCGCGGCCGTTACGTGAGGAGCTTGCGCCCTTTTTATGTGCCATTTGTTTTCAGCCCCTGACGACTATTTGGTGATGCCGGTAATTTTGATGCGCGTGAGCTCCTGGCGGTGGCCCTGACGCTTCTTGTACCCGGTCTTGTTCTTGAACTTCTGGATGACGATTTTCGGACCACGGAGGTCGCCAACAACCTCGGCGGTGACCTTGACGCCAGCAAGTGCAGCAGCACCGTGCGTGATCGTCTCGCCATCGACGAGCAGCACGGGAGCCAACTCGACGTTGCCGTTCTCGTCAGCCTTGATGCGGTCGAGTACGACGATCGTGCCGACCTCTACCTTTTCCTGCCGACCACCGGCGCGCACAACTGCGTAAACCACTTGGAACCCTTTGTTTGTTAAGAAGACACTGTCTTGGAAAGAAAGCTTCTGGCACTGGTTTCGCGGGGATGATTGATTATCACCGCGGAACGGGCATTGCCCTGCACACGCCAAGGACCAACATTAGTCGATCCATGGCGGTTCGGTCAAACCAGACCTGGCACGTCAGCTCGATCTCTTGTAAGTTCCGTGATTTTCCACAGGTCTTATCAAGCTATCGTGCTGGGGCGCTGTCTCTGCCGGCGCTGTCCGTGAGGGCACCGTCTGAAGCCGTCGTGCATTTTGCACTTCTCCGTCGGTACCGCTCTGCTGAGATTTCCAGCCAGCACCACGGTCAGATCCGCCCCGGATATCCGGTGCGTCCCCAGCCGCGTATTGAAGATGACTCCATACTACCGGCGGTCGGAGCTGAATGCGGGATGCTGGGTCGCAGCGCGTCGTGGCCAGGCTCGGTGCCCCGCATCAGGGGTGGTGGATGGCGTGCATAGAATCAGGGTATGACTGTCTTGATCGACCAGCCCATGTGGCCGGCGCACAACACGGTCTGGGCTCATTTGGTGAGCGACACGTCCCTCGCCGAGCTTCACTCTTTCGCCGCAGCCGCCGCCATTGACCCGCGTGGCTTCGACGCTGACCACTACGACGTACCGGAAGCGCGGTGGCATGAGCTTGTCGCGCTGGGCGCTGAACCGGTAACCGTCCGTCAGCTTGTCGAGCGTTTGCGTGACAGTGGGCTGCGAGTCACCCAGCGGGAGAAGCGGTCAATGCGGCAGGAGTCGGCTCGGGACTGAGCGGCAGGGCGGCCAATCGCCACCCCTGAAGGTGGCTCACCATGAGACACGGAACCCCTCAACACTTTTCACCACCGCACCGGTGGAAATGTCGACAAAAACCGTGGTGATCTCCGTCGCCCTTCCGTTGGTGGTGTAGCCGTCCGGGGAGCTGCCGGCGATATTCGGAACCATCTCGATGGCGACGTACTGGTTGTTGGGCGAGACCGCGAAGCTGACGATGCTCCCCTCATCGTTGACCGTTCTGAACAACACCCGGGACGCGTCGCCGTCGTCGACAACCACGATGTTTCGGAACCGGCCCGTTGCCTCGTCGAAGATTGCGACCTGCTGTACCCAGTCGCCGCCGGGCAGAACCTCAGCGGTTCCACCGAACGGCGCGACACCCTCCAGCGGCGACGGGTCGAGACGAACGCTCGTCCGGTCAGCAAGGGAGAACGCGATCGGGCCAAACGGATCGGTGAGGACCAGGGTCCTGCCGTCCGTGGATACCGAATTTAGTTCGTTGAACTGTCCGACCGGCACCGTCGCGCCGTCGGTCGCGGTATCAACAGCGAACACGCTCTGCGAGGTATTCTGCACAACCAGCTGGCTGGTCAGCGGCACAAAAAGCCATTCCAACGCGGACACGGGCGCTCCGTCGATCCCAGTGACGGGAGTGAGGAGGCGTCCGCTGTTGAGATCCATGGTGAACAGCGTGCTGGCGAATTCACGGTCCGGCGTCGGTCCGGTGCTGGTGAAGCTGAAGCCGAGGTACCCGGTGACCGAATTGGCGCGAACAAGGTCGATGGTCCCCTCCCCCGGCAAAGCGATGTCCTCGACATTTCCGGCTTCGTTCACCAAAACGAGCGTGCTGTTGCCGGTGTCGTCCTCCGCGATCACGGCAACGGCGGCGTCAAACACGGCGTAGTCCTGGATTTTTGGTGCCGAGTAGACGATTGTGCGGTCCGTGGTGTTGATGCCAGTGCGGATGACCTGGTCCGTTTCCTCCCCGCGATCGAGGTAGTACAGCGGTGGTGCATTCGTGGTGAAGGTGTAGCTGAATGTGGTGGGCTGCTCGATGTACTGGCTGGTCACCCCGGCGATCTCGACGGTGTAGTCGGTCGCGTAGCGCAACGGCTCATCGAACTGGACCGCGATGACATCGCCGCTGGTACTGACCGATGCTGCAGCCGCCGGAGTCACGGTGAGCTGGTCAGCCTCCACCTTCGCGACCGCTTGGTTGGCGAACAACCGAAGCTGCTGGCCGCTTTGGCTGACGACTCCGGTCAAATCGACCTGGGCACTGGAAAGCTTGGGGCCCTGCTGGAAGTTGAGAAACCCAAAGAGACCAACGAAGAGCAGCAGCAACGCCGCGGTGAGGGCGAATCCGCGCCGGAACCGAGTCAGGGTTGCCCGGGAGCCGTCGGGATCGGCTGGGTTTGGGGAGTCCATCAAAACAGATAGGGCTCGGCGGGCTCGCCGACCGGTGTGACGACGGCGGGAGCTAGGGCGATCTGCTGGGCACTGCTGCTGCTCGGGTTCGCCAGGAACTCGCCGGTGACCTGCACCCAATCATCCAGTTCGTATTGCGACTGCCAATCTGGCAGGTACACCGGGACGCCGATAGGCTGCGCGTCGACAGCGCAGCAGGTGATCACGAACCGGGAGACGTAGAAAACGTTGGTGGGATCGTCGGCATCGCTGGTGATGAAGCCGGTGACATCGACCGGTTTGTTCGCGTAGAAGCTGGTGTCGCTCGTCTGGCGCAGCAGGGAAGACCACTCGAGGACGGTGAACGCAGCGAATGCGTCGTCGGAGGCTTCGGCGGCGTCGTCCACCGATTGCGCCTCGGCACCGATGGCCGAGCTATTGATATCACGCTGCGCCACCGTGGCACTGGTCAGTGTGGCCGGCGGGATGATGATCATCGCCCCGGCGACGGCAACAGCCAAGATGCCAGCGCTGATCGAAACGGACTTCTGCAGCGTGCTTTGCGGCTCGTCGTGGGAATGGTTCGGCCGGGTAAGAAAACTCGCAATCACCAGCACCAGCGCGAGGGCAGCCATGGTCACGGTGAACACCACATACCTCGGGTGGATGTAGAGGATGAGCTGGTTGTTCACTGCAAGCCAGGCCGTCGCCACAATGGCGGCGACTACAAGGACAACGCCTCTCCAGCGCTGGAAGCTACGCCACAAAGTTGACGACCAATCCGATTAGGGCGCTCGCCAACGCCACGATGAGGCTGATTTGCACCAAAACCCGGGTGCGGAAGGTTGTTCGCATCAGGGCGAGCATCTTTATATCGATCATTGGCCCGAATACGAGGAACACCACGATCGACCCGGGCAGGAAGGTACTGGCGAAAGGAAGGATGAAAAACGCATCGACGTTCGAGCAGATTGAGATGATGAACGCGAGGATCATCATCGCCACAATCGACCAGACGGGGTTGCTTCCCAGCGTCACGAGGACCTGCCGGGAGACCGCGACCTGGACCAGGCCGGCGACGACGGACCCGATGAACAATGCCGGCAGGATGATCCCGGTTTCGCGCACAAAGAGGTCAACGGATTTTGCCCACCGCGTCTCTCCGTGCTGATGGGTCGGAGAGACGCTGCACTCGGCGGCGAACCGATCGGTCAGGAGATTCATCTGCGCGGGATGCCGGCTGAAAACCCATCCCATCAGGTTGGCGATGAGGAAGCCTCCGACGATCCGGGAGACCAGGATCCCGTCGTCCCAGCCAAAAGCCTGGTACGTGGTGATGATCGTGATGGGGTTGACGATGGGTGCGGCCAGCAGAAACGTCATGGACTCTGACACGGTCAGGCCCTTAACGATCAGCCCGCGCGCCAGCGGGAGGTTACCGCACTCGCACACCGGCAAAAGAACACCGAGAAGGGAGATCACCACGCGGCGAAGCATCCGGTTGCGCGGCATGAGCTTGAGGAAAATATGGTCGGGAACCCAGACCTGCACCAGGATCGACAGCAGAACGCCCAGCACAACGAAGGGCATGGATTCGATGATCACGCTGATGCTCAGCGTGAGGAAGTCCTGGAAACGGTTGGGCAGCCCGGCATCGTCGATACCGGCAGTGAGGGCGCGGATTGTGAACAGCATCACAATGCCGCCGAGCCCCACCGACAACCAGACGAATCGACGACGGGTACGCCGCCGGACACGGTGCCCCGTGGGTTCGTGCGTGTGTTCGGTTGTCGTTTCCACCGCAGATATCCTCGCACGTTGCGAAAGGGCGAAGCTGACGGCCCGCGGGAGTTGCCGGTATGCGGCAGCCGCGAGGACACACCCGGTCCGTGCGCAGGCTTCCCGCAGCGTCGGCACCGGGTGCGCAGGTTGAGGCACTGTCACGGGGGCACGGGCCATGGCGGCTGCATCCACATCTCAGGCCGACGGCCGCACAGACCGGTGGCGGTCCAGGGAGCCGATGCTCCCTGGACCGCCACCGGTCTGTACTGGGGAAGGGAAGTTACTCCTTCGTCTCCGTGGTGATGATTCCGGCACCGGAGCTTGACGCGCGGCGGGAGGTACGCGAGCGTCCCTGGCCGGGCTGCTTCGGCTCGGGGAGTGCACCGAGGACCGAGTCGAGGATCTGCTCAGCGTCATGCGTGCTGATCCGGCGCGACGCCCGCGAGGACTTCGTGACCGGGATGTCGAGGATTGCCACGGGTGAATCAGTGGCGACCGGGGCCGACGACTCTTCGACGCGGGGAGTTACTGTTTCCGGGGCA
>Ga0247735_1000503_pt1 | contig 15285 bp, 10 predicted proteins | sample UWRJL178409R2_FD_180934 | JGI IMG/M metagenome (GOLD analysis project Ga0247735, IMG submission 180934) | Plant litter microbial communities from Arlington Agricultural Research Station in Wisconsin, United States - UWRJ-L178-409R-2 | ecosystem: Environmental > Terrestrial > Plant litter >... | reverse complement strand
CAGCATCCTGCACATTGCGGGCCCGGAGGATTCGATGGATGCAGCGGAGCGCGTGCGCGGCTGGCGCTCGGCACTCTCAGAGAACGGTCTCGTCGCCCTCGAACCGCTCGCCGGTGACTGGACTCCGGGCAGCGGCTACCGTGCAGTCGAACGCCTCGCCGGCAACGACGCGTACTCGGCGATCTTCGCCGCCAACGACCAGATGGCGCTCGGGGCGATCCACGGGCTGATCCGGCAGGGGATCTCGGTTCCACGCGACGTGAGCATCATCGGCTTCGACGATATTCCGGAGGCCGAGCACTTCTCGCCGCCGCTCACCACCATCCGCCAGGACTTCGCAGAGCTCGGCCGCACGGTCATGAGCACCCTGCTCGAGTTGCTGCTCGACGGCACGCTCGCCGAAGCGCCGCACCCCGTGCCGCACCTCGTCATTCGGGAATCGACCGGCCCGGCGATTGCCCGAGGCTAGGCTCGCGCTGAGTACTGCTCCCTGATGATGGCGCGGTAGTCGGGGGTTGGGCTCGAGACCGTGTCGACCGTCCAGTCGGGCAGGGCGCCCGTGAGTGCCCACGCCGCCTGGCGCGCAGCCCCGGCCGCGACGTATTCGCCCGGCGTCGGCACGGTGACCGGAACGCTGAAGACCTGCGCGGCAATCGCCTGCACCGCGGGATTCTGGGCGGCCCCGCCGATGAGGAGGATGCGCGCGGGCTCGACACCGGCGCGCTCGAGGGCGGCGAGTCCGTCGGCGAGGGCGCACAGCATCCCCTCGATCGCGGCGCGCGCGAGGTTGGGGCGTGTTGTACTCGCGAGGGTCAGCCCGAAGAGGCTCGCCGTCGCGTCGGGAAGGTTCGGCGTGCGCTCGCCCTCGAAGTAGGGCTGCAGCACGAGTCCGCCCGAGCCCGGCTCCGCGGTGAGCGCGAGCTCGCCCAGCTCGTCGTGCGTGACGCCGAGGAGCCCCGCAACCGAGTCGAGGATGCGCGCGGCATTGAGCGTGGCGACGAGCGGGAGAAAGTTGCCGCTCGCATCCGCGAAGCCGGCAACCGTCGCATCGTGCACGGGGTGGGGCGAGACGGCGAAAACCGTGCCGCTCGTACCGATGCTTACGACGACATCACCGGGGGAGGCACCGAGCCCGAGCGCAGCGCCCGCGTTGTCTCCGGCGCCGACGCCGACGACCCACGGCCCGGATAGCGCCTCGTCGGGAGCGCCGACCCGCGGCACGATGGCCGCGTGACCCAGTGACGCCTCGAAGAGGGCGGTGTCGTATTCGCCGGTCGCGGGATTGAAGTAGCTCGTGCCGCTCGCGTCCGACCGGTCGGTGACGAGTTCGCTGAAGTCGGGATTGCCGGTGCCATCGGCGGAGGGGCCGAAGCCGCGCAAGCGCCAGGTCAGCCAGTCGTGGGGGAGTGCAACGGCGGCCACCCGGGCGGCGTTCTCCGATTCGGCATCGCGCAGCCAGCGCAGCTTCGTCGCGGTGAAACTCGCCACCGGAACCGACCCGGTGCGCTCGACGAGCGCGTCGGCTCCGAACTCGGCGATGAGGGCGGCCGCTGCGGGGGCAGAGCGGGTGTCGTTCCACAGGAGGGCATCGCGGATGACGCGGCCCGTTGCATCCAGCACGACCATGCCATGTTGCTGCCCGGCGATCGAGATCGCGGCGACGTCATCGAGCCCGCCCGCGTCGGAGAGGGCTGCCTGCAGCGCGACCCACCACGCCTCGGGGTCGACCTCCGTGCCGTCGGGGTGCGCCGCGCGTCCCGTGCGCACCGTGGCGCCAGACTCGAGGTCGCGGATCACCACCTTGCAGCTCTGCGTCGATGAGTCGATGCCTGCGACGAGCGTCATGGCTCTGCCTTTCTACGGGGATGCGCGAATTGCCCTGTTCTGCGGCCGAAATCGAGATTCGGGCCGCAGAACAGGGCGAAACGGGAGGTGGGGACTAGCGCGCTCCGAGGAGGTGCTCGGTCGCGAGCTGCTGCAGGCGCACGAATCCGCCGCCCTTGCCGCCGTAGTACGCGTCGGTGTTGAAGTCCTCGAAGGCGGAGCGGTCAGCGAGGAAGTCGTCGTACGACTCGCCCTCGTTGAGCGTGGGAACCGACAGCTCGGGCACCTTGGCAGCCTGGAGAGCCTCCTGCACCTCGGGGTCGGCGCGGAAGGCCGCGGCGCGCTCCTTGAGCAGCAGGTAGGTCTGCATGTTGGCTGCTGCCGAATCCCAGACACCCTTCTCATCTTCGGTGCGGCTCGGCTTGTAGTCGAAGTGGCGGGGGCCGGTGTAGGTCTGGCCTCCGTCGGGGCCGCCGTTCTCGAGCAGGTCGACGAGAGCGAAGGCGTTGTGCAGGTCACCGTGACCGAAGACGAGGTCCTGGTCGTACTTGATGCCGCGCTGGCCGTTGAGGTCGATGTGGAACAGCTTGTCGTGGAACAGCGCCTGCGCGATTCCGGCGGCGAAGTTGAGCCCGGCCATCTGCTCGTGCCCGACCTCGGGGTTGAGGCCGACGAGCTCAGGGCGCTCGAGCGAGCCGATGAAGGCGATCGCGTGACCGAGGGTCGGCAGCAGGATGTCACCGCGCGGCTCGTTCGGCTTCGGCTCGATCGCGAAGCGGATGTCGTAGCCCTTGTCGGTCACGTAGTCGCCGAGGAGGTTGACAGCTTCGCGGTAGCGCTCGAGAGCCTGGCGGATGTCCTTGGCTGCGTCGTACTCCGCGCCCTCGCGTCCGCCCCACATGACGAAGGTCTTGGCGCCGAGCTCTGCGCCGAGGTCGAGCTGGCGGAACACCTTGCGCAGCGCGTAACGGCGCACGTCGCGGTCGTTGGAGGTGAAGCCGCCATCCTTGAACACGGGAGCGCTGAAGAGGTTGGTCGTGACCATCGGCACGATGAGTCCGGTGGCGTCGAGGGCGCCCTTGAGGCGGTCGATCTGGGTCTGGCGCTCAGCGTCGCTCGAACCGAAGGCGAACAGGTCGTCATCGTGGAAGGTGAGGCCGTAGGCGCCGAGTTCCGCGAGCTTCTCGACCGCGTGAACGACGTCGAGAGCCGGCCGCGTCGGGCCGCCGAAGGGGTCGGCCCCGTTGTATCCAATGGTCCAGAGACCGAACGAGAACTTGTCTTCTGGGGTGGGGGTCAAGGCCATGGGGGGCTCCGGTTTCAGCATCATCGGTGAATAGTTTGCGCTCACAACATATAGCGCGAGAGTAGCGAAAGTCAAAGTGCGAAGGGCATCGAAAACTTTCGAAAATAATTTGTTGTGGCTATTGGCATATAGGGGCGGCTTGCTATATGTTCGAGCCGTCAACATAAGGTCGACGATCAGGGCGAGCCTGATCAGCAGCCTTCGCGGTACAACGATGTCATCGCTTTCCATGGTGCATTCGCGTACGCGGATGCCGTTGTGGTTCGTCCGCCCTCCACCGGCTCCTGCCGTGTTCGAGGACAACGAAGTCCAGCAATCACAAATGGAAAGGACAGGCATCTCACCATGTCTATGACAAAGAAGATCCTGGCTACCGCATCCGCGGCCGCCATCCTCCTCGGTCTCGCAGCGTGCAGCAGCGATGGCGGAGCACCGACCGGAGAAGCAGGAAGCGTCGGAATCTCGATGCCGACCCGCAGCCTCGAGCGTTGGATCAACGACGGCGAGGGCCTCAAGGCAAAGCTCGAGGACGCCGGATACACAGCCGACCTCCAGTACGCCGACGACAAGGCAGACACTCAGATCAGCCAGATCCAGAACCAGATCGCCGGCGGCGCTGACATCCTCGTCATCGCGGCCATCGATGGCGAGCTTCTGGCGCCCGTGCTCGAAGAGGCCAAGGCGCAGGACATCACCGTTATCGCCTACGACCGACTCATCAACGGCAGTGAGAACGTCGACTACTACGCAACGTTCGACAACTACAAAGTTGGCCAGCTGCAGGGTGAGTTCATTCGCGACACTCTCGACCTCGACAATGCTGAGGGACCGTTCAACCTCGAGCCCTTCGCAGGCAGCCCCGACGACAACAACGCCAAGTTCTTCTTCTCCGGCGCATGGGATGTCCTACTTCCCTACGTCGAGAGCGGCAAGCTCGTCGTTCCCTCCGGCAAGTCGCCGAAGAGCAACGACGAGTGGGCGAGCATCGGAATCCTCGGTTGGAAGTCCGACGCGGCGCAGGCCGAGCTCGACAACCGTCTCGCATCGTTCTACAACGGCGGAGAGAAGATCGACGTTGTACTCTCCCCGAACGACAGCCTCGCGCAAGGTATCTCCGCTTCGCTGCGTTCGGCTGGATACACGGCCGGGACAGACTGGCCGGTCCTCACCGGCCAGGACGGCGACAAGGCAAGCGTTGTCAACATCCTCGCTGGCGAGCAGTCGATGACCGTTTGGAAGGACACTCGCACACTCGGTGACGTCGTCTTTGGCTTCATTGAGGCGATCCAGGCCGGCAACGAACCGGAGATCAACGACACCGAGACGTACGACAACGGCAAGAAGGTCGTGCCCGCGTTCCTCATCACGCCCGAGGTTGTCGTCAAGGACGATGTGCAGACGAAGCTCATCGACTCCGGCTTCCTCAAGGCGTCGGACGTCGGCCTGTAGGTCTTCCGACTCATCCGCACCTAGCAGCACTACCGGGTCGGCGCTTCACGCGTCGGCCCGGTTGGCTGCTCCCATGCAGAAAGCGATTCCATGTCGACGATCCTGACAATGCGAGACATAACGAAAGACTTCGGTGCCGTGCGCGCCCTCGACGGCGTGACCATCGAGGTGGAGCGCGGCCACGTTCACGCCATTTGTGGCGAGAACGGCGCGGGCAAGTCGACACTCATGAAAGTACTGAGCGGCGTTTATCCTCACGGCTCCTACGACGGCACCATTGAGTTCGAGAGCCACGAGACTGCGTATCGCACGATCAACGACTCCGAGCGCGACGGCATTGTCATCATTCATCAGGAGCTTGCGCTCAGCCCTTTCCTTTCCATTGCCGAGAACATCTTTCTTGGCAACGAGATCCAGAATCGAGGGGTAATCGACTGGGACAAGACCAACCTCGAAGCGACAAAACTTCTCGCCCGTGTCGGTCTGCGCGAGAGCCCCACGACGAAAGTTCTCGAACTCGGTGTGGGCAAGCAACAACTCGTCGAGATCGCCAAGGCGCTGTCAAAACGAGTCAAGTTGCTCATCCTCGACGAGCCAACAGCAGCCCTTAACGACGAAGACTCCTCCCACTTGCTCGACCTCATCAACTCGTTGCGCGGCCAGGGAATCACGTCGATCATCATCAGCCACAAGCTCAAAGAGATCCGGCGCATTGCCGACACCGTGACCATCATCCGTGACGGCAAGACGATCGAGTCACTGTCGATGGATGACCCTGACACCACCGAGGCTCGAATCATCCGCTCCATGGTCGGTCGCGAACTCGCGAGCATGTTCCCTGAGCGCACGCCCGACATCGGCGAGGAGCTGTTTCGTGTAGAGAACTGGACGGTGCATCATCCCATTGACACAGAACGCGTTGTCGTCGACAACGCGTCGTTCTCGGTGCGCGCGGGGGAGATCGTTGGGTTCGCTGGGCTCATGGGTGCGGGTCGCACCGAGCTCGCGATGAGCATCTTCGGGCGCTCCTATGGCACGAATATCAGCGGCTCGGTGTTCAAGGCGGGAAAGCCGATCTCCGTTTCTACGGTGAGTGAGGCGATTGCCAACGGCATCGCCTACGCGACAGAGGACCGCAAGAGGTACGGACTCAACCTCATCGGTGGCATCGCCGTAAATATCAGCGCGGCGTCGCTCGCGAAGCTCTCACGATTTGGTGTGATCGACCAGTTCAAAGAACATCGTGTCGCAGAGGGGTACCGAACCTCCATGAACATCAAGACGCCCAACGTCTCGGTGCTCGCGGGCAAGCTCTCGGGAGGTAACCAGCAGAAGGTCGTGCTGTCGAAATGGATCTACTCCGGCCCCGACATTCTGATCCTCGACGAACCGACGCGAGGCATCGACGTCGGTGCGAAGTTCGAGATCTACGGCATCATCAATGAACTCGCTGCGAGTGGCAAGGCAGTGATTCTCATCTCCTCGGAGCTCCCAGAACTCCTCGGTCTCGCCGACCGTATCTACGCAATCTCCGAAGGTCGCATCTCTGGCGAAGTCGCCCGCGCTGACGCGACCCAGGAATCTCTCATGCACTACATGACCGCTGAAAAGGACTGATCCAATGACTTCCGCTCGCCCCGCCTTCCGGCTCCCCAAGATTCCCGGAAACCTCCGCCAATACGGAATTCTCGCTGCGCTCGCTGTCATCGTCATGCTCTTTCAGGTGATGACCAACGGTCGACTTCTGCTTCCCGGCAACATCAACAACCTCATTCAACAGAACGCCTACGTTCTGATTCTCGCCGTCGGTATGGTCATGGTGATCATCGCGGGACACATCGACCTGTCGGTGGGTTCAGTCGTGGCGATGGTCGGGGCCATCTCCGCGATAGCGATGACCCAATGGGGTCTGCCATGGTGGGCGGCAGTCGTCGTTGCCTTGGTCTCCGGCGCTCTCGTGGGCGCATGGCAGGGCTTCTGGATTGCTTTCGTCGGTATACCCGCGTTCATCGTCACGCTCGCTGGAATGCTTCTATTCCGCGGGCTGACCCTCGTGTTCCTGACCGGCGGCACGATCAACGCTCTCCCCGCCGAGTTCAATGCCATCGGTGGCGGTTGGCTGCCTGAGCTGTTGGGAACGATCGGCGAAGGGCGCGGAAGTCGAGACATCCTGACCGTGGTTCTCGGTGTCGCCGCGGCAGTCATCCTCATCGTTCAGCAGTTGCGTACGCGTCGCAAGCAACACCGCCTCGCGCTCATCACAGAGGGCAGCGCCGCGTTCTGGACCAAGAATGTTCTCGCCGCTGTCGTCATTATTGCTCTGACCTGGCAGATCTCGGCCTATCGCGGGACGCCCGTCATTCTCGTTATCGTCGCCGGACTGATCCTGCTCTTCACGTTCGTGCTCAACCGAACCGTATTCGGTCGACAGGTCTACGCGATCGGCGGCAACCTGTTCGCCGCACAGATGAGCGGCGTGAAGACGGCGTGGATCAATTTCACGATCTTCGTCATCATGGGCACGCTGGCTGGGCTGGCCGGTATTGTGACGACGGCTCGCGCAGGCGGCGCAGTCGCGTCCGCGGGCACGAGCTTCGAGCTCGACGCGATCGCTGCGGTATTCATCGGCGGGGCCGCAGTCACCGGTGGTGTCGGTACAGTGCCTGGGGCTGTCGTCGGCGCGCTCATCATGGGTGTCCTCAACATGGGCCTGTCGATTCTCTCGGTGGATGCCGCGTGGCAGCAGGCCATCAAGGGACTCGTTCTCCTACTCGCGGTGGCCTTTGACGTGCTGAGCAAGCGGAGGGGTGGTAGCCGGTAGTCTGGCCTTTCGACGGGCAGGTGACAGAAGGGCGGACCGTGGTCAACCCTTCGCGTGCGATGTCTCAGGGAACGGGCGCGACCAACGATCGCACTCGACGCCACAATCTCTCGACCATCCTCACGGCGCTGCACCACAACGGCCCACAACCACGTTCTCAACTAACCTCACGCTCGGGGCTCAATAGATCCACGGTTGCCGACCTGGTTGCCGAACTGACGCAGCTCGGACTCGCTTACGAGTCCGATCCGAGTCAAACCAATCAGGTCGGTCGACCGAGCCCGATGGTGCACCCGAGTCCTGACATCGTCGCGGTCGCCGTGAACCCGGAAGTCGACGCTGTGACGGTCGGACTTGCGAGCCTGGCTGGAGAGGTCGTGGAGCGCGTTCGGGTTCCGTTCGCCGTCGTGCCCAGCGTGGACAGCGTCGTGAGCACGGCAGCTTCAGTCATCGAGGGCTTTCGGGCGCGGCATCCGCGCAAGCGCATCGTCGGGGTGGGTGTTGCCGTACCAGGGCTGGTACGGGCTGCCGACGGCATGGTGCGTCTCGCACCCCACCTGGGGTGGAAAGACGTACCGCTCGCCGAGCTGCTCGCGGATCGCACCGGTCTGCCGGTGAGCGCCGCTAACGACGCGAGCCTGGGCGCGGAAGCCGAGCGTTTGTTCGGCGCAGGACGTGGAAAAACCGATCTTATTTACCTCAACGGCGGCGCGAGTGGCATCGGTGGAGGCATCATTGCGAATGGCATTCCTCTGGGCGGAATCGAGGGCTACGCAGGGGAGTTCGGTCACATCCGCGTCAGCAGCGAGGGTGGGGTGAGTGACGACCCGGAGTCCGGGAGCCTGGAATCGGTGGTGAACCGAACGGCGTTGCTTCGCGTCCTTTCACTCGAATCTGCTGATGATGACGAGTTCGAAAAGGCACTGTTCGCGTCCACTGATCCTGTGGTCGCAGCGACGGTGCGAAGCCAGCTCGAGTACCTCTCGGTGAGCTTGCGCAACGCGGTCAACGTGCTCAATCCTGAGCTCATCGTGCTCGGCGGTTTTCTCTCATCGATTTTCGCGCGCGATTCGCAGTTTCTGATTGACCTCGTGGTCGCGCAGTCCCTGCGGGCATCGAGTGCGTCAATGCAGATCACCCGCGCTCAGTTAGGGCATGATCTTCTCACCATCGGAGCGGCTGAGCTCGCGTTCTCTGCGCTTCTTGCCCACCCCGCCGGGGTCGAGTTGCCGCAGGGTGCGAGCATGAAGACCACAGCGTGAGCTTGATCCGCGCGCACTGACATTGGGCCGCCTCGCCGACCTGCACGACGGTAAGCTCACGCCATGATCCACGAAGAAGGCAACGCGCCACGCGTGCGTTGGCCCGAACTCGCGGACGCCGAGCGTGCCGTGCTCCTCGAGCTCCTGCTACACGGCGCGAGGTCGCGCATCCGTCTCGCCGAGCGCGTCGGCCTCTCCCGCGCGAGCCTCACGCGCATCGCTCGCGAGCTCGTCGATCTCGGCCTCGTCGCCGAGGGCGAGGTGCAGCTCACAAACGCGCGCGGTCGTCCGGGCGAGCAGTTGTACCTGCGCTCAGAGGCCGCACACTTTCTCGGCATCAAGCTCACCGGCGACACGCTCTACGCCGTCGTCACCGACCTCTCGGCGCGCGTCGTGCACTCCGAGGCGCACACCCTCGAAAGCCGCGATGTGGATGCCGTCGTGCGACTCATCGGCGACGTCGCCCGTGCACTCCTCTCCGACCGTGCGCTCCCCGCGGCGATCGGGGTGGGGCTGGCCGGCGATGTGCTGAAGCGGGACGGCACGCAGATCCTCGAGCGCTCCGCCTTTCTCGGCTGGAGCGGCTCAACACCGCTGCGTTCGCTCGTCGAGGCGGAGACCGGCATCCCGACGACTGTCACGAATGACGTGCACGCGCTCACCGCCGCACACCACTGGTTTGGCAGCGGCGTCGGGCTCGACTCGCTCGTCGTCTACGGGCTCGGCGCGGGTATCGGCAGCGGCGTCGTGATCGATGACGAGCTCATGGAGGGCGCCCACGGCCGCTCGGGCCGCATCGGCCACTCGCGCGTCGGAGGCACGGGTCGCGAGTGCGACAACGGCCACGTCGACTGCGTGCACAGCTTCGTGACGATGCCGTCGATCGAGTTCAACTCCGGTGTCGCGGAGGGTGAGTATCCGCTCGCTGTCGAGCGCGCGGCGGCGGGGGATGCCACGGCACTCGCCGCCTTCGAGCGCGCGGCCTACGCGCTCGGCGCTGTCGTCGCGGAGTCGGTGAACTCCTTCGACCCCGAGATGATCTCGATCATGGGGGAGGGCCTCGACATGCTCGATTTCGCGCCGGATCGGTTCACCGCCGGGGTCGCGGAATACCTCGAGCAGGTGGATCCAGAAAGCCTGAGAATCGAGCGGCCACCCTTCGATTTCGGGCTCTACGCCCGCGGTGCGGCAGTCGCCGCGATGCGAGAACTGCTCTCCTGACATCCAGCAATTTAATTTGTTGCAACACTTGACAAATTGATTTTGGATGCGGATGCTTGTGTCCGCGAGCCTCTGGAAGGCGCGCGCCACCAGCACCACACCAATCAAGGGAGATTGCAATGCGTTCACAGTGGATCGCATCCACCGCGATAATCGCGGCCGCCAGCTTCGTGCTCGCGGGATGTTCCAACGCTCCGGCCGCCGACGACAACACCCTCACGCTCTGGCACTTCGAGAGTGAGACGAGTGCCATGGGAATCGCGTGGACCGAAGCCATCAAGGTCTTCGAAGAGGAGACCGGGGCGAAGGTCGAGTTCGAGGCGAAGAGCTTCGAGCAGATCCGTTCGACGGCGAGCCAGGTGCTCAACTCGAACGAAGCGCCCGACATCCTCGAGTACAACAAGGGCAACGCGACGGCAGGGCTCCTCGCGAGCCAGGGCCTCCTGACCCCGATCACCGACCAGGTCGCCGAGTACGGCTGGGACGAGAAGCTCGCCCCGTCGCTCCAGACGACGGCGCGCTACAGCGAAGACGGCGTCATGGGCTCCGGCGAGTGGTACGGAATCCCGAACTACGGCGAGTACGTCACGATGTACTACAACAAAGACGCCTTCGCCGAGAAGGGCCTCGAGATCCCGACGACGCGCGCAGAGCTCGAGACCGTCATGCAGGCGTTCGCCGACGACGGCACGACGCCGCTCGCCGAGGCCGCCCTCGAGTACCCGCTCGGACAGCTCTGGTACCAGCTCGCGCTGAGCGAGTCCGACCGTGACTGGGTCAACGACTACCAGCTCTACGAGAACGAGGTCGACTTCCACAGCCCCGCGCTGACCAACGCGACCGACACCCTCACCGAGTGGACCGACAAGGGCTTCATCTCGCAGGATGCCTCGGGCCTCAAGGCCGAAGACGCCGGTGTCTCCTTCATCAACGGTGAGTCCCCGCTGTTCTTCTCGGGCTCCTGGTGGTACGGACGCTTCGTGACCGAGGCGACCGACTTCGAGTGGGGCATCTTCCCGTTCCCCGAGTCCGAGCTCAACCTCGGCTCCGCGGGCAACATGTGGGTAGTTCCCGAGAACGCCAACAGCAAGGACCTCGCCTACAAGTTCATCGACATCACGATGCGCCCCGAGATCCAGGCACTCATCGGAAACAACGGTGGACTGCCGGTCGCTGCGAACGTCGAAGACATCACCGACGAGAAGAGCCAGGAGCTCATCCAGGGCTTCAACGACATCAACGCCAAGGATGGCCTCGCGTTCTACCCTGACTGGCCCACGCCGACCTTCTACGACAAGATCGTCGCCGACCTGCAGGAACTCGTGAACGGAACGAAGGACACCAACGCCGTGCTCGACTCCCTCGGAGAAGAGTACGAGTCCTACGCCAAGGACTTCCGCTAACCAGCTGATCGACGTGTGCCGGGCGGGCTGCAGAGCCCGCCCGGCACACACCGACAAAGGACGATTCCATGGCAACACAAGTACCGTTCGTGCGCGCGGAGAAAGCACCGAAGCCGCCGAAAGCGAAGAAGCCGAAGCCGCTCGCCGAGCGCAGCGGATTCCCCGAGAGCGGCTCGAGCCGGGCCGCGTGGTGGCTCTACCTGCTGCCCGGGCTCATCCTGCTCACCATCGTGATACTCATCCCGCTGGTGTGGAACATCTACCTGAGCTTCACCGAGTACCGCGGCATCCGCCCCCCGGAGTTCATCGGTCTCGAGAACTGGATCGAGCTCGCGGGCGACGAGGACTTCTGGGCCTCGTTTCGCAACTCGATCTTCATGATCATCGCCATGGTGCTCGTGCCGACGACGCTCGGCCTGCTCCTGGCCGCGGTGCTCTTCGACGTGATCGGCAAGAAGTTCGGCGGGCGCACCGCGAGCTTTCTGCGCGCCACCTTCTACCTGCCGCAGATTCTGCCGGTCGCTATCGCCGGCATCGTCATCGGCTGGATCCTGCGCCCCAAGAACGGTGCGCTCAACGAGATCCTCACCGGCCTGGGCCTGGGCGACCTCGCCCACAACTGGCTCGGCAGCCCCGACACCGCGCTCCTCAGCATCATGCTCGTGCTCGTCTGGGTGCAGCTCGGCTACCCGGTCGTCATCTTCATGGCTGCCCTGCAGCGCGTCGACCCGGAGCTCTACGAGGCTGCGGAGCTCGACGGGGCCAACTGGTTCCAGCGGTTCCGTGCCATCACGCTCGGAATGATCCGCCCGGAGATCTTCGTCGTCACCCTCACCTGCACGATCGCCGCCCTCAAAGTCTTCGGCCCGATCTTCGTGCTGACGCGCGGAGGGCCGGGAACGAGCACCCTCGTGCCGAGCTACTACGCCTACAGCGAGTTCTTCCAGTCCCAGCAGGTCGGCTACGGCGCGACCATCGCCACCGCCCTGACCATTCTCATCGGCATCGTCGCCGTGCTCTTCATCAAGGCGCAGAACGCATCCGAGCGAGCCGAAAGGAGCGGCTCATGACCGCCATCGTCCAGCGCCGCAGGGGAGGGATGAACCGCCCGAAGCCGAGCGACATCCTCATTCTCGTGCTCGTGATTCTCGGCGCGATCCTCATCGCGTTCCCGTTCGTGCTGATTCTCATCAACTCGTTCAAGTCGCCCGCCGACTACGCCACCACCGGGCCGCTCGCCCTCCCGACCCAGCCGTACTTCGACGGCATCGTCGCGTTCTGGGAGCGGGTCAACTTTCCGCAGAAGCTGTGGAACTCGATCTGGATCTCCGGCGCCGTCGCGATCCTCGCGGTCGTCATCTCGGTGCTCAACGCCTTCGCGATCGGCATCGGCCGCGTGCGCGGTCGCACCTGGGTGGTCGTGGCGTTCCTGCTCGCCAACCTGCTGCCGCAGGAGGCGCTGCTCTACCCGCTGTACTTCATGTTCAAGCAGGTCGGGCTGTACAACAACCCGTGGGCGGTCGTCATCATCTTCACGGTGATCCAGAGCGCGTTCGGCACCTACCTGCTCTCATCGGTATACGGCACCTTTCCCAAGGAGATCCTCGAGGCAGCGGCTCTCGACGGGGCATCCCGCTGGACGACACTGTGGCGCGTCATCGTGCCGATCAGCCGGCCGACGCTCAGTGTGCTCGTCATCTTCTTCTTCATCTGGACCTGGAACGAGTTCCTCATCCCGCTCACCTTCCTCGTCGACAACGCGAACCAGACGGTTCCGGTCGCGATCAGCGTGCTGCAGGGCGACCGACTCATGGATGTCACGACGACGAGTGCCTCGGCCCTTCTCGGCGTCATCCCGACCCTCGTCTTCTTCCTCATCTTCCAGCGCACTCTCACCCGTGGAATCACCGCGGGTGCGGTCAAGTAACACGTAAGGCACCACGCAATGAAGTTCACCGACGGTTTCTGGCAGGTGCGACCGGGGGTCACGCCCCTCTTCGCACAGGAGGCATACGACATCGTGCCGGGCGAGCACGAGCTCGTCGTCACAGCTCCCACCGCCCCGATCGTGGGCCGCGGCGCGACCCTCAACCGGCCGACCCTCACCGTGTCCCTGCGCTCGCCGCTGCCCGGCATCATCGGTGTCACCATCGAGCACTTCCAGGGCGGCGTGGATGAACCGGGCTTCGACCTCGACGGCGCAGAGCTGGGTCACGGCGTGGTCACCGTCGACGCCGAGGGTGGCACCCTCACGAGCGGTGACCTCTCGGCGACCGTTGCTGCCGGCAGCCCGTGGAACCTGAGTTTCTCGAGCAACGGCCGCGTTCTCACGTCGAGCGGACACAAGTCCGTCGGCTACCTGCAGGTGGCACCCGGAGCCGAGGTGTCGAGCGGGATCGTGGGTAACGCGCGCGCCGCGACATCCGCCCCCTCGTCGACGACCTTCGTGCACGAGCAGCTCTCGCTCGGAGTGGGCGAGCTCGTCTACGGACTCGGCGAGCGCTTCGGCCCTCTCGTGAAGAACGGCCAGTCGGTCGACGTATGGAACGCCGATGGCGGCACGTCGAGCGAGCAGGCGTACAAGAACGTTCCCTTCTACCTGACCAATCGCGGTTACGGCGTGCTCGTCAACACCCCCGGCCATGTCTCGTACGAGGTCGGGTCGGAGGCGGTGGAGCGCGTGCAGTTCTCGGTCGCCGGTGAACGCCTCGAGTACTTAGTGATCGCTGGAGACACCCCCGCGCAGATCCTCGACCGGTACACGCAGCTCACCGGTCGACCGGCGCGCGTGCCCGAGTGGTCGTACGGGCTCTGGCTCTCGACGAGCTTCACGACCGACTACGACGAGGCCACCGTTACCCGGTTCATCGACGGCATGGCCGAGCGCGACCTGCCGCTCAGCGTCTTCCACTTCGACTGCTTCTGGATGCGCGAGTTCAACTGGAGCGACTTCGAGTGGGACTCCCGGGTCTTTCCCGACCCCGAGGGGATGCTCTCGCGACTCCATGAGCGCGGACTCAAGGTCTGCGTGTGGATCAACCCCTACATCGGGCAGCGCTCGCCGCTCTTCGCGGAGGCCAAGGAGCTCGGGTTCCTCGTCAAGCGCGCCGACGGCAGCGTCTGGCAGTGGGACCTCTGGCAAGCGGGGATGGGACTCGTCGACTTCACGAACCCCGGCGCCGTCGAGTGGTACCAGGGCAAGCTGCGTCGACTCCTCGACCAGGGTGTCGACTGCTTCAAGACCGACTTCGGCGAGCGCATCCCGCTCGAGGTCGACTACTTCGACGGCTCGAGCCCCGAGCGCATGCACAACTGGTACACGCAGCTCTACAACGAGGCGGTCTTCGACCTGCTCGAGGAGGAGCGCGGCGAAGGCGAGGCCGTGGTGTTCGCACGCTCGGCGACGGTCGGCGGCCAGAAGATGCCGGTGCACTGGGGTGGCGACTCGACGTCGACGTTCGAGTCGATGGCCGAGACCCTACGCGGCGGACTCTCGCTCGCACTCAGCGGTTTCGGTTTCTGGAGCCATGACATCGGCGGCTTCGAGGGACTCCCCGACGCGGGAGTGTTCAAGCGGTGGACCGCGTTCGGCCTGCTGTCGAGCCACTCGCGCTTTCACGGCTCGAGCTCCTACCGGGTGCCGTGGTTCTTCGACGAGGCGACCTCGACGCCGGAGTCCGATCCGCAGAGCGCGGTGTCGGTGACGCGCACCTTCACAAAGCTCAAGCTCCGACTCATGCCCTACCTCGCTGCCGCCGGTGCCGAGGCGAGCGCGACGGGGCTTCCGGTCATGCGGCCCATGCAACTGGCTTTTCCCGACGACCCCTCGGTCGGTCACCTCGACCGACAGTACATGCTCGGGCGCGACCTCCTCGTGGCCCCCGTCTTCTCGGCGACCGGCGAGGTCGAGTTCTACCTGCCCTCGGGCACCTGGACCAACTACTTCACCGGCGAACCGGTCGAGGGTGGCCGCTGGCTGCGCGAGACGCACGGCTTCGA
>Ga0247735_1000502_pt1 | contig 15289 bp, 13 predicted proteins | sample UWRJL178409R2_FD_180934 | JGI IMG/M metagenome (GOLD analysis project Ga0247735, IMG submission 180934) | Plant litter microbial communities from Arlington Agricultural Research Station in Wisconsin, United States - UWRJ-L178-409R-2 | ecosystem: Environmental > Terrestrial > Plant litter >... | reverse complement strand
GGTCCAGCAGCAGTCGTCATCTATCTGCTGTTTATCTGCGCTGCAATAGCTGCCTCGTACATTGGAATAGATCCAGTCTGGAGGGTGCTCGGTTCAGCGCTCGCAACATTGATTCCCGAGGCATCGTGGTTCGAACCCACAGCCATCGCCGTCGTCCTCGCCTGCTACGCGGCTCTATTGGGTGAAGGGCTCAATCAGGCGCGTACGCCTGAGGCGCGATCCAACCGCGATTTCATCGTCTCTCTCTGCACGGGGGTGGGGTCATTAGTTTCGATGTACATGGTCGGCTGCATTGTGGGATCCGTCTACCGGCCGGCCCTCCTCCCTCAGATCTTCCTCATCCTCGCCATTGGGCTTCTGACAGTGCTGTTGAGCGCCAAGATCGGGTCCTTCTGGATCGGCAACCCTGCGAAGCAGCGCGACTCACTGCTGTCCAGCGCCGCCGTGCTGGAAAACATGATTGCGAAGGCCGGTTCCGAGCGCGGGGCCTCGGTCGTGCGATCGGCGGCAGTCCCCGGTATTTATCTCGCGGCGTGGTGTCTTGTCTTCGTGGGAGCGGCCGCAACATTCGTGGGGGTGTCTGCTGTCGGCGACATGGTTCAAGCGTTATGGCTGGTTCCGCCACTGGTAGTGAGCGCGAGCAGCGCGTTCGTGGTGCTTACCACTTCCACTATTCCTCGCGTTGTCGGCGTTATGGTTGGCGGGCTTGTTCTCGCCGTGGGACTTATCGCACCGGTTGGACTAGTGATAGTGCTGGTGGGGAACTTTCCCGCATTCTCGATGATCGCGATCGCGATCCCCACCCTTTTTTGTACCGTGTCAGCAATCGTTCCCCAGTCGGTATCGAAGAAAACGTCAAGAGTGACGATCAACTCAGCCGGGAGGGCCGTGGCGGTAAAACTTCTTGTCCACGAAAGGGACCGGATGGTGGCGCGCGCAATGGCCATCGATGAGCGAGCACTTGAATTCGCCACCAGGTACGGAATGTCACGGTAGTGCCAACCGCGCGAGCACGTTTCCTCCACTGGACGCGGACGCGGTGCGCCGGGCACCATGGACGAATGGTCACCGGAGACAAGAGATTTGACGCGACGGTCATGCCGCTTTTTCCTGCGGGTGAGAAACCGGAAGAATCGGTCGAACTAGACGGTACGGAACCGTGGCTCAGCACGGAGACCGTCGGGCTCGATCAGTTGGCACCTCAGGAGCCATAAAAACTGTTATCGGGGTGCTAATGCTTGCACCTCGATTGCGCCTGATCCGTAGCGGGGGAGCCTGGTGACGAGCCTTCGAGCGCGTCCGAAGTTCAGGCTGGCTGCCCCCACTTACGCCGGCTGCGCTCTCGGATGGCATACCCCCCGGAGATTTTCATTCGCCAAGTGGCCATCTCGACACTTACTTGAAAGCGGGCAGCGACAGTGCGCGGCTCGATTCCTCGTATGGCAGCGCGCTTGGCGCTTTCCTGCGGCACTAGGAGTGCCCCTGCGAGTTCGGCTGCTTCTTTCTCCTGAGCAGAAGTAGTTCCGCCGCAGCTGCTGTCATCGCCGGTCCAGGCCGGAGAAGGGTCATGCTCCGCTTCGAAATGGGCTACTTCATGGGCGAGGTCAGAGCGGGTGCGCTCGGAGCTTCTCTCCGGATTGAAAATGACGAGACTGCGCCTGCCATCTCTAAGAAGGGCAGCCGACCATACATGCGGCTTCTCTTCTAAGAATCGGCGCATTGCTGCTTCATCGGCAGTGAAGTCGCGAAGTGAAATGAAAGGAATGCCGTTCTCATCGGACCAGCGAAACGGGTCGAAGGGCTGCTCATCGTCGAGTCTTAGGTCCGTTCTGACTTCTCTTGCGAGTCTCCCGAGAGCAGCCTTATTCATGGCTCAGCTCGATTTCCTCGTCTGTCGAAAGTAGTCAAGTCCGGATTGCAGGATTGTCTCGAGGTGCTGCTTGTCCTGTTCGTCGAGGTCGTTTCGCGCACGGAGGAGCGCGTTAATCGACGATCCGAGTTCAGGCTCTTCTCGATTGGCAAGTTCCTCCGAATCGACAAGGAATTGGTCAGCGGGAATCCTCAACCAGCGCACAATGCGTGCAAAAGCGTCTAAGTCAGGGCGTTGATCGTTACGGAGTCGGGTGAGGAGGGAAGGGCTGACACCGATCTGTCCCGCGGCTTGTCTCCACGAAATCTCGTCCGCCTTGACGCGACTTTCCAATGCGCTTGCGAGGCTGCTGACGTCTATGACTGTGTCTGGCATGAGGCTCCAATATCAAGGAGCAACCGCGCCCCGAGGTATTCAGCGTATCGCAGACCGTGCTGACTGTTTTGCAACTGGAACAGTGTGTTAGTCTTTAGTTACTGTTTTGCAACTGAAACACTCGGGAGCACATGATGGCAAAGAACACGGGTAAGGCTTACCGACAAGGCGCTGTGCGTGGGCGCAGCCAGTCCTATAACCCCGCAACAAAAACGCACACGAAGCGGGAACCCTCGACGGGGCGATTCATGGACGGCAAGAGTGATGGCACGCCCTTCAAAGGCGTCAGGCGAGAGGGCTGAACATGGAGATCGGACTTGGAGCATTCATCAAGTTCGCGAACGCCAGTCCGAGCACCCGGCCTCGACTGGCTCGCGCAATCGCGGAACAATCGCGCAGCGAATATAGCCCGGCTACCGACTTCTGGCGCCCGATGAGACAGGCGATCAACCGTGACCGCAAGACCACGCGCGATGGTGATGCACTTCGAAAGGCCGCTCTCTCAGCCCCACCGAGGCGAAGGCCGAGCTTCGAGAACATCAGCGAACGCTGGAGCGGAGTCGCTGGACGTTGGGATGGAGCCGGCCACGTGCCCTCACGCGCCGCTCGAATCACGATCGGTGGGCTGCAGGTAAGGGTAAACCCTCTCTTTTCGGAGCAATGGGGAGACGGGCGCGCTGAGTGCGCGTACGTCTGGTTCAACCAGGAAGAGCTCCACAGCGACACGCTCGAGGCCGTGCTGCATATGCTTTCGCAGGACGGGCATCAGTCGAAAATGACACCAGTCTTCATCGATGTCCGTCGAGCCTTTACCGTTCAAGCGGGCCCGCAGGCAGCGATCGAAGGGTGGCTCGACGATCTTGGCACCGAATTTGGCCGGCTAGCAGCGTAGGAAAGGGCGCCACCATGGAAGAGGCGAAGAGCCGCACAACGGACAGCATCTGGACGGCCGAGCAGTTCGCAGAGCTCGATTCGAGCCAACGGGACGTCCTCCGAGACACGCTGATATGCACCTCCTGCGCGGCAGATGCCTACTTTATTCGCCAAGCGCGCAACGGGAGACGGGCATGTTTCGGGGCCCGCCCGCATCGCGAGAACTGCGAACTAGCCTCATTCGTTACGGAAGATGGCGGTGCCGCATCGCTCGACGAGGTCGACGAGCAAATTAACGCCGGCGACATTTTCAGGATCGATCCTAACCGCGGGCGCGCGATCAAACACGTTCGTCACGATCCCGCGGCGGCGCCAGCCACGGGGGGCTCCGCGGTTCGATACACAAAACGGGGGCGCGGTAAGGCGCGCCAGTCATCGATGGGCCTTGATCGACTACTCCGTCAGCTTGTCCTCCGCGAGGAATTTCGTCGAAGCAAGACACTGTTGATCATGTCGGACGACAGCCGACAATCTGTACAGTCGGGTTGCGTTCATCTGTCGGAGATCGAGGACAAACATCGGAATCGGTTGCGCGTCTACTGGGGCACGATTCGTTTCCCCAAGTCGAAGGACGGTGGCGGCGCCTGGCTCAACACCGGTCGCGGCTCACCTACGGTCGTCATCGAGGCTGACGAACTCGAGACCATGCTTGGTCGCTCGAGGCTCCAGGAACTCGACGATCTGTCAGGCGCATTCTTTGCGATCATGGGCCGGCTGCGTGGAGGAGCAACCGGCCAGCACTATCTTTTCGTGAACGGTGATGTCGACTGGATTGCAGTCCGCCCCTTTTCCGAGGATGAGGCGCTCAACTAGCCGGATCCTCACCATACAAATACATGGATCTGCGCGATCATACGGCCGAAAGCGTTTGATCAGCCTCGATATTTCATAACTATGCAAAACGGGAGTCCAGTGAATCCGAATAACGATGACGCCACAACGTGGACGTGGATGTCGGATGATCCAATTGACCACTCTGAAGTAGATGCGCGATCCCGTTATTTCGATCGGTCAGAATTTGTCGCCACTACGGCCAGCGTCATTCGGGCCGCTCGTAGCCAGAGTTCATCCTCAGTGTTCGGATTGATCGGCACGTGGGGCTCAGGAAAAACGACGATTATCTCGTCCCTGGCAACTCAACTCCAGGCATCCCGCTGGCGAGTCCACCATTTCAATCCATGGTTGTATTCCGACGCCGAGACACTCAGGTGGGGCTTCTTCTCCGAGTTGCGGGGGGCCGTTCCCCCAGGCGACAGGTGGAATGACACTCGCGAAAACTTGGAGAACCTCCGCAACGCTGTAGTGCCCCTTGCGAAGCTCGCGAGTGTGTTCGGATTTGACTTAGGTGGCGCAGCCGAAGATCTGCTGAACCCGGATCGCGCGAGCGCCACAAAAATGAGGGAGAAAGTTTCGACCCAGCTGGAGGGCCTACTCGATCCGGTGCTCGTCATATTGGACGATTTGGACCGGCTGACTTCAGAGGAGCTGCTCGAAGTATTCAAGTTGGTCCGCTTCATCGGCCGCCTCCCCAACGTGTACTACTTACTTTGTTATGACGAGCGAACATTGATAGATCTGCTAGAGAAGACTGACTTAGTCGGTCAACGCAACGAGCGTCGAGCGCTCGACTACCTCGAAAAGATCGTTCAACTTCGCTTCGACATCCCACCGTTGCGAGAGGATCTTGTCGAAGAATTGTTCGAGGTCGGGCTGCGAGGCATCGCCGAAAAAAGCGGCGCACCAATCTCGGAAGCCGACGAGGTTCGACTAATTCAACTGCTCGATTCCGGCTTGCTCGACCGGCTGACAACTCCGCGCGCAATCAAGCATATGTTCGCGCAACTCGAGGCCTTCCTTCCACCGGTAGCGAATGAAGTGAACACCGTCGACTTTGTGCTGCTTAGTTGGATTCGTACCTTTGAGCCCGCACTATACGGGCATCTCCAGAGTCATCGAGATTTTCTTCTCGGCGAAGACGCGGCTTTCGAATTCGACAAGACGAAGGCGAAGCTAGGAAGACAGAGTCGCCTCGAGGAGCTCTTGAGACGCGGTGAAGTTGATACGACTCGCAGGGAGACGGTGGTCCGGGTCTTGCAGGCACTGTTCCCGATCGTCGGGGGCATTGCGAGTGGTAGGGAGATCACGCGCCACCGAGAGACAACCGCTCAAGGCATCACCGACAAGTTCTATTTCGATCGCTATTTCAACTTCGGGGTTCCCGAGGACGATCTGCCCGACGCGCTTGTGGTAGCTGCGCTGAACGACCTGGAGCTTGACCAAGCTGCTTCGCCGGCGATGACCATGCTCGAGAAGCACCTCCAATCCAATACGCGGAGAACTCTTGAGAAAGTAGACCACGCGCGTAATCGGACCCCCTTGATTTCGCTTGCACTTATCCGTTGGTATATGCGCCAGTTCACAAACCTCCCCATTCAGAACGGCTGGGGCGCCCCGCGGGATCTTCTATCGCGCTATATGGCCGATCCGCTCGTTGAGTCATCAGCCGATTCCTATACGGAACTGGTGCAGTTTTCGCTTGAGGAAGGGGTCGAGTGTGTCTATCTTCTTTTGGACGCGTCGCGAAGCCTCGTGGGTCGACAAATCGGAGGCAGCACCGAGATAGAGCTCTGGAACGATCGCGGCACGAAGCTTCAGGCAGAAATTTTCGCCGTTCTCCCGCCCTTTCTACGCGGTCAGACGGAGCTGCCTGTGTTCGACCAGAGTCCCTACACCTGGCAAGCCATCTTTATCTGGGGTGCCTTCGATCAAGATTCAGTGAGGAAGTTCATCCGCGAGCGCGTCGACCTGGGTTGCTGGACCATCCTCGACGTAATGGCTCGTCTCGTGCAAAGCACTGTACCGTCGGGCAGCGGGCCGGACGCAACATCGTCAATTTCCGAGTTCGACCCGAATTGGGCGAGTCAGTTCGTTGATCTGGCCCTAGCGCGTACGGAGCTTAGAGCCGTTACAGATTCGGCCGGCGGGCTTGAGAATCTTCGAAGAGCTGAAGCGACGCCCGAGAACCGTCGAGCGTATGTGCTGGCTTGGCTCAAGAAGAATCCTGAGACAGCCGTCATGTAACAACTCGTGCTCTGGCACGCGGCTGGAAATCAGCGTGACTGTTGCTGAGCCGCCTTGTCGAATTCTGCTCGAGCCGTATACCTCGCCAGAACCTTCGTCATTGGGCACCCCATAAGCGTTGAGTTCGGAAGCAACCCGCACGCCCCACCACACCTGCCTTATCGGAGATCACGTTTCCGCGACTGGCGGACGTGCTCGCGTGGAAGAGCCGCATGGTCGAGAGGCTGTCCATACTCCGTGCCCTAGCGGCTCTGGTGTGTGGATTTGAGCGTTCGTCGGAAACACGCGTAACCAAAGCGTTGGTGCACTGCCTGGCTAGTCTGCTTTGATTGCCTCACTAAAGAAATTAGCGAGGGAGTCTCACTGTGTGGCAGGGATCGTACGAGTTCGTTGTCAACCAATGGGGCGTTGGACATGGCGGATTTCATTCACAATCGCTCTTCCTTCAGCCGGTCCGTCGCGGGCCAACCGCCCGCGTGGGTGATGGCACCCTCGTCCGAGTTATATATGACTGTGGATCCGGACGAAGTGGCAGGCCCCGAAAGGCACTAAAGGACGCCGTCGCTCGAATGCTAGGTGACGTCGACGACAAAGCGCAGATAGATCTGCTCGTCATCTCTCACTTCGATCACGATCACGTGAACGGCCTCGCCTATCTTGCAGGTGAACTCAAAAAAAGGCACATTGATGTTGCTCGCGTGTGGGCCCCCGTCCTGACCAAGATTGAAGCATTGCTTGCGATCGCAAGGTCCGGCTTGGATGGGCGCGAACAAGCCGACTACGCCGCATTCCTGGGTGATCCGCGCAATCGGCTTGAGGAGTTGTTCGACCGCGCCGAAGTCACCCAGATTGCCGCAAGCGACGAGCCCATCCCCGTCGCCACAAGTGATGCTGCGGCAGACGATGCGGACGAAGCTGACGACGGGAGCATCTACCTAAGAAACTCTCCTGGTGGTCGCGGACTCGTCGCTGTCCCTGCCGCCTCCGCTGCTGGCGAAGCCCTGTGGGAGTTTCAGCCATACGTCATCAAGTCAACGCTGGTCGGAGCTTCTGCTGTTCGCGCCTCGGTTCACAGGCTTTTAGGGAAGTCGTTGGAGCAGTGCTCTATTGACGACCTTCTCAAGATTGCCAGCAACCAGAACATACTTCAGGATTTTCACTCAGAAGTGATGAAACATCACACAAAATCAGCCAAATCAGGAGTCCGCGCCTCGAGCGCGCGCACGAGCCCAAACCTTTCGACTCTATGTCTCTACTCGGGACCTGTGTCGCCGTACGAATGGTGTCAATTTCGGAGGGGTTGGGCTCCGCTGTCGGTCACGCCAGAGGCCATCCCAATCGCCCCGGCCTGGCTCGGCACCGGAGATGCTGGGCTATCGGGTGCCAAGCCCGTAAACGCTTTGCGCAGCGCACTTAGCGAGAGTCGCCTCGATCGCGTTGGTGTCACTTCCGTTCCGCACCACGGGTCAGACCAAGATTCCGGAGCACCCCTATGGGATGCCCTGCCCAACGTGCGCAAGATCACAATCGAAGCTAACAACCTGAAAGGCGGAACAGGCAACAGCCACCCTCATGCCACGGTACTTGCCGAACTCGCCACTCGGAACTTGAGCGTGCACGTCTCGGCCGATGCCCACGATTTCCATTCGAGAGGTAGGCGCATGCGTTGACCCACGCCAGTTCGCGCTGCCCAGCTCAGTCAAGAATTGTGGTGCTCGCGGCCGTCGATGAAGTGGTCACCGAAGCGACGGCGATCGAAGAAACTCGTCCACTTGACAGGTCCACCCGACAGCGAAAAGTCGCTCGGGTGAGTGCTACTTAAAGTCCCGACTATTGAGGGCGCAGGAAAACGTCGGAAACCGCTCAATTGATCGCCCACCTGACACAATGACGTTGCCACTGAGATTGGAGGACAGCTAGGTGAGATTTAGCGATCATTTCGGAGTTGATCTCAACGACCAGGACGACTGGTTTGATCCGGTGCTGACTAGTGACACTCCGCTCTATATCGACCCATTTCTCGTGTCTGAGGATCCAGATCCGTTCTGGTCAGATGCTCGTAATGACACTCTCTCGTTCTTCTCGCTCGCCTTGAAGTACGTAAGGCTTTCAGGAGGTCGTCGAACATCGCCGCACTGGTTGAAGGCAGAGCGAATGTTGAAGTTTCCAGAGCCGAAAGAGTTCGCGCTGGGGCTTTCTATGGGCCATCCCGAGGGCTCCGGGGCCGGATTCAAGTACGCCGCTGAAATGGCCGACGCGCTGAGTGTGCTAGCCACAAATGGGGTTACAGAGCTCGAGCACATCCAGACCTTCTCCCTTTTCTGCGAGGGACTAGGGGTCGACCGGATCAGCGACATCTTCTGCAACATTCTGAAAGCGCGATTCATTGAATACACGATTCGCGTCGCTGGAAACCACGCAGTGCAATTGAATTCAGTTCCTGTCAAGAATCTCTCGTGGAGCCGATCAACCGGACGCTGGCAAACCGGTCGAGCCATGCTCCCGCCGAGTCCGGTTTTCACGGGGGGTGTTTTGCTTGCGCCCAAGCGATTTCTGAAGGACATCCCGTTGATCACTCCAGACGGATTCTGGAGCTGGGCTGATGCGGCGGCTGGAGCAGAGCTTCGGGGTGAACTGAACTACGAACTCAACATCTTCTTAACGGAGGCCGAGAAGCGTTCGGCTGGGTACGAGACTGCGAGAAGTCACCCAGACCTCGCCGTGGCTTACGTCAAGGGAGTGGCCGAGGATGTCAACGGCCCGTATGACGTCGACGAGGATCCCGATCTTCTTGTGCATTGGGTGGAAACCGGCGTTGATGCAGCCCGCTTGCTTCCAGAACGGAATCAGCCGCAAACAGAGCAGCAGTTTAGGGAGTGGCTGGAAGGCGTAGTTCTCGAATTTCAGCATTCCGTAGAGCATCGCGACTTATGGAGAGCGCTTTGGGACGACGCCCACACGAAGCCCCGGAAGGAGAAGATCGTTCAGGCGATCGCCGCTGCTATGTTCGGCGCGTACTGCGAAGCCGCACACGTTGAAATGTCTCGTGAGGTAGACATGGGCCGCGGGCCCGTGGACTTCAAGTTCACGGCCGGATGGAACAAGCGTGCGCTAGTCGAAGTGAAGCTCATAAAGAGCTCCAAGTTCTTCAGCGGCGCTGCAAAGCAGTTGCCGCAATACCTTCGCACGGAGCAAATTGAATTCGGCCTCTATCTTTGCGTTGGCTACAGCGATGAAGACTTCTCGGTTACGAAACAGAAGAGAGTCGATGACACGCTTAGAACGCTGTCGCGAAAGAAGGGTGTCGAGCTGAAGGCAATCTACGTCGACGCTCGCCCGAGTAACAAGCAGTCTGCCTCAACCATTAAGCAATAAGGAGCGAAGTCATGGCCGCTGGGTATCGCACGTTGCCCGAAGAGATCAAGCGCGAGATCGATTCGCTCGACGGTGCACCGTTCGTTTTCGGAGCCATAAATCGGTACTCGGAGGCGGAGCGTCGCGCCACGGTGGCCAGGCTGCAGCTCTCGGACGCATCTGACGGAGCGGCGCAAGGGATTCCACCAGCCACAGTCGGTCGATGGTCACGGTGGAATTTAGAGGGTTGGACCAAAGTATGGCGCGACCGCCCGAAGACTCAACAGTCCTTCACCCATGAGGTGCCCAATTATCGAGGGAACGGATATCACGATGTCTCCTGGACGCGGGATGTGTGGGACAAGTCGCGGTGGTTCGGCGAACAGGTCGAGGCGCAGCTGACCCTCCATGACGATGTGCCAGACGTGTCGATCGGTATCGTGCAGAAGGCGATCCAAGGACCCTTTGAGAGTCATCGGGAACATGAATTTCGATACTTAGCATCGCTGAGCCGTGAGTGGTTCGGTCAAGCCCGGCTTTTCCGGGTTGGTGACGAAGGCATTCCCGACATCCCAAACGACTCGTTGGGGTGGGACCCGTTGCCCCCCGGTTCGATCGACCAGATCCGGGAGTACGTCACTAGTCGATACGGTTCGACACTCCCAGCCCGCGAGATCGAGATCATGATCGACAGGTTTGAGAGTGTCGAGTCTCTTCGTCCTGAGCAACGACTGATCGGGTCCTCCGGCCTTCACCGGTATATCGGATACAAGTTCGGGCCGGACTTTGTGGCGTTTGAGAACGCGCGAATCGGCAACGCCCTCTACGTCCTACGGGGGGGATTGGGAGTCACTGAGTCGACTCTCTCGGACGGAGCTCTTGACTAGTCGAGAGGGTGAATTCGATCGCATCATTCACACCGCTCGCTGGTTCGACCGTTTGCGCGTACTTGTCTACGACTATCGCCACAACAGGGAGGCTTAGGTCGCCAACTTGCCCGTCTAAGTCTCGATTTGATTGAGACAAGTCTCAAGTTGTCTGAGAACTGACAAAATGTGCCCGCCCAACCGCTAGCATCGCGCGTCCCACTTGGGAAGCTCTGGTCCAACCACGAGATAACTGACCGTCGCGTTTCTTTCCGAGTCTCGTGAATGACGTCGCCTCGAATCATCGCTGCATGCCGCGCATGAGTCTTCTGGGTGGCGTCCTATGCCGTCCGGAAGGGCGGCGTTGTGCCGAATGGACCTCGATCAGAGCGGTCGAAGAGCGGTTCGCAGTCTCTCGCATGGACTCGCCGTTATGGGCTTCTTCTTCGCCATGTTGCATCTCACGGTGCAATGCCTCGCGAGTTCGCTAACCCGCGTGCTGAGGAGGTGGAAGAGAGCCGGTTGGCGGGCTGGGTGCGGTATCAGCGCAGAAGGGAGCAGAAGCTCTCGCTGCCGTCATGGCAGCGGGAGTTGTTGGAGCAGGTGCCGGGGTTCTCCTGGGACCCGCTCAAGGAGCAATGGAACGAGTGGTGCGAGATGCTGCGGGTGTTCCTCGCGGCTGAGCGTCGGATGCCGCGGTACCGGTCGCAGGACGCGCATGAGCGGGCCTTGGCGGCGTGGGTGCACAAGCAGCGTCACCTTCATAGGCGCGGCGAGTTGTCGGAGGTGCGGGTGTCGTCTTTGAGGGCGTTGCCGTTCAAGGTGGTGTAGCCGCGCCGGTGTGGGTTAGAGGTGTCTTCTGTAACGGGAAGAGTTGCGGTCGGTTTTGTCTACCGTGAAGTGAATGAGCGTCGTCGCGTTGTGCAGCCAGAGAGGAGGTACATGCACGCGAGACCGCAGTTCGATTTGCTACTCCGACTGGCGGTCAGTTTCCGGCCGTGTCCGGTTCGGGGACGAGTCGGTTCATCGTCTCGTGGAGCGTGTCGGTGAGGCCGGGAATGTAGGCGGCCCAGAACATGATGTCGGTCAGGCCCATCATCGTGGTGCCGTTGCTGATCCGGTAGAACCGCTCCAACGTCAACCCGACCGGCAGGGGAGTGGCCTCGCAGAACGACTTGAGCGACAGATCGTGGTCGAGCAGGTATTCACGGATCGCGTTGGTGAGCACGTGCTGCAACTCGGCAGCAGCGTGCTGTGGACTCCGCAGCGCACCAGGCTGGAGCCGGGTGTTCGTGTTGCCGAATTTCTTCGGGTTGTCGGTGAACGAGCGCGGCTCGATGATCACACCACCCGGCTTCGGAGTTCTTGGCATGAGAAAACTTTAGCCAGAATTCACCGTTTTCGACGACATAAAGGCTCCGTACCTAACGATCGTTGCATTCAGGACTTTTGTTCGGTGCATTGCACCGTAGTTGCTCGCGGAGCCCGTATTTTCGCCGCCCACGTACTCCGGCATGACGATCACACCCCCTTCATCCTCGAATCTCCCGCCCCGACCCGAACCCAAAACCAAGCGCCAACCGGCTGCTACGGCTCTGTCCGTGACGTACGACACATCGGAACGGATCCTGCGTTTTGCCGAAGTAGAAGACGACAGGTTGCTTGCCTTAGCCCGAACAACTCTCTCGGTGGAATCCGATGTGAGTGACGAAGCGCATGCTGCGATGGACTCCTACCGCAGTCAACTGACACCAGAATCGATCCGCCGGTTCCGCGAGTACACGCCGAACCTACCCTCGGATAACGTCGAGGTGATCCGGTCTTTCGTGAACGATGCGATCTCACTGGCGTTGCCGACCACGACCTATGCCGTGGAGACGCTCCTGGTGCCGGTGATGCAGTTCGTTCACTGGGCCGTCTTCGTGGTCGGGTGCGAGCTCGACGCTGCATTGATTTTTGATCGGAAGCTCATCGACGCCTGGGTGACAGACGAACTCCCGGCACACCTGGCACCCGGAACGCGTCGCAACAACCGCGCGTGGGTCTCGCGGGTGGCTGAAGCCGTGAACCCGGACAAGAACCCGCGCGCACCGATGCCGATGAACGAGAGGTCGATGTCGGAGCCGTACAACGAGGCGGAGATCGTCGCGCTCGACCGGTGGGCTGCCGGGCAGTCCACCCCGTACCTGCGCAAGAACGCGGCAGTGCTCGTCGCGCTCGGTGCCGGTGCTGGGCTGGGCTCCATCGAAATCGCCCAAGTACAGCGCCAGTCAGTCATCGTCCACGATGACGGGCTCGTAACGATCGACGTGGTCGTGAAGGGCGAGTTCAAACGTCGCGTGATCGTCACCGCCGAATTCGAGACGATCATCGCCCGGCAGGTCAAAAAGCTTCCAGCGGAAGCATTCGTCTTCCTGCCGAAGCGCACCCGCACCGAGAACGACGTCGTTAGCGCCTTCGTGTCGCGCACGTCTCGGCCGAAGGGATGCCCGTCGATCCAGGTGCGCCGTCTGCGGAACACCTGGTTCGTGACCCAGATGACCAACCGGGTCGACGTCCTCAGCCTGATGGAAGCCGCCGGCCTCGAGTCACTGGAGACCATCTCCAAGCTCGCCCGGTTCGTGCCCAAGCCGACCGACGCCGAGCGCACTGCACAGCTGCGAGGCACGCTGTGAGCCGCCCTACGAACGACAACCGGTACGAGGAAGCCGAGCGGTGGGTCACCGAAACATTCGGGCGGAAGCTCCGCCCTTTGCTGCGGGCAGAACTCAGCGACCCGATCAGTGTGGCCGTAGTCGACGTGGCAAACGTGATCTCGAAGTCTCGCGCTACTCACCTGCTTGCTACGTGGCGCCAGGAAGATCGGAAGTCAAACGCCGGTCGAAAGCCGCTCATGACAGCTGAAAACGCGCTGGCGCTCATCATGCTTCAAATGCGGCTCTCCGAACCGACTCACATCAAAGCGATGTGCAAGACCTTCCTCAGACTCAGTCCCACCCAATTGAAGGTCCTCGGACTGAGCCACGATGGAAAAAATGGTCACTCATACGACCGGATCTGGCGCGCGATTCGCAGCCTCATCACCCTCGTTGACGAATTCCCCGGTCCTCGTCGCCGGATACCCACGGAGGCCCAGTATCGGGCGATTGTCGCCGCTAGAGATCCCGAGGACCAGCGCATGCGTCGCGAGCGTATGTTCACGCTCGCAAACTCACTATTGGAAGGAACACGTCAGATGCAACCTAAAGAGCTTCGTGACCGGTCCGATGGAAACGTCAGCATCGACGCCACCAAAGTGGCGATGCTCGGAAAGGCAGGCAACCCTTCCGCAGGTAACCCCAACGGAAAGCGGTGGAGCTCCAACTATGACGCTGGCTTCTACCGCCGCGCGGGAAGTCATGAGGCTGTAACTCACGCCGACGCGGCAGTGATGAACAAGGCCAACCCCAAATCAAAGGCCTCGGGAACATCTGCCGGCAAACGCGTGTGGGCAGTGGAACTCGAAGTGGGCCGACTCGCCCCTAACTCGGCAGAAACGAGGGGTCAATTCCCACTGCTGACCATGGCCGTCTCTTTCCATATCCCGGGCGCGGTCAAAGGAGAGGGACTTCGAATCTTTCAATCACTCCAGCAGCGAGGGCACAAGACAAACCTTGTGATCGTCGATCGTGCCTACTCGAACGGCATCTATGACGAATTCGCCGTACCCATCCGCCTTGCCGGCGGCAAACACGTCTTCGATTACACCGAACGAGACCTCGGCGTACAAGCCCCCCACTCGCGAGGGTTCGTGCAGGTGTCAGGCAGCTGGTACCTCGACACCATCCCCCTTGTTCTGCGCAATGCCGACAAGGTAATCATCTCCAAACGCAACTCCTTCGAAAAGTTCCGCATGGCCCACGAACGAAACAACACCCCAGACGTAGGCGGAACACGCGCGAAAGAATTCAAGAAGCGCGAAAAGGAAATACAGCAAGCCGAGGACCTCTACGCGCAACAGCACAGAACCAGATCTAAATCACGCTTGAAGCCCAAGGGCATCATGGGCGACGACTGGACTCGTCGCTACCTCATCCCCACCGATTCGCCCGACTACGCCACCTGGAAGGCGAAAACCGGATCTCATCAAGGCGTAACCGTCACGATGCTGCGCCCAATCGATCCGCCGCCCACGGACACAAATCCAGGCGGCCTGAAGCACGAGCAGTACTTCGAATATCAGTCACCCGCCTGGATCGAAGCCTTCGGCATGCGCAACGGCGTCGAATCCGCCAACCGCAGCCTCAAACGCTCGCAAACCGAAGACATCGACAACCCCGACAAGCGAGCAGTTCGCGGCAATACTTTCACCTATATCGTCGCGGCCGCCGCGGTCGTTGCCGAAAACCTTCGCCAACTGATGAGCTTCTTCAAAACCCGCCTCGCGATCAAGCGAACATCCGCGAAGAACACCGACCTGCCGGAAACCTACTGGGAGTCGGCGGAACTGGACACCGACGACATACCGATGACCGGCTAGCCGCAAGGCACCACAGAAACTCTTCTCCCGCACGACCCAATCAATTCGGCGTACCTGAAAACTTTCAGGTACGCCGTTTTTGCGTTTAACGACCAGTTTCCGACCTCGTCGCGCCGCGATCATCCGCCATCCGGGCACAAAAAATGGGCCGGACAACCGGTAACCGATTGTCGCGACCCATTTCGTGAAGTAGACCGGCTGAATTAGCCGAACCACCCTCTGTGCGCGAAGGGGGACTTGAACCCCCACGCCCTATACGGGCACTAGCACCTCAAGCTAGCGCGTCTGCCA
>Ga0247735_1000501_pt1 | contig 15295 bp, 16 predicted proteins | sample UWRJL178409R2_FD_180934 | JGI IMG/M metagenome (GOLD analysis project Ga0247735, IMG submission 180934) | Plant litter microbial communities from Arlington Agricultural Research Station in Wisconsin, United States - UWRJ-L178-409R-2 | ecosystem: Environmental > Terrestrial > Plant litter >... | reverse complement strand
GGTTAATCGTCTGCCATCCGACAGATACGCCAGGGCTGCATCCTCGTCGATATCAATCTGCTTGTGCAGGAAAAGCTCGAGACTGCCAGTACTAGACAAGGAATCAGCAAAACCAAGCTTCCAACACGCTTATTGACTAACGCCTCGATATCCCGCACAGACGCGTTCACCTAAATAGAACGTCATGAACAAGACTTAATGTTGAGGACTATTGCTACGCACCTGATATACCTGCCCATCTTCCGCTCGACAGATGGTGATCATGGCGTACGACCGAAACCTCTTTCAAGTTATTTCCAAAGAGTAGAATGTGATAATGAATGCGTAGAATTATAGCTCCTCCCTTCAAGGGCAATTATTAGAGCATTGACACGTTCTAGATATCTTGAATGACTTCAGTTATCGCTCCTCGCAAGACAATGAACCCAGAGGTCGATGTAGGTCGAGATACTTACAGTCCAAGGCAACGAGTTGAGCCGACCTTTTGGAGGCAACTCAATGTCATATGTTCCACGTGATTGTCACGAATGTCACACTCGCGACCAGCAGTCCGTCCAGAAGGTTGGGTCCACTAGGTCACAGGTGCATTTGGACCTTGGACCATAGACTTTGGACCGATGTACCAGCTTGGACTGAGCGCTTTGACACCTCAGACCGGGTTTTTGGCCGCTTTGGCCTGACTGTAGCCCGGTAATGGACAGAGATTTGGAGTGGACTACTGATGGACTCGGGTTGGACTTACAGGCTGGGGGAGGCTTAATCACGGCGCTTAAACAGGCGCCTATGCCGCAAAGCACAAATTTCCTTTATCAGTCAATGCAGTAATAATCTCAATCGGGTTTCCCCTGTATTCAGTAAAGATAAAGTATTTGGTGCGGTGTAACCAAAGACAGAGCGGAGTGGGAAGGGGTCCATGAGCGAGAGAGCAGACAGAAGCCAATATTGCAATGGAGCGTACGAGGATGTGGCAGACGTTATCAGGAAGTGGTGCCCACATAAGATTGGCAGTGATAACGGTGGCAGCGATGGTGGCACACGTTCAATGGTGTTGACAATGGAAAACGACGGTGCAGAGGTAACTGGTAACCCACCATAACCGCTGCGTTGGACCCAAGATGGACTTGCTGTGTGAGAAAGGTAGAGCTCACGTGCAGGTACAAAGTCCAGTCCAAGTCCAGACCATGGACCTCACTCCCAGTCGATCCAACGCTCTCAGTCCGTCTGTACCGAAATACTTTTCCTTCGAGTTGGATAGCACCTTGTTGTCCTGGCCATAGAGTTCATGGTAAAACTAGTAAAAATTACTGAGGTTTTACTGAGCCTATGAATTTGATCAATAAATACGAAATATTTTGACACAAGAGTGGGGAAGTCTGGGCTCGGACTGTGTATGACATCAGATTTCAATTATTCTGTAGGACTAGTCTACATTATTCTAAAATGCATCGTTTGGTTTAAAGGTTTTTTTATGCGTAGCGCTGTGAACTTGATATATTCCATTCATGACTTGCTTTAGACTTGGTTCCAACTTGGTATAGCCGTCATTCCTTCCAGCACTTGGTCTTTTCCGATTCAAGGTTGGTTTTGGGTTGGTTTATTGCAGTATCTTTATCGTCTCAATCGACACAGCCTAAGAAATTGTGAGAACCCGAGCTCGTCGACAATTGTTCCTCTACGCTAGGGACAAGCGTTTCGGACCCGCATTTCGAGCGTGACTTTTGCTGGAAGGTGATGGGCGCTTGATGGGCGCCCTTTGGATTTTTCAATGGCTTGCGGAAGCTGCTTGCATTGAGTATCCCTCATCTTTTCTGAAATTATTGAATCACAGTATACATTTTAGAAATCCCTAGCGAAGCTCAAAATAACCAACTTTTTGACAATCTTATGTACATCTTTTAATATCTTATCATATCAGAGTCGTTCATTAGGGAATGAGTACCTGATGAACGTCCATATATATATTTAAAGTAAATTGTGCAGTATATACGGACTGCGTAGTACCTCACCAAGCCAATACCAAGTGTACAGAATTACAATGTAAGACATGAGTACACCGAAGAGTTGCATATATTGAAGGATTTACCATAGATATAGGCCCTCAACATAGAAACAAAAGTATAGAGCCAGGTCATGAACAGGCCGGTTCTATGAGATTCTACGAGTAAGTACGGAATAATTGATGAAATCTGATGTCATAGTTGTCGTTAGCACAATCCACGTCGCGATTAATATTGCCACCTTGCAAACCATAATGTGCGTCCTCTCAAATTTGAGCTCTGGATAAAATCCAGCCAAGCACTCTTACATAAAGTAGCGAAACAGAAACAAGTCACTATGTGTGCGTCATCTGTTTGCTACTGTGTGGATCAGTGTACTTCAAGTTGTGGGTCCACCAAACCAGCTTGTATCTGTGGTTGATCTGTGGGTATTATAACGATTGGGCTGGCTTCAGCCCAAAATATTATTCAAACGTAAGCATCACGATAGATGTTTTGAAAGTATATTGCTTGCTTTTTATCCAAACTCTTCGACCTCTCACTTAAAATAGACTGGATCGAAGCGACAGTGAACGACGCCGAATGTCGCGGGTACGTATTCATTGTTCGAACAAAATACCCGTGGTATATATTATTTACCTCCAACTTTCCTCACTACTCTCGAGCGGGTTTCCACTCAACCGTCGTGCATCTAATGAAAAGTTCAGTCGACTGGCCAACAAAATAGAAATCTACTGTATAAAAGTATACTAAAGCTGTCCCAGAAGGTTTGATGACTGTGATTAACACAAATGTAGTCACCACTAATGTCTCTGGCTTTACACATTAACCTGTTCTTATATGAATCCTACACCCACAACTTGGACATTGTGGATTATTTGTTTCATCAATCTCTCTCTCTCTCAAAACACCGCATAATGGCACCACAACCGAGATGCAGTTACTCCTGTGAGGAGATTTTTGAACGCTTGGATGCGGGTCAAGAGTTCTGGAGTATTCATTCAAGATTATACACCCTCGAATTCAATTCGATCTGTGTATGATGGATGTTGTGGCCATGTTCACCCTGAGACATGACCGAGCTATTACCGTGTATTCTCGCTACTACATCGCAACATTTATTGATTGTCCATGGGTCATTGGAGACATCCTATGTACTGATTGCTGATGGCAGTACATATGGACACGGATTTTTTCGCCGAAGATGAGGCAACAGTTTCTCAGTACTTGTATGCACAATTTACACATCGCACACACATTTCAAAATCAAAGCTTGTACAGGTGTACTTGGCTCCGAGGTGCGGAAGGAGATCATAATGCTTGACAGCTTCTGTAATACGGTATTTATTTTGGCATACAATCCCACCAGCTGACGCTGTCACGTTATCCTAGGAGCACCGCAGGAGATTGCGCGAACACGGTACTTCGAATTCCTATCAGCATCAACAATGGTACCAATGATGATCAAATGAGAAACGGGTACGCCAAGTTCTGAATATATTATTATATGGGCCGAGGTCCAGCGCAAAATAGCATTCAAAGATAGGGCAATAACCAGCGATTGGAATACAGATATGCAATGAAAGGGACCTCAGAGACTCTGAATCTGAATCTAGAGGGCTCGAATCGAATCGAGAAAGGTGAACTATATTTCACAAGTACCTGTTTTAGATGCAGGCAAAAACAAAAGCATGATAAATTGTCGGATAAGGGAGGCATGCGATGAGAGATGCCATTTCTCTGGAAAAGGTGCAGATGCTAAGAGAGAGTGGTCAAGGATCACGGAATACTTGAGATGGCGAGTATACTGCTCAGCCGTCGGAGTATCCTCCCTCATTCAGTGAGTTGCCAAATGAGTGTGATTATGACCATCATACTATGATACTTGTTCATCGGAGCGTTTTGAGAGGGAGACGTATGATAGGTCATTCAATACGGGAACGAGGAGTACTAGAGAGAGAGAGAGAGAGAGAGAGAGAGAAAACCACGAGCGGAACTCACGGAACGGAATCCAAATCAACCAAACTCACCCACCCACCTCTCGATTGCCAGCTCTTGGAACAAAAACAGTACCCTCGACGAACGCAGGAAAAACTCAACAGATCCGAGCGAGCGCATCTTGCAAGCCATACAGCCGGGTACGAGAAAGAGATACGAAGACTAAGTCGATCACAACATACTCGTATAACCAAGAGTGCCCAACCGTATAGGTGTTTATCCGAAACGACAGGCCTCTGCCTGTCGGCTTCCGTTGTGGGAGCGAGCACTCAGGGTGCGCCTCACGGAATGGATGGATATTTCCTGGGACCAACGACGCATAAACTGACATTGGAGTCTTGGGGTTAGTGTACCCGCATGTAAAGTCTAATAAGGGGCCCAGCCCTCAGTGATTATAAATCCCACTTTCAAAAAAACAAAAAAAGAAAGAAAAAGGTCCTTCAATCAGTTTCCTCGCACTCCGAGTCGGTGTTGTCGAACTGTCAGCTGAGTTAGCTTAGCAGGTCCTGGCGAGGCCGTGGTCATACTTGAACTTCCACAGGATCTAGTAGTATGTCAGAAAACAAAGAGGTCGATGGAGCAACTGTCATCTGACCTGTAAAATTGTGCTAAATATTCACGACAGGCCAATACCAATCTGACCACGGAACCAGATCAGAAGCAAACGATAATGAGGTCGGACAAGAAGGGCCTCACACTGGCTACGGGCTAGAAAGTAGACCAGTCGAATAGAGAAATGAGACAGGTTGATGTCGAGGAGGTGGTTCGACTCTGACGAGGAAGGCATACAGCTCTGTTCACACATTCAAATTCGAGAGCAGGGAAATCGCGCTCCATTACAAATCCTAAAAGAAAGCCTAATCTATGTACTTCCATGGCCTCATCAGCAAGAATTTAACATTGACGAACCCGAGTCTCACTGTTGCAAATGGAATTCCAGGAAATGGACGAGTTGATTCCTGAGGACCACAACCTTCGACCTTGCGAAATCCAACGGTCCTAAAACATGCAGCTCTTGCTTTAAAAAGTTCGTCCACTTCATGAACGCGATGGCAAAAATGTATTTTCATTTCGGACCAAAATGGATGTCGAGAATCTAGGTGGCCTATCCAGTGAAGGAACTACTCCGACTCTTCAGCAGCAGCCAACTTCTGTTTCGAAAGCTCTTTCATTCGACGGACGTAGCTAAGAAGAGGAGTGTTGGTTCGGAATAATTAGACATGAAATTCAAAGAGACAACATACTCGTCGTATTGGCATCTATTCGTTGACGGTTAGCCCATGTCAGCTTGATCCCAAGGTAAGAATATGCTGCACCCACTTCTCATACGTATGACGCTCGTGCTCACACTCCCATGGTTTGTAAAGAGTCTCCCTCCGGCAGATGTTCAGAGGAATTAAAAGACTGAGATGGCGACAAAAGTTCCAGTTCAGACGATGATACAAGCGACAATAAACATAGAGACCCAAAAGAGAATGCACATGAATGTCAGCAGTAACTCAAAAGTCAAGAGGTAAACGCACGCTGAACATCCATCTCGCCAGCCCAAAGGGACTCTGTTAGCCTTGAGTTCTGCCTGAGATGCGGTCGTTGAAGAGGTCATTGTGTGCAAGTCAATGGCTGCTGGCTGAAGTCGGGATGTAGTTCTCAAAAGTTGACTAAAGTCTTCCCACGGACTGACGCTTGTCAAGACTCTTTTCAACCAACTCCAGCAGTTTGTTAGGTGAGTACTGGTATACAAAGATGAATTTGATAACTTATACGCACAACAGAATACAAAATTATACATACGAAGAGACTGAATGGCTAAACGAATGGAATCTATTGCGATAACGAAAAGAATGCAGTATAACTATCGACCAGCTTGAGTCGGTGCGAAGAAACCAGGGAGCCAGTCGCGACTAGAGCGCATCTGCGTGTGGAAAATAGGTCGATTTGAGGCCCTGGCTTGTTGGTGTGCATTCCTAGCTGGAGGCTGGTGGACATATGCACGGTGATAGTCGTCTCGACGTGTTCGTGGTCCTGCACGGAGGTCTTCTTGAACGACCTGGACGCGTGAAGCATTTGCTAGATGTGATGTGGGTGTCCCCTTGGTGTTTAACCAAAACGAACCTCCGGATCGAGGGAAGAAACGTCGAGGATCAAACGGATGTGGCTTGGGATTGCTGCGAGGTACGTCTATTGCCCGCTGTCCTGTCCCCCGATAGCCGTCTGGTGGCCATGTAACAAACACCACAGAATTTGGTGACTCTGGTACTGGGTCCTTGGGCCGGCGACCGTCTGAAGTTGGTGGTCCGATTTCTACATCTGAATCGCCAAAGGCGGAGGCCTCTGCTACAGAGTAAATCGATGTGTTTGGCGAGGAATAGCGTTTTGCAGTTCTGAATCCGTTGGCATATGTTTCTTCTGGACGCTTAGGAAGCGGTTTTGTCTCCTTGATCGGTATTGGGACGAAGTTGGACGAGGGGTAACGGAAGTCGTCTGAACCCTCGAAGGACGAGTCCATTTGGTGAGAGTAAGCAGTTGAACGCTCCTCGCCGTAATTTTGATTATCCTCTTCGCGGTCGTAGATACCGTAGGTGTCCCAGTTGACGAAGCTACAAGCCCGACTATCGTCGCCGAAAGCGTTGGTCGGTGTGATTGGGGACGCAGGATCGGATGAAGGAGAGGAGCGACCCGAGTACTCGTACGAAGAATGGGCTGGACCCTCGTAATCAGACTCATCCTGATGCAGGTTGTACTCGGAGTGCTTTCCGTCCCACTGAGCGTCCTGGTCATAATCCTCGTCTTGAGTGGTGTCGGTGATTGTGGGTGGGCTTCTACTGTTGGTTGTAGGAGATGTGGATGCGACGCAGTAGGCCTCTACACCCTGAGGAGTATCCGGCACAGGTCGCTTGTCACCACTACCGAAATCCATGCCCACCTCCCAGGGACACGCTGCCAGGTTCCCATCGAACACGACGTCGTCCGAGTAAAACGTGTTGACTGCCGCAACAGCCTCGCGCAGAGCTAGCAGGGACATTCTTCCTCTCCAATCGACGGCTAGGGCCTGAATAAGAATGTTGTTCAGCTCCTTGGAAATTGGAAGAACTGTTGGCAGGAAGCGCATTGGACTACGTCGGTAGGCCTGATATGTGGGATCGTCTGATGTCGCGGACTTCCATGGATTGCGACCAGTTACCAAGTTCAAGAGAATGATGCCGAGTGACCATATGTCGTTGTGCATAGGTGAGTATGCCGCTCCTGATATTGAATCCGCCGATTGACATTCTGCATAGCCGTCAGCACTCCATGTCAATATTGAAAGGGAAAATAACACATACCTGGACTCATATGGTAGAGGCTGCCCGTTCGAAACTCCTTGCTGACCTTGTCAGTAGTGGCGAGGCCGAAATCGGTGATGGCAACTCGGTACCCTTGATCGAAGCAAAGCACGTTCTCTGGCTTCAAGTCTCGATGGTATATGCCTAGCGAATGACAGTATTGCACTGCGTCCACAATCTGCAGGAAGGTATGCTTGATTAAGTCGCTGTCCCCTAGGTATCGGCTTTTGTGGAGGATTTGAGTGAACAAATCGTGGTCGGGTGCGTAGTCCATGATTATGAATGTGTGACCGGACTCTTCAACGACCCGGTGGAGGGTGACGACAGAAGGGTGGGTAGAGGCAATTTGGTGGAAACTGATCTCGCGGATGTGCATTTGACGCCGAGCCGCCGACTGCCCATGTACGGCTGAAAGGCATTTCACCGCGTACGAACGCGGGTGGCTCGAATAGGTGTCAATGGCACGGTACACGACCCCGTACCCACCGACTCCCAGGATCTCGACGAGCTTGAGTGAGTTGCCGTCTACCAGTGTCCCAATGGCGGGTTGACTGGACTTCGAGGATTCTGCTTGAGACCTTCTGGTCATCGTGGCTGGAAAGAGATACAGAGGGGTGAGTCCTCGATGGGTTGCTTTTTGGCGTAAATTAATAGCAAGTTCTCACAAGGAATGAAGGGGCTAGCTTGATCAGACGAAACCTCGCTAAGATGGCAACACCTCTGCCTTCTGGTAAGAGCATGCACATTACATGAGGCGGCGAAACTCAATACTCACCGAACAAAACGCAGGATCCACAGCAAAAACACGGCGACTGGGGATGCACACAGAAGCTGTTGGCGCAAACGAAAGAAAACCTGTAAGACATCTTGAGATGTCTTATGTTTTTCTCAATTCCGTCAGTCCCCTATGTCTTCCATGCTGCGCGGCAATGCAGTAATGTCATCGAAACCTTTCGGCATCGATAAACTAAAGTGTCTGTTTGTATTACACGCTGTGGGGTGACGGCCGATCTCTTTCTGAGCGACAGCTTAAACAGAACCCCATCGGTTAGAACCTGTGTTTGTGGCCATGTATTCACTGGACAGATTTTTTTAAAGCACACAATCTTACCGACAACAATACTAGTTGACTGGTGTGACAACATATCTTTTCTGAGTCTGCTTTTGTCATAAAGGGATACAGGCGGTTAAGGGAATTCACGTCGATCCAGGTCTATTATTGAGACGTCTCCGTCTCAGGGATTGAATGCAAATAAGGGAACTATGTTGGGACCTGGGTACAGGGTGTAACCTTGAATCGGCCTTGTTGGTGACAGAAGGTCGGGAGTTACACCGGATTTTGTTAAAGCACACGAGCGCCTAATGTCTTCCGAGCAGTTTCAGAGACCTGTGGCGATTCCCTGATGCTATACGTGCACAGAGGGGGAAAGTAGCAATGAAATTTCGTGTTCTTAGCGTGGTACGTCCAATGGCGGCAGATAGCTCTACTAAATGCCGTCTAGGTGTATTTGTGAACAGCATGTTGAGAGCAACGCCCAAACCACTGGTTAGATTATGAGTCATCTCTATGTGTCTGACTCTAGGAGGTAGGTGAAGCACCCGACACATGCGGAACGATTCTGTGCGATACTATACCTAAAATTCGATACTGCAGGATTGATCAGAAACATTGCAAATTACCAGGCATTACCAGCTGCAAGCTCGATCTCCGGGGATACCCAATGCATGGAATTGGACCAGGCGTAGGAGAGACCCGAATTCCTCCCAATGACGACGCCTGTCCCTCTAGTATCTTTCAATATTGCGTCCAGCTTCTTGATAAAGGACACCATGGTTCCATATCCGACATAAGCCCCCCATGTGGCATAGAATTGGGGAAATACCAGCTCACAAATACCTTCGGTTGAAATTTTGACTCTGGTACTCCTATCCATTTCTCCGGGAAAGTCTAGCCAGGCTTCCAATGCACCGAAGAGTTGAAACATGAAAGCGAGTCGATCATGTGAAGCTCGAAGATTGTAGTGCTCGGATGCCATGAGTAACTTCAGGAGAAGCCATACGTTTTGGATGTCTGCCTCAGACGCATTGTCGCATTTGATGACACCCTTGATGGCTTGAAGGAGTTGAAGTAGAACGCCTGTCGGCCCTCGTAAATTGATGAGGGGGGTGTACATTAGAAGATAACTCACTGGATGGTAGATCCTGAACTGGAACGCTGACACCAGACCATTCGACCAAATCGCGAGAAACGAAACGATAATTCATCAACCGAATTTGACATTCCCAATAGTATGCCTGAAGCAATGGAAATTTTTGCTGATATTCCCCCAAATATGCGACAGTCACGATGTCTTGCCATACATCGTCAGGTATATCCTCTCTTGCTCGAAGTAAGACCGCGAAATCCGGGTGTCTTCGCGGAAGAACATGAGGTGACACATTGCGAATGATATTAAGCGCAGCAGGAAATGGGAGGTCGTGAATGCACTGAAGTGTGCTAATGATGTTTTCTTCGGTTTGATTGAAGTTCAGAGTCACCCACTTCAGTGCTTTTGTGATTTGGTCCGATGTGTCTGATTCCAGAGGTGTGCGCCAAGAAATTGACCCAGCATCGTGGATTGCATGCCATCGCAAGTCAAACTCCAACCAGGTCCAACGATGAGATAGACTAAGGAGTCTTGACACGCTCGAACCCGGACGAAAACAACCCTTCACTCTGGGGGGTATTGCCCACAGAAGGGCTAGTATGAAGCGAAGAAAAGCGAGAGACTGAGGTGATTTATAGGGACATTGAGGCACATGGAGGAACTTGTGCCTCACAAACATATACTGTGTTGTTGGCAAAATTATTGTGGCGACTAAGAACAGGAAGATAGACCCAATGAACACAGTTACTGGGATAGCCACTGTTTTGTTCAGGACCCAAAGGAGTTCGACTAATCCCAATAGAAAAAGGATGAAGCCGAACTGCAAAAGCAATGGAAGCAGGGCGATGATCCTAGGGACCTGCCAATATATCAGACCTTCGTAGCGCATCTGACGGAGAGCCAGTTTTGCTTTTGGACCAAGCGCTACGTCACGTTGATACTCGCGCAACCACTGTGCTGACAAAATGCCGATGAGCACGGTGGAGAGACTAAGAGTAAGGCTCAAAAACCAGTAGATATTTATCCTGACCGCTGGGCCATCTGGAAAGGGATCAGAAAGAGTGGATAGATTTTGAGAGCCTAAGCTTGGGTTGATTTCCTTGTAAATGAGTGAAAGGAGTTGCGCGTTGTATGAGCGTGAATCAGGCTGAAGCCATTTGTAGGATTCAACCGCGAATGCGGTAACGGTGGCTGAAAACAGGCCTGCCTAGCAAGACCCATGAGCCGTATCCTTCACATGATTATCACGACTTGACATACAAAGATAAGGAGATTATCGACCTCTGCTTTCCAGGCACTACACATATCTGTGTCACTCTTGGTGGCCAACTTCTGACAATGGTCCCATGGGTCTTGGCGATTTGGTTTATGGGTGTATGGCTCGCCACACTTCCAAGGATGTAGTTCTTCCGCCTGCAGGAGAACACGAACACGCAGTCGATTTTTGCGGTCCTTCAAAAGATACAGAAGAAAGAACATACCTCGTCATGCAAATAAGATCTAAAGTCTGTAGGACTCCTTGGTGCACCGAAAGATCCTGAGTTACGACAGAGCTGGGGGCTGGGCATGGTGGATGCATTCCATTCAGGTTGAGGCTGCATGCCCGCCTCTTGTCGGATTGGTTTGCCGGGCTCACAAAGCAGGTTGGCAGTGCCTTCCACCTCTATGTTAGGGATATTCGAGTCCTGCTTGTCATATTAGTGCCCCGATTTCGGGGGTCGATGAGGGCAACATATTGGACGTACAACCGCAAACAATGACATCGCCTTAACTCGGACGGGCTGCCTTGACACGCAGGAATATGTTTTGGTCCTACTGATCAATAGCAAGTGTTGAACCTTAATATGCGTCGGCAATCAGCAAGGTGCACAAGTGTAGGAGTTCTTGGACGCTGGCTATTCGAAAGTAACTTAGGTTGACGTTCCACTTGCTGTGCATTGCGACTGGGATAAATGGGAAGGAAGGCAGGCCTCGCTGCACGGCATCGCCCAGACACGTTCCGAATAGAGCCTCCACATAAATCATGTAACTCATCTTAAGCTATTAATGTGTACTCATTTGGAACCTTCACTTCTCTAGGGCTACTAAAGTGATAGTAAGCATGTAATGTCCTTTTAACGATGAAGATTATCGAAGCACGATTAGAAAAAAGAATTGCGAACCCAGATACACAGCTTGTAGATAGCATGGAGAGAATCAGCATGTGTCGATTGGATGGGGTGATGAAGGTGCGAGAAAGGCTGACAGAGTCCAGAAACGTAGGTCGATATCCATGGATAGAAAGAACGTAGCCTAGATGTGGATAGACTGTTCTCGTCCTGAGGGTAGTGCCAATGGCTCAGAAGCCATAAATGTCATCCAAATGTTCGGATTTGAGTCGAGCGTCTGACAGACCATTAGACGCCCATATTCAAGTAGAATATAATTATTCATACCTTCGTTTCTATAAATCAAAGTGTGGTGAGCGGAGAGCGCCCATCTACGGTTACTCATATCGTTGACGAGTAAAGGTGTCCATCTTTCAAGAATTTGGCTGGCGCGACCTTGGAAATTATATTTTTCATTTCCAGGGATATGTGACGAAGGATATCGTCTCAAGAGATACAACGCATGGTGCAAACCCGACATCTGAAGGTGGCGATCAGTAAAGTGACAAGAACAATTGCACGGTGACCATAAGGTACGCACATACAACTGTCGACCATCCCTCACCACGATGCCCTCGATAACCTTGAAGGTCTTATCCAACGCTCGAAGCTGTTTTGCTATAAGGGACCTCTTCTTCCCAACATTCTCCTCAAAGATCCATGGCAAGAGTTCCATTATATGGTTCTTGCATGGCCGCAAGTACATGCGGACCAAAGCATCAACTTTGTCAGAAGGAGAGTCCAAAAACTGGCGTTCCATAAAATGAACCTGAGCATCCTTGAACTCGATAGCGAAAGTTTTCATTCTCCGTACACGGCTATATTTCTTGGAATCCGAAGTACTGGCCGGTCGCGCACGGTCCAGCCATTCGCACCGGTTCTGCGCTAAGGAATGCAGGGCAGCTGCGTGCTCGCGCACCGTGGTAGTGGCCCGAACCCTGAGCGTCTGCAGATTTGGAACGATTGGGTTGGAGAATGAGTGTATATGCATTTCTCGTAGATCCTCCATTGGAGGGAGGGTGATGTCAAGGTATTCCAGTCGAGGGGTATGGCGGAGGAATGTTGACAATTCTGCGGGTTTGAGAGAATCCATGTGACATGTGAAGCTATGCAGACAGGGAACTTCAGGGCTTGAACGAGCTACCATGGCTCCGATAATTGAGAATGAGCCAGCTGTGTAATTGACAACTTTCAAATCCTTTAAGTTTGGCATCAGGACGTGGTCGAAAAAACCACGATAGGCCGGGCAACCAAATGTTATATGCAGCTTCTGCAGTTCGACGAGCACCGTCGGAGCCGTACGCGTGGGATGCGAAGACGAACGAGCATCGCCAGAGTCGCTGATGCGATGCGGTTGACAGACAAGTCCAACTGCCGCCACGATACCGTGGTCATCTTCGTAGCAGGTTAGCTGTATCCAAGGAAGAACCAATGGGGCTTTGGACCAATCGCCCAACACCCGCAGGGTACGAAGCCGAGGCGCAACCTCGAACATGTCATGCATCACGCCATTGTAGCCCTTGGTATCCTCGCTTGCTATCAGTTCCAGTGACTCCAGAGAGAGCAGACGTTTCCGAAGGGTTTGGAATGCTAGAATTCCCGAGGGTACAGTTTGGATAGTGGCTATCCGCCATCTGTTGGAATGAGAAAGGAGGAGATTGAGAGCAGGGTGACCTTCGCTCCACTTGTTGTGAGGTTTGACGTTGATGATGTATATTCGTAGCGGGGCATCCCGTGAACGCTTCAGTACGATGCCGAGGAGGGTCAAGTAGGATGAGGATAGAGTGGATTTTCGACGAAGGTCAACATATATCCCACTCCAGATCAAAGGCGTGTATAAGGCGACTGTTCTCCACAGTCGACAAACTCGTGATAAGGCAGGGAAGTGGGTGGGAACGATGTCGAGATCTGGCTGGACCGCTTCGTGAAAGATTTGTTGGAGAACCTGGCGCGACAAGCGATTCGATGCAGATAGCCTTTGACTGACCAAGGAATCATCTTGCGTGACTTGATGAACGCTCGGCGGTGTGTCATCAACGTCCTTGCCCCCTGGCATGGTCCACTCATGCCAAGTAGATCTGGTTTTGGGTAGTAGAGGTATGCCCAGGTCGTATGACGATGATTCGGGATCTTCGAGGTCGAGGTACTCCGACGTTTGCCTGTCATTTCGACGAGTGAAGGTCGAAAAGACGCCCTTCGAATTCCGTAGGAGAGCATCCCCCAACGCCCTCATCTATAACGATTCGGATTGATTCAAACTCGTTAGTACTATGCAACACCCTAGAACGAGCTTAAACGCATACCGGAACCATGAGCGAGGCCCTTCGCTCTCGATGAATCATCACTGCCATTTGGTGTGCGAGGTGCCAACACAAGGAGGAGATCCGTGGCAGAGCGATATAAACAGACACAGATCGGAGAAAATAGAACAGGGAGAAGCAAATGGAAGGGAGAACCATTATAGCATCGCGGTTCTTGATATATGTTCATGGCGACAGACCGGGGGGCTATAAGCACCTATGGGGTCCCTGGCTCAGAAATAAAGCACAAGCAAGTATACTGATGGCTCTCGTTCAGCTAGATTGAACTTAGAAAAGATGAAGAACAAGAACAATCGAATGCCTACATGACCATCTCTTTCTTGTGTCTGCCCCATCAGGATATAGGAATGGTTTAGAACCTTGGTTACAGAATGTCCAATAGACGACGATTTGCGAAGCCTGAAAAACCAACGAAGACTTGATTTGGACACAGCTGTCCCAGCGGTCTTGAGAAAATCCGGTAGTAAACCTCCAGATTCTCACACAGGTTTGTGCGTCCACTTGAATGGCATAGGTTCTGGAACCAATTAGCCAGCCATTTCAGTGAGAGGAATAGGGTGTTGCTCCTGGGGCTGAATCCGTGCAGATGCCAAACCTAGATATGATCATGGTGGTTTGTTGATGAGCCAAGACTCTGGGTGCAATTCAACTATGACCAGCTTAGTGTACCTCTGGCCTCGAACCATTTCAGAACCACCCAATTAATAGAACTGAAAACTTCAATGGCACCGTGATTGATGATAATTCAATTCAATTTTATATTCAAACTAAAACGACTTTTGCATGTATGTATGTACGTAATGCACGATAGCGCGGAAAGCGTCCAATGCCTCACCCGACAGCGATAACTGCCAAGGTGAAAGCAAAGAAACACCCCCGCGAATGCAAGAAGAAAGGTAATATATCAAGGGAACGAGCGAGCGTTAGCCAGTGAGGCATACGCACAAGAAGGCCGACAATCGGGGAGGCTGGAGAGAAGGAAGGTAGGTGTAGAGGGGAGATAAAGATAATGAGTGTGGAGTGTTTGTATGTTAAGGGAACGGTACGGTAGTGGGGTATGGTATATGATGATCGTATGGTACGATGAACGATGAGAGTAGGATGCGGATTGAGGGAATACAACAAGAGGTCGGATGAGGATGGAAGGGGGACGGGAGTCTTGCGACCAGGATTTTACGCATTGGATGCGATAGAGAGCAGGAGTGAAGGTGCGGATGCAGACAGTGCGCGAGTGAAAATGCAACGACGACGATGAAAGTGGATAAAGGAGTAGAAAAAGTGATGTGATGTGCGATATATTGTTACAATCTATAGCTTGCTGGTGTGGATGTGTGATGTTATGGGATAATGGATATGTGTGCG
>Ga0247735_1000500_pt1 | contig 15298 bp, 16 predicted proteins | sample UWRJL178409R2_FD_180934 | JGI IMG/M metagenome (GOLD analysis project Ga0247735, IMG submission 180934) | Plant litter microbial communities from Arlington Agricultural Research Station in Wisconsin, United States - UWRJ-L178-409R-2 | ecosystem: Environmental > Terrestrial > Plant litter >... | reverse complement strand
CGGTCGGTCGTTTTGGCGGGTTCGATGTTGGTCATGCCGCTGCAACAGGAGTTGGTACAGTTGTGCAGGGAGGAGCGGTGGCTGGATGATGAAGATTCTAGAAGTTCATAGGCATTCGTGGCGCCAAGATCAAGCAGCGAGTAGAGGGTCATGTGTACGCGGGGAGGTTGCAGAGGGAGGTTGGGTTGCGCCTCTCGCTTATCATCATCCGCCTGCTCATCCTCCTCATCCAACCCTTCTCCTGATGCCTCTTGGAACCTACTGCAACTCATCTGCAGCGCCGCCGCCAAATGAAATTGGTCCCAACCTTGGCGCTCCTTACCTGCTGTCGCCGACCAACTCGATGGTCAGATTTATAGGTGTGAGAGGGTTGAAGGTTGAGAGGAGTTTGGAGCGACGAAGTTTGGCGGGACTTTGTATATAAACACAGCTCAGTTCATATGTCAACCTCAACCGCGCACGCATATCAAATCTAACCCCAGTTTCACACCTCTGACCCTTATCCCCCAAATCTCAAGCACATATGTCCTTCACCGTATCGAGGGACCATCGATAGATCTATGCTGCCACAGTCTATTCAACAGTTGTGCTGCGAACGCCCAGGCCTAACCGATGTTGGATAGGGAGGATATGCATGGAGTGGCCTACATTGGCACCTGCGGTGCTTCTCATACTTATACACTGAGAAAGTTACCGTGGACGAACCACGCTTGCAAGTTGGATGGGACATGGTGGATCGTCATTCGTATTCCCATCCGTCAGGAAAAAGAAGAGTACCGACGCTAGACCTCCGTCTGATTGACCTCTCTGCATCCCAGATGATCCTCCCAATCCCATTCTGTCCGGTCATAGGAACGCCATCGACATTGGCGAACCCACCCAATGACCTGCAACACCCAACGTGGCCAGCAATGGGGCCACGAAGGGCATGTACAATCTTGTCCACTTTCCACTATCGTTGTTGGTGTCGATGGGCTTGGGCGCCTGCTTTGGGCACGATTTTTGAGTAATTTGCCGTCATTGTTGAGGGAGACGATTGCCGACGGTATGACTCTCCCTCCTTCCATCCGCTGCTTTCTGCCTACCCCTCTCGACTCCTCCGGCAGACGCTCCGACATCGTCCCGGGAAAAAAGAACGCGACAGGCCACGCTATACTTCCCAGTCGCACTCAAAGCAACACTGAGAATCACTCAAGTTAAGGAATCACCCCGACTCGTACAGCAGGACTGCAATGGGAGCATCTCCTGGCGTTGGTACCATCGCCGAAGGAGTAAGAAGTGATCACAAGGACGATGAATGATGGACTAGGAAGTGTTCTGGACATTGTTGAACGCTTTCGCAGCTGGGCCATGTGACACCGTTGGGGCGTTGAGAAGAGGTATCAGCTCTGCGCTATTGGAGCAGTTTGGAAGTCCATCGAGGATGTTCTGGCGGCGTTCCCATCACTGCTCTATGTGCCGGATATGACCATGGAGAGATGTGACATCGCAGGCCAGTAAGAGTGGTCGGGTTGGATGGGCACGAGTCGCCTATGTTGACTCGGTGCTGAGTTTGTCTGCACCAGCACCTGCATCCTCGTCGCCGAATCCAAGTCCGGCGTTAGGGAGAATACTCAACCGTCGGTTGCTTTCTTCTCAATATTATTACAGTTTCTACCATACAAAGCCGCAGGACCTCCACAAGACCTCCACGTCCTCATCGAGAGCGTTTGTCATTCAACCGAAAGTCTTTTGTCACTATCGGCCAGCCTACATGATGATGCGTAATATAAGATCTTCGAGCTATGTGTGCCGAGGAAAGAGGCTGGAGATTGCAGAGGGAGGCAAAAAGGCGTGGCTCTGGATCTAGAGGTGGTTTGGACGTGCCACGATCTCGAGAGCATGCATAAGGAAAATGGTGCAGGTATATCCAGAGTCAAGGTGGACCTGGAGGAGTAATTAACTTGAAAGGAGCTAGCCGGATCATACCAGGCCGGGGTGCTCAATCTCGCTCCTATGAATCTTCTCCTATTCCAAACTAGTATTGAAGTGAGTAACGGTCACCACATTATCACCCCACCTCCCAATAATTTGCTTCTGAAGCTATTTTCCTTTGGCGCAGAAGATTACTTATGTCCCCGAAGATTCGGTCCATGGTTCGAGCGGCTGCGGCAGACGGTCTCGCCCTCCTTCCCAACGAAATTTACTACGAAATTCTCTCCCATATATCTGCGGTGCGAATCCTCGTAGACACGGACGAAGACGATGGCTCGGTCGATCACGACCGACGCTTGACATTATCTGCGCTTTCGCAGACCTGTAGATCATTGCGCCAATTTTTCTTGTCTCATCTTTGGGAGCGCATTGAACTTTATGATGGAATGAAAGTTGATGGCGGTGTGGCTCTCAAGGGCAGAGCACTCGTCAAGGAGCTCACCCGTCAGCTTGATACTCCCATTAAACGGTGCCCAGATTTGTCGCAGCACATTTGGTGTGTAATTATCCTCTGAGATCCTTGCACCTCCCATATTAAGCACTTCGTTCTCGCAGTATCATGAACATCGTGGTTCAGGAACGGGGTCCGCTCAAGGGCATACTCAGGAAGTTGGCAAACTCCATTTCGCTACTGTCCAACCTGCATACTGTTCAAATCCACTTCCGATTCAAGGACTACTGCGACTCTACTATGTCGGAGAGGCCCCGCGGCACCTCATACCACTCTGAACTTGTTCGTGATTGCTTGAAGGGCTATTCTTACCCTCAAATCCGAAACTTGTCAATCTCCTCTGCTGCACACCCTTTCATGTATGCATGCCCCAAGCTGAAGGTCCTGAAACCTTACATGACAAAGTATCTGACTGTCGGTCTTGATACATTGGATCACGTCCCCGAGCTAGAAGTGCTGGGACACATCCGCATGGGGAGTGAAACTCTCAAGGGTACTGGTGCCTTTTTCAATTGTATTTACCTATATCGCTTACAAGTTCAACTTCAAGCTCTCGTCAAAAAATTGCCGAAATTGCGGGACTTGACAATAAGCGGGAAGATTTTTGAATACAACCAGGTGGGCCATTCCATCAAGTTAAATTTCAATCTTTTGGTGACTCACAATCAAAAAGGATGCCCACGCACTAAAGGCAGTCTCAGCGTTGCCTTCTCTCAAAACCATCAGGCTGAGGCTTGATTTCCTCTTCTATCCGAATTGGCAAACATGTGTGCAAAAGATACCTCACCAGCTGACAAGGGAGGATGTCAAAAACTGCACAGCATTTGTATGCAAAACCCTCGTATTCTCTAAATCATTGGCGAAACAGGTTATCGTCACACATCCTGATGGATGGACCTCAAAGTTGGCTCTACAGCCAGATGGTTGTTGGGGAAACCCGTTAAATTAAGGTGTGTAAGGCTTACCTAACTATCAAGTCGCCTATGACAATTTTGACCGAAGATTTAGAGTGACAGAAAGGATATTGACGACTGCCCGAGTTCTACTTTTTTTTTTGCTAGCGTTATCAGAGTTGTTAATTCCCGCTAGTTTAAACCTATGACCCTGACCTCGAACGGATGTCGGAAAAATCCCCATTTGCGTCTAAATACTTACTTGCGGTAGCTGATGGACTTACAAGAGCTTATCAGGTTCTGTGGGAGACATACCAAGAAATTATCAAGCCGTGTAACCTTACGCTAAGTGTTGGTACGTATGACGAGTGCAGATAAGTGTCCTCGAGCATCAGATGTAATCTTTCTTAATGGAGATTGTGGTCACCGAACTTTGTCAATGCGCGGACGTGCACATACATACCTGGCTATATTTTGGCATGAAACATCTCATGACCTACTAAAAACATTACATGGCGAAAGGTCCGAGCGTTACCCATAATACGCCGGACCACGTCCCCAAGCCAAAAGTACTCGACTGCAGCCTATACTGCCATTGTGATACAATAATGACTCTAATCATACACGAAGTGAGGTGCAATAATGACTGTAACTAGATCATGACACAATGCCGTAATCGTTGCCACTAATAATGCAATATTTTTCTTGCTCCGGAGACAGTGTGATGCAATACTCACCCAACCCATCATTCTATTACTGATGCGCCTGATGCGCCTACAACTCCTCCCGCCACCCGCTAATCCATCTACCCAATTACTCGATTTTCTTGGGAGATTTCCTGTGCTTTGATGCTGGTTCAACGCACAGGCCATTCAACCGACTGTCTATCGAGCTAAACGGCTTTGTTGAACTGTACGGTTCCTTCACCTGCACTTTTGTTCATGGTTGATTGCAGCTGTCTGTAAAAATGACGGCGCATGTGTAGTACTAAATGCCACATATCTTGGTACCTCTGTACTTGTCTCGAATTTCAAGTGGAAATAAGACTGCCGCCCTAGCTATTTTCAGGACACACGCGAAAATTGCAGTCAAATACCGAGTGCTTTGGTGCACCTCAGTTTCAAGGGACAAAACATAATTCACCTTGCCCTGCATGATAAGAAATGATAATAAACATTCAGTGGGTTTATAAGTAATTATTAGCGCTACTTCGACTGAGCTTCAACGCGTTTTTGGGTAACAATGAGGAAGACATAAGACGACGACCGACTCGATGTCCAGGCAACCTACACTGTTTGTTAGCTGAGGCTGATGATCCACCTCACTCGAGCTAAGAAAAAATTACTAGCGGTCAAATATTTCAAAGATTTCTGACAGTTAATAGAGGGTAGGTATCTCAGTGTGTCTGCAGAGTTTCAGAGGACAGGCTTTGAAATCGAGTACACAATTCAAGAATCCACGGTGTTAGAAACATTTTTAAGCGTCATTTATATTCTCGATCTGATTGGCCAGTCTACATTGTTTGAGCATGTAATGGTCCATGGACTGTAAGACTTTTCAAGAAGGGGAGATCTACAGGGGTAGTTTAGAATTTCCATTGGGACTATAGGCCCTTATGTACTAGACCTATGTATGTCGTGAGTACACAAAATTCAGGTTTTCAGTAGGATTCAGCATGGCAGAAACAAGCTCAGCGTGCCGTTTCTCACCGAATGCGTCCGTAGCAAGTATGAAACAACTCCTACAACAGATACTACCCTCAACGTCAAAACCTCAGTCGTGGTATATTGCTCCCACTGGCACTACTGCATATGTTTACCTTTCGGAGGGTTTCCGGATGAGGAAAGAGAAATTTAATGCATCAATATGTACTCCGGAACAGCGCTGGTTCGGGAAGGGCGCATCAACGAGCATATGGGAGGCCCAACAACAATGTATCGTAAATTTACAGTGATGCATTACATTTCTATCAGGATGGAGGTGGCGGCGACGGCTGGTTGTAATGCATAAGATTGGGTCACATACGATATTTTGCGTGCGTCTACAGTTACAGTGATTCTTGCATTAGGCTTCATGTACAGTGGTAGATAATCTTGTATTACTGGGGTCAATACAGGTGTCGACTGAGGAATTCCAAGAGGATATCGACATACAATTAACATTGGTCCCTTGCCGAACGTTGGGCCCGTTTTTGCAGACCAATATAAGCAGGTGGTAGCAGGAGCACTTCAATGAAGGGGGCATATTCATGGAGGTTGTGCGGGTCGGTAGAGCTCTGAGCCTACAGGTCGAAGACGTGAACGTATTGATGAAATGGCTAGGATTTTTTTAATTAGAGTCCTCGATAAGCGCGTGTATACAAACTACTTACCTTTGGTCTTCAAGATTGGATATCGGATATTGATATCTTCGAAATTCCGATCATCTTAGTGAAGGCGGATGGTGGAGCTGGAGCTGGTGCGAGAGGAATCGCCGATTGGGCCTCAATAGAGGGCATTGAACGTAGTGCAATCAGCTGTGAAGAGGGAACATCAATTTGACTGAATTCGGTGAAGATATTGACATACAATGAGTGTTTGAACCATATCTTGCTAAAAGTAAATGGCCGATGTTGAGTCCGTTCGCTTACAAGACGGCCAGGGCCAAGTAGAACCAGTCCATGGGGGTTATGAAGGAGTGAAGCTCGGAGCCCACACAGGTTGACCACATGGTCACTGCGTGGATGGTGGTGTTGACGAAACTTGAAAATGTGGGCCATTGCAAGGCATGGCAGGAACTAGTCCAGTAATTTTTTCAAAATAACTGGTGTCGTTGATATTCTCAGCCGCCTTCCCCACTCGTCGCCAGCATACAGCTGGCTCCTCGCGGTCCGGCGCTGGGCGCCTATACCCTAATGCGGCAAAAACCAAATAGATGCAATGTCATCACACGCGTCCGGCCGTTGCCGGCTACTTAGGCGTCACATCCAAAGGCAGGACAGCCGGCTTAAAAGGACGAATCCTCATTACATTCGGACTCGTAACGAACTAGCAAGATTCCGACGCTCCTGGCGAACAGCGGCGTCTGAGTGTATAGCCAAGAATACAGTGCCTCCAAACTGCATAACGAGCACCAATCGCCTGGAGGAGTTATCAAGAATGTTTCTGGCCTGAGGTAGAGAATGGGATGGAGGCACGAGTCTCAGACTGACACCTCTTGCTTTGGAATCTCTTTCGTCATTGAGTTAAATTTGTAAGCCCCATCGCTGAATTGAATATTTGTCACAAAGGCCTTTTTTTAGCCCTGGCGTTCGTGCTCAGCGCTCACCTGCTATCTCGTACAACCTCCTATTCGACGGGTATCTTGGGCAACCACAAATTGTTTTCAAAACAGTAGATATGGAGAGCCTGTTAGGGTCGATGCCTTTTCGTTTCAGAGCCATTCAACACGTTGCGCCTTCCCGAGGGACCCTGCAGTACCTATTTCTCGACATTCAATTGGCGCCGGATTTTTCCGCTGACCCTCTCAAATCCACGCGCACCTGGTTTGGACGAAATCGGTCCCAGGTCCCAGGTCTGATGAATCTGAAATTCGCACCTCAACTCTAAACAAAATGTACGTAAGTGTAGCAACCTTCAAAACCAGTAGAAAGTTAGGACAAGTTGCCAAACCTCGGATCCCACCCCTCGTTTTATCCTACGTTCAACGACCTGCGCTGCTTAGCAGAAGACGTTCCGACTGCTTGCGCCATCCACAACGTTCTCATCCATTCCAGGTAGGCTCGAAGAGATGTCAGCGCCAGCAAAAGGGATAATGGGCTACTGCAAGCCAGGTCACGGTACGCATGGACTGTGCAAGGGAAATCCTTATTCATATCACGACAACAGCGGGCTTGGTGGCCGCCTATGCGGTTGCGATCTCGTCCACCCTGTTGAGGTTGGGTCTTCGTTATCGTCGTCGTCAACTTTACTGGGATGACTTTTGGGCCCTAATTGCGCTCATTGCAACCGTCTTCGTCGCAGCGTTATTCTTGTGCATTTGTTTTGTGTCAGTCAGTGAGTCGTCATTTTCCATTACCACCTTCTGAGGTTTGGTGTTTAAATCGAATTATAATTATTATGCCTAGTGGAGAAACCTCTTTCCGTCCAGTCCTTCGTCTTTTGGGCTGCATTTTTCCTCACTCCAACCGAAATGTGGTAGGTTGACTCATTGCCGATCGCATCGTGAACTTATTATTCAGGGCCGCACGATTATCAATACAAGTTACCGTTGTTCGTCTTTTACAGCCTGGACTGGCACGAACAGTCTCCAAATGCGCTGCAATGGTTTTCGTCATAATGTGGATGGCTGTCTTCACGCAGAAATTCTTCGTGTGTGGCAGTCCCATGCCCGCATTACCATTCTGTCGCTACCGACATACAACACCAACTCTCGCGGTTATTGGTTCGTTCTTTCTTCTGTGGTATCAAGCTGATTGCTAAGCTGGCTGCTATTAGTGGACGTCATTTCCAGTGCTTGGCTTGTTGCATGGCCGGCATACATTTTAGTTAAAATGAAGCTCCCTGGAGTGCACCGCCGCCTCCTTGTAGCTTGCTTTTCGACAAGCTGCCTCCTGGCTGTTCTTAATGTCACTCATTCAGTCAACATTTTTAAGAATGCCACCGCTAATGCGGTAATCACTGGACATCTTCAGGTGATATTCAATAATATCTGGCGTTTTTGAGGCTAGTTTCCTAATCTATTTATTTTCTAGGTTGCATTGTCCCTTTTTCTTTCCAATATCCTCGTCCTCGTCACCCACATATATCGCGTATTCCGAAACCCAGATGAAAGTGTCAATGCCACTTCAACGGAGGAAACTGGGGGGCCTAACGACGACAATCATCGTTCCTTTTTCTCCCACTTTAGGCCTAAACGAGCTCGCACAGCTGTTGGAATGGACCGTCTTTCTCGTTTGGGAACCACCTTCAATCGCCCCAGCAATACCGTCCCTGCTTTGCAAACCAGGGAAAGTCAGTACCCGTCGTCAGGGAAGTACACGACTGTTGGAACATTGACAACGGTCGACAGTGAGTCTATGCCGACTCAAAATTGGGAACACGACCTTTCTCAGAACGGTACGCATGGCGAACTATCGTCGAGAGATTTACCCTCATCTGTCGAGCATCGATCAACCATGTCTCCAGAAAAAGGTTTGAGGTCGATGCCATCGGACGGATCGCGAGCCTCAGTTCGCCCTCCATAATCTGAATCTCAGCAATAATCTGCCCCGCACATAAACGTGATTAAGGTGATCAGAACCACCGTAATTTCTCTTAATTTTATTTCCATATTGTATCAAGATGACAGTTATTAGTCTCGCTATTGCTCAATTGCGCTTGAATATAATGTAATCAGCACCCTTTCTAACATGTACGAAGAGTATCGTTGAAGTTCACCATCTAGTATCAGCCATGTTTATAGGCTGGATCAAGAAAGTATATCAGCAGACGTACGTACGACATGGATAATTTAGACTTGTTCGCTTGCCATTCATGGCCCGGAGGTCCTCCGTTGTCTGATGGCCTGCATAGCTGACCTCACACTTATGCTGGATCAGCCTTTCCTCGATAGTCTGCCCGTCAACCTCCGCGCCGTGTGACTGCGGAACAGATAGAGATGGCCTTAGAGAGTTACAAGACCCTAGAAGCGGCGAAAGTTCACCAAGCCATCCGCGAATATGCAAATAGGGCAACTTTTCAACAGATTTTAAAGTTCAACAAAGCGCAGGAAAAGGTGATAGAGCTCATCCAACACCACCTTGCAGGTGCGTAGTTGGAACAGTCATTCGTGATTTGTATGCAACTAGTAGTATGCTTCTATATTGCTATCTGGTCAGACCGCTGTTCCGATTACAACGTGCATAAATACTACTTATTGCAACTCTAGTATTCGAGAGTCAATGTAGTCGGTGCTTCTGTCATACCAAATGTCATGTACATCGAGTGATACCGAGTACTAGGGGAAATTAGACAACATAAGAAAGGCAGCCATGTACGAGTATCTATTCCGCGTTCACCATAAGTCAGAATCATATAAACAGCCGACTCTATCCCATGGCCAGCTATCAGTCATTTCCTTACTCGCTCTCTCCTTCCGCCTCCAAAGATTCGTACTTTCAGTACTCCACGGGCGCAGTATCTAAGATGCGCATCTCTTCGAGTACTCGTAAGTCCTAAATCGAGGATGTCGTATAACTTGGAAATAGGGATAGCATACCGATAAAGTTTCGAACCCTTCCATGCGCCTGCCTTGCCCCGAATCAGATCCACGTCGAGATGAATGCACATTTTGACGTCGACGAAGGAGGATTAGGGCCCTTCCTTTTACTGCGTCATATTGTAATAGATGAATCCTGGAAGATGGGGTCCTTCAGTTGGTAGGCGACTCGGGAGTGCTTGCGATGCAAGAGAGATCAGCCAGGTGTACAAGGCCAGTTGACAGGTTCAATCTGCCCCAAGATCCTCACCGAGACCGCCGATAACCAAAGGATATCTTGGGCTTATCGTTAGCTGTTACAGTACTCCATGATTGGGCAAAACATACCCGTAATTCAAAATTTAGCGAGTCTTGCGTGGCCGCTGGCCTGAAGACAGTCAGGTCCAATTGCTGGATATCGCGGGATTCTCGCATGAGGATCAGCACTAAAGTCAACCAATGTAGTGTTTTGATCTACGCTATCTCGATCTAGGAACTGAAAGTCGTCATCAAACCCAATGTCCAAGCAAAAGAGGGAGAAAAAATATACCATATTTATCAACGTGCCAATCGCCATCTCAAGCCTGGGCGTAATTTCCACCAGAAGCACCTACGTCCGAGTCGTCGACTTGTACCGCCTCCAAATAGGACAGCGTGACAGAGGACAAGAGTGAAAGAGATCGGTGAGAGGGTGGGGGTCCGAACGCAGCAATTGAGTTCTTGTGGACAGTGGACAGCGAACCGAGCCTGCTACGCCTTGGAGAGTGCCCAGGCCTGCACCTGCTACGCATCTCCCGCCCATCCTTCTGATGTCTCCTGCGACTCTTCTGTACCTCGATCCTCGTCGAAAGTTTATCCAGCAATGTTGGTAACTGCTGCGCGCGGCCGCGTTCGAAACGATCTCAATCCTCAGCGACACCCGCCTCGGTTCATGGTGTTTGTGATTTGATTCAAGCAGGAACCGAGGGAGAATGCAGCACCCACGATGGCTGATGCTGCCATTACGACGACATTCCTTCTCAGCTCCGAACGAGGCGATTTGACCAGTCGACACGTGTCCTCATTCTCGAAGCAGTCGCCGGCAGAGGCTGGCGAAAGAACAGAACGTGAAGTATGCGGTAGGCGGGTGCCAATGCTATAAACGAGTCGGGACGAGAGAGTTGTGGCGCCGCGCTCGAAAAACAGCGGTTGGCGAATCGTAATAGGATCTCACTGGAAATGGAGGCAACGGACGTTATTGAATGCACTGTCAATAAGACAATTGAACTGCGCACCTAGCCATGTCGACTTCTGCTGCCAAAAGTGTTCGAAAGACGTCAATCCTCAGCGACTATCAGAGCCTAGGCCTTCTCATTTCGTCACCACAGATGCCTTCCTTCTCAGCCTCGGAAGAGACTGGCCTTACGATCCGACTAATCGATAGTGCCCCGAGTCACAACGGTGACATAATCCTCCAAAACTCCCGGGTCCCATCCGACCCAACAGTGGGTTCAGAAGGTGCCTCTGTTCCTCTGGAAAAACTCGAATGCGAATAGGAATCGTATTCGACATGCCTATCCGACTCGCGGGTTGGGGTTGGGGTTTGATCGATCCATGTCGACCGCACCGTAGAAATAGGGCGGCCATGCCCAGCGTAGCTGAAGGGACGCATCTTGTATATTTCCAAGTCAAGATCAGCGTCGGCAAAGGTGAACCAAGAGGGTGTGACGGCGATGCAAAGGCTCAGGGAGACCGGACAACGCAAGAGCGCGAGAAATAGCGGGGGCTGTCTCTGCAGCTTGGTTTGCTGTCGTTGCCGTCGATGGGCATGCAAAGTCCAAGATTGAGTGGGAATCGAGTTGGATCCAGCGGCTTGAACGTTTGGTTTGTGGATGTCAAAGGAGACGGCACCGGAATAGACCAGGACGCCTCAAGCTGCCTCGGCCTTTTCTCTGCCTCCTCCAGCTCGCCCCACCCACATATCGAACCTTCCTCATCCGAAGATGAAGAGGGAGTCGGGTCAATCCCAGCATCAACGTCAAAGCTACACATAGCCCAAAAAATCCAAAACCTCCTTATCCGACCCAATAATGGGGCTACGAGGTGCATATAGAGCCCGGTCCTCCTTCCAGAATACGAGTCGTATCGCCCAGCTCATCGGACTCGTGGGCGTGGTTCTACATCCAGGCCAACCTTCTCGGTGGGCACGTTCAGCATTGGATGGTACACCCGTCGTCAGCGCCTCTTGCTCGTTAGCACAACGTCCCGGTGTGGCGACCAACCCAAGCCAACGGCACGGCGGCGTCCTCGATATGTTAGAATATAAGTGACCGTCGGGCCTTCAGGGCCCCAGTTGTCCATCGCTGACCCAGATGTGTTAATACGGAGGTAGCAGCGGCGGATGTGTTTGCGTCTGTATTTAGAAGTGAGAGTATAGGGAAAGGAACGAAGGGAGGAAGAGATGTGGGAGCAGGCACAGCGATCATGGAAGGGAGAGATTGCGCGATATCAAGGTCCACTTTGGGATATATGCGTGGTTGAGGGCTCCGAACGAGCCGCAACTGTGCACATACAGAGAATGGGTGGTGACAACATATACTAAAGTTGTAATGATTAGTAGCCCGATGGCTGCCACAGCTGGAGCCGCAGCGGATGCGATGGCAGAGCCCAGTCCTACAAGAGCTTCAAGGTTCTCGAGGCACCCTGTAAATTATTCGAGTCGGCACACATGCGTAGAGCACCCTCAAAAACTACGTACCAAGTTTAGAACTAAGCTGTCCAAGATAATACGGTCGCTGGCGTGTCCTTGAACGCTAATTCGGATGGTAGTCGAAGATAACTTGGACGGATCATTTAATGGGATGGCATTGGTACCAGCAAATGCATTATAATTCAAGGACTTGACGTCATCAATAGAAATTTCTATGGGTCCAACTGGCGAGGAGGTCAGTGGCTCGGGATTAATCGATAGTGAGGTCAAGTTTTTGGGGTCAAGCTTGAATCCAGACCCTGCCTTGTTGGACATTTGAGTTGTAGCCAAGGAGCTATGGCTCTCGAATGATATGGTTTACCACCACATGCCAGGAGAGTCGTTCCATCAACCCTCGTAGAAAGTTAATGGATCAGTGCTCTTGATAGTCTTGGTCGCGGTTTGAGGGTGGAATACGTGCCATCACGAGTCGAGTGAGGAAGCTCGAAATGTCAGTCCCGCGAACCGAGCTGAGGGATAGGAAAGGGTAGATTCTAGAGAACAACTTGTCAGATTGCACTCAGTGAATGCAATTTTAGGAGAATAGTTCATCATCCACCACATCTACTCCTGGGTACAGAAACAGCAACGATATGAAGGTAGTCCTAGTACAAAGAACGTAAACAAACTCCCAGAATATAGAGGTAAACGGTCACGGTAAAAGTATCCACATAGTACGTGTTATGGTGAGGTTGGTCAAGCAGACGATCCAACGAGTCTATCGGTCAAACTCTGCATGAGACACTGGCCAATCTACCAGGTTTACACAGGCGAGTAATATCAGTGCAGTTTAACAACTTTCCACAGGATTTTGGACGACCACAAACCCAAATGTTCGCTCGATACAGCCGTTTGGCAGGCCAACCCCGAATCTCCAACGAGCTGCTTGCGATTTGAACCGAAATTTTAGTAACATTTGGGTGTTCGCCTGGATGCTATTACAATCAGTGACATTCGGAAAGAGAGTTCTGTTCAACGTACCAACTGAAGTTCAACCGACTGGTCTCAAGGAGGAGCGAGCCCAGCCGCAAGTCTGGGCGAAAGGGCTGCAGCGATGAAGTTGACTGACTGAGACTGATAACCGTGATGGGCTATGAGTACGCAAGGAACAGCGGGGGTTCCCTCTGCCTCTGCAGCCCGACCTGCACTCGTTGACGTTGATGGGTATATCACGGCATGGATTGAGTATGAATCCAGATGCGTCAAGCCAACATTGGTTACTTGAATTGTCGTTGTTGTCGAAGGAGATGGCAGCGGAGTATACCCACTCCGATCCGATCCGTCTCGTCCGCTTCTCGGCCTCCTCCTCAAGCTACGCCTCATTCCTCTTGCACCACCACCACCTGAAGATGAAGTCAAACTGATCGCCCACACCGATATCAAGCTTCCAAAACATTCCAGGTCCCCATCCAACCCGACAGCGGGGCCAAGTGTGTGGACGACCCTGATTCCTCTAGACGAAAGCGAATACAAATTGTATCAACTATGTCTATCGTGGTTTTGGTCGGTCCATGTTAACAACTTCTGCGGGCTGGATAGCATCATATAGACCAGGGCATTCCCAGCGTGGATGAAGGCGTTTGTAGAGTCAAGGTCGGCGTTGGCGGTAGTGAACTGAGAGGAAGTGATGGCGATATACGACATAAGAGCCCAAGGAAATAGCGGCAGCAGCCTCTGTAGCTTGGGATGCTGTCGTTGACGACGATAGACAACCAGGGATCGGGGATTGAGTATGTATACAGTCGGGTCCAGCGGCTTGAATGTTGGTTTGTGACCTACGTCATCGTTGAAGGAGATAGTGGAAGATACCAATCCACCCCTCGTACGAATGCAAATGCGAGTCATATGAACCATGCCCACTCGACTCTCGGACGTAGCTCGTCCACGTTAAGCTCGTCGGCAGGTGCGGCAGTATCGGATGCACCAATGCACCTGTTGGCAGCGCCTCTTGCTTGCCATCGCAACGTTCTGTCGTGACCCCCTCGAAGTCAATGGCACGGCGACGTCCTTCCACTCCAATAACGATACGGGCACCCGTTATCCACCGCCTGCCCGTGGGTGTCGATGCGGAAATGTCTGTTGTTGGGTTTCAGCAGTGGCAAGATAGTGGATGGAACGAAAGGAGTAGAGGTGGGAGTAGTTGTGATAATGGTGCCGATGAGAGAAGAAGGGTATGTGCGGTATTGAGATTCGTGTTGGGGACATGTGTATTGTATACGAGCTGGATTTGGGCACACCGGCTGGCTTGTGTGATAACGCGTAGTGTGAGGAGATCAGCGACAGCTCAGGCGGGAGTCCCGTGGATGCACATTTAGACCGCGGTGTGCATGGGGAGGCGAGTGGACGTGGCTCCTGGATTCGGGTTTGGATGTAGTTTGGAGGTGCAAGCAGGACAGAGGATGCGGGTGACAAGCCATCAGCCAAAGGAACTGGCGTTAGGTACAGTCGGTCTAGGAGGAAATGAAGTCAGCCTGTACTCAAAGAAAGATGAAAGGAACGTACGGAGGGCTGCTTGAAAAGACTGAAAAGCTAGCTGTGGGCTTGGGGTCCTTTTCTTCCCACGTTCTGTTTATCCTGGTGTTCCCTTTATAGTAATGCATAAGACACTCCTCCAGGCTGCTACCAATTCCCTGACTTTGCCTCTAAAGCTGCTTGCACTGTACTCAGAAGATCATGGACTCAAACACGCGGTCCATCGCCCGAGCAGCGACACTTGAAACGATCAATTCTGTCGGTCTCGCTGCCCTTCCAAACGAGATTTTCTACGAGATCCTCTCTTATATGCCTGTGGTACAAATCCTCGCAGACACGGACGAATCAAACGATAAGTCGATCGATCACTCCAGACGCTTCACGTTATCTGCACTCTCGCAGACCTGTCGATCCCTGCGGCGATTCTTCTTGTCCCATCTCTGGGAACACATTGAACTCTATGACATGATGAAAATCCATCGTGGTTTCGCTTTCTCAACCGTGAGAGGCAAAGCACTCTTTAAGGAGCTAGGCCGTCAGCTCGAAACCCCTACCGAAAGGAAC
>Ga0247735_1000499_pt1 | contig 15317 bp, 18 predicted proteins | sample UWRJL178409R2_FD_180934 | JGI IMG/M metagenome (GOLD analysis project Ga0247735, IMG submission 180934) | Plant litter microbial communities from Arlington Agricultural Research Station in Wisconsin, United States - UWRJ-L178-409R-2 | ecosystem: Environmental > Terrestrial > Plant litter >... | reverse complement strand
CGTCTTCGGCTGGAAGATATACGTCAATGGGAAAGGAACTGCATATTCCAACACGAGGCCATCAATCGCTTTGACCGTTCTCCGAACGGTACGATCTTTCTCCCTGTTTCCTCGATAGGAAAAACGGACGAGAGAGGCGTTGAGCCATTCTTCAGAACCAGCCGTTGCATTCGCTTCCATAACATCATTGAACGCTGTATTGAGGAAATGAAGGTCGCCCCACGCTTGTTGGGAATCCATCTATCCGCAGAATGTCAATCATGACATGGAGGAGAAACCAAGCGACTCACCTTGGTGAAAAGGACGTCGATAAAATGACTCATTGCATCTCCCTTCCTCATCAGAAATAAGTCTTGAATCGCTTCAAGATGCTTCCACAAGGCACAGTCATCCACCAAAACCTGGACGAGTCTTGATCCAATAGATTGGCAATGTGGTAACAAACCATCATATATCAGAACCGACAATGTGTCAATCGATACAGAGAACAACACTGCGCTCTTTTCTTTCTCTTCGCCTGTGACACGGGCATTGGAACTGACTAGGTCAGCAAAGGAATTCCACTTGTTGAAGGGATTCGCTGCCGGCAATCCATCGAGCGCTCTCATGAGTCCGATGGCCTTCCCAGTGCCTAAAACGAGTTCACCGACATGTTCCAGAAACTGAGGAATCGCCTTCCCCGCCGTCGATGGTCTTCCTGGAACCGAGGGCCCGTCCACTTGATCAGAGCCGCCAATCAAACCAGTACCATCTCTCAGCGCATATGCTTCCTTCCAAAACTCCGGATCCAATAGACCCATGCCCATCATCCCAATGCCAACCCCGCTGCTCTCGATGAAGAACTCATCGTCCAATTCGTCAGCAGCACCAGAGTTCCCCCCACTGCCCACACCCAGTCCAAGCCCCATACCATCTTTGAGCCACCGCCCAATCATACCCCACACAGGTTCCGCAGTCTTTACAAAAACGCGCATGAGGGCATCACTCGACACCGTATCCCTCCTTTCTATATGCTGCTGTACCCTCGCGAATAGCGTGTCGAGTAGGACTGCAGTCAGCGCTGCAGGCTGAAGCTGCCTTCGGTGCGAATGGGCTTGAGAAGTGAAGTCAAATGTGGCCATATCTGAGTCATGCGGGACCTGGAACACTTGAAAGATAACATCAAGGAGGACTTCAAAAGAGGTTTCGAATTCATCTCGGATGGCCTTTTCAGTGCCTAGAAGGCTGACGACAAGCGGTTCTTCATCAATGCCGGCGTAGGCACGGCACATGGCTTCTTCTCGAGCGGCACACCAGGAGTCAAGCCCTCGGATGGCAGAAGCTATAGCGTCGGCAAATGCTTCACAGGTACGTGTTGTTGATCCTTTCTTCGTTAGAGCGTATGTACGTGGTTCGGTTGGTGGAGCTAAACGGGATAAGGAGAAGATGGCGGATGAAAAGCGCCTCAGCTGTTCGGCAGTGGTGGCAGTTTTCGCCAGAGACGAAATGATCGACTCTTGGGATGCTAAACTAAGGTGAACCAGCCTTGGTGTCGTTGGTGTCGTCTATAAAAGGGGTTAGAAGTGTAGTCAAGGATCTTCGAACGGGCGTACTTTGAACGCTGAACCTTGCCATGTCAGTATTATGTTTCTATTGCCTTGTAGTGCCATCAATATCTCTCGAACCATGTCGTCCTCGTCAATGTACCTCTGAAATTTTGATTAATTCAGCATTGAACAAGTGATCACACGCCGTATACCTCTGGCTTTAGCATGGCTTGTGCATCTTGAAAACCACTTGCTTGTGCGAGTACCCGATTGAGCGTTGGGCCTGCAGGTTTCTTCAATCGTCAATAGATATGATTTCAGAGCTAAAATAAAACCTGCCTAGCGTGGATGGATCGCCAATGTCAAATTTTGACCTAAGAGGAGCATCAGTATGCCAGTCGTCTCTCCAATACTGTCTTCCTTGTAACTCCTCGAATTGCTTTCTGTGCTCAAACGAAGATGGTGGCTTGAGAGGTGCTGGACTTGGTGGGCCCAAAGTTTCGGCGGGTTGCTCTGATGCAAAGGAAGGAATATCATCGTAGTCCGCTGACGAAAAGGAGTCGTCATCGTCGTCTAATGCCAGATCATCGGAGTTCAGAGGAGATAGAGATGGAGTACTATCCCACTCGTCCTGGACTTCCTTATCCTTTCCAGACCCTGAGCGAACTCGACCGGCACTGGGAGCCAAAATTCCTTCCCAGTGTTCACCTTCAAATGGTTCTTCTGCGAGAATATCCGCCCATGTTAGACCTGGAGGTGGAGGTGGTGGATTATCAACAGCGTCGAGGAATGATTTAGCCTTTTCGACTGTCACGTCTGTCGGTGGTTGGCTCAGAACAAGCTGCAAACGGCTATCAATATTCAAGTCGCAGGGATCAAACAAAAAGGACTAACCAGGAGTTGTAGATGATCTGGAATGTGAGCCGTCTATGATGAGGAATTCAGTTCCGATGATTACAATTATAGCTGATTGGTAGAATAACCTTGATATCACGATCCAAGTCTGTTTCTTGCTGTTCAATATGTGTCTTGAGTCTTTTGTACGCCGATTCCAACGCTACTCCAAGTACATCTCTGGAGTTGATCCTTGCTTTCAATGCATGCCTGTAAAGTGAAAAGATCAATGATGAACCTTAGGAAGCTCAGGACGACAACAGAAACCAAAGAACCTACCTACCCGCTGATCTGTCGGTCCACGACACTCATATCGGTACTTGCAGCAGCCTTGTTGAGCGTCGACGTTTCCAGATTCTTCACCGCATACTCAACAGCCTCACGAAAGTCCTCCCCATCTGCATCTTTGTCGGTTCCATCCTCCTTGAGGCCAGTGATCTGAGTCACTAGAGTCTGGCATATGGGTATGAGACGAGATCTCGCATGCCTTGAGTTCGGTCGTTGTGAAAAACGCGACTGTGGCCGCGTTGAGGCACTCGATGCCGGCCTTGTTGAAGCGCTCGATGCTGGGCGCTGGAGTGTAGTGGGAGTCCGGGTGGTCGTCCGTGACGGTGGCCTAGATGATAAGCTTGAAGGTGGTCGGTTATTGCTTCCCTGGCTTTTGGCGGAGAGACTAGAGCTACTTGAAGGAATCATGTGCACAGAGGAACATGGGAGTTATGAGCATGGCAACATGATCCACTTCGCGCGGAAGCTTGATCAAGTGACGCCGTCACGCTTTTTCTACCACCTACTGTAATGGGCATTTGGTGGGCTTACGACAGTGCCAGAACACAGAAAATGCTGGATAGCCTTGATATTATGTTCTTGGACGATATTAGAGAGCGATGCGAAGGGGAACGCGTAAGGAGTGGGGATGTAACAAGGCACATGATCTGTGACATACGCGAATCTATCAAGATACTACCGAAAAGTGGAATCTCTTCGACAATGAGAGTAGTCATCCACTACTTCAGAGTTCAGTATAAAGACTGTATGACATAGGTTTACTCTTGATAAGGATAAGAGAATTTCGGTTGGTCCCTGCGACGCCAGAGTTTCTTCCTACAATCAAGAGTTTAGAAAACTAAAGCTGGATATGAATCAAGTGGTGACGAACTTCTTCTTGGTAGGCAAATGCTCCACAAACACTTCCATACAGTGCTTGGTCTTAAACTCGCGAATAAAGCGAGGATCCCTGTGTTACTGTCAGTAAGGGTGCGGTAACTGTGAGCATATGCCTACCAGAGCTCGCTAGCGATTCCCAAGTCCTTGCAACACCGCATCAGGGCATTACTCTTACAGGCCTCGGTGGCCGTTGCAATGCCTGAAGGATCAAAATACTCTTGCTCTCCTCGAGCAATGGCAACTAGCCTGCGAATTTATAAGCAATGTAAAGATGTGACTGAGTGGAAGAGCTCACCTTCCGAAGCATACGAGAGCGTACTCTCTACTAACAATCTTGGGGCCAACGTTGGTCTCACTCCTTGGCGCCAAACCCCATCCTCCTGGGCCAAATGCCTTATTGAGAATTCGGCGGTACTTGATTTCAGGTAGATATATGAGGCCATCTGTAGTGACATTAACAAATCGAAAGTTTGCTACAATTGCACAAAAACTCACCTGGTTTCATTTCAACGTCCAAAGGATCCAACGGAGCCAACAGAATGTCTGCAACCTCCTTCGGGAATGGCTGAGTCGACAAGCCAGAATAACTTCTTGACCAGTCCGTTGTGCCGTCGTGTCCTTTCGCGTCCGGTAGAACTCCTAGAGTGGGCTGCTCTGTAACAGCAGAAGGAAGCTTTTCGATAGTCGCGGGATTGCCTGTGCTCGAACCCTTTACAGGCGTAGATGTGACGGTGCTGTATTTGGCCGAAACGAGAAGACGAGAAGTCTGCCGCAAAGCAGGCCTTACTGTCGCCGAGCGCGCTAGAGATGAAGATGTCGAAAAAAACCTCTGCATACTCGCCATGGTGGGACGAGTCAAGGACGTGCTAAGGACGTGCTGACCCTGGCATGTTTTCGACGCCATGACTAGTGCGTCTAGAAAGTCTTCCCACGAAAATATCATCGACGGATGATGTATCTCTACCACTCGAAAAGATTGCACTTTGCGCGTACCATCAGCCGAGTCTTTACGTATCCTCTGGAGATCCAGATCCTCAACAAGCCACACTCTGATTTCACTTTTATTTCCGATGGCCAACTTCCTAATATCATATGATAAACTATCACCACTTTGATTCTCGAACTCCATGGCACACGGCTGCAAGAATTGCGGCAAGCCAGCCGACAAGAAATGTGCAGGCTGCTCCAAAATATCGTATTTCTCAAGAGCTTTCCAGGAGTATCACTAGGTTGAGCATCTCCTCAAGTGTAACGTTAATCGCAAAATTACCACTGCAGACCATCTCGCTCTCGCTGTGCGAAAAAACCTATTACCAAAACGACTCTCGTCGACTACGGTTTTTATCGCGCAGTCTCCGCTGATAAACAAATGAAACTTCTAGGTCTTTACATCGGACTCATAGAAGGTCTCAAAGTCAAACCTCGAACAGTTCATCGATGGAGAACAAATGGGACACTGGTTCAAGAGATCAAAACCCCATTTTGAATCGCTGGAACCGTGTGCGAGGTGCTCGTACTATACTTGTTCCTCGAAAACCCATGGGTCTTTAATAGGAAAAGTGAGACTCAAAGGCAGTGGAAGCATGCCTTCAACCGCGCTGCTTGGTTATATGGTGGTGATCCAACGCGAGTTGATAAGCTAGTCGAAAAACAAGTTTGCATGTTTCGACATGTACGCTATAATGCTCTATCAATTCTATCCAAGTTCACTCGACAATATCTGGGTCCCATTCGGCTTTTGCACATGCGACGAGAACACCGAGCTCGAACTTGGTGGCATGTACGAGGGCTTGCTCAGGGAATGTACCTTCCAGGAGCTTTACGACGTACACGAGGCTTTACAACTTGTTGGGCTTTTCTACTCCAAAGGATGGGCCAACCCTCTTCTAAAGTTCCCTTTTCTTATCGACGTTCTCAACAGGTCTCCCGGCAGCCTAACCGTGTGGCACTTGAAGCAAGTCGTCATCAACAATACTGACGGTCACCGCATGCCCATTGGGGCGTCCATTAAGCGCGATTATGGCTTCATAAATTGCACAAAGCGAGAAGAGGAGGTTGAATTCTTAGCTGCATATCTCACATTCTTCAAGCGACCTGATCCAAACCCTCCCGCTTTACACGAAGCTTGCATGGAAGGGGAAATATTCGATTATCTGCATGCACTCCTTAAACTGAAGGACAATAAATTGCTCAACACACGGTTGATTAAATGTTGACATGGGTATGTAGCCTCCCCAGTTGTCTTCTATCTAAATCGACAAAGCACATGCCAGCAGTTCATTCAAGTTGCAGTAAATCTATAATATTATCTGGGAACAGGCGCGTTGCTAAACTATTAATGACACTCCCATTCGGAATAGCACAACTCCATTATCTACCAAAGGAAGTTCACCTGCTCAATGGCCTTATTTTATTTATTTTCCTGAATCGTATTCGCTTCTAATCCTCCAGGTTTCTCGAATCTTCGGGCCATTGCCCTTGTGATGTGAGCACTTTTGTACAGAAGGCCTCAAATCACGAGAGCCAACTTCCTGGAAGCTGATCAGTATTCAACTGGCGGTCAGCTGTCAACAACTTCAACTTGAATAAGGTTTGCGGTACTAGTCAACCGGTGTGACAAACCTCCCATAACGCTGCTTTCATCCCCCCCATCCGTATCTACCGATTGGCGAGTTCTATCCCGATTGCATCGAAGTAGCTGTGGACAGACAGTGAGTCCAAACGTAACCACGGTAGCTACACCGCGAAAGAGGCGCTGATATCGCCATCTCCAAAGCCAGGGATGGATCGTCTGTGCGCTCTTTGTGACGAACCAGCCGCTAAGCAGTGTGCGGGTTGTGGCAAAGTTTGCTACTGTAGCAGGAGCTGTCAGGAGACTCATTGGGTTGAGCATCTCTTCCAATGCAAAAAGGAAGAAGACATTACAACCGCAGACCACCTGGCTCTGGCAGTTTACAAAAATCTACTTCCGACCGACCTTGAAACTTCAAGGGACTATGGCTTTACCCGAGCGTTTACTGCGGAGAACCAAGCAAACCTCCTTGGCCTCTACATTGGCCTCATCGAACGGATGGGTATTAAGGCACGAACTATACATCGATGGCGACTGAATGGACGACTAGTTCCAGAAATCAAAGCGCGATTCGAATCGTTGCCAGCTGGTAGTCGAGGTGGCTACTACCCTTGGTTCTTACAAAACCAATGGATATTCGATGGTCGAGCAGAACCCGAAACCAATACAGCTGACGATTTCATCACGAAAGGATGGATATATAGCGGAGGAGATCCATCTGCGAGCGCGTCTGACATTCAAAGCCAAACACGAGCGTGGCCTCCAGACAAAGTCCTCTGTTTAAAATTGTGCACACCCTTGCTTTCTAGCTTTCATCCCAGTCCTAGTGAAGAAACATGGATTCCATTTGGATTTTGCACATGCAACGAGAACTCCGAAAATGCCTTAGGAGCGATCTATCAAGGGTTGCTCACGAAGTGCACCTTTCAGGAACTCCATGGGGCGTTTATATCTTCCCAACTCATCGCATTATTCCACAAAAATGGCTTTGGCCAGAAATTGTTGTCCTTCCCATTTCTGATCGATGTCCTCAACGAATCTCCAAATTTCCTTCCCGTCTGGAGTCTCAAGCAATTCATAGTCAACGAAGCCGAAGGAACAACCATCGACATGCCGCTTCTCATCCGCAACGATTACGGATTCGCAAATTGCAGAAATCCAGAGGAAGAAAAAGAACTCATTGCCGCCTATCGGACATTTTTCGCAGTCTATGATGCGAACCCCCCTGCTCTGCATCGCGCCTGTCTTGGCGGGAAAATATTTGACTATCTCTCAGGAATTTTCAAGCTGAAGAATCCAAAGAGGATGAAACGCCTTCTCAAGAACAGCTATCGCTCGAATGAGCCCTGATACTGGGATTGGCTGTGACCTCTACGAAGAGTTCCTGATATACACGACGATGGGACTAGAATCCTATGCTAGTGCAGGGATCTTTTGAAAGGCAATCTAAGGTTAATGGGGAGTTTCGACCGATATTTAAAGAATTGTCTGATAGTATTGAGCAGATAGCTGAATTAGTATCTTTGCGTATTGTTACGCTCTGTACCCAAAAAGTGGAGTTTTTGTAAATAGTGGCTTTGGCTCTGCTTTAACTACCCTAGCACTACTAAAGGATCAGTATTTTTACTCCATTTGCAGGCGCGACGTGCAACGCGACTATTCGGACACGTGATGAGAAATTAGCTGTTCAGGACTAGCAAGTCGGACCGCCTTCGCACCATTGTCCAGAACCAACGTACTCACTCTCATCTTCAGCAACATTCACCGCCAAGTTTCTGCAGTCAAGCGGAATGGCCACTGCTCGCAAAGGTATCATTGGTGATGGTCCTGTCAAGGACTATAAATACACTCAGGAGATCTCGCAAATGGTGGGCTCGAGCCAACTTCTGAAAGCTAGAGACTCATGTCAAATCGTAGATGTTCGTTTTTGGTGAAGTTCAAGATCCTCTTCCGGAGACCGTGAATCTGGTAGAGGATATTGTGCGCAGTCAGCTCATCGAACTGGTACGTACCATAATTGTGCAAAATTTCACTGTTGGCTCACTTCTCTCACTCGCCTGTAGATTCTGCAAGCGCGCGCTTTGGCTACGCGTCGTGGTGCTCGCTACCTGTCCGCAGAGGATCTTATATTTCTCATTCGTCACGACAGAGGAAAAGTCAATCGACTTCGAACATATTTGTCCTGGAAGGATGTTCGAAAACATGCAAAAGACTCGGGCGGGGACGGTGGTGCTGGAGTGGAAGTCGAGAACTTGGAAGATGGCGCAGACGGTTAGTTGACCGAGATCCTGTTTATGCTTTTCCAATATTGAGGTTGACACAGACAAACTCACCGCAAAGGCTCAAAAGATCACCATCAAACTACCTTGGGAAGTTACGACCATCTATTCTGAAGTCCTGAAACAAAGTGGGCACCAGTCTGACGACGAAGAGGACGAGGATGACATAGAGGCTCATGAAGCCTCAATACAACGACTCAAGGTGACCTTCAATTAGATCAACCTTGCTCCAACGTTTGCTAACCATCTATTCAGGAAGCTGACGATGCCACTCGTCAAATGACACGAGAAGAGTACCAACACTATTCAGATTGTCGACAAGCTTCATTTACATACCGAAAAGGTAAGCTGATCTCGTGCCGCGCATCATATTCTTTGACCATACTGCTCTTTAGCAAAGCGTTTCCGAGAATTTCTGAATTTGCCGCCTCAACTTGATCTAAAATCTGGTGATGACACGGTCGATATCGTCGGTTTCTTGGCCTTCGAAATGGTTCGCTCCCTTACTTTGGCTGGGTTAGCGGTCAAGAAATCTTTAGAAGAATCGTTCCTACGAGACGATTACACCTCACCTATCCTCGGAAAACGGAAAGCAGGCACTGCAGGTGGTCCAGCTGAAAAACGGAGGAGAGAGGGATCACCTGACGATGACGCAGAATACACGCTCCCGGTCAACTCGCTCTTCCTACCACCACCCGAAGCAAGGACAGCTCTAAGACCTGAGCATATTCAGGATGCGTTTGCTAGAATGCAGGGCGAATGGTCACATCATCGATCTGCTGGTATGCACAATTGGCGAGGAGGTCTTGTGCGGACTAGAGTCAGTCTTATCTAAATCATCAACTTCGTTGCACATGTATTTTGCTATTATTTCATTGTCCTTCGTCTCTTTAACTACTAGATACCCAATGTTGTATGACCCCTAATGAACTGTACACTAGTGTTACACCTGCTTTTATTCTCTAAGTTACAACACCTTGCCCGTGCACACTTAAAAGAGCAGCGACGCAGCGACATCCACATTTCCGCCTGCAGCATCTAAAGTACTGACTGCCAATTCTCTGCTCACACCAAGGTCCATTAACGTACGTATACTCTGCTCTGGGTGGTTGCCGGATGTGCGTTGTGGGCGTCTCTGTGCAAGCGCCGGGGCTCCCTGAGGTGTAGGAGGGCCAGGTGCTGGTGCGGAACCGATGGTACGTCCACCTCCGGGGAAGCCTTGTGGTGTTGAGGCTGTTGGTGCCGATGGGCCAGCGGAGGGAACAGAGGTCGAAGATGAGATGCCAGTGGGATCTGCCTCTCGAGGATCACGCGCCTTGGCTGGTAGCTCGTGTTCGGAAAGGAACTTGACTTCTCGTCCTTGAATCCTCAGTACGTTTTTGTCAAGGTCTATGCATGCGCGATGTCCTTTCAGCATGTCCAGTCCGAGGAGAAGATCAACATCACGACCCTAAAATCAATTGAATCACCTTTATTAGTGAGAGTAAATTCAGGCCAACATCCGTTAACGCACCTCCATGATTGTGAATGAACAAGGTAAATAAAGGTCCGCGAGCTTGAGTTGTGCGCTGTGCACTCTTCCAAGAATCTTTGCTGTGCCTACACCAACTGCCATGCCTGCGAACCGAGTGTCTAAAAGCCGCATCAGGCTGGAGAAAGGCGAGATAAGCGAGGGAGAAAATTATGAAGCGTGAAGATGAACTTACCCGCAAGCTTCTGCCGTTTCGGGGCTCACTGAAAGTAGGCATATTAGAAGCTTGTGGAAGCAAGGGACAAAGAAAATCTCACTGATTGTCGTCTGTGCACCACTATCCACAAAGGCTTTTACGGGGCGTGAGTTCACCTCTACGTCGATGCTTGAAATTTTAAAATATTAGTATCCGTTCCCATGTAAAGTTGGAGAGCGAAAGGACATGGAGGAAACTCACTAGAGCATTGTCACTCTCCCGAAGGACTCAGGACTATATTCAATCGCGTGCTCCATATTCTCCATCACAGCTTGCTGCCTGATTGCCTCTTCGATCTTTCTTTGGGCCTCCACATCGTACGGATCTGCATTTAGGCGCTCGATCTCTCTTTGCTGAGCAAATTCGGCGCTAGCGTGCCGCTCGCGAGTTTGTCGAAGGAGCTCAGCGAAACGCACTGGATTCGACTGTGCTGCTTCTGCTAGATCTGGTTGAGACTGTGTGTTCCAATGAGATTAGGTGGTCCATAGACTGAAATGAGGATGACGGGAACTGACCTCCCGGAGTTGAGCCATGAGCTGGGGATCGCCCAGGATTTGGAGACGCATCATCTCCGAATCTTGCTCAATCGCTCTGGACATCAAAACGATGTTCATGCTTAGAATTCATAAACGAGATGGGGTTAGAAAGACGTACCTGCCACCAACATTAGCCACCTTCCGTCTGAGCAAAAGTACAACGTTTGAGCCTTGCAAACCAAGCTGGGTCATCGTCGCCTTTTGGTTACTCAACTCTCGCCCCTCGTGAGAGATGCTCTGTTCTTGAATAGGTATACCAGACTGTTGACCAGCGAATAGAAAGTGAGGAGGACGCTTGTAAACTCTTGAAAGCGCTCATACCTCTGCCTCGAGCAACGCCATGACATTCTCGAGCTCCATGTTTGGATCGATCTCCACCGTGAAGGTCTGTCCCAGCTCAGTCACGAAAGTGAGCTCCATCGTGGTGGTCGTGACTATAAGTGGCTCCGGTGTGGAAAGTGGAACCCCAGGTTGTAGATGAAAGTTCGGAAGGAAAAGCGCTTTGTGACACAATCAGCTGACTGGGTCGAAGACCTTCTGGGATGAATGAAAGCGCTCGGAGAGTCGACTTATATCAGGAATGAGAGGGTTCAAAGGAGACAGACATATATCAGGATCCTTGTACGAGTACACGTATATGTCAAGAATTCACTAGAATGTTAGAGTACATGGTGATTACTGTACAAAGCAGTGACGCGTCGCGATTGGGCGTCGTCTCCGAAACGAGAAATCTAAATCATCAAGCAGCCGATATATATAGCAAAGAGGACAAAGGAAAAGAAGGTCATTGTGGCACGACAGAGTGCGTCCGATTTGATACTCTGCTTCGCGTGAATTGCGAGCTACACAATCATTGTCAGGACGACTCGATCCGAAGATATAATCATAACTCACAAATTGGATGCATTAGATCCACCAAGATTTGACATGAAAGCGTCCTCTAGGGCAGACGCAGATATACTCGCGTCTAAATGACGACGTTAGCAACAGCAATAAGATCGTGTGAGTAACTTACCACTCAGATCACTGAAACTCGACGCCTCGGACCCATGACTACTCCCAAAGTCACTTGTCCGATCCATCAATGGCCCATATCGGCCCCTCAGCACATTTCTTGCAGACAGTGTCGGAGGACTACCAGATTTCTGCGAGAAATGACGTCCCATTGGCGACTGTGGTTGACTCCTCTCAGAAGATGAAGATGGAATCTCAGGTATAGAACCTTGAGGAGAGCTAGCATTTGAGACGCTCTGGCTTGCACTCCGACTTTCACTGGTATTTGAAAGCGTATCTTGCCTGTAGCTGCCGACTGAGCGTGGTGACAAAGGTGCGGATCGGCCCCGGTCCTTCACTTTTCCTTTATCCTTTGGCCTATGACCACTAACAAGTCCTAACGCGTCGGTCGTCATCGTCCGGTGCAATTCGGCGAGTTTACGCGCCAGAGCCTCCTCCTCCTCCGCAGCACGATCAGCCTCCTCTTCTTTGATAGCTTCTTCGTCGCTCGTGTCAGTTTCTCCTCCAGATGAGGACGGTGATGTAGGTCGAAGGGGTATAAATGGCCTCTTTGTCGCCTGCAATGTCAAAGTTGATGATGATATAGCCTTCTTTGGGCGCGGTGTCGTGTTGGTGAGTGAGTTCAGTCGTGCGCGAACCCCAAGCGGAGAGACAAGCCTCGATGTCGACATTTTGTCGCTCCCAATCATGCGCGTGACCAGACTTGGAGGCTTATCGCCAGTGGGGAACTCATAGGTCTTGTTGGCCTGAGCCGCTGTTGGACTCAGTGCTCCTTGTATGTCCTTTAACCCACGAATTTCCTCCTGGAATCTCGCATTTACTCGGTAGAGTAGGTATGGAAGGGGCACTTCAAGATGGGCTGCAAGGCCTTTCCCTGTGGAATATATGAGAGATGGATCCGTCGCCACGAACGACACGTACAATCGGCACCAGCACTATCAACCGAACGTGCTCTTTGTATCTCGATGACTTTCCACAGGATATCTGCCTTGTCAGGAGTCCATTCAATCTTAGAAGACATGTTAGTTCGGCAAGACGATGGATATAGCACAGTACGCACCTTTGGAGGATCGCCCGGTGCGTTCTCTGGTCGGTTGTACGGCAGTTTCACCACAACGCGCACGGCAGGGGCTGGTAGCATTCTTATCGCATAGGCGGTCTGTCCTCCTTTGACGAATAGAGTCGCGTTCGCTACGCGTCCTTTATACCTAGATAGTGAGGTCGCTTGCTCTTGAGGTCGTTGTCGTTTGTAAAGGGTCAAAGCGCGTATGATCTCGGGACCATTAGCTGAGTGCCAACAGTGGACGAACTGATAAGATAATTCACACAATGCCTCGTTCTTCATCTCCTCTTTCTTCCAATGCCGAAGAAGGCACAAACGGGGCTCTCGAGCTACAGAAATTGCTCTCAGAACTCTCCCAGAACCCGGAGAGGGAGCAGGTAGCCTCAGAGATTGAAGGTGATTTCGGCGTGATATACATTCCAGATGCAAACTCACTGGCGAGACAGTTTTACAGTCAATATACGGAGACGACGCCATACGTGTCTGGCATCCACCATCATCCACCGGTGCTGCTCAGAATAAAGTTTCTAATGTGGCTGATGGTACAATACGTTACGAGGTCCTCCTAAGGTGAGTTCTCACCCAGTTGTCTGCCAGCACAGCAGGATAGTAAAATGCAGTCTCTCTTCACCTCATGACGATGTCTCTCTGAAAGTACTCGTCTCACTGCCCCCGACATACCCAGCCTCCTCGCCACCTCAGCTTCAGCTTCTGTCACGATACATCGGGGCCTTCGGTGCTGACTCAAACCTCTTCGGATCCATCTTGCGGACATTCATCTCCATCAATGGGATTGAATGGTCCGAGGATACTGTCTGCGTCTTTGACGGTCTTCAAAATGTGCTGGAGAGGTGTACATTGTGGTATGAGGAACGTCTTAGCGCGGAGAAGGCTGGCGAACTTGTTCGAGATGACATGAAGGAACACTCGCGGCACTTCGACAACCAGCACACATCCAACGCACCAGGAATGGACTCTGTTGATCAGAATGTCGTGGAAGATCATGTCTCTGGTGTACATGATAATGTACCCTCAGTTCTCCCAGCAGGAGTCAACATCTACACTGCGGAGCCCATCACAGACCGCAAAAGCGCGTTCGTTGGGCGTGCGTGTCGTATTGAACATCCATCAGAAGTGAGAAGCCATTCGAAACCTTATGAACCAGCTACTTACAGGTTTGTATCTATAGGTTCCTTTGATTTTGTCTCATTTAATGTCAGATCGACGAATATCTCGAGCTGCACATCCCATTATCAACGCCTGGCGGTGTCAAGTCGACGGTGTCCTGCATCAAGGTCTGCAAGAACATAAAACAAGTCTATCAATGAACTCACTCTCGACCCCTCTCAGATAACGACGATGACGGAGAAACAGCCGCCGGTGGACGAGTTGCACATCTACTCCAAATGTTGGTTAGCCTTCTTTCTTACTACACCCATCTCTAAAGACTCATCTTCTTCCAGGAAGTGAACAACGTTCTTGTCATAGTGACGCGGTACTTCGGCGGGATACACCTAGGTCCAGATCGCTTCAAGCACATCAATCAAGCTGCTCGCAACGCGCTGGATTTAGGTGGTTTCTTGGAAGCCCCGTCGGATGCAAGGAAGAATACAGGAAGAGCTAAGAAGCACTGATCCAGTAGAACTTCTGGTTCTGGCCTCTACGTTGTGTCGAGCCGTTACCTTTGGGTTAGCTGGGTAGCTTACTATGCAGTGCTACGCAGAGCCGGAAGACTGGGTATAATGTCGACCATTTATATCTCAAATTTAATAAGTTGATGCTCACGACCAGTTTCAATTCTTGAATATTCTCTGCTTCTTCCACTATCAAATATAAGTGGTTGTAACACGTGATCTTAAGTACCGCGTCGCGGCGCGTGCGCTGATACTAATAGTGATGATTCATGAACTCATAGCTATCATTCCACCAAACAAAAACTTGCAGCAGGGGGAAAGTGGAAAGATTTATTTATGCACGTTCACGATGAAATTTGAAATTTATTTCTCGAAACAAGTAGTTGCCTTCAAAGGTGCGTCCTGAGCAATTTGTACGCGTTGCACTGAGCTTTTAATCGGTAATCGAGCAGCATAGCAGTACATCACATCATATGAAGCGAGGATCATAGTCTGTCATTACTATGAAGTCAGAACTCTCCTGGGTATCACACCAAGTTCAAACTGAAACTCACCCCATCCCTTTAAACATATCCATGGCGGCCTTCATATCCCCCCCCGCTGCCATAGCCCCCATATTTCTAAACTTCTCGACCATGTCAGGAGGGAGACCAGAAGGGTGCGGTCTTGCCTGCTCCTTATTCGAAGACGATTGAGAAGAGGGTGGGAATGCACCCGGCATGGTTCTCGAACCTCCTGGTATACCACTCAACCCCATGCTACCCATGCCACCCATGAGACCACCCATACTACCCAAACCCAATGCACCCATACTTTCCAGCATATCCTTCATATCAAGATTTCCTCCAGCTGCTGCCTTTTTCTTCCTCTCCGCCTCTTTGACTAGGTGCTCTTTCTCATTCTTC